>SDBV01002409.1_pt1 | contig 27923 bp, 25 predicted proteins | sample 2277081 | NCBI WGS metagenome assembly SDBV01 (sample SAMN10402039, study PRJNA504765) | marine sediment metagenome | isolation source: marine sediment core GS10_PC15, 223 cmbsf | place: Arctic Ocean: Southern Knipovich Ridge | collected 2010 | reverse complement strand
TGGATTTTCCATCTGGACAACAATCGAGGAGTGTCTGAATCCTCCTGTGATCTGGGAAAAAGAAAAAGGATGGTTTGTTACTCCCGTCTTTTCTGAACCGGAAATCTTTCCCTTCCCAGAGCCGGTCAACAATCAGGAAGTTATTAATATTGAACATGAAGAGGTCCTGATGCTGCCCCGTTATTTTGCAGAAAAAGGACTGAGAAGAGCTACCTTCAAATTTGGAGTGGACCGGGATATGCGTCAAGTATTGAAAACCATTGAAGCCCTATGGATTTCCTTATGACATGGTGGAAATGGAATCCAAATATAAAGAAAGCCAGGAGATTACCGGGCTTGCAAAATAAATTTACCTAAAAGAAGAAGAGATCATTATGGCTTTAATGACAGGAGAAGAATATCGTCAGAGTTTGAAAAACAGACGCCCCCTGAATGTCTTTCTGGAGGTGAAAAACTTGAAAAACCCTATGATCATCCGATTATCCGGGCTTCAATAAATTCCATTGCACTGACCTATGAACTGGCGGAAGATCCTGAATACAAGGAGCATATGACAACCCGATCTGCGCTGACAGGTAAAACGATCAACCGTTTCTGTAAACAACAAGCTAAATATATAATTTCTAAATTATCCAATCTAATAAAAGAACAAGAGGAATTTATCTCATCTAATCAAAATAAATACAATGCTTTATTTGAAATCAATAAGGACAAACTCAATTCATCAATTATAGATTCTCTCTTAAAAACCGTTTCTACGGATTGTAAAATTACTTATAACACTCGTTCATCTTTATTTAAGGAATATCTATATATACCATCAAGTATTTTTTTCAGATTTAAAAGATTATAGAATACACGAGCTCCAGGTACAATTAGCGAATATAGAGATTACTTAATAGAATCAGAATATCTTACAAGTCTTCCTACTGTTAATGAAAAAGGCTTGATCACTTTACCTAAAGAATTTATTGATATATTTTCAATGGAAAATCCTAATAAATATATTTTATGTACGGAAGGAGTTAATACTGACAACTTATATTTTTTTAATACAAATACAGATTATAATGAAGATATAAAAAAAATCAAAATTAAGACATTAAAGTATAATGCTTATGAACATAAATATGGAGATGATGAATCTTCATTCTCTCTTACAATTCCAAATAAATTAAACATTTGTCATGAACGGATTGATATAAAGATAAAACCTAGTTATTATTTATCTATAAAAACAGAAGCATTATTGGATACAATAATTGCGGATACATTATTACTTAAAAATAGTAACCAACCAAAAGAACCTACTTTCTCAATATTTTTTCAGCCCAATTATCAAAACCCATATTTGATGTGATAATTACTAAATGTTTTTCATATAACTCACTAATCAAAGTATCAAATAGATTTGCATCCATTTGGAGATTTCTGTAATAATTACTTCTATCCATTCAAACACTTTCCCAGTTTATCATCACTTCCTTTCTTCAATTAACTCCTGCCTATTATATCCATTTTTATTTATCCAGTTACAAAGGGTTGATTCATGGACTTTATACCTATTAGCAATAAACTTCTGCGTACTTCCATTTTTTAGTAGTGCAACGATTTCATCATTAAATTTATCCCACTTGCTTCTCTTCGACCATGATTTTTAGACGATTCAACGTGTCGCTTACCGGTAACCCAACAGAACGGGCAATATCAGCAGGGCCGGCTTGCCCCAACCTGGCAATAACCTCCACAATAATGTCCTGACGCCGTTGCTCCATTTGTTGATATTGATCAGGATAAAGTTTGCTCACACATTCTGGACAAATTCCATGACTGAACTCTGCTTCAGAATGTTTCTGCATATAGACCTCGACATCTTGCCAGTATCCCGCATCATTACGGATTTTTTTACATGAAGCACAAATTGGAATAAATCCTTTTAGTATTTTGACTTCTCCTAATGCATGCTGTAGTTGGTTAATAATGTCTTCTTGTTGGACAGCTTTATTCCTTATTATGCGAGAAACTATAATAATCCCGGATAATCCTAAAACCCATAGTAAAGTATAGGTCAGAACTATAAATCTGATGTGGCTATCTTGAGAAGCCAAAATCGAATCTATTGGAATTGTAACGCTAATGCCTCCTCGTAATTCACCTTCAGAGTAACCTTGTTTTGCATGACATCCTAAACATGAACGTTCAGTCCAAAGTGGAGCCATATATCTAAAGTATCGTTTTGCTTCCGCTTCACTTTCTCCCCGATCATAATATTCATCCGCTCCAGACAAAAATTCCATCAAGGCGACGGTTTCCCATTGCGTCGCTGCATTGCCGGGACGAATGGGCTTCAAACTCGTGATATGAAACTGGATTTGGTTCCTGGCGGAAGCTAATTCAGAAATCTGCCGGGTCATATAGGCGGGGTTGATTAATGTTAATAATCTGCCTGTATCTGTCTTTATATCACGCTCAGGAATATCAAGATAAGGATTCGGCTGTATCTCTTCGGTGACCGGAACATAAACACCGCCATGTAAGGAATTCCAGTATCTTGTTGTTACTATCAACGTGAAAAATGAACGAGCCTGAGACAAGAGTATCGACGATGTGTGTTCTCTTAAATCTTTAATACTCCATATCAATAAACATATAATAATGATAGTCCAGCTGATTCCCATCAAACGAAAAATGCGCTGAATCGAAGAACGCCTTTTTTGAATCGCTTCATTTTTCATATTTTAAATGGTAGGAATATTTAAAATATGAGTCAAGGATTTTTGCAGTAAAAACCCTATGGAAAAAAATCGCAAAAATTGTATGAGTACCATAGAATGAAGAAAAAGTCGTTGGAATCTTCTGTAAATCTTATAAGCTGAGTCAAAAAATCAGCAAAACTCTTAATAAACAGACAGACCTGTCCCTTTGAAATAAAAACGGATTGAAATAAAATCAATTATTGTAAAACTCTGCAATTCCAGGAGGCGGCCATTGTACAAGGAAGTACAGGTGCCGCGAAGTACACGGATGTACGGGAGCGGCCATTGTACAAGGAAGTACAGGTGCCGCGAAGTACACGGATGTACGGGAGCGGCCTGCCCTTGTTTATTCTGGCAGCAGCGTATGCTTCATCCATGTGCGCTGCTGCATTCATAACCCTCATGGCTCTGTGTTTTTTAAAGGAGGTTGTCCTGTTGCGAAAAGTACAGACTCCCAAAACACTCCCCGGGGATCGATTTTTTTTCTCTGGCTGGTGGCCATTTTAATGGGTACATGAATAAAGGAATTGTTCCAGTAAGACACCACCATATCTGTTTTACCGGCCATAGCCGCATGTATGGCATGCTGGCCCAGGATTAAGCAATAGACTGAATCTTCTGCATTAGCTGCTGAACTGCGGACCATATAGCTGGGATCTATATATTTCATGGTAACAGAACTGCCTTCTTTCCTAAAATATTCCTTTATATAATTTACAATAAATTTTCCTATATCATTGTGCAAAATATTACCGGAGGCATCCTTTACTTTATCTTTCCCCTTGAAATATTTTTGGCCTGCCCCTTCTGCAGCCACTATAACTGCGTGATGTGCATGGGAAAACCGTTTTTTAATACATGCGCACAGCCCTTTTTGACCTTCCATGTCAAAATCAACCTCGGGAATAAGGCAGTAATTGGCGTCATTATCTGCCAGACAGACATTAGCAGCAATATAGCCCGAATCCCGGCCCATAAGTTTCACCACTCCAATACCATAATAGAGACTGCTAACTTCATTATGTATGGCTGTTATACTGCGTCTTCCTTCTTCAACAGCGGTCAGAAATCCAAATGTTCGTGAAATATAGGCAATATCATTATCTATGGTTTTGGGAATGCTAATAATCCCGATATTATTTTTACGCTTTAGACATTCCAGGGCGATTTCATGAGCCCCTTTTAATGTACCGTCACCTCCAATGCAGAAAAGAAAATTGACTTTATCGCGCTCCATGGTATCGACAATCACCGGCACATCAGGCGAACCACGAGATGAACCTAAAATTGAGCCCCCTAAATTATGTATGTTTTTTACTACTTCCGGAGTTAATATCTTAGGGGGTATTTTCGGTTTAGTATCCAGACCATTATAGCCAAATCTATAGCCTGTTATCTGTTTTGTTCCATAATGATAATACAATGCCATGACAATTGAGCGTATGACATCATTCAAACCCGGACAAAGACCGCCGCATGTTACAATGCCTGCTTTTACATTGTGGGGATTAAAGAATATTTTTTTTCGGGGCCCTGCTTTCTGAAAAGCGGGTAAACTTTTATTTTGAGACAGGATGCGGGTTACTGTCTTGTAATCTGTTTCATAGATAACAGAATCGTCATCTCCTATAAATGTTGCGATTTTTATGGGGGAATCAAATTCCGGTGTTCCCAGACTCGCAATTTTATTCTCAAAATATTCCATAATCAGAGTTCTTTTCAAGGTTGTAAAAATATCTCATTATAAACAAATGATAGGAAAAATTATAATTTCAATCAAGTGTTTTTACTGTAAAAACCACTTTAAGAAAGAAAAAATCGTAAAAATTGTATGAGTACCATAGAATGATGAAAAAAACTATTGGAATCTTCTGTAAATCTTATAAGCTGAGTCACAAAATCAGCAAAACTCTTAATAAACAGACAGACCTATCCCTTTGAAATAAAAACGGATTGAGAAATCTAAATAAAATTAAATTAGTATATAAAACTGTTTTAATTATATTATGGAAACACTAAACATTCCCATGTAGCTCAGTTGGCAGAACGGGTGATTGTTAACCACGCGGTCATAATTTTTTAATATTAAAAAATTATAATTCGAGTCTGGTCGATGTTTTTCCATCCCTATAAAAACGACACATGCAAATTTTAACGAACTGGATGCAGTAAAGCAAATGGATGGTTATGAGGGTCCTGGAGCAGTTAAAGAAAGATGAAAGATTAAAAAACATACCTGTTATAATGATTACATCTGTGGATGATTTAAAAAGTATGGCTCTTTGTATTTCAAAAGGAGCAGAAGATTATTTAATAAAACCCTTTGACCCTGTTATCTTAAACGCTCGGATAAAAAACAGTCTGGATAAGTATTCTGCACTTAAAAGTGAGAAGGAGCTGCTGGAGAAAACCTTAACAGGCAGTATTAAAATACTTATAGAGCTGCTTGCTATTTTCAGGCCAAAAATTTTTGGCCAGACTACAAGAATAAGGAGTATCTGTAGGGGTATTGCAAAGAAACTGAATATTAAAGAGCTATGGCATATTGAAGTAGCATCTATGCTATCGCAATTGGGCAGTATAGTACTTTCACCTGATATTGTTGAAAAAATTGAGATTAATGCCAGTTTGCTGCCAAATGAAAAAAAGGAATTCGAAAAGTCACCTCAATTTGGTTACAATTTTGTAAAACAGCTTCCAAGGCTGGAAAAAGTAGCACAAATAATTTTACATCAGAATGCTGATTTTCATAAAATAACCTCAATTCCTCCGGATAGAGAGAGGCCTAATGTGCCGAAGGAAGCTTTTATTCTTAATCTGGCTATAGATTTTAACAGATTATTGAATAAAGGTCTAAATTTTACAGAAATAATGGAAGAGCTAAATAAGAAAAAAGAAAAATATCATCCAAAAGTACTTATCACTGTAAATGAGATGATACAGAAGGAGGTTAAAAGGGATATCCGTTCTTATAACATTTCTTCCATAGAACCTGGAATGATTTTTATGCAAAATGTAATGACAGAATCAGGTTCTCAAATTATTTCCAAAGGCCAGGAGGCTTCAAATACTTTATTGGTACGCTTAAAAAATATAACAAAACGTATGAAAGTTATTGAACCAATTAAAGTTCTGCTTCAATACAAAATGAATATTTTTGAATAGTGTTATTAACATCACAGAGTAAAAATCCGCATTTTAAAAGAACTGATACGTTTGTTGTTGTTACGGTTGTAGCATGTATTTTGATAAGTACTTGATTATCCTTTGGTACAGGTTTATCAACATCTATGAACTAAAGTTCATCCGGTGATCCAAACTTTGTGCGTACAATAGCTTTCATTTTTTTTTCTCCTGTTTTTTATCTTCTTTAATTTGATAAGAGAATACTTCTTCAAGTGGTTTTGCAAATACATTAGCAAGGCGGAATGCGAGTTCCAAAGATGGAGAATACTTTCCCTTCTCAATTGCTACTATTGTCTGTCTGGTAATGCCAGCTTTTTTTGCAAGCTCCTGCTGTGTCATTTCATCATTATCAAAACGCAGTTTCCGAATTTTATTGCTGATCTCTAATTTAGCCATTTTTGATCCCTCTTCTGTAATAGAATAATTGTGAAAAACCTTCAAATATTGATCCTAAAAGAAAAGATAAAAATATTGTGTTAATCATTATTGCCAGAGGCAATTGCATAACAAGTGATACAAGCGAAAAAACAAAACCTACTCCAACTACGATATAAGAATTTCTTGTTGCCTTTAATTGGATCAATTTATCCATCTCATCTTCAACTAAAGGATCTTCCTGCTCTCCCTTAGATACCTCTGTCATTATTGCATTAATAATATGGAACACGATCAGAATAATAATTGTGATCACAATACCTGCACCCATAAAAATTAGCATTATTGATGCCCAAAACTTCAAATCATTTGCCATGTCTATTACTCCTGACTGATACTTTTGAAAAACATAAATACAATAAGCTGCCAATAACATTACACCCGCAATCAGAGTTGCTATGGTTTTTTTCTCCTGATAATACATTTCCATCTCCTTGTGTCAATATAATTTTACAAATAGTATAAAATACAATACAAAATGTAAATAAAAATGTACAATATGTCAAGTAATATTTACATTAAAATTAAAAAATTTCATTTTTTTCAAGATAGCATCAGTTTTATTGGATTTTACCTGCATATAGACTTTATTTTTCTATAAATTTTATGGAATTACTTATTCTGTAGCTTTTGCAATATTTATTACAGAATAATATTATTTAGTGTTTTAATTTATAGTATTAAATGTTAATTTTGCTATTAAGACTAAGAAAATTATACTTCACCCTTTTGTCAACACATAAATCAATATAATTTGTATTTGCGAATTATTTTAGATTATGATAAATTGCAATTTTATTACTCTAATAATGGAAATGATTGGAATAAAATAGGGCCTGTATTAGATTCCAGCAAACTATCGGACGAATATGGCCGTTGCGAACAATTTACAGGCGCTTTTATTGGTATTTGCGCGCAGGATTTAGACAGGCAAAAATCCTTCGCAGATTTTGAATATTTTGAATATAAGGAAATTTAAAGAATCTAAATTAAAGTCTAGTATATTATCAAAATATCAAAAATAAAGACAGGAGAAATATATATGAGCTTTCCAAAGGATTTTATATGGGGCGGAGCAACAGCAGCTTATCAAATTGAGGGTGCATACAATCAGGACGGCAGAGGACTGTCTGTATGGGACATGATGTGCAGAAAAGAAAATGCAATATGGAACAATCAGAGCGGAGATATTGCATGCGACCATTATAATAGATACAAAGAAGATGTAAGCCTGATGAAAAAGATAGACCTTAAAGCTTACCGTTTTTCTATTTCATGGCCTAGAGTTATACCGGATGGTACAGGTAAGGTAAATCGAGCAGGTCTGGATTTTTACAGCAATTTGGTAGATGAACTTTTAAAAAATGAAATTGAACCTTTTATAACCCTTTTTCACTGGGATTATCCATATGAACTTTACTGTAAAGGGGGATGGCTTAATAATGACAGCTCTAACTGGTTTGCAGAATATACTGAAGTAATTATAGACAAACTGTCGGACAGGGTAAAAAACTGGATAACATTAAATGAACCGCAATGCTTTGTTTTATTGGGCCACAAAGACGGTGTTCATGCACCCGGAGATAAACTTGGTCTATCTCAGTTAACAAGGATATCACATAATGTGCTGTTATCACATGGAAAAGCTGTACAGGTGATAAGAAGCAGGTCAAAACAGTCCTGTAAAATTGGATTTGCGCCTGTCGGTGTAACATACTTTCCGGTAATAGAAACCTCAGAAAATATAGAATCAGTAAAAAGAGCAATGTTTAATATGCAGGGAACAGACCTCTGGAATAATTCATGGTGGATGGATCCTGTCTTTATAGGTAAATATCCGGAAGATGCTCTGGATAATTTAGGAGAATGCAGCCCGGTTATAAAAAACGGAGATATGGAAATAATAAGCGGGGAAATAGATTTCCTTGGTATTAATTCATACTTTGCAAAACCTGTTAAAGCGGACAACAATGGTAATCCTGTTATTGTAAAATTAAAAGACGGACATGGCCTAACTGGACATAGTGATGATTTCACCCTTACTCCGGAAACACTCTACTGGGGCCCTAAGCTATTTTATGAAAGATATAAAAAACCCATTATTATTACAGAGAACGGAATGTCAAGCAGAGACTGGATTAATCTGGATGGAAAAGTACATGATGCACAAAGAATAGATTTTATAACCAGGTATTTAAGAGAATTAAAACGAGCCGCAGTTGAAGGTACCGATATAAGGGGATACTTCCTCTGGACTGTTATGGACAACTTTGAATGGGCAGAAGGATTTAAGCAGAGGTTCGGTTTAATTTTTGTAGATTACGGCACACAGGAAAGAACAATTAAAGATTCAGGGTACTGGTATAAAAATACTATTATGGCTAACGGAGAGAATATTTAATCCATTTTATTATGACGCCGTAATACCTTGATGTTTTGCTGCGGGGTTTTTTTATTAATCTGTTTTTTATATTCTTTGTAATAAAAACAAATTTTCTCATATTTTTCGCCTGCTTTGTTTTCCAGATATGTACCTCCCGGATAAAAGCAGGCAAAACCGCCTGAGGCTACTCCCCATGATATGGCTTCTATAATATCCGGAATATTTTTGTTATTTAATTGATTGGCTAAAGAAGCAATTACTCCGCCTGCAAAATTATCACCGCATCCTGTTGTATCGCCGTTATAATTTTTTAATTTCAATTCTTTACCGATAGCTTCACTTACGGGGAGTGAAGCTGTTTTGTTTTTGCTAAATAATTTTCCATTAGAATAAAAATATATATTTTTTGTACCATGGGTAACAATACAGGATTTAACTCCGTTTTCTTTAAAAAAATTAATTGCCTTAATTTGATCCGGCTTGCCGCTTATTTCTAAAGCTTCTTCATTATCACAAATAAGAAGATCTATAAGAGGAAAACTTTTTTTACTGTTTCCTATGGGCCAGGGTTTGTCCGGGTTTTTCTTTTCACTAATAAAATCAAAAACTGTAGTAACAATATTAATGGCTCCATTTGCCTTTCCTCTTTTAAGGAGCTTATCAAGTGAATTATGAATATCAGGAAGAAGAGCTGTTGCCCCAAAAAACAATATTTCCGAATCAAAGAATGATGAATCAATATCATTAATAGAAAAGTCATTAGCCGTACCAATACAATTAACAAAGGTACGCTCACCCTGCCCGTTATTATAATTAGAATCTGAAAATACATCCGTAAAAGGTGTAATACCATTTGTTTCAGAATAATAATCTGTGTTTACAGGTGTTTTATTTATTATTTCCTCTATTTTTTTACCGGCCGGATCATTACCCCTTTTTCCATAAAAAAATACATCCACATTTAATTTATTCAAAAGCTGAGATGCATTAATAAGAGCAACTATTGCAGGGCCGCCAAGATTAAGTTTGTCGGGCTTTTTATTATCTGTAATTTCTTTTAAAATCTTCGGATATTCTTTTCCTGTGTACTTTTCTAAGTCCTCTTTGAATACTAATCTTCCTGGAGATAAGCCTCCATCACCATTTTTCTTAGATAGAAAAGATCTGAATGCTAACGAACTAAAATCCACATTTGTATAAAGATTATCCATTAATGAGCATCCAAGGCCGGAGATTACCATGATTCTTCCTTTTACAGATAGTTTTTATAGTCTGAAATAAGTAAATGAACAGGCAGCTCATCTTCTGTAGAATTATATAATTGAATAACAAGATCCGCACTGCCTCTGTTTATAATGTCTTCCATTTTATTTTTATGATAATGCATCGGAGTTACCTGATCTTCTTCTGCCGGCATGATTTTTTCTGCATATGTTTTATCATTTATTTTCGGATTTCCATTCCTGATTGTAAAAAGCAAAAGGCCCTTTTCCATAAATTTCTCAAGTCCGAAATCCGTTATGTCCCAGCTGAGTTTGTTATCCATAATTTCACTGCACTCATTATACTTCCCTTTCCATTGCTCTGGTTCCCAGAATGCCCATGGAGGAAGTAGAAAATTTATCTTCTTAAAAAAGTATTTTACTTTTTTAATGCTGCGGTTTATCTCACTTCTCTTCATTTTAAATCTTCCTGTTGTTTGGCATTATCTGTTTTTAATAATAACTCCGGCAATTATTATTATACTTAAATAATAACAATTATCAAATTTAATTTATGGAAATGTTGATTTACATCACATACAAAATCTGATAAAAATTGATAAAGAATATTGATATGATAACATTACTGGAAAGATCCATGTAAAAATTATAAAGATGATGAATATGTATATGATGTTGAGGCAGATGCTATCCCTCAGTTTGTTTTAACAAATTTTTCTGAGTTAAGTAAAATACTCTCTATTTTACGGTTTAGGTCCGGCACAATTATACAGCCTCAATCTGTATTGATAAAATGAGGGCTGTACAAAAATCCCGATGAATGCTTAATTATTATTAATACACAAATATTTCCTATTTTTTATTAGCTATTGTTTCAAAAGCCCGTAATATTTCCAGAGGCACTGCAAAAACCACTGTATTACTTTGATCCGAAGACATATCATTAATACTCTGAAGGGTTCTTAGATGAAGCGCGCCAGGTGCTTTTCCAAGCATATGTGCGGCTTTAGTCAAATTTGTTGCGGCAATTAATTCTCCTTCTGCTTTAATTATTACTGCACGTTTTTCACGTTCTGCTTCTGCTTCCTTACCGATAGTACGCTTAAGTAGCTCAGGCAATTCTATATGTTTAAGTTCCACGGATTCAACTTTTATTCCCCAGGGATCTGACGCTTTATCTACTATTTCTTTTATCCTCTGGCTGATTGCATCCCTTTTACTTAACAGTTCATCTAAGGTTACTTCTCCGACAACATCACGCATTGTAGTCTGGGCCAATTGAGAAACAGCATAATTATAGTTCTGGACCTCTAAAATAGCCTTTTTAGAATCACTAATTTTATAATATAAAACAGCATTAACCTTAAGGCTTACATTGTCTTTTGTAATTGCATCCTGGTCCGGTACATCAATAGTCTTAATTCTAATATCAACTTTCATCCAATTCTGAATTACAGGAACAACTATACGCAAACCGGGCTCCATTATCCTTGTAAATCTACCAAAGGTGAATTTAATACCTCTTTCATACTCTTTTACTATTTTTATTCCCATAAGTATAAAGAAGAAAATTAAACCCAAAATAAATATAAACAGATTAAACAACATTTTTTGCCTCCTGAATTTAAATTAATTATTTATTTTTATAGTTCTATTTTACATTAATTTTAGAATTTTAATAGAAATTCTATATATTTTAAAGTATAATTGACAGGATATAAATCTATCAAATATACTTTGCGTGTAACAATTTTTTTATTACAAAAATAATGCATATTTTACAAATATTTTACAAAATAATCTGTTTTTTCGGGATTTTTGTTCTATTATTATTTACTGGAGAGAATGTTATCTTTAAAAGGCCCAAAAAAAAATTAATACTTTTATGCAACTAAAAGGTATTATTTATATATATGATTTAATAAAGAATAAAACACTTTTATATGGAGTAAATTATGATAAGAAAACTATTATTAATCACTTTAATCTCTCTGCTTAGTTTTTGCGGAATTTTATTTGGCCAAAGCTCTGATGCTCACAACAGTTATGTATTAGCTGTAGCAACAAGTAATGACGGTTACTATTTTGCTACAGGAAGCGCAGATTATTCTGTAAAAATCTGGGAAATGCACAGCAATTATCTTGTTTATACTTTAAATGGACATTCAGATTATGTTAGATCTGTTGCTTTCTCTCCAGACAGCAGTATGCTTGCTTCTGCAAGTGATGACGGAACTGTGGTGTTATGGGATGTATACTCAGGTAATATGATACGGACTTTAGATGGACATAGTGACTATGTAAGGTCTGTTGCCTTTTCTCCGGATGGAACAAAACTTGTTTCCGGAAGCGATGACCAGAAAGTAATAATCTGGGATGCTAATTCCGGAAGAATGATTAGAACAATGACCGGACACACAGACTGGGTAAGGGGAGTTGCTTTTTCTCCGGACAGCAGGCTTGTAGCATCCGGCGGTGATGATCAGACTGTAAGAATATGGGATATCAATTCAGGAAGAACTGTAAAAGTATTATCAGGACATTCAGACTGGGTTAGATCCGTTGCTTTTTCTCCCGACGGAAATACAATTGCATCAGGTAGTGATGATGGAACCATAATGATATGGCAGGTCTCGAGCGGAAGATTATTGGACACACTCGGTTATCTGGACAGCTATATATATACAATAGCATATTCTCCGGATGGAAATAAAATTGCATCCGGACAGGATGATGCAACAGCATACATATGGAATATTGCCACAGGAGGCTCAGTAGAATTGTGGGGCGGTCATTCAGAAATGATAAACTCTATTACATTTGACTCTACTGGAAATTATGTTCTAACAGCAAGTGATGATTATTCTGTAATAATATGGGATTCATACAGCGGAGAATTCATAAGCAGTCTACAGGGTGATTACTACTACTATGATGATGAATACGGTTATTATGATGATGATTATTATTACGACAGTTATTATCAAGGCAGTGTTACAAGTGTTGCTTTTGATGAACAGAACAGGTATCTTGCTACCGGCGGATTCGACGGTTCTGTAGAAGTCTGGGACATAAGAAACTATAACCTTGTAATGTCTTTTTACGGACATTACGGCGCTGTTACAGGAATTGCTTTCAGTCCCGACGGCAGGGAAATGGCAACCTGCAGCGAAGATTATTCAACTATTATCTGGGACTTAAACAGCGGATACGAAATTACAAGGTTTGATGACGGTGATGTTGTATTTGCGGTATCGTATTCTCCTGATGGAAGGACAATTGCGACTGCAAATGCAGACTATACAGTTAAAATCTGGCAGATAGATTCAGGTTTTAGTAAAACATTAAGAGGGCATAATGACTGGGTACGTTCCGTTAGATTCTCCGCAGACGGCAGATATATTGTTTCCGGAGGAGATGATCAGACAGCAATACTCTGGGATGCAGATTCCGGCCAGCTTATTTCCACTTATTACGGCGGGCATACAGACTGGATCCGTGGAGTTGATATAAGCTCGGATAACCAGTATATAGTTACAGGTTCAGACGACGCTAATGTTGTACTGTGGGATCTTGATTCCGGCAGAATAGTTAACACATTTTACGGACATTCAGATTATGTAAGAGCTGTTGCCTTTTCTCCGGACGGTAGATATGTTGTTTCCGGAAGTGATGATAATCAGGTTATACTATGGGATGTTAGAACAGGTGACAGAAAATATTCCTACTATGGACATTCAGACTGGGTGATGTCTGTTGCTTACAGTGCTAATGGCAGCTATATAGCATCCAGTGGAGATGACGGAACTGCTATTTTGTGGAACACAAGCACCGGAAGTCAAATATATCAGTTCCAGGTCTTTTATCCGGAAGATTACAACGATTATTATGGAGGAAAATGAAGATAAAATAGAGTAAACTCCGGGGAATCTTCGCTCTATAAAGCTGCGGGAAGCCGCAACTGTTTCATAGCCTTCATCCCACAGCAAGCTGCAGGGATTAAGGCTGGACCGAATAAAACAATTTTCCCTATAAGACAGTAATTAATTATAAAATGAAATAAAAAAGCCCCGCTGCTAAATTTTAATTTAGTAGCGGGGCTTAATTTATATGCACTTAAAATAGCTCTTTTACCAAATTCTCTACAAGTTCTGCAATTGCAGCACAGGAAGTAAAACCAGGGGATTCAATTCCAATCAAATTAACCAGTCCGGGAAATCCAAGTTCCGACTCTTCTTTTATGATAAAATCACGGAATTCTTCTCCGGGTTTTTGAAGCTTCGGCCTTATTCCGGCCATATCAGGCTGTATATCATCTAAATCAATAAACGGTAAAAAGTTTTTCGTATCTTTAAAAATTTCCTCTTTGTGTGAAATATCAACATCATAATCAATTTTATTTATATAAAATGCATTGGGGCCGAGCCTGAGCCTTTTGTCCAGGCTTAGAACAACATGCGTACCTAAGCTTATAGGTGTTGGGACAGGATAAATTAGCTTTTTGATTTTACCTCTATGTTTATTTGAAACACTAAAGTATTCACCCTTACAGTATGAAAGCCTGTAATCATTTTTATCTATATTTATACCTGCTAATTCTGCAATTTTGTCTGAACTTAATCCTGCTGAATTTATAACAATATCTGTTTGTAGCTCCATTTTTTCACCGTCGGTATCATTTATTACTATAGTATATGAACCGTTACTTTTACTTACATTTATTACTTCACAATTATAAACTTGAGTTACTCCATTTTTTTCCGCTTCCTGTTCAAAATACTTCATTAAACCATGAGTATCGATTATTCCGGATACAGGACAGTATAATCCTAATTTGCAGAATACGTCAGGTTCCATTTCGTTGACTTCTTTCTGATTTAACATTGTAAGCCCTTCTACACCATTATTTATGCCTTTTTCCTTTAAATTATATACTTTTTCAATTTCATCTTCTGTGATGGCAATTATAATTTTACCTGTTTTGTTATACTGTATTCCATTCTTATCACATAATTCATAAAGAAGATTTCTTCCTCTAATACATAATTCTGTTTTTAATGTAGATTTTGGATTGTAAAGGCCAGCGTGAATCACTTCGCTGTTCCGCGAAGATGTCTCTCTTCCAAAACTGTCATGCTTCTCTAAAACGAGAATATCTTTTCCTGTACCTGACAATTTTTCCGCAATTGCAAGGCCTACAACACCAGCACCGATTATAATAATATCAACCTTATCCAAATTTAAAATCCTGTATAATTTGATTAAAAATCAATGTAGAATATCAATATAATATTTACAAGACCGAAATTGACTATGTAATAATAAATTTTATATTTTTAAAGTGATTATCCAATAGTTTAAAAATATTGACCCCGTAAAAACAATGTACACTATTGAAAAATCTGCATGAAAAAAGAAAAATCTTAATACTTTAAAAAATAAATCTGCACTTCTATCTTCCCACCCCACCAAAAAAAAGCTTTTTGGGATGTTAAAATAGTTATTATGCTATCAGGCGGAAAAACACATACCGCCGGCATAAGGTATGTGTTTTGCAGCCTGATAGATGCAAAACTTTAACATCGCAATATGCTTTCAACTAAATTATTCTTGATACATATGGCTATAAAATATATAATTTTATTATTGTGAAAGATAATAGGATGATTACAAAGATTTTAGTAATCATTATGTTCTTATTAATACAGTTTAATATTTTCTCAAACAGCTCTATAGTTGTTGGGACAACAAGGTGCTTAGATGAAAAATCAAGCCCTCCGGAAATAGATTATCTGGAAATCAAAATAGATACCAATCAGGTTATCAATATAACCAATTCCACATTAACTCTTGTTTTAGATGATAATATTAAACAGCAGTTTTTTGATTATGTTACTTTAGGCCTGGAATTTATAAATACTATAGAAAGTGAAAATATAACAATAGAATACTCAAGTGAAATCGGAACAATTGAGAATAATAACAGAAGGATAATTGTAAATTTTTCAACAGACGGCTCTATTGAGTCTACAAAAATATATATAAGCATAGAAAAAGCAGGTATTAACAGCATAAACAGCCTTAATAAAGATCATTGCGAAGAACTTTTAAGTTTATTAGTGCAGGCAGATAATATGATAATTGACATTCAGAGGCAGAAGGATTTGTTTAATAGCAGTACCGAAAATTAAAAACTTTATTTATGGATAAAAAGCTTAATAGTACCATCCTCCCCTTAAACGGTTTGCGCGGCTTGATTATATGATAGCAGGTTAAGTAAATGACTGTTATGAGTTTACTTCTTCCCATCCTAAATTATTAGCATTTTCTAAATCATTAATTAATATCTCAGCCTGATAATAGGTACTGTTCGGGCATCTATTTAGTTACTTCCATTTCGAAATATTAAATCATTATCCAGAACCTTTATAAACTTTTTATCTATAGTCCATATTTTAGACTTTGTGATCCTGCTTAGCAGAATCAAATATGAATCAAAAATACCTATGTTTCTCGCAAACAGATTATTTTTTGCTGCATAAATGCCCGTCTGTATCCACATATTTGTTTCATTAACCTTTTGAATATTGTCCCAGTAAGTGAAGATAATTTCAATTTCTTTATCATTTTTCGCGCCCTGCAGAAGTTCAGCAAAAATACATTCAAGGCCCAGTATTTCTTTTTTTTCGAGCAGCAGTTTCATTAAAGGAAAAATCTCTGATTTATGCCTTAAATACTCTATCCATACAGAAGAATCCGGAATAATCATTATCTGCGGTTCCTTAATGTAAATGCAGAAAATTTCTCACTAAATTCCAACGGGCTATCTTCTATTTCATTGTTTAATTCCTTCATTTTTTCCGAAGAAAGCCATGCTTTTAAAGCTATAGTCAGAGACTCTGTAATATTCTTACCCTTAGTATATTTCCTTACTTCCGCTATAAGTTCGTCCGGGATAATGGCTGTTACTTTCATACGATGGATAATACGATTAAATATCTACCAAGTCAACAGATTTAAGCAATTTGCTCCCGGGGCATAATAATGATGTTAAAGAAAATTGAGATATCAGGCTGCACCCCGCTGCTAAATTACTTATGACGAATGGTAATATTTCATGTGTCGCTGGAACCAGAACGTTCAATAATAGATTGTATTTCCTTGGTAATTTAGTAGCGGGGTGCAGCCTGATTATATGTAAAAGCATTAACATCGCAAATTGCTGTTGTACAATAAAACTCCTTGACTCATCCCTTTCCATCTTTTATCATGCGTTTTAATCCAAAACAGAATGCTTTTATGACAGAAAATATTAAAAACAAAATAAAAAATACTCTCCCCGAATATTTAAGTTATGTTTTTGTTTTAACAATTATTTTTTCTTTTTTTAAATTAATTGTTTTAATAGCGGCCTTTTCATATGACTTTTATCTACCCGGATACTATTTTGCCGATTTTTTAATGGCTGTTTTTATTTCATTAATTATATTTATTAATCTAAAAGTCTGCAAAATTATATCAAGTATTATTATTTTCTTTTATTTATTTAATACTATTTTTATTTATTTTTTCTCTACGTTTATCAATAACTCTGTTGCTAAACTTGTTCCATATGCAATCACTATAATAAGTTCATTTAATAATCTTAAAATTCTTATATTTATAATTATTTTATTTTATCTGCCTGTTTTACTTACAATGATTAAAATAAATTTACTGCGTAAATTTAAAAATACTTTTACCAGCAGTAAAAGGATAAAACTTTTTATAATGATCTCGGCCTGCTTTTTACTTTTTACTATACTAAACCATATGCTCATTAACTTTAATATCTTTGGTAATAAAATAAATTACAATAATTACAGCAGAGGGCCTGTAAGTACTTTTATAATAAGTTTTTTTAGAACAAGTGATATTGATGAAACTGTACAATCTTTAGATGATATTTCAAAATACGAATCAGAGCATCCAGACATGCTATCATTTAATAATATATCAGATACGGATTTTAATGTGATATTAATCTATATGGAATCCACAGGCAGTATTTCTGTTTCCGAATCCGAATATGAAATTATGCCTAATTTTATGAAACTTGCAGAAAATGGAATCTTTTGGGACAATTTTTATGTTTCTATCCCCCAAAGTATAAAATCACTTTTTTCAGGCCACACAGGCCTTTATCCTTTTATCTGTCTTGATTCAATTTCAAGTGTTCAGCCGGAACTTCCTGTAAAATCAATTGCGGAATATTTTAAAGAAAATAATTACCGCACGGCACTTCTGCACGCTGGTTTTTTTGAGCATGGTGAAAAAGATTTATTTTTAAATAACAGGGGCTATGATTATCTATACGATGCAGATTCATTACCTGTAGAAAATGCTTCCGAACCTTCCAGCTGGGGTATAGATGATGACTTAATTTTTAATTTTACTAAAACCTGGATCAGTGAAAACAATAAACCATTTTTTATTACTCTAATACCTATTTTCCCTCACCATCCGTATGATCCTCCGGAACACTGGGAAAGCAGGTTTCCTGCAGACAGTATAATAGAAAACTTTCATAATTCAATTCATTATGAGGATTATTTATTAGGAGAATTGATAAGCTATTTAAAAGAGAATAACCTATTTGATAATACGATTTTTGTTATTTTTGGTGATCATGGAGAAGCATTCGGCCAGCATAAAGGTAATTTTTATCATTACGGGCATATTTATGAAGAAAATATAAAAGTGCCACTTTTAATTTCCAATCCGATTCTTTTTGATGATTCAATAAAAACTGATAATCCTGCAATAATCCCGGATGTCCTTCCAACTATAATTGATCTTTTAGGCTGGGAAAAAGAAGAACAGCTGATTCACGGCAAATCTTTATTTTCACCTGAAGATAACAGAATACTATTCTTTTCTTCACAATTCGGCGACTTAAAATACGGCCTTCGTGATGGTAATTATAAATTTATTATCCGCCCGGAAATAAATAGTATAGAATTATACGACCTTTCTAAAGACCCTGGAGAGAAAAACAATATTTTCCTCAATTTTCCTGACAGAATAAAATATTATACAGAAAAAGTATTTGAATGGAGAAGCTACACTACAAATACACTTAATTCCTTTTAAGCGTTTCGTTCATAGCACCTGTTCTGTAACCTTTTAAATCAATAGAAACAAAAGTAAATCCACAGTTCAAGCATACATCCTGTATTTCCTTCCGGAGTTCCCAGGCCCTGTTCATTTCATTCTGAATAAACTCAATTCTTGCAAGAGAATCATGGCTGCGCACACGGAACTGTGAAAAACCAAGCTGCCTTAATTCATGCTCTGCCTGCCCTACACGGCCGAGTTTCTTCATAGTTATCTTTTCACCATATGGAAAACGCGAAGCAAGGCATGCATATGCAGGTTTTTCCGCTGTAGGCAGTTTATACATTCTGGATATTTCACGTATTTCTTCTTTAGTTAATCCTGCTTCAAACAGCGGAGATTTTATTCCAAGTTCAGAGACAGCTTTTCTGCCGGGCCTGTAGTCCTTTGCATCATCAAAATTACTTCCATCAAATACTGCTTCTAAACCTTTATTATCTGCTATTACTTTAATTAAAGAAAATAGTTCCTTTTTACAATAATAGCACCTGTCCGGAGGATTGTCAGAAAAGCCCGGAATACTCGTTTCTTCGGAAACAATTATTTTATGATTTAGATTAAGCATTTTTGCAAGTTCTTTCGCTTCATCAAGCTCATAGAACGGATATGTGGATGATGTTGCTGTGATTAAAAGCAAATTGCTGTTATCAGTTTTGCATAGAGCGTCTTTACTTACACATGCAAGGAGAGTACTGTCTACACCCCCGGAAAAAGCAATAGCAGCAGATTTGTATGAACTTATTATTTTTTTTAAGTTTTTTAGTTTTTCTTGAATTTTCATATTAATGAGAATTTACTATTAATCTAGAATAATTTCTATTAAATTTATATTTGAAAAAGAATGCTACCTTCTTTTAGTCTGAATTTTTTCTATTAGTATCTTATTTTTATTTATTTTAAATACTACTCTGTCTATTTTCTCGTGGGTCTTCTGAGAATAAGGCCCAATCATTATTTGAGTATGCGCCTGAGCCTGGCCAAGTATGGAAATGCTATCACAGTCATTATTATAAAGGCTCTGGGCCAATACATTGTTCTCTTCCATAAGCTCGTTAAGTGTATCAGTTTTATCGGCTAATTCTGCTTGAATAGCTTTTATTAAAGGTTGATTTTTTTTATCTACTCTCGTCTGTTTTGTTGTTAATGATGCAATTTCATGCCGTATACCGGATATGTTTTGTTCAAGCTTTTTTATCTGTGAATTAACATCAACATCTATACCCAGCCATAGTTCTGCATCTGCTACTGATTTTTCAGATCCAATAAAATGAGTTAGAATCGAATCCCATGCATAAATTTTACCGCCGATTATTTTACCTTTGGCCCTTTCTGTTCCGATGAACACTTTACTTTTCGAAACAAGCTGAGATAATAATGAATAATTTTTAACGCAAATATCTTTTTCAGAATAGATATATGCATTTTCAACAAACTTAGCAGCAACATTACCTTTGGCTTTAATTACTCCTTTACCCTTTCCATTTATGCCGCCCTGAATAAACACATCACCACCACATTCTATTGTACATGCTCCTATAGCTCCCTTTATCATTAAGTCCTTTGTACACTTTACAGTAAAGCCGTCTTGAATCGATTCTTTTATTACAATACTTCCATCAAAATCAATATTCCCTGTAGAATGATCTATAGTTTGCAGCTGAACCATAGGTTCTATTGTGACTCTGTTGTTTTTTAAATTTAAGAGTCCGGAGCTTTTAGAAACAAGGTATTTGGATTTTTTCTTATTATACACAGTATCCTTGAAATCAAAGCACTCATTCCAGTCCACTGATAGATTTTTACCAGGACTGGATGAAATCGGTTCTCCCAAAACATTGCTTCCATCCTTAATTCCCTTTGTACGTACCATCCATACTCCTGCTATTTTATCTTTTCGTATAAACGGAAATCTTCCTCCTCCTCTATAGTCCACAGAACCATTGGGTAATACCCTGGGTTTAAAGAACATCTCAAGATTTACAACCCAGAGGACTTTGCCGTCTGTTCCATCTATAGGTAGTATTCCAGTCGCAAATAATGATCTATCAATTTTCTCTATCCTGTTTTCATTAACATCATTTACCATATTAATTAGATTCTGTTTATTGTATGGAACTTTAATGCCCTTTTCATCTATGCTTTTAAAAACATCATCACTTTTTATTTTTTCTCCGCCGGACGGCGCTCGAAAACTTATTACAGCTTTCATTTTATCATCATTTAGAAACACCTCAAAACTGCCGTTTATTAACTCTTCCATCTCTATCATATTGCCATTAATATAATATCCGATTCCTCTAACTAAAGCAGTGTACTCCCATATATCACCATTATCCACAACTTCTACATTCTTACTAACTGCAATTCTCGGATCTACTACGTTTCTCTTGTTGTTGCCACTCCAGAGGGGCCTTCCAGTAACAGTCATTCCTTTTTTACCATATACCGGCAATACTTTAGTTATTAAAACAGTACCTTTCGGAACAGGCCTTTTTGTTGCTATCGCAGTTATATCTATGAGTTTTTCCGTGCCGTTTTCCTTTTTAATTCTCTGTAATGTAACTTTAGAAGCAAGTGCATCATTAAAAACAAGATATCCGTCCTGTGCCATTACTTCTGTTTCACCACGCGCAACTGTGACCTTTTCTTCTTTACCGTGCTTTTTATTATAATTTTTTTCTATACTGTTTATTTTTGATAGTATTATGCCATGGGCAATACCACTTTCTTTTAGTACTCTTTTTAATATTGGTATTGTAATTTTCCCACACACTTCTTTTGTAACATTTATATTCATTACAGCGCTTAGCTCGTCTTCAGCTACAGTTACATCAAAGCATTTTGAAATATCAATATAATTATCATGAGGTATTTTAATTTTTATTTTTGATTTATTGGAATTAATAAAGTTATTGTATTCATCTTCAATTATTTCTTTGTTGTATTCAAAAAGGAATTTTTTATTGGCGAGGCTGTTAATTATTGCCCGCAAAGCAATAATATTTTTTGTTTCTTTTGTAAAAATTAAATTTGCAAAAATCCGATCTTCGGAAAACTGTATCTTTACTTCCATAACTTATTCTCTTTTTAAGTATAGGTTAGAGATTTTCTAAAATCAATAAAAACTAAATTTATATTTTTATATCTTGAAATAGAATTATTTGAATGCTATAAATTGAAATAATTCTATTTTAATATAAGGTAATTATATATGAAAGCTGTAAATAAACTTAAAAATACAGACGCAGTATTTAACGCACCACCTTCCAAAGCCCATACTCTAAGGGCGATTATAATTAGTTCTCTTGCAAACGGTGTAAGTACTATCAGGAATCCATTACTTGCACTAGATCAGATTAATACAATTAATGCATTAAAAAACCTCGGTGTAAATATAACTCTGGAAAATGACAAAATTACTGTACACGGAACTTCCGGAAAATACAGCCCTATTGCAGAAGAATTAAATGTAGGCGAATCGGGCGTTGGAATGAATTTTCTCACATCTGCTGCAAACCTTTCCAGTAAACCCGTTATTTTAACAGGTTCCAGAAGAATTAAGAAGCGCCCTATTGCTGAAGTAGTAAAAGGCCTGCGCCAGCTAGGGTGTGAAATAAAATATATGGAAGACAAGGACTTTCCCCCGATTAAGATTAGTTCAAATGGTATTACCGGAGGAGAAGCAAGAATAAGCGGTATAAAAACATCACAATATTTCAGCTCTATTATTATATCATCACCATACGCAGAAAAAGATGTTAATTTATTCTGTACAGATAATATGTCGGAAAAACCCTATTTTGATATAAGCCGGAAAATGATGCAGGATTTTGGCATAGAAATAGAGAATGATAATTATAAAAAAATCATTATCCCCGGCAGGCAATGCTACAACCCTATGGATATAACAATAGAAGGAGATTACAGCAGCGCATCTTTCTTTTTTACTGCAGCCGCAGTATGCAGGACCAAAATTACTGTAAACAACCTGGTTATGGATACAAAACAGGGGGATAGAGCTATACTTGAAATATTAGAAAAAATGGGCTGTAAAGTATATGAGAACAACAAAAGCATCTGCCTGGAAGGAACAGCATTAAAATCAATAGAAATTGACATGAGTGATGTCCCGGATTTAGTCCCTCCTGTTGCTATTGCCTGTGCGTTTGCAAAAGGTATAAGTCACTTAACAAATATAGGCCAGCTTCGTATTAAGGAATGTGATAGAATATCTGTAATTGTAAGCGAACTTAACAAAATGGGTGTAAATGCCAGTGAAGCAAAAGATTCTATTTATATAGAAGGAAACAGCAGCAATATTAAAGGAGCAGAAATAAATCCCTACAATGACCACAGGATAGCTATGAGCTTTGCAGTAGCCGGCCTTGTAACCGGAAACCAGATTATAGAAAACGAAAACTGTGTTGCAAAATCATTTCCTGATTTCTGGGAACGATTTAGGATCTTTTACAATTAATCTTATATTTAACAAATTCCATCACTTTATCGAAATTCTCCGGTTTGTGAGGAAAAAGACAAGATCTGCAGTCTTTAATACCATCTTTTGTTTTTGTATATGTGCCCGGACAATAATTAAAAAAATAAAAAGGGCAATAGCAAAAAAGACAATTCAAACTCTTAATTTCCTCATGGCATGGATAATACTTGCATTCTTTGTTCTCAAAAAACTTATAACTATTTTTCATATGAATAAAATACTACATTAATTGTGATTCTGACAACGGATTATCATATTGAATAATGATTTAACTTATGTAATAGATCCACACTTTAGACTTCCCTCCTCTAAAAGAAGCTATTTGTGATGTTGATTTAATATTTCACCGATCAGGCAGAAAAACACGCTGCTGATGCATCAGAACATAATAATAATATCTTAAAAAACGTTATATATCTTGGTTCTGTTTTGTATCGGCAGCGTGTTTTTCTGCCTGAGGCCTTAATTTTCTTTAACATCGCAAATAGCTTGCATTTCTACCCTAATTGACTTTTTTTTTTAATAAATTTATATTGAGTTTCTATATTTTTTGAAGTTATTTGGATAAAAAGATATTTACTGCTTTTTGGTATTGGGGGAATAATGGTTAAACAGAATGATAATGATTCAGATTCTAGGAGATGGGTATCGTACAGGCCCGAAATAAAGATATTGGATTGCACAATCCGTGACGGGGGATTAATGAATGACCATCAATTCGATGATTCATTTATAAAAAAGGTTTACGAGGCATGCCTGGAAGCTGGAATAGATTATATGGAGCTTGGCTATAAAGCAGATAAAAAGATCTTCTCTAAATCTCAATATGGTAACTGGAAGTTTTCTGATGAGGAAAAAGTTAGAAGCGTTATTGGAGATAATGATACAAACTTAAAATTAAGTGTAATGGCAGATGCAGAAAGAACAGACTATCATAATGATATACTTCCAAAGGAAAATAGCGTATTTGACATGATTAGGGTTGCAGCATATATTCATCAGATACCGGCAGCTCTGGACATGATTAAAGATGCATCGGATAAAGGATACGAAACTTCAATAAATATAATGGCAGTATCCACTGTTCAGGAAAGAGAAATTGAAGCAGCTCTGGAAGTGCTTGTCAGATCTGAAGTTGATGTAATCTACATAGTAGACAGCTTCGGCTCATTTTATTCTGAGCAGATAGAAAATCTTTCAAAAATGTACTTAAAATATGCAAAAGAACAGGGCAAAGAAGTTGGGATACATGCACATAATAATCAGCAGCTTGCCTATTCAAATACTATAACAGCAATAATAAATGGTGTTAATTATTTAGATGCAACAATCGATGGAATGGGTAGAGGAGCAGGCAATTGCCCGCTGGAATTATTATTAGGCTTCCTTCACAATCCTAAATTCCATATCCGGCCTATAATAAAATGCTTGCAGGAAACAGTGTTGCCTTTAAAAAGCGACCTTAACTGGGGCTTTCAAATACCATACATGATAACAGGCCAGCTTAACCTTCATCCGCGCTCTGCTATGAAATTTCTATCCGGTGAAAATAGAGACAAATTCCTTGAATTTCATGATGATATTATGCAGGAAGAATAAATTAATTATAAATTATCTTGACAAAATCAGTTAAAAATGTTTAAATTCATAGTAGGTAAAGAGAACGATTTTTTATAACTTGCGGCCTGGAGAGGAAACTTATTTTAATGTGGGCTTTTCCTTCCATGCGCCTAAAGCCGGTAATCAGTCCGGCTTTTTTTTATGTTTCCTGCACTTCGAATTTCAATAATTAAAGCATTTTTATATACTTTTTCAAGAAATCCATACCCTAATTCATTATGAACAGTAAAAGCAGCTCCGATAATTTTTTCTGTTATTTCTTTATATCTATATTCTTCTTTCATCTGTGATACCCATGGATGTACGAACATCGCCGGAAACATGGAGGTTGGGAGGCGATGACTCTGAGTTAAAAAATCATTTATGTCAATAGATATTGCCTGTTTTTGAATTCCAACCCTGTTTTTTTAAAGCAGCTCAAAACGGTCTATTAAAAGTTCATCATTACCAATAGAAGGAATCTCCGGTTCTGAATCCGGATCTATTAACACTTTTACAAGAGCATCATCAATTATATTATTAATAATTTTCCTTGAAGGTTCGGAAAACTTTTTAAACTCTACACCAAATCCGTTAGGAAGGTTGCTTGAAGCCAGTCTCGGGTCGAGTATTTCACAGATTGTATACATTTTAAAATTCTTAAAAATTATCCTTAAGATTGCTTTTTTACTAGGATTAGGGATTGTAGTATTACATTCTAAAAAAGCGCCGTTGGAGCTTATAGATTTAATAGAATATTTAGCCCAGGTCTTTTTATCAAAACTTAAATAGCCTTGTAAAGGCCATTTAAACCGCCTGTTTTCTCTTTTATTCCTTACTTTTATATTTGAAATAGAAGTTTTAAGCCTGTTTTTAACTTCTTCTTTATCTCCATTAAATTTAATTAAAGAAAAATCCGGTTCCTTGATGTTGTCTGCTGTTGCTTCGGTACAAAGTATGATTATAGGAAGAATGGGAAAACACTTTTTTACTGATATTAAAAAATTCGCATCTTCCTGTAGATTATCCAGTTGAAGGATAACACAAAAAAGATCATCCTCTTCTGTAATCTTTACTGCAAGCTCATATTTCGAATTTACGGGAATGATCTCCCTATCATCTAAAGCAGTGCTTATTAGCAAATAATTAAGGGACTGAGTATAAACAAGTATTTTTTCCATAATAATATATATCTATTGCTTAATTAAGTTTAGTTTATTTTATTGAATTGTATTAAGCAAGTAAAAAAATAACATGCAGAATGGGCTGCATGTTATTTCATCAGTATATCAAATTTATAAGATTTAAATCTGTTTAAGCTACAACAAGAGCAAATTAACTATTTTATCATCCTGTCCTTTATGGCCATACTATTTCTATATTTACAATAGTTGTAGGATCTGTGTCTGGTATATCATCACCTGGATCACCACCTGTAGGGTCTGTACTTGGATCTACATTAAAGTCGGCTAGATTGGAATCTTCTGATGAATCCGGCATGCTATTTCCTGTTATAGTCATACTTTCTCCGGCGCCAATAGATCTTGTCTGGCCTAAATTATTTGAAACCTCCACATCCCCAGCTAAAACATCAACTTTCACAGGTTCCATAACTATAGTTGTACCTCTAACAGCAGCAGTGCAAATAGGGCTCTTTATTGTAAAATTATGCTCTATATTCTCTCTAGGCACTATATCTGCTTCTATTTTTCCAAAATTTAAAAAGAGGTTTGTTGATACATTGCCCTGTGCTTCAAGAATTTCCGAAAGTTCCATTCTTGTAAGCTGTTTAACATTAATAGTTGCATTATTAACCTCTAAAACAACAGATGCATTAAATCCTGTAGAAATTATTGTTCCGCTGCTTAAATTCATACCGGTGCTTACCGAAGTCCAATTTCCACCGGGTACTTTAATTTCTACTTTACCTGAAACTGATTTTACTTCGGCAGATACATCAGAAAATGCAGGACCAATTATACTTAATAAAATACAAAAAATAATTAGATATCTTTTCATACTTCCTCCTAAAACAAATCCACTTATATTTATATCAAATAAATAAGCTGATATATTTACTAAAAACTATATGAAAGATCAAATTTAACGAGTGTTTGATTTTCACTGTCTGCTAATGCTCCACTAGAACCACTTGAAGGAAAAAACAGGCCAACGGATAAAGCAGCACCAAGATCCGAAAGAGGCCTGAAATTTATTATAATATCGATCTCGGTTCCAAGGTAAAGACTGCTCGAGCCGGTATTAAGGCCGGATTCTGAGATTTGACCTGTTGAAGATCTGAAAAATGCAGTACCATTCACTGCAGTCTGTAAATTCTCCATTATTCTGGAATCCATTTTACTAAATGGTTTTATAGAATAACCTGCTTTAACATATAAAATATTTCCTAACTCCGGAGAAAAAATTAAACCGGTAGATGTTCTTGAAATAGGGACAAACATTGTTGCATTATCCCCTGTATTGCCCTCTCTGAAATAGGTATCACTGTCCGAATCACCGCTCGAATAAACCAGCTTAACATTTATAGATGAATATAGTGCCTCTTTAAGATAAATTCTTAAACCGCCTCCGGCAAGAAATGACAGCATGGTTGCTTCTTCATACTCACCATCTATATATGAAAGAGTTTTACCGGTGCCTAGAAAAAAGAATCCGTCATAGTAAAA
>SDBV01002408.1_pt1 | contig 27929 bp, 28 predicted proteins | sample 2277081 | NCBI WGS metagenome assembly SDBV01 (sample SAMN10402039, study PRJNA504765) | marine sediment metagenome | isolation source: marine sediment core GS10_PC15, 223 cmbsf | place: Arctic Ocean: Southern Knipovich Ridge | collected 2010 | reverse complement strand
TTGTTTGAACCTGCCGTGACGGAAGCCATTGGCAAAGAACATTTCGGTCTTTAGTTTTCCGTTATCATGCCAGGTGCGCGAGAAATGACATCGCAGGCCCTTATTGAAATACGACTCGAAAGATTTTGCACCATTTTCATACCAGCCTCTGTGCGGGCCATGTTGTCTTCGGTCCTTATACATGACCAAGGCAGCAAGCTTGCCATTTGGATAAATCGTCTTCCTTGCGACAAGCTGATCGGCGACCCAATACTCCGCAGATTTGCCTGTAGAAGTCTGCTGCCCCCTTATTTCCACAGCATTGTCCGGGATATCGTAGCTTAAGTATTCAGGCTGATCGGGCGAGACGTTCGCTTTGGCATAGTCTTTGCTATCGAGCAAAGAACGTACTCGCTGGAGATATGGAAACTTGTGGCGCCGCAGATTTGCTGGACCGTAGAGTTGTGAAAAAAACAAATCCCTGTCAGGGATCGCCTTTTTACCGTGAATGCTCATCTTGTCCAACAATTTGTAATTGCTTCGAACGGACTGCTCGATAGCATTTTCATATTTACCCAGTTGGTCATTTATACGGGCGCGGAGAAATGCTTTGGTTATCTTATCTCTGGAACCGACCTGAATGTCTTTGATAACAAAGTTCGAAGCGAGGTGCTTCAAGAGTTTAACTACCCGGTCATCCGAAGAAACAGCGACATGATCATATTCGTGGTCCAGCAAACGGTTGTGCCACGGAAGCCCTTTGCCCTCAGACGGCATTAATATCCGATGTGATATCGTTGGGTGGACCTGTGCTTTAGCTCTGATCGTCACCAGTACCTTGCCGTCGAGTGTTCGAGACGAGTAGTTGTACCGAAAAGAGCTTTTCCATTTGTACTTAAATTTCGTCAGGCCCTGGCTTGTCTTGTTCCGCGATGCTTCATAAGTTACCGTCACATTGGCGGAGGCGTTCAGGGCATTATTGCTGTGTTTTTGGACAGCAAAGAGGGCGTTGCCAAATCCAGCAAGCGTTGCCGTAACAAGAAGCGGACAGAGGCAATATCGGAAATTGTGTTTTAAGAAACCGTTTAACAATGTATACCCTTTCGGGTAGTAAATTCCCGCGAGTGGGGTTTTAAGTACTTTTGTCCGTACGACATCAATAATCTTACCAAAAATCGGGTTGAACGGTCAAGGATTTTCGTTTTCGATGCGGTTTTATTAAAAATTGGCGCCGAATGTCGAAGTTTTTCGGTGGGCTAATGGCGAAGGATCGTGCGTGTCTCGCTGGTGGTCAGGTTTTCGACTCTGTCGGTGACTCGGTGAAATAATTCCTGCCAGTTGCCGTGTTGTTTTTGTCTCAACAGCTTTATTGTTGGATACCAGGGGGAGTCTTGTCTTTGCATCATCCATCGCCAGTCAGGGGTAAAGGGTAAGAGAGTCCAGGCCGGCTTGCCCATTGCTCCTGCGAGATGTATGACGGAAGTGTCGACGGAGATTATGAGGTCCATGTTTTCAATGGCGGCGGCTGTGTCGGAGAAGTCGGCAAATGCCTGTCCAAGGTCGATTAGCTCTGTAGCGCCGTGCCAATTCTTTATTTGCTCGGTGCCGGTGCCTTTTTGGAGGCTGAATAATTTGACGTTCTTGATGTCGGCCAGTGGAGTAAAATTCTGCAGGGCACAGGAACGGTTATGGTCGTTGGTGTGTATGGGATTGCCGGCCCATGCGATGCCGATCTTGAAGGCGTCTGTTTGGATTTTGTTACGCCAATGTGCGACCTTTGGCTCTTTTGCGGAAAGATAGGGTATCGGGGCGGGAATATTGTCTGCTGCCGTGTCGAAAATGCCCGGCAAATTCAATAGCGGGACGTATAAGTCGTATTTGACGGCTCCGTCTTCGAGTTCTTTGGCGTCCACCAAATCGTCAATGCCCTCCAAATCGCCGAAGAGGTCGATTAGTTCGGGTTTTTCGGCTAATATTACCGTGCCGCCTCTGTCTTTGGCCATCGGGAGGTATCTTACGAACTGTATGCTGTCGCCGAAGCCCTGCTCGGATTGCACTAAAAGAGTTTTACCGTGGAAATTTTCTCCGCGCCACCATGGCTTGTCGTGTTGCAATTTGATATTTGTCCCGGCCGTTTTTAATCGCCATTGATAATCGTTCCAGCCTTTGGCAAACTGGCCGCAACTCAAATATAACATCCCGCGAGAGTAATAAGCCTGGGCATAGTCAGGTGCGAGTTGGATGGTTTTATTATAACATTCTATCGCTTCGTCATAGCTTTGGTCCATGTTCAATGCGGCAGCCAGGGTGTTGTAGGCTTCAGGGTAATCGGCCTTTAGTTCAATAGACTTGCGGCAATGCTTTATCGCGGTTTTGGAATCGCCGAGTTTATAGAGGGCAGAGGCCAGATTGTTGTGGGCCTCGGCATAATCGGGGTTTAATTCTATTGCCTTGGTATAATATTCGATGGATTCGGCATACTTGTTCTGCTGTTGGAGACAGTTGCCTAAATTGCTGTGAGCCTGGGCATAATCGTTGTTTAACTCGATCGCTTTTCGGTATGCTTTGACGGCGCCCCGGTCTCTGCCTGCCTGGGCCAGGATCACTCCGAATGTGTTATAGTACTCGGGCGCATTGCTGTCGGCCTCGATGGCTTTGAGGACAAGCTGTGAGGCTGTTTTGAGATCGCCGTTTTGCCAGGCTGATACGCCCGAACGGTGAAGCTGGTCAGCGTTATTTTGACAGGTATTTTCCATGGTTTGAGGTGTGCTTAGCCGGGAGCAGTCAAGGCGTTCAAAGCATTTTGGGCTTGCCTCATTTGGTTCATGAAATCATTAACCGATTCCGGGCTGTGTTTTTCATAGGCAAGTTCTCTGTACAGTTCTCCGGTCAGCCATTTTTTGCCAAAGTAGATCATGTCCTTTACTTTCAATGCCCTGATCTCTTCATTAGCGGCAACTCCGGAGGCGCCGTGTTCGTGAACTCCTTTGGCGGAAGCTATACTCCAGACCTGCCAGCCTCTTGACCTGGCGGTAAAACAATAATCGCTGTCGCTGCCTATGAAGACAAAATTCTCGTCCAGCAGTCCGATTTGGCGGATCATTTGCTTTCTGAGGATCATGCAAGCCCCATTGCCCCAGTAAATCTGTTGGTCATCGGTAAACCGGGCCGCAGGACCGTGCTGATGTTTTCCTGCAGGAAAGGCTTCGAGGCAGCCGGCACAAATTACGTAAGCAGGATTTTCGCTGTGTAATTGCAGGGGTGTCCCAATGCCGCACCGCGGATTGGAGTCCATGAATGTCACCATTTTTTCGACTGCATCCGGTTCGAGATACATGTCCTGATTCAGTATAATAATATATTCACAGGGCTCATTGAGGAACTTTTCAATACCCTGGTTTATTGCCGCGGTGAAATAGACGTTATCGTCGCTGTTGTCTCTGACAAATATTTCAACCGCAGCGGTTTGATTTTTCAAATGGGTTATACATTTGGCAAGCTGGTCGCTGTTTTGATAAGCCGGGATTATGACTGGAATCATTTTTTGTTATCCTCAACTGTTTTTTGGAGATTAATTGGTAACTGTTTGCTTGTCGGCCAGGGCCTGCAATTCTTTTTTTACATCGGCAAATACATCCGGCCAGCAGCCCGGTCTTTTCTGCCTGAAAAGTCTCATAGTCGGGTACCAGGGGCTGTCCTGTCGCTCGAGCATCCATCGCCAGTCGGGGGCAAACGGCAGAAGGGCCCATGTGGGTTTGCCCATTGCGCCTGCCAAATGGAGCACGGCTGTGTCTACGGAAACAACCAAATCCATATTTTCGATGGCGGCGGCCGTGTCGGTAAAATCTTCAAATTCCTCTCCAAGGTTTGCGGCTATGATTTCGGCCGGCGAGGTATCGGCCTGGTTGGGCGCATCGCCTTTTTGCAGCCCATAGAGCTGTATGCCGTCAATCTCGGCCAACGGCGCGAAATCGGCGAGTGTGCAGGATCGATTGCGGTCGTTGCGATGCGCTGGGGCGCCTGCCCAGAGAATGCCCACTGTCAAATCCTTTGGCGGGATCCTGTTTCGCCAGACTTGAGCCTTTGCCGGATCGGCGTAGAGATACGGAACATTAGAAGGGATTGTCTCGATGGTGGTGCCAAAAATTCTCGGCAAATCCATGAGGGATATATGTAAATCGAAGCTCGCAGCCGGTCTGCCATTGCTGGAGACCTCTACTAATTCGTCAATCCCGTCGAGGGGGCGCAGGAGATTTGTCAGCGGTTTTTTTGTTTCGTAAATCACCTTTCCGCCACGTTCCTTGACCATCGGCAGGTATCGTGCAAACTGGATGTTGTCGCCGAGACCCTGCTGGTATCGAACAAGAAGTGTCTTGCCCGCAAACGACGAACCGTTCCAGAGTGTATTTTGATTATAGTATGGATAGTTGATAGTGTTCAAATCGTCGTATCGCCGCTGATATTCCTTCCAGCCTTCGGCGAGCCTTGCGCTTAGCAGGAGAGCAAGCGATCTGTTCCAGTGAGCATCTGCATAATCAGGCTTGAGTCGAATTGCCTGTTCGTAATTTTCAATCGCCTCGGGGCAGCGATTGCACTCCTTCATGGCGACACCCAGACTGTTGTATGCCTTGGGATAGTCAGGCTTGAGTCGTATCGCCTGTTTGTAACTTTCGGTCGCTTCGTCGCAGCGTTGGCAGTCTTTCAGGACGGTACCCAGGTCATGGCGGAGCGTGGCATCGGCGGGCATGAGTCGTATCGCCTGTTTATAACTTTCAACCGCTTCGGCATTCCGGCCGTGCTCTTTCAGGGTAACGGCCAGGTTGCCGTGTGCCATGGCAAAATCCGGTTTGAGGCGTATCACGTGTTGGTAATTTTCGATGGCCTCATCATGGCGACCCTGTTGTCGCAGAATGTTGGCCAGGTTGTAATAAGCCCCTGCAAGGGCGGGCTGAAGTTGTATTGCCTTTTTGCAATTTTCGAGGGCAGCGGGATATTGACCTTGCGATTGGAGAGTGTCGGCCATGTTGGCGTAGGCCTCGGCATAATCGGGCTTTAGCGAGATAGCCCGCCGATAAGCATCAATTGCTTTTTGCGTTTTTCCGACGGCCGCAAGAACGACGCCGAGAGTGTTATGGAATTGGGGGATCTGCCGATCTGCCGCTACCGCTTTGGCGACAAATTCAGCAGCCAACCTGTATTGGCCTCGCTGGCAGGCAATCATCCCCAGGCTATGCAATGCAGAAGAATGGTCCGGGTGGTTTTTTGTAACAATTTTATACAGAGCTTCGGCCTGCTCCAGGCGCCCCGCCTGATGGTGTTGGGCCGCTTTTTCTATAGTTGCGGTAACATCTACCATCTCTACGCCAATTCCTCGAGTTAAGAATGGCCTGAAACCAATAGGATCATTTGTTTTTCAAGAAAACTCTTTATACCAACATATTTATGGAGTTGTCGGCAAATTGTACGCGGGTTTCGGTAAATTCCGGGACGGTGTCACTATTTGTCAGCCATTCATTGTAAGGAGTATTGTCCCTGTGAGACTGGGAATTCGAGGAACTGTGCCGGCCGGACCAGCCGTCCTGCCCGGGCGCTGCTGACTGATCCTTCGGATTATACTGCTGCTGCTGGTCTGTTAATTGAACCTCGAGTCTCTTTATCTGAACACCGCTATCCTGAAGGTTTTGGATAATCTCCGGCAATGCCTGCTGCAGTTGGTGCCTGGTCTGGGGCTGATCGACCTGCAAGAGGCCGGTGATACCATTGGCATCTTCGCGAAATGTTATGCTGACCCTGCCAAGTTCAGGCGGATTGAGCCGAATAACGATCTGTCGCGAACCGGCACTGAGGGAGGTGCGGACGGACTCGGCGATCTGCTCGGCGACAGGAGAGCGAGAACCGGCATTAGCTGCGGGTCTTGCGGATTCAGCGGAGGCGGGCGATTGTTCCGTGATATCGGCAGGGGCTGTATTGGCGACGAGTGCCTGCTCGCCGGACTCCGCGTTCGGAGCGGTGTCACCACCCGACAGCAGACCGCCGCGATTATTCGCGTGAGAGGATAATGACCCCGTGCCGGGTTGGCCCGCTTTCTGTGCGATGGATTTGACAGGGACAGTCCCGACGTGAGTTGTATTCTTTTGCTGGACGGCAGGGAGTTGGGCCTTGTCCGGAAGGGGCTTGTGGTCAATGCCAGCTTTTTCGGGTGTTGTCTGCTCGGCGATCTGCGAGTGGTTTTCGGAGCGAACGGGAGCGTTCTTCGGGGAACGAGACGCTTGATCGTCCGGGGTGGCCGATGGGCTGTTTGGCAGTTGCGCTGCTGTATTGCCGGGAGTAGAAGGCGCCTTTGGGGCGACCGCGTGCTCAGCGGGCGTTGTGCTGCTGTCGGCGGGTTGATTTGCCTGGTCGGAATGTAGCGAAGCGATGACCGCCTTAGCCGGCGCCGCCACTTCGGCATGCTTAGCTGAGGCCTCTACCTGTGGATGTGGGGGAGGCGGCGACGCGTCTGTTGCGGGGGGGTTTTTGCCTGCGATAGTTGCTTCATTGTTTTGGGCAGGGGCATCGGGCAACAACTCTTTGGGCGCAAGTGCTCGATCCGATAGCTGCATGCGGCCAGAGGCGTCGCCATCGTGAGACTGCGCGCCGGACCTGGCAGGTTCAGCAATCGGTTCGGAGTTACTACGGTCTGCGTCAGCGGTTGGCTGAGTATCAGGTAGTGCTTGATCGGGCCTGGTCGTAAGTGGTTTGGCAGCCGGGAGGATGACAGGGGCGGCTTTGGGGAGTCCCGAAGGGGGGGTCAGAGGGGCAGATTTATCGAGAGTCTGGCCGGGGATTTGTTGCCGGAGTTTGACATCTGCCCCTGCACTGGTTGGCTTATCAGGCAGCACAGGAATACTGATCGCCGCGTGGACAGCTGCGGCTGCAGGTTCGGGCTTGTCGCTCTTCTTGTCGCCCTTTTTGGCGGTTTGGGCATTTTGGGGCGTCTTGCGCTGCATTTTCTTTTCGAGAGTGCGGCTGAAGTCCCTGGATGGCGAGCGATTGGGCTCGGCTTTGACAGGAGGCGGTGGATTATCGGGCGTTGCCGGCGTGGAGGTGTTGGTTGTGGGCCGGTCGGGGGCGCGCGTTGCGGGAGAGTGGCTGTTGCGCATGGTTGAGGGGGATCTGAGAGGAGCCTGGACGGCGGCCGGATCAGCGAGCAACATGTTTGCCAATAGACTGGTTCCCATAGACTGTCAATAAAGCAACTGTTGTGCCAGCATCTTAGGGCGGACCAGAGAGGGATGCTAACTACTTATGGGCACAGGACTTAGGGATATGAAAGAATATTGGTTTGGTGAAAATGCTGTGCTTTGGGGGATGTTGCAGACAAATTCTCCGGCGGACAGGAAGAAATTTCCGGTTTTGTCGGGGCGAAGTGGAAGGCCTTTCGGGGGAATGGATGGTGTAAGAATGGCGTGCGGATGTATAGGATTCTAACATCGCTGTGAGTGCAGAGAGAGAGGGTAGTTTATGTTTTTAGCGATTTTTAGCGCAGAATTGGGGTTCAGTGGGATAAAAATAGCAAATTGCGGCTCTTTGGCACGGTCATTGCTGTTTTTTGGGGCAGGACGGATAGTGTGTGCCGGATTAGAAAGGTAGAGATGTCTAAAACGAGTAATATAGTCGACATTATCGACGCCGGGATAAGGGCCGAAAGCCTTCGGCAAAGGGCAATTGCCAGCAATGTTGCCAATCTCGAGACGCCGGGATACCGGAGGGTGGATGTCCGCTTCAAGGAACTGTTAGCCAAGGCCCTGAAGTCGGGCGGCGGCGTTGATTTAGGGGAAATCGAGGGCAAGACATACCAGCCAGAAAATACACCCGTAAAATCAAACGGCAATGATGTCAGTTTCGAAGTCGAAGTCGGTGAGATGGTTAAAAACACTCTCCGCCACAAGGCGTTGATTCGTGTGCTGGCGAAGAAGTACCAACAGATGGAGTTGGCTATTAGGACGAAATAGGAGGCAAGTGCACAATGGAAGTGAATAGCGGTTTTAGCCCAATAGATATTGCGATTTCCGGCCTGCGAGCGGGGAGGAAGAGGATAGAGGTGATTTCATCCAATGTTGCGAATGCCCAGTCCACGGACAACGGCAACGGTGAACCTTACCGGAGGCTCGAGGCGGTATTCAAGACGGACGGCGACGGTTTGGGAGGCGTGATTCTCGATGAGGTGGCCGCGGACATGAGCGATTTCCTGACGGTGCTGAAACCCGGGCATCCCGATGCGAACGCGCAGGGGTATGTGACAATGCCCAACGTCCAGTTGGGGACGGAGATGATGAATTTGACCGTGGCGACGCGAGCATACCAGGCTAATGTTGCGGTGCTAAAGCGTTACCAACAAATGGTGGAAACTACGCTTGAATTACTTAGGTAAGGACAAATGATATGATCAACTTCAACGCCAATATCGGTGCGGGGGCGCGGCAATCCGGCGCCGCCGGTGTCGGAATAACCAAGGGGAAAACGGCAGATCCGAAGTCAGGGTTTTCTGGTACTGTCAAGGCCGCCCGGGAATACATATCCAAAGTTGACGACCTGCAGCAGACGTCTGACATATCGATAAAGGATTTGTTGGCGGGCAAAAATGAGGACATTACTTCAGTAGTGTCGGCAATGGCGAAGGCTGATATGAGTTTTAAGCTTCTTGTTGGCGTCAGAAACAAGTTGATCGAAGGCTACAAACAAACTATGAACATGCCGTTGTGATGGACCGGCGAGAGGACTAAATGGCTTTCATCCAGAAGATAGAGGCAGTTTGGCGAAACGTGAGCCTTGTTCAACGGGCTCTGCTGATCGCGATAACTCTGACATTTGTCATTGTCGGGGTGTTGCTCACTCGCTGGGCTCGCATGCCTGATATGAGGGTGCTGTATTCGGGTCTTGACCCGGCGGAAGCAGCGAAGGTTACCGAAAAGATCAGTGAAATGGGCATTGAGTACAAATTGGCCAATGGTGGTACAACTATCAAGGCGCCGAAGGAAAAGGTAATTCAACTTCGTTTAGACATGGCAAAGGAGGGATTGCCGCAAGGCGGGCAGAAAGGTTATGGGATATTTGACGATAGCAAGTTAGGACAGAGCCCGTTTCTTGAAAATGTAAATCTGATACGTGCTCTTCAGGATGAGCTTGCCAAGAGTGTACAAATGATAGACGGAGTTGCTTATGCTCGAATTCATATAGTGAGTCCGGAGCATACCCTGTTTACGTCTCAATCGCCGGAAAGCAGCGCTTCTATAGTTCTTGAGTTGATGCCGGGGTACAGATTGAGCGCGTTGACCATAGCAGCTATGACACATCTGGTTGCCGGCGGGATCGAAGGACTGAAGTCGGAAAACGTAACTGTTATAGATAGTCAGGGGCGCCTTCTTACCAGTAAATCGGGTGATGGTATGGCGGGCGGCGCGGGAACCGTTGTCGACTACACGGAAAGAGTGGAGCATAATTTAGCGACGAAAGTGGAGGATATGCTCACTGCTGTGCTTGGTCCTGGCAGGGCTATGGTGAGCGTAAGCGCCGAGATCGAGACGGTCAGCAGCAATATCATGAAGGAAAGTTACGAGGCCGGCAAACCCGAGAAAGAAGAGATCACAACTGAATCCGAGACGGAACCAGGCGCCGCGGGCAAAGGAGGTGCGCCGGCGGGACCGGGAAAGGTAAAAAAAACTGAAACGACCAATATCGACTACGTCGTGCCGAAGACTATTGAGGAGACGGTTCAACTTGCCGGGGCGATAAAATCTCTGACGGTGGCGGTGTTTGTGGACCTGTCGCCGCCGGAGGCTGCTGCGGACGAAGAAGGCGCCGAAGCTGCGACGAGTACGCCCGGCGAAGCGTTAATGACGATCTCCGATGTGGAAGAGATCATCAAGAAGGCTGTGGGGCCGAAACTGACCGAGGAAGGGCTTAAAGTAGTCGATGTGAAGTTCAATCGTCCAACAGAATTGTTGCTTGGCGCCGAAGAAGGGGGCGGGCTTGATTTTGTGGCGATTGCCAGGCAGACTTCTATGGGGGTAATGGCGGTTTGTGCGCTATTGGTGCTGAAGCTGTTTAGCGGAGCGAGGAAGAAAGCTGCGAAGGGCGAGATGGCGCGATTGGCTGCCGGCGGCGAGTCTGTTGCGGGGCTTCTGCCGGCGGGTGGTAAGGGCCAGGAAACGTTGGTGCTTCGCAAACAAATAGCTGACAGCCTGCGAAGCAATCCGGAGCAGGCGAAACAATTGTTTTCAAGCTGGCTTGATGAAAAGGGAGGGTAGGTAAGTGGCACTGAGCGGTAAACAAAAAGCTGCAATGCTGCTAATGAGCCTTGATGCGGCGACAGCGGCGGAATTGTTGAAGGACGTTGATCCTGAAGTGGTTCAGGAATTGGCGGTGGAATTGGCATATCTGGATGCATCGGGCATGCACGACAGCAAACAGAACGCCGCGATTGCACGTCAGTTCTACGATTCACTGGAGACGGAGGAAACATTTCATTTTAAGGCATTTCTAAACACGATGCTGAAAAGTACGGTTGGGGACAGGAAAGCAGAGGAGATACAAACGCAGATCGGGAATTTGCTGCAAAAGCGCGATCCTTTCATGCCCATCCGGTCGGCGGATTCGGCGACGTTGGCGACAGTGCTGGCCAATGAGCATCCGCAGGCAACGGCGGTGGTCTTGTCTGAGTTGCCGGCGAGGAAGAGTTCGGAGGTGTTGAGGCGTCTGGACGAAGGTGTTCGGCTTAGTGCAGTAGGCAGGATGGTGGGCGCCGATACCACGACCGAGGAGGCAAAGACACGAATAGCGGAGGCGGTTTGCAAGCGTCTTGGGGCTCTCGCGGCGGCGGGGCGCGGACGGGGCCGGACGGGCGGCGAGGAGTCTTTAAGAAAAGTGGCTGTCATCCTGCGAAATCTCGGCAAAGAACTTCAAGGGGGTTTGCTTAATGCGGTAAAAGAAGAAGACGGCGAGGTGGGCGAGAAAGTAGCCAATCTTATGATACTCTGGGAGGATGTCTCGCAAGTTACGGACATATCTCTGCAGGAAGGCCTGCAGAAAGTGAAATCGCGGAAACTGGCGTTGGCATTGGTCAGGGCGGACGAAGCAATTGTCGAGAAAATCAAGGCAAATATCTCCGAGCGTGCGGCGGTTGCAATAGAGGAGGAAGCATCACTTATGTCCGGAGCAAGGAAAGGGGATATTGAGCAGGCCAGGGAAGAGATTGTCCGCGCTTTGCGCGAAATGAACGAAAAAGGTGAACTCAACTTTATAGAAGAATAATGCAATGGCTGATACATTTACGGTCAATCTGGACAGACCTGTTGAGTCGGCGGGAATATTGCACGATCATGAGGTCGATGTCGCATCGTCGGCCGCGGTCGCAATGAATCCTGCAGATGACGCCGGGCGAGTCAGGCTGATGGAGGATTTGCAAACTCAGAAGAATTTGTATGGCGAGATTTGCCGGGCGCTGGAAGGTGCAGCCGGCAAGTTGAACCGGTTTCACGATGAGGCGGTTGCCGGGCACAAGGCGGAGATTGCCGGACTTTCTGTGGAAATTGCCAGAAAAATATTGACGCAAAAGGTCACCGACGGCGACTACGAAATTGAAGCAATTGTCAGAGAAGCACTTGCGAATGCTCCGGCGCATGAGGATATAGTCATGCATGTGAATCCGCAGGACCTTGCAGCGTGCCAGAAAGCCTGGCAGGATGAAGGCAGTGGCGCGCCGTCCGGTGTTAAATTTGTTGCCGACCAGAATATGGGGCGTGCGGAATGTGTGCTGGAGAGTCCAAAAGGAATAATCAAGTCCCTGATTGACGAACATCTTGAACAAATCAGTAAAGCGCTTAAAAAGGTGGAATGATACCCTTTAGGGTAATAAATTTCCACGAGAGAATGTAATGTGTTGTCCTGAAGCGACTTATCCGCGTAGAAACGCGTGTTTTTTTAGTAGAATTGGAATGATATGGATGCAAGCGAGATCAAAGGGCCTCAGATTCAAGCGGATCGGGAAGTGTTTGCCGAGCCGGTAGACAACCTGATTGATTTTGACAAGTTCCACTCAGCTTTGCGTGGGGTGAATTTGTTGAATTGCCAGGGTTCGGTGATTCGGGTTTCTGGTTTGACAGTCGAATCGAGCGGTCCGAAGGTTGGTCTGGGTGAACTTTGCGGCATCGACGTTCGGGACGGGCGGCGTGTATTGGCTGAAGTGGTGGGTTTTAATGATGATCGGCTGATCCTGCTTCCGTTGGAATACATAGAGGGCATATCACCCGGCGATACGGTGTCGGCGCACAGCAGGCCGCGCTATATTAATCTAAGCGACAGTGTTCTTGGTCGCGTGCTGAACGGCTTAGGCGAACCCATCGACAATAAAGGCACTTTGTCGGGAACCGATAAGAAGGCATTGGATGCAAGCGGGCCGGAGCCTTTGAGCCGAGGGCGGATTACTGAGCCGTTGGCTTTGGGGATCAGGTCTATAGACGGCATGTTGACCTGCGGCAGAGGACAACGAGTGGGAATTTTCTCCGGCAGCGGTGTAGGCAAAAGCGTGCTGTTGGGTGATATCGCCAATTCGAGCGATGCGGATGTGAATATTGTCGCATTGATAGGCGAACGCGGGCGCGAGGTGCGGGAGTTTCTGGAAAGCAACCTCGGACCGGAGGGTCTGGCTCGCAGTGTGGTTGTGGTTGCGGCATCGAATTCTCCTCCGATTCAGAGAGTAAAAGCGGCATTTGTGGCCGTGACAATCGCGGAGTATTTCCGGGACAAGGGCAAGGATGTTCTGTTTATGATGGATTCGCTGACTCGATTTGCGCAGGCTCAGCGGGAAATAGGTCTTGCCGCCGGTGAGCCGCCGGCTGCGAAGGGTTACTGTCCAAGCGTTTTTTCGCTGATGCCAAGACTTATCGAGCGTTTGGGCTGCTCGGCAACGGGGAGCATCACAGGAATCCTGACGGTGCTTGTTGAAAACGACGACTTGAATGACCCGGTGGCGGACAGTGCAAGGAGCTTGCTCGACGGACACATAATCCTGTCAAGGAAACTCGCAGAACGCGGGCATTATCCGGCCGTTGACGTTCTGGCCAGCATAAGCCGATTAATGCCTGTGGTGATCAGCGAAGAACACAGAGCGGCAGCGCAGAAACTCAGGGAGATATACGCGACGTATGTCGATGCGGAGGACCTGATTAATATCGGCGCTTTCTCCCCGGGCAGCAACCGGCGCATTGACGGAGCTGTTGCCTTAATTGACAGATTAAACAACTTTCTTATCCAGCCTGTTCGAGACAGAACCGGTTTTGAAGAAACCGTCGGGCAATTAACCGCTATTACCAAGGTGTGGGACGAATTGTTGTGTGTTGACGTTGAGAAGATTGAAAATTAATCTTACCGCGATGCGGCCGAGCATGTGCACTGTTGGGGCGGGATGAATGAGACGATTTGCATGGCGATTACAGCGTGTTCTTGACATAAGGAGAAAGGAAGAGCAGATAAAGAGAGCCGAATTGTTGGGAGTGACCGAAAAGCTGGCCCAGGCGCGAGGCGAATTGGCAATGCAAAAACGATTGTTAACGGACATAATTGATAGTCTGATGGAAGAGCATCCCGGCAAGCGATTAGCCAATCAGGAACTTTTTTTGACGAGTTCGGCAGCAAACGATGAACTGATCGAAAGGCTCGAAAGCAGAACAGGTGAACTTGAAACACAGCAGAAGGAAAAAATCGCCGAGGTCCTGGAAGTCAGGCGGTTCAAAGAAGGTTTAGAGAAGCTGCGAGTTGAAGCCAAATCGCAATTCATAAAGGAACAGGAAAAGCTCGAGCAAAAAGAGGCCGACGAGATGGCCGCCGTAAGTTTTGCTCGAAAGATGACTCAGCAAGGTAAAGCCGAAATCGCATCGGCTGAGATTTTGCGAAACGATTGACTGTCAAATGAGGAGACAGGCTCGTGAGTAAGAAGCTGATAATAATAACGGCAGCCGTCGGACTGTTGATCTCTGCGGGGATGTTCGTTCTTGCATGGCTCACCAATACTGCTGGGGAGATCCCCAGCCCCGATGCCGGGCAAACGGCAGCAGCGAGCGGCCAGAACGGTCTGAAACTGACGCTACCTCAAATTGGCGCAAGCAGCGTGATTGCTTCAGCCGACAGCAAGATGAAAAGAACGATGACCGAAAAACAACTCAAAAGTCTTGTTTTTGAAATTCGCGAGAAAATAGGGGAGTACAACCTCAAGCTGAAGAATCTTGAGTTGTGGGAACAGAGATTGCTGACAGCCCATGACACGGCAAAAAAGGATATCGAGGAGTTCACTAATCTGCGAATCGAACTTGCTTCGACTGTCAGCGCCCTCAAGGACGCCAGGGACAAGCTGGAAAAGAGCAGGATTCAAATTGCACTAAGCGAAAAAAACAATCTGGTGTCGTTAGCGGCCGCTTATGACAAGATGGATTCGGTCAGCGCGGGCACTATATTGACGAATATAAGCCAGGCCGAAAGCAGCAGTTCCGAGGACGCTGTGAAAATCCTGCACTACATGGGCGAGAGAACCAAAGCCAAAGTATTGGCTGCAATAGCTGAAACGGCGCCTGAAACTTCGGCATATTTCTGTCAGAAACTGAAGCAGATAATCGAGAAGGAGTAATTCCGTGGATATTGCAACAATAATAGGAATATTATTAGGTCTTACAGTCGTAATCGGGGCCATCGCGGTCGGCACGGGGGCCAAAATGTTCCTCAATCTCCCCTCGCTTGGAATTACGATAGGCGGGATGCTTTGCGCCACCTTGATACATTTTTCATTGCCGCAGTTTCTGGGGATATTCTCAATAGTCAAAAAGACGATAATCACGAAAGTGCCGTCGCAGTCGCAATTAATTCAAAAGATGGTCAATTATGCCGCCATCAACAGGAGGGATGGGCCATTGGCTTTGGAGCAGGAGATCAGCAAAGTGGACGATTTGTTTTTCGTGAAGGGTCTGCAAATGCTTGTGGACGGACAGAGTGGAGAAGATGTGCGGGATCTCATGTCGCTTGAAATTCAATATCTTCAGGAGCGCCATGCAACGGGCAAGCAAATACTGGAATTCATGGGCGCGGCGGCTCCCGCCTTTGGGATGATAGGTACACTTATCGGCCTGGTTCAGATGCTTTCAAACCTAAGCGACCCGAGCGGCATTGGCGTTGGAATGGCGACCGCTTTGATTACCACTTTTTATGGTGCTTTTGCCGCCAACCTGGTTTTTATTCCGTTGGCGGGCAAATTAGGGATCTATTCCAAGGCCGAGACGGTGGCGATGGAAATGATTACAGAAGGCATCTGTGCTATCGCACAAGGTGAGAATCCGACCGCCGTCCGGGAAAAAATGCAGGCGTTCATTTCTCAGGGCAGACGTGAAGAAGTAAAGGCCAACATATAGTGGGGCGCAAGAGAAAACAGTTCGTACCGGATGAACCTGCCGGTGCGCCGGAATGGATGGTAACTTTCAGCGATTGCATGACGCTGCTGTTGACGTTTTTTGTGCTTCTCCTGAGCTTTTCGTCTTTCAATGACCAGAGTGTTTTTCTTAGATTGAAGGAGATCTTCTCCAAGCAGTTTTCTGTCAGTTCGAAGAAGACCAGGGAGCAAGAGGCGGTTGCTAATGTCCAACCGATCTTCTATGATGACATCCTTGACGAGGGCAGCGAGAAACCCACTCTGGCAAAAGGGACCGAAGACAATTTAAAAGTAGAAACAGAACCTACGAACTTTCATGACCGGAAAGTGTTCTTAATCTCATCGGACAGGATTTTCTGGGGCAAAGGATCGCGGATTTCATCTCAGGGCCGAAACACTCTTACCTATATGGCGTCATTCTTAAAAGAAGTGCCGAACAGAATTGTTATCAGTGAGGGCCCGCGAAGGGGCGCAAAGGGCAGTAAGGATTCCGGCTTGCAGCGGGCCTGGGCCGTGATGGATTATCTTGTAACAAAACGAGAACTTGACAAACAAAAGTTCAGTATCTCGGCAACAGTTACGACCGCTGAAGTCGATTCCTGGCAAAGCACAGCCAACGGCCAGCAGAATCTATCGACAACACGAGCCGGACGTACGCTCGAGATTGTTTTGTTGGAACGGAGCATTTACAATTGACTCATGCCTCTCAAAAAATGCAGGAAGGCCGGCCTAAGGTCCCGGCATATATCGTTACTTTTTCAGATATGGTAACACTGCTGCTGACCTTTTTTGTGATGCTTTTGTCCCTGTCAAGTGTGCATGACGATGAGATATTCAATGTGAGCCGGGATGCGTTTGTAACACACATTAATACATTCGGACTCGGGATGCTCATGGGCAGGAAAATAAGCCCCGACCTCGGCAAGATAAAGTACAAGTATTATATAGCTGATCCTGATAAGACTTCCAGTGTCAGGACTATAGATGGAAACGAAGAAAACGTTCGTCGGATGTTCAAAAAAGTTGCTGAGTCTATGAAAGCGATGCCTTCTGAAATAGTGGCGCAAAGGACGGATTTTTCAGTAACCAATATCAGTTTTGGGCCGGGCCGGGCCCTGTTAAATGAACCGGCGGAGAAGTACTTAACACAGTTTGCCCTGAACCTGCAACAGGATGCCGGCCGGAAGAGTATTAAACTCTATGTGCTCGGTCTGGCCGACGACGAACGCACGGAAAAAGCACAATGGATATTGTCGGCAAGGCGGGCTCAGGTTGTTGCCGATTTCCTGAATGATGTTTTGCCTTCGCAACTGCAATGCCCCGTTTATTCGTGGGGGGCCGGGCCCGGAGGCTACTGGGTCGGCCGGTACAGTTCCGGTTACAAGGAATCCCAGATACTGATCGCGGTTTTGAGGGGAAATGATTAACTTTACAGCCCCTAATCTCCGTGCGCCCCTGTAAACAGGGGTCCGTCGGTTTGTCCAATTTCTCGACATTTGTCCAATTCTTTCGTCAACTCCAGCGAAAAAACGTCTCTCATACTGCGTTACGGGCTGTTTTGATGGTTCGGCACACTATTTGCTCTTGAGTATAAACAGTTACAGGTAGTGATTTTATACCATGGGATTATCCAGGAAAAGAATCGTTGTGCTCTTGTTAGCAGTTGCGCTTTGCAGCGGCGCGGCATCTCTATGCGCCGCCGAGGGCGGTTCGGATGAGGGGACAAGATCGCTGTTTGGTGATTCGGGTTTTGCGTACGGCAACGAGCCGAATCTTATCGCGGGGTCGGATGATGGTGTGGGCACCGGCGATTTGTTCTTGAGAATGATGGTGATGGTTCTGCTGGTGGTTGTCCTGGGTGCGGCTGCGATTTACCTGTCAAGAAAGCTCCTGCCAAGACTGACGCAACTTTCCGGCAAAAGGATCAGGGTGGTCGAAACGGTTCACCTTGGCCCTCGTAAAACGGTACATTTGCTCAGAATCGGCAATCAGCAGCTTCTCATAGGCAGCACAAACGAAAATATCACCACGTTGGCGGATGTGACGGGTGCGTTGCCCGAAGCGGATTCGCCGGCAAGCCAGATAGAATAGCTGAGGTTTTTGATGACGGTCAGGACTATTGGAATGCTCTTGTCGGCTGTTGTTGTTTTGTCAACAGTCAATCCTGCTTTCGGGCAAGATAATGACAGTGCAGAGTCGGCGGCCAAAGGCAACTCGCTTCCAAGTGTCGGCGATTTGATGACAGTCATCGATAAAACAGCCGCGGACCAGGGGGCTGAGGGCAAAGACTGGTCGACACCTGTTAAACTTGTGATCATCTTCAGCGGCCTGGCGATTTTGCCAAGCCTTCTGGTGATGATGACATCTTTTACGCGAATAGTCATAGTACTGTCTTTTGTGCGCCGGGCGCTGGGTACTCAAACTATACCGCCGACCATTGCTATTATAGGGCTGGCATTGTTTCTGACGGTGTTTACGATGACGCCCACATTTTCGAGGATTAACGAAACGAGCATTCGGCCTTACCTTGCCGATGAAATTGATTTCGGAACAGCCGGCGGTATGGCGGGCGAGGCGATCAAGGGATTTATGCTTCGACAGTGCCGTGAATCCGACCTGGCTCTTTTCGTGCAGATGGCGAGAATGGAACCGCCGGCCGGCCCAAAGGATATCGGTCTGCATATAGCGATTCCGGCGTTTATCATCAGTGAGTTTAGGACAGCGTTCGAGATAGGGTGTCTTCTGCTCATCCCATTTTTGATGGTTGATCTTGTCATTGCCAGTGTTTTGCTCAGTGCCGGTATGATGATGCTGCCGCCTGTAATGATTTCACTTCCTTTCAAGCTGATATTATTCATTCTTGTCGATGGATGGGGATTGTTGGCCCGGAGTCTCAGTATGGGCTTTAAATAGAACGCCGTGTTTTTACAGGGATTGTACGAATGGACAGCAGCTTTGTCATTTATTTAGGGAGACAAACAATTGAGACAGCCTTGCTTGTGTCTGCGCCGATTCTGCTGACGTGTGTAGTTGTAGGTGTGGTGGTCACATTGTTTCAAGCGGTTACCTCTATGCGCGATATGTCTTTGACGGTGGTTCCCAAGCTTATGGCGGTGGCGTTTGTCACGCTGCTTTTCGGCAACTGGATGCTTGGCGTGCTGCTGAAATTCGTGAATGAGATTTTCGGCCATATTCAAAATATCGGGTAGTCATTCATGGAACTGATGATAACAAAGCTGCTCGGATTTGTGTTGGTGCTGACAAGGATGTCGGCATTTTTTCTGGTGGCGCCCGTCTTCAGTTGGAAGACCATTCCGGTAAGAGTCAGGGTTGCGATTGCGCTGTTGCTTTCGGTCTTTTTTTCGGTGTCTGTTCCGTCTGCTGTCGATTCCGCACAAACCTCCTCATTGGAAGCAATACTTCTGATAAGCAGCGAAGCAATTTACGGCTTTGCTCTCGGTTTGGTGGTTGTGCTCCTTTTTTCCGCGGTGAAACTTAGCGGGCGGATTATTGAAAGACAGATGGGCCTGGCGATGGCCCAGACCCTGGACCCGTTGACCGGCGAGAGAGCCCAGCCGCTTGGCGTGCTCATTGAACTGATATTCATACTTTTGTTTCTGAGTGCAAACGGCCACCATTTGTTTCTGCTGATTATGTCGCGAAGTTACGAAGCATTTCCCGCCGGCAGTATTCCGACTATACCATTGCTGGTCGGCGGAACGGTTAAAGCAGGTTCAGCAATGTTCGTGGCATGTCTGAGACTGGCCGCACCGATGTTGGCGGCGTTTTTAGTGTTGCTGATTGTGTTAGCTGTGTTTGCCCGGGTAATGCCGGATATGAACATTCTGTTTATCAGTATGCCGCTGCGTGTTGGGTTAGGCTTGCTGATGATGGGAATGTTTTTGCCGTTTATCAATCAGTTCGTGGCCGAATTCTCTGATTTGATAGGCAAACTGCTGCCTCTGTGATGTGGCGGCGCTTATTGACTGCTTTGCAACGGGCACTGCAGCATGACGGCGAAATGAAAGCAGGTGTAGCTTATGGCGGAAAAACCGGCCGCTGAAAAGACCGAACAGCCAACACCGAGACATCTGAAGAAGGCGAGAGATAAGGGGCAGGTTCCGCAGAGCCAGGAGCTGCCGGCGGCCATCTCGATAACAGTTCTTTTAATGGTGTTGGCATTATCGGCACCGAGTTTGCTTCAATGGTTTATGGTGCAATTGAAGCAGGGTGTGTCGGGCGAAATCGGTGTCTTCACCGACGGCGACGCCTTCATACGTTTTGCCAACAGTAAGATCACCGGCTCGATGCTTGTCATGTGGCCAATACTGGCGGCACTTTGTGCAGGATCCGTGCTGTCATGTGTTGCGGTGAGCGGCCTGAATTTCGCGCCTCAAGCCTTGAGGCTGAAATTCAGTGCGGTAGACCCCGTGAAAGGTTTTGGGAGGCTGTTCGATGTCAAATCCGTGGTAAAACTGGTGGCATCGATAGCAAAACTGGTCGTTGTTTCGATAATAGTCTGGCTCTATCTTCGGAGCAGAATCGATACATTAGCCGCCATGCGATGGGCGTGGTCCGGGCAGATAGTAGTGGCGATCGCTAAAATAATATCGGGGATGCTGGTACGCGTTTGCGCGGCGCTTCTGATTATAGCTGCTATCGATGTTGTGTTTCAGAGATGGAAATTCACGCAGGACCTGAAGATGACAAAGCAGGAGGTAAAGCGGGAGCGCAAAGACACGGAAGGTTCGCCCGAGGTCAAATCCCGCGTTAGAAGAATTCAGATAGAAATGGCCAAGAAGCGTATGCTGCAGGAGGTTCCAAAGGCCGATGTGGTTCTTGTGAACCCGACGCATGTGGCGGTCGCACTGCGTTACGACTCCAAGGCGATGGACGCCCCGGTCATGGTAGCGAAAGGCGCAGACCACCTGGCCGAAAAAATCAGAGAGATCGCGAGTGCTTACGGAGTTCCGATCGTAAGAAGGCCCGAGTTGGCGCGAACAATATATTCAACCGTGCAGCCAGGCGATGCGATACCGCAGAAACTGTACGCGGCGATCGCGGAGGTGCTGGCTATGATCTATCGGCTGCGGCATAGAAAAGCGTAACGAACAAGTTTGGCGCCACAGCACATTTTGCGGGTCGTCGGAGACTATGCCGTCATATCGACATTTTGGCTGCTTTCGGTATTGGGCTGTTCGGCGTCAATGCCCCACAACTCATTGTAGACAGCCAAGAACTTTTCGTAAGCTGTGCCGTTTCCATTTGGCTGAGACAGTTGGGGGGTGATCAGGGCGGCGTCCAATGCTTCGGTTAACTCATCTATTGTATCGGCAAAAGCGCTTGCAATCTCGTCGAGAAGAGTTTGATAGTCTGGTCCTGTCGGCTCTGTTGTCTGCGGTTCGTCATCCGCCGGTGCTTCTGCGCCTGCCGGTTGGGGGTCAGTAATCGGTGGTGGGTCAGTTTCGGTCGGTTCGCCGCCGATTAGTGTTGCGACTTCAAGTGTATCCGGCTGGCGGGTCTGATTTGTCGTGGTTAGGATTTCTTCATCGGGCTCTGGATCATCCTGGGGCGGGGGCACTAACAGATCCTGCAAGGCGCCAATAAAGTCTGCAAAGGCATTTTCGATTCCGGCAATCAAATCGTCTGCCGACGGAGTCTGAGCCGCCTGAAACTCTCCGTTCTGCTGGTTGACCGTGTCGTCAAATTGCTGCTGGAGTTCCGCGAGAGTGTCAGTGTCTGTGTCAGTTTCTGTTTCGTCCCGGGATGCTCCTTGGGCAGCGAGCAATTCAGTTGACCCCGGCAAATTGTCAACTCCAGAGCCAACGGCATCGAGCACGTTTGCAATTTGTTCCTGGGCGGCGGCTTTTAGATTTTCGCTTTCAATCAAGGCTAATTGTTCAAAATGATTGATGTGGAGACGAACAGCGGCGACTCCTTTGAAATGGCCGGCGAGCAGATTTCGTATGACTCCATCGATTTCGCCGGTGGTTTCGGTCGTTTCGCCGGTTTGAGGCTGGTCCTGTGGGGTTTCGTCGACGGTTGGTTCTGTGGGTGATTCCGTTTGGGATTGAACAGGGGGTGATACGTGTAAACTTACTCCGGCAACGTCCATTGCTTATCTCCTCACAAACTACTGCCTTTTCTATAAAACAGGTTCAACTTTTTGGAAACGGCACTACTACTTAGGAGCCGAAAGTGACGAAGCTAACCGCGCTAATGGCTCCCATCTGCTGCTGCATCAGAGCTAATGTTTTTTCAAGACGTGCATACTTGGTGATAAGTCTTGTTTCCACCTTTGTGAGTCGGGCTTCCTCATTTTCAATCCTCCTGTCCATTGCCGTTATCCTGCCATCAAGAACTTCCTTACTGATGTCAAGCCTGCCGTCGGCCTTAAGTATCTCGTCAAGTAAATCCTCGAGGGTGCCGGCGATGCCCTGCTTGACATTTATGGTTGCAGTATAAGTACCGTTATCCTGTGTCAAATCAACAGTAAACTGAAGGCCGTGTTCGGGATATACAGGGTTTCCGTCGTCATCGAAGATGCTCATGCCTGTTACAAGGTCAGTTGCCCAGGTGCTGTTGTCGCGGAATGTAGACTCAGTGGACAGTTTGATTCTGACATCGGTTATAGCGTTGGTATCTATATCCACCTCAACATCATACGTACCGGCGGTTGTGTGCGTGGCATCGGCAGTATAAAACTGGATGTCATCATTGTTGCTGTTGCCGCTCTTGGTGGCGCCGAGTAATTCGAGAACGTTTGTATAATTATCGTTTATAGCATCGTTGAATTCATCCGCGTCGAATTGCATCATTCCGGCGCCGTCTATGGTAATGCCTATATCCTCGGCCTGAAGGTAAGTATCTATGGTTCCGAAACCTGCCGCTAACCCGATAAACGGGTCGCGGGACTGCGTTTTAATGAATGAAACCGCAATATCACTGCTCAATATACCCATCTTTTTGGTTTCGCTATTGTACTTGGTTTTGGTCTCCAGTTCAGTCATTAATCTATTATAAGCACTAACCAGATTCTTGACCTTTTTGCTGACCGCTGAGGTGTTTCTGTTAATCGTTACTTCAATGGGAATCGGGTTGTCGCCACTGTCTACATCATTAATATCATGAAGATTCAGCGTTATCCCCGTCAGGGCGTCGGCGATGCTGTTGCCGTTCCTGGTAATCCAGGGATTGACGCCTTTTGTATACTCTGTGGTTGTGATATCAGGATTGCTATATCCGCCGGACCCGCTCATCGTACCTTCATCAATCAAGAGCATAGGAACATCGCCTAAAGTGTCGGCGAATATGAATGTCATAGTTCCATTGTTTATGGAGAAATCATCGCCGCCAACGGTTATATCGTTGGCGCTAACATTTGACAGTAAATTAATTGCAGCCTGAATAGTAGCGATGTCTGCAGCAGCAGGAATATTCTCTGTTGTCTGGCCTTTGTATGTTAACCTGAACACCCCGGCGTTTACTTTGCCATTTATTGCCATTCTCTGCTCTTCGGCACCTGCTGCGGTTATTGGATATCCATCCACTTTTATCTCTGAGTTCTGCGCGGTCAGGGTCTCGATAAAAGTTGATGAACCAAGAGAGGTGAGGCTTTCCGGGGTCGCCGCTCCTTCCGTATAGAACTCAATTAACGGCAAAGCCAACTCTGTATCTCCGGGGGGGCTGTCTTTATCATAATTCAGGATAACGGTCAGCTCACTTGCTCCGGAAACCTTATCTGTTACGACAATTACGCCCTCTTCGAGAGTGGCCCTGACATTATCTCCATAAGCATCTTCTATAGCGTCGAGCAGATGCCCGAGTGTGGTGTTAGTGTCAACATCAAGAGGAGGTGCTGCAATGGCATGGTCATAACGGTCCAGGCCGGTTATCAAAATTGCCTCATCACCCTGCAATCCCGCGTTTTCTGTAAACTGGGTGAGTTCAGTTATTTTGGTGGTCAACACGGCATTAGTACCGTCAGATCTGAGTGTGAACGCCGAAGCGGCCTTCCTTACTTCCGTAGAACTTGCATTAACAGATATCTTGTAATCTTCCCCCGTTTGCTGGCCGCTGAGCATCAGGTGATGTTTGCCGCCCTGATAGAGCAAACTGGCGGAAACGCCGGGGTTGCTCTCATCATTGTTAATCAAGTTGACGAAATCCTCAAGTGTTGTTTCATTTTTGACAGCCGTTATTGTTGTCTCTTTATTATTATACGAATAGATAAAAACGCCGGCATCATCATCTGTTAACACAAAATCGGTCTCATAATCGAACGTGGAGACGTCCTGAATCCATGTGTTTGTTGTCGCCAATTGATTGACCATGAACGAATGTGAGCCGGGACTTGCCTCTGACGATACTGCGACCGTAAGTGCATTATCGCTGGAGGTTGACGAAAAGACTTCCAAATCATCCATATCGGAAAGGGCTGCTGCCGTCGACTGCACCGCCTCGACTTTGGTGCGCAACTCGCTCAGTGCGGTGTTTTGTGTTTCATAGCTGGTATTCTGTACTTGATATTTAGCAAGCCTTCGGCTGTTGATTATCATCAACTGCCTGATGAGTGCGGCAGTATCAATGCCCGTTGCTAAACCCGGTAACCTCAATTCGGCCATGCTGTCGTTCCTGGTCCTTATCCTGTCTTTTTACGGTTCTCTTTCATATTATCGAACCGGATGCGACGAACTTAAATGCCGGATTTGAATTAACCGTATTTTCGGTAGGCATGGAGGGTCTTCCTGCCGCTGCCGACCCGCCGCAGTTGCCTGCTAACAGCATCTTTACCGGTCGCAAGCATCAATTCGAGTTTTTTGTATAGTTTCGTCAAATGCTCACGTCGGGCGTCAAAGGCAGGCTGCTCAAGCACCCTGGCCTGGACTATCCTGGCGACTATAGAATCGGCTTGGGCCGCCAACGCTTCAACGCGGCGCAAATTTCCTCTCCGGGCCATCTCTATTTGCTTTTCCAGCAGGCCCTGCAGGTCATCCAAAAGACGCATGTGTCCATCGTCATTCATGGCATCAAACTCCTGCTGTTTTATGTCGCCACTTCCACCAAAGAGATTTTGCCCCTGTGCAAGAGGAACTAACGGAGGAAATCCAGGAGAGATATAGACATAAGTCTTCCGGCCACTGACAACGACATTTCGTACAGAGTTTGACGACGCGAAATATCTATAGCAACCTGGGCGATATCGGCCTCCTGAAGCAGTGTTGCCTCATCTTCGACGCCGTACTTCATATCTTCAAGATTATCCTTGATAGTCTGCAAAAACCCGATTCTGGTTCCGACATTGACTGTCATTTCTGACAAGAGGCCGCTCAACTCATCCAGCGCTTCGGTCGAATTGTTTCTCATCGTGTTCAATTGACCAGAGGTAAATGTGCCGTTTTCATTTTCAAGTATATCCCGGATGGTAATAAGTGTGTTGAACAGGTCGTGAGTTCCAGAGATATTTACGAGGTCTACACCGGTATTAGCTATATTTGTGGCGTCAACATACAGAATCTTTCCGTCCGGATTTGTCACCGCCACGTTGGTTTTATCGCCGATGGGGATACCAACCGTCGTTCCGCCGTCAATTGAAAGCTGCATGCCTCCGTCCCGGTCCGTTGAAATCTCCGGCGTAGCGCCATTATTCAGGTCCACATTGGTGACTACCATCTCTGCGACATTGGTCAGTGCCAGTGGCAGTGGACCGGCGAATTCAATAGTAATACCATCGGCATCGTCAAGAAAAGTGCCGGTACAAGTTACATCACCAATGTCACCCAGAGTTTCCAACGCAGTTTCAACGTCAGCAGCAGTAGCATGGAAGCCAACATTAACTGACAGCGGCGGCGTAGCACCAAAGGCTATGTTGATATTGCCCGAGGTGGGCGTACCTCCCGTGATTGTAATCGTTTGCTGTTCGTTTACCGCTGCCGCTACCGTCAGCCATGTATATCCGGTGACACTCGCAGTCCCGTCTCCTTTTGCGGCGCCGGTATTATCCAGAACAAATTCGGGGTCTTCGCGATCATTCGAACGAAAGACATTATCGCCTACGTAAAAAGCGCTTGACTCCACATTCGGAGCTACTTCGATATCCCTGTCCTCAAGACTGCCCTGGTAAGTCACCTCAGTGATCTTCCCGTCATTACCACGTGTTATCTTATAGGGCGCTGAGTCGGTGTCGCTTCCCCCAAAAAGATACTGACTCCTGTGCTGCCAGTTAGCAGATAAAACCAGGTCTTCTAAAAGATTATCGATCGTCTCCGGATATACATATTGTGCAATTGCCCCGTCGGTATCGGTAACTCCGGCCAGAGCTACTTTTGCATCTGTAATGGATTTGACCATATTTGAAACAGTTGTCGAGGCTATATCGAGTGTACTCTGGGCATTTGCCACATTATCCATATAATTGGCAAGAGTTCTTCTTTGCGAGTTTAGTCCTAAAACCAGATAAGCGGTGGAAGGCTCGTCTGAGGCTCGATTTATCCGCGAGCCTGTGTAGGCCTGTTCCTGCAGTCGAGCCATCGCCTTGTAGTGGAGATTCAGCGCAAAGCTGATATTGCCGTGTACATTACTCAGTATTCCGCTCATAGAGTTCCTTGCAATAAATCAGGCTGCTTACAGCAGCTCCATGATGTCCCTTATGGATGCGTTAATTGTGCTCATGTATTTGGCCATCGCCTGGAACATTTGTTCGAACATCAGTAACTGTGCCGCCTCATCGTTGATGTTGACGCCGCTGGTTTCGGCTTGCTGGTTTGCCAGATTCAGCACCATAACCTCAAGATTATCCAGTCGCATTTGTTTTAGCGAGAGTTGCTGGCCAACATCGGTAACCAGTTGGCGATAGTATTCTCCACATGTCAGGCCGCCCAAAGCGGTGACAGCGACATTCCTGACATCGGCCATTCGTACGGCATTTGCATTGTCGACCATGTCCGCTCCAAGAGCTGACGCCACCCGTTTGGGATCGGCGGTTATATCCGCCGCAACTGCCATATCCTCAGCGTCGGTGCCGGAGAAGAAAGTATTGATTCCAACGGCTGATAATACTCCCGAAGTATCCGTGTTGGTAAACACGTCGATGCTGAAAGAATCCCCGTTAACCAGATCGCCTGTGGTGAGCGCTATTTTGATCCCTGTATTGCCGATAACGATTGGCTCACCCGCCGCATAGCCTAAGCCGATATCGATTATGGCTATTTCATTTGCGTCGTCGTCCGTTACCGTGATCGTAAGGTCATCATCAACACCGATCTCACCGGTGCCGGAGACAGTGAATGTCAAAGTGTCGTTGTCGTTTGAGCTGCCTGTATAGATACCTGATGCACTTACAGTCGGATCCGTTGTGCCGGTGAAACTGATGTCGGCAGGTATTGGCTCCGATAGCACGGCGGGAAGGAAGTCATATTTGTAGCCCGTCGTTCTTGTGATGGTCAGTTGATTTGAGGAATTCACAGAAGCCGTCAGGCCGGTAATGAGTTCAAGAGCATCGGCTATATCGCTTAATGAATCGTTATCTGCGGGGTCATCCGGATCAACGGTGATTTCGGTTCGTGTTACCGCCTTCGTTACGGTGTTGGTTACTCTTACGAATATACTTCCGGCTGTTACATTGCTGATATCCGTCAAATCTCCACTTAGATTCGCCTGTCCCGTTATGCTGGTGAACGAACCTCCCGAGCCCACCCCTTGAACATGGTATTGATTTATCTCTTGTATGATTGAAGTGGCCAGGGAGTCCAGTTTTGTGTGAATATCGGAGATAATCTCGTTCTTCAGCGCGAACAATCCACCGATTTTTCCACCCTGCACGTTCGTGGTATAATTTGATGCACCTGCGATAGTAATGGCCAAGAGGCCATCTTCGTTCAAACCCGCCGCCAGGTCAGTGGAAGAAGCTCCAATTACCAAGGGTATTCCGCCAACACTTACATCCACCACACCATTTTCTCTGGCAAGTGTCTGGATGCCGATTAATTCGGACAGATCCGATATGCAGCGGTCCCTTTGGTCCCTTATGTTGTTGGCCTGCCCGCCGGCCATTTCAATCGTTTCTATCTTGTCATTGAGTTCTGCAATCTGCTCCGACAGAATGTTGATGGAGTCAACAGCATTATCGGCTTCTAATAGAATCCGAGCTTCCAGTTTGGTCAGGAATTCTCCTATTGCCCTGAACTCCCCGGCCATGGCTCTTGCATCGCTGACTATCTGATTTTGCCAGATGGTTTCGTCGGGATGAGCGGTAAGATCCTGAAGTGAATTGAAGAACCTGTCGATGGCCGCGTTCAATCCGCTGTCTTCTGTTGAAAGCTCTCCCAATGTGTTTTCAATCGTGCGGAGTGTGCCGAATTCCTGGGAAACCTGCTCCAGGACGGACTGCTGGCGAAGTATCTCCAGCTCCAAAAGAGTATCGATCATCCTTGTTATGCCTTTGACATTGACGCCTCCTCCAAGCATAGTGGCATCCTTTTGGGACGAATATGCCGGGGAG
>SDBV01002407.1_pt1 | contig 27934 bp, 22 predicted proteins | sample 2277081 | NCBI WGS metagenome assembly SDBV01 (sample SAMN10402039, study PRJNA504765) | marine sediment metagenome | isolation source: marine sediment core GS10_PC15, 223 cmbsf | place: Arctic Ocean: Southern Knipovich Ridge | collected 2010 | reverse complement strand
CCCTCGATGTCGCGGAAGTACTCGGCCATCGTCAGCCCTGTCAACGCGATACGCAATCGTACCGCCGGCGGCTCGTTCATCTGTCCGAAGACCATCACCGTCTTATCGAGGACGCCCGACTCCTTCATCTCGTTCCAGAGATCGTTGCCCTCACGGGACCGTTCACCGACGCCGGCGAACACGGAGAATCCACCATGCTCGGTGGCGATGTTACGAATCAACTCCTGGATGACGACCGTCTTGCCGACGCCGGCGCCGCCGTAAGCGCCTACTTTGCCGCCCTTGGTGAACGGGGAAATCAGGTCGATGACCTTAAGTCCCGTTTCGAGTAGCTGCGGCGTCGTTTCCTGATCGTCGAAACTGGGCGGCTGGCGATGAATCGACCAGATTTCCGAGGCCTCAACGTCACCGAGGTTGTCCAGCGGCCGTCCGACAACGTCGAACAGCCGCCCCAGGCTGCCACGGCCCACCGGCACCGAAATCGGCTCTCCGGTATCAATCGCCTCGGTACCACGGGCCAGCCCGTCGGTCGGCGCCAGTGACAGGCAACGCACCCAGTTGTTGCCGACGTGCTCCTGGGCCTCGAGGATGATCGTCCCCCCGTCACCGTGGACTTCGATGGCGCTGAAAATGGCCGGCAACTCGTCCGGCGGGAACTCGATGTCCACCACCGTGCCAATCACCTGGACAACTCTCCCCTTGGCCATGCTAACCTCCCGTCTCGTCTCGAACCGGCAGGACCCGGCTACTTCAATGCAGCGGCGCCGCCGGCAATATCGAGCAACTCGTTCGTGATCGATTCCTGCCGGGCCTTGTTGTACATCAGCGTCAGGTCTTCTACCAGTTCGTTTGCATTCTCGGTCGCGTTGCGCATCGCCACCATCCGCGACGACTGCTCACTGGCAATCGACTCAAGAATGGCGTGATACACCTGCATCTCGACGAAGCGCGGCAAGAGCTCATCGAGTACCGCTCCGGGATCCGGCTCGTAGAGATACTCCACGTTCTGCATCGGCGGTTGTTCCGCCGGCTCAACCGGCAGCAACTGTTCAATGACCGGCGTCTGCGTCATCGTCGAAACGAATTGGGCGTAGGCCAGGTAGACCATGTCTACCTCACCGGCGCAGTAGTCGTCGATGATGACCCGTGATATCGGCAGCGTATCGAACATCACCGGCCGGTCACCGAGCTTGGAGAACTCGGCCCGGATGTCGCGCTCGTAGCGCCGCATGAAATCATTACCCTTGCGCCCGACCGTGACCAGCGTCACCGGCACCGCCTGCTCCAGCGCAAAGCTGGCCGCCCTCCGGTTGAGGTTGGCGTTGAGTCCGCCGCAGAGACCCCTGTCCGGCGTAACGTGAATGACCGCGATCCGCTTCACGGCTCGGCGCTGCAACAGCGGGTGGGCGGAATCCCCAGACTGCGGCAGGGCCGCCAGCGCGGCGATCACCTGACGAATCTTCTCGTCGTACGGACGTCCGGCAACACCGGCTTCCTGGGCACGCCGCATCTTGGAGGTGGCAATCATCTCCATGGCGCGTGTAATCTTGGCGGTGCTCTGGACGCCTTTGATCCGTCGACTTATCTGGCGAAGGTTTGCCATAGTCTCTCGTTCACTCTCGCCGGCTAGCCGGCGAAGTGACTCTGCTTGAACTCCTGAATGGCGGCCTTGAGCGCTTCGTCGGTTTCCTCGGTAAGTTCCTTGGTCCGCGCAATCGTAGACGCGATCTCCGGGTGGCTCGATTCGATGAACGCCAGCAGGCCGGCTTCGAAGGCGCTGACCTTCTCGACCTCAACGTCGTCCAGGTAGCCGTTGATTGCCGCATAGAGGATTATCACCTGGCTCTCCGTAGCCACCGGCACGTACTGCCCCTGCTTGAGCACCTCGGAGAGCCGCTGTCCGCGCTCGAGTTGGGCACGGGTCGCCCGGTCCAGTTCGGAAGTACCGAACTGGGCAAAGGCGGCCAGTTCACGATACTGGGCCAGTTCCAGCTTGAGGCGCCCGGCAACCTTCTTCATCGCCTTCGTCTGGGCGCTGCTGCCAACCCGCGAGACCGATATTCCGACGTTCAGGGCCGGCCGGGTGCCGGCATTGAAGAGGTCCGTCTCCAAGTAGATCTGGCCATCCGTGATCGAGATAACGTTGGTCGGCACATAGGCGGAGACATCGCCGGCCTGCGTCTCGATTACGGGCAACGCGGTCAAAGAACCGCCACCTTCCTCCTCCGAGTACCGGGCGGCTCTTTCCAGGAGACGGCTGTGCAGGTAGAAAACGTCTCCGGGGTAGGCTTCGCGACCCGGCGGGCGGCGCAGCAAGAGTGACATCTGCCGGTACGCCCAGGCGTGCTTAGAGAGGTCATCGTAGACGATCAGGGCGTCGCCGCCCCCCTCCATTATCTCCTCGCCCATGGCGCAACCGGCATAGGGCGCCAGGTACTGCAGGGCGACCGAATCGGCGGCGTTGGCGGCGACAATGATGGTATGCTCCATCGCGCCGTACTCTTCGAGCGTAGCGGCGACCCGCGCCACCTTCGAGGTCTTCTGGCCGATGGCGACGTAGATGCAGGTCAGGTCGCCGCCCTTCTGGTTGATGATCGTGTCAAGGGCGATCACCGTCTTGCCGGTTGACCGGTCACCGATAATCAACTCGCGCTGCCCGCGTCCAATCGGAATGATGGCGTCAATCGCCTTGATCCCGGTCTGCACCGGAGTGTTTACCGGCTGTCGCTGGGTAACGCCGGGAGCGATCCGTTCCATGGCACGGGTCCGGTCAGTCTTGATCGACCCCTTGCCGTCCAGGGGACGACCGAGCGGGTCGACGACACGGCCAATCAGGCCGCTACCAACCGGCACCTCGGCAATACGATTGGTGCGGCGGACTTCGTCGCCTTCCTTGATGCCGGTGTAGTCACCCAGGATAATCGCCGCGACATTGTCCTCTTCCAGGTTCATGGCGATTCCCATAACACCGCCGGGGAACTCGAGAAGTTCGTTATACTTGGCGGCGGACAGCCCCTGAATGCGGGCAATACCGTCGCCTATCTCAACGACGGCGCCGACATCGACCATTGTCAACGCCGCGCCGAACTTCGATATCTCCTGCTTGATGGCGGAGGCGATATCTTTTCCTCTGGTCGTCATCTATGCTACCTCCCGTGTTCACCTGGGAAGATCAGGTGCTGGCCTTGCCTGCGGTGACTACCTGCCGGCGGCTCCGAGGTCCCTCTTCAAGGTCGCCAGCCGACTGCGAACGCTGCCGTCGATCAACCGGTCACCGATACGGATAATCATCCCGCCGATGACCTCCGGATCGACCACCGGCTTGAGGACCACTGGCCGGCCGACAATCCCGGTGATTCGCTGGGCGATCTTCAACCGGTCCGCCTCGTCGAGGGGAACCGCCGTGGTCACTTCCACTGTCTCGACCCCTTCGACACCACGATGCCCGTCCACCAGCCGCTGGTACTCGTCGGAGATATCGTCGATCATCCCCAACCGCCCCTTGGCGACCAGCATCGAGACCATCTTCATCACCTCGGGATGGATATCGCCGAGGCGGTCCGTCAGCGTCTTCGCCTTTTCCTCAAAAGGCGTCTCGCGATTGTCCAGCAGCGAGAATACGGCCTCGTCCCTGGCCAGCCCGGCCACCTTCCTCAGGTCCGACTGCCAGACGTTGAGCTCCTGCTTCTCCCGGGCCATTTCGAACGCTGCCTGCGCGTACCGCTTGGCATAGACGCTGCCGGCCATTACAAACTCCTCGTCAACCGCTGACTAGCTCTTCTTCAGGGCTTCGCTCTCGTCGAGCACCTTGTCGATCAGCTCGCGGTGCGACTCCTTGTCGAGCGATTTCTCGATCACCTTCTCGGCAGCCACGATCGCCAAGTCGGCAAACTCACCACGCAGCTCGCCGATTATGGCGTTCCGCTCGCGCTCAATCTCCTGGCGCGCCTTGTCAATTATACCGGCGGCCTCTTCCTTAGCTTCTTCCTGCGCTTGCTGCCGGGCATCCTCACCGGCCCGCATCGCCCGCGAGATCGCCTCTTGGCCTTCCTTGGCGGCGGCCTCAAGCTTCTTCTTGTTCTCTTCCTCGGCGCGCCCCGCCTCCGCCTTCACCTGGTCAGCCTGTTCGACGCTGTCCCTGATTTTCCGGGAGCGCTCGTCCAGCATTTTCAATATCCTCTTGAAGCCGAAGAAATAGAGCAGCGCAAAGAGAATGAAGAAATTGACTGCTTGCGCCACAATCAGGGGAATATCTATCCCCAATTCACCAATCTTATCCACGATGACCTCCTCCCGGCCGTCCTGACTACGCGACGAAGATGAGCACGATCGCCACGACCAGGGCATAGATGGCAACGGCTTCAGCCATCGCGATTGCCAGAATCATGTTCGTCATGATCGGGCCCCTGGCCTCGGGGTTGCGTCCCAGTGCCTGCAACGCGCCCATGCCCACCAGCCCGACGCCGATGCCAGGGCCAATGGCTCCAAGGCCAATCGCCAGTCCGGCCGCCAGCAGCTTCATTGCTTCCGTTTCCATTCCTAGTCCTCCTTCTGGTTATCGAACGAACCGCATCCCCTGCGGCTACGCTTGTTCAAATCTATGGCGTTACGCCAAGGCCTCTAGTGGGCCTCCTCGTGCTCCTCGTGAGGCGTCGATGCCATTGTTGCGAAGACCAGCGTCAGGCCGCCAAAGATTATCGCCTGCACCAGCCCCACCAGTACTTCCAGCCCGTAGAATATGACGCCCACCAGATAGGGCATCAGGAAAATCATCATCAGAACCAGTATTTCACCGCCGAGCATGTTACCAAAGAGACGGAAGGTGAAACTGAATATGCGAATCCCCTCGGCAATAAGCTCCAGGAACCCAACGAAGATGTCAACGCCGCCCATGAAGATGCCCCCGAATCCGCTCTTCATCTTGCCGCGGAAGAGGGTGGCCACGCCCTTCTTGAACGCCGCGAAGTTGAAGAACTTTCGCAGATAGCCAAAGCCACCGCCCATGCTGAAACCAATGTACTCGATGTAGCAGAAGGCGATGAGCCCCAATGCGAACGTGAAACTGATGTCTGTGTTGGCGCCGCGCAGGAGCGGCATGACGTGCGTCTCACCGTGTTCGGTGAGGGTGTAGGTGATGGAAATGAACCCGGGGATCAGGCTAATCCAGGAATTCATCAGAACAAACAGCAGGATGGTGGCAACAACCGGGAAGAACTTGCGCCCCTTCTTCTCACCGGCAACGTCTTGGCAGAAATTGAGCAGCCACTCCATGGCCGCCTCAATCAGGTTCTGCAACCCGGTGGGTATCAGCTTGATCCGGCGTGTCACCGCCCAGAACATCAGCACCAGCACCAGCATCGAAATCCAGGCGGTGATCAGGGTGTTCGTCACCGCAAAGCCGCCGATGTGGAAGATGCCCTCAGCCGGCAGCGCTACGTGCGGAGGCGAAACGTCCAGGACGCTGGGCAGACCGATATCCCCAAACATGGCTCTGCCGATACCGCCCCCGAGGAAGCTGATGATAAGCAGCACGCCAGCAACAACTGCAAAGACGATGAAAACCGGGAAGGAACAACCGAGGACGCGCTTCTTGGCCACTAGCTATTCCCTCCTGTTCCGTCGATCACCGATGAAGGGTCGGAGCATGGCGTAGACACCGTAAAACGCGACAACTACACCCAGAACCAGGCCGACTATCAGCCAGAAAGGTTCACTGCCGAACTTGCCATCGAGCCAGCGCCCGCCAAGAACACCGAAGATGATGGCGGCCGATACGTAGAACCCGACACCCAGCAACCCCAGTGCCGCCAGTCGCCTGCGCATACCGCCGCCAGCATACCAAATCCGCGCAGCGCCGTCAATCCCGCCACGGCGACATCGGCTACCTCAGACAGAAGCCCTCACGTTGGCCGCGCTACCCACAAAACAAGAGTCCTGGAACCCGTCAGGTTCCAGGACTCTATATTCCTTGCTCGTTCCGCCGAAGACTCCGTCTCCGCCGCTCGCACTGCTGTCGCTACCTCATCCTTAGCCAGCGCCACGACTCAAGACTTCCGTTTGTCGAAGTCTTCGAGATCGAGGGTATTGATGAAGTCGTGGAAAGCGGACATCTTCTTGAGCTCTTCGTCGCTGATAGGGCGGCCTATATCCGGCTGGTCCTCACCTGCCTGCGCCACCGGCCGACCGGTCTCCTTGTCCAGCACGATTCCGGCCTTCTCGAGAACGCTCTCGTCGGCGTAGATCGGCGCCTCCACCCTCACCGCCAGGGCGATCGCGTCGCTGGGGCGGGAGTCAATCTCCATCTGCTCACCATCGACATTGAGGACGATCTTGGCGAAGAAAGTGTCGTTCTTGAGATCGCAAACGACGATCGAGTTCACTCGGGCGCCGAGCTTGTCGACGAGCGACTGCATCAGGTCGTGGGTCAGTGGTCGCGGCACGCTGACGCCCTGTAACCGGACGGCGATCGCGTCGGCCTCGGCGGGGCCGATCCAGATCGGTAGGTAGCGGTCGGCCTCGGTCTCCTTGAGGAGCACCATCCGCTGGTAGTTCATCAGGCTGACGCGGATGCTGTCAACGACCATTTCAATCATGACGTGCCTCCTCTTCTGCCTGCGACACGCTCTATTCTACCGTCTGGACAAGCTCAATGTCAAATTGCGGCACGCTCACGCCGAGAGCCAGCCACCGGCGCCGGATGGACAACTTGCGCCCGTCGACGCCGCTCATGGTATAATGCCGGCGAACAGGAACGCACCGATGCCGAGACGCACCTGAACGGGTAGCAAGTGCACCAATCCAATATCCGCAAGCTGGCTGAAGAGCGAGAGACCGCGCTCTCACCCCATGCCCGAAAGAGCCATCTTTCGCAGGGGCGCCAGACCCCTGAAGAGCCCTGCCCCATCCGCACCGATTTTCAGCGCGACCGCGACCGCATCATCCACAGCAACAGCTTTCGCCGCCTCAAGCACAAGACCCAGGTCTTCATCGCCCCACTCGGCGACCACTTCGTCACTCGCCTCACCCACACCCTCGAAGTATCCCAGATCGCGCGCACTATCGCCCGCGCCCTGAACCTCAATGAGGACCTGACCGAGGCGATCAGCCTCGGCCACGACCTGGGACACACCCCGTTTGGCCATATCGGTGAGGAAGTCCTGAACGATCTCTACCACCACGGCTTCCGCCACAATGAACAATCACTCCGCGTCGTCGAAATCCTTGAACGCGGCGGCCGCGGCCTGAACCTCACCTGGGAAGTGCGGAACGGCATTCTGCACCATTCCAAAACTCGGGCCGGCCTCCTCGCCAGTGCGGAGGATGAAGTCGCCACTCTCGAGGGCGCTGTCTGCCGACTGTCCGATGCCATCGCTTATGTCAACCATGACAGCGACGACGCAATCCGCGCCGGCGTCATCAACGAGGGCGATCTTCCGCTGGCGACGGTATCTGTGCTCGGCATACGCCGCTCGGACCGCATCAACGCCATGGTTACTGATGTCATCGACAACTCCTGGGCAGTCACCACCGACGAAGGCAGCGCAGGCGGCTCTGCCGCCTCTGTCGCTATCTCGATGAGTGAGCCGGTACTGGAGGCGACCAACGTCCTCCGTGATTTCCTTTTCGAACGCGTCTACGATGTCCATTCGGCGCGGCACGAGTCCGACCGAGCCCGGGAGGTCGTGCGCCGGCTCTACGAGTTCTTCAACCAGCACGAGGACCGGCTTCCCGCCGAGTACCGCCTGATCGACGACGCACGGGAGCGTCGGGTGTTAGATTTCATCGCCGGCATGACCGACCGCTACGCCCTCAGGGTGGCCGAGGAGATGTCGTTGCTGGACGGCCAGACGGTTCAGCCGAGGCTGTTCCTGCCGGACTAGCCCCCGGCACCAGCGGTGCCCGCGGCACCGGTGGATGTATTATACTGTTCTATGGACCACCTCACCGGAGGTTACTCACCCCGCCACAGTAACTTCCGGCGGCAACCAACCGTTATAGCCGGTGACTGGGATCGGAATTTCGGAGCACCGACGCCACCATGAGCACAATCGAAGAAGTAAAGCAGAAACTGGACATCGTCGAGGTCGTTGGCCAGCACGTTCCCCTGTCCAAGGCAGGGCGCAACTTCAGGGCCGTCTGCCCATTCCACACAGAGAAGACGCCTTCCTTCTACGTCTTCCCCGACAGCCAGAACTGGCACTGCTTCGGCGCCTGCGGCACCGGCGGAGATGTCATCTCTTTCGTCATGAAAGAGCAGGGGCTGGAATTCGGCGAGGCGCTCCGGCTGCTCGCCGACCAGGCCGGTGTCACCCTCCCGTCGTTCCAGGGAAGTGACACCCGCAAGGATGAACGAGACCGACTCCACGCCGCCAACGAAGCGGCGGCGCGCTTCTTCCACGATTCGTTGCTCAAGTCACCCGCCGGCGAGTCGGCGCGCCACTACCTCCAGGGCCGCGGCTTCGTCGCCGCCACCGTCGCCGAGTTCCAGCTCGGCTACAGCCCCAGCGGCCGGGAAGCCCTCAAACAGCACCTGGCGGAACGCGGCTTTACGGACAAGGAACTGGTCGAGGCCGGTCTAATCCTTGAGACCGAGGGAGGCCGCACGCGGGACCGTTTCTACAACCGCCTGATGTTCCCCATCCGTGACACACGGGGCAATACCACCGGATTCGGCGCCAGGGCGCTGGACGACTCGATGCCGAAGTACACCAACTCGCCGCAAACGCTCGTCTTTGACAAGAGCGGCACCGTCTACGCGGTCGATGTCGCCGCGGCGACAATCCGCAAGCAAGACCGGGCGGTACTCGTCGAAGGCTACATGGACGCGATCACCGCCCACCAGAACGGCTTCAAGAACGTCGTCGCCGCAATGGGGACGTCGGTCACCGAGCGCCAGGTGACGATTCTCAAGCGCTTGACCCGCAACATCGTCCTGGCGCTCGACGCCGACACCGCCGGCACCGAGGCGATGCTCCGCTGCGTCGAGTACGAAAACATCCTCGACGCCGAGATCCGCGTCATCCTCCTCCCCGAAGGCAAGGACCCGGACGACTTCATCCGCCAGGATGCCGACCAGTGGCCGGCGCTGGTCGATGCCGCCGTGCCGGCGATCGACTACGCCTTCGACCGCACCCTCGCCGGGCTCGACCTCAGCAAGGCGGCCGACAAGTCGCGCGCCAGCAAGGAATTGCTGCCGGTCATCACCCGAATCGGGGACCCGGTCCGCCGCGATCACTACCTCTCGAAGCTGGCAAATTCGGCCGGAATCAGGTATAATGTACTTGAGACTGCTCTCAGGGGCGGAACGAGTCCGCAGACGCCCCGGCGGTCATCCGTGAAGGCGGCAACGACGCCGCAGGCGCCACTTCTTTCTAACCCACGCGAGGAGTACTGTCTCAGCTTGTTGCTGCAACACCCCGAACTCAAGGAAGGCGATGACCCCAACCTGTCGGTGTACTTTCAGAACAGCCAGAACCGGGAGATATTCCTTCGCTGGCGGCAGACCTTTGACCTGGCGCTACTCACCGAAGACATCGACCCGGTCCTCCGTGAGCAGGTCGATTCTCTGGCCTCGCGCGACCTGCTCGACAACCAGATAGACAAGAAACTGGCGGACTGCGTCCTCCTCCTCCGTGAGGAGCACCTGCGCGGCCTCAAGATGAAACAGGCGGAGGCCCTGGCCGAAGCCGGCGGCGCCGGCGCCGACGTCGCCCGCCTCGAAGCAGACGGCATCGAAACCAATACCGAGCTCACACAGGCCTTCACCCGGCGCGCCAGAGCAACGAGGAGCACAAGAGATGAGTCCTGAACGTTTTCCTGGGTCTGACCAGCTTTCCGGTGACGATAAGGATGACGAAGCCACCACCCCCACCGAGGGCACGACGGCACGACCGAAATCACCTGCCGACCTGGAGATGGAAACTCAGCGCGCCTCGGTGGAAGACCAGGAGGTGGGCGACGACCCGGTCCGCCTCTATCTCCACGAGATCGGCAAGGTCCACCTCCTCACCGCCGACGACGAAAAGCGGCTCGCCCGGATGATTGAGGTCGGCAAACGGGCCAGCGACATCCGCCGTCAGTTGCAGCGCTCCGGGCTCTTCCCCACCGCAACCGAGATCATGCTCGAGGCCGTCAGGCAATTGGGCGAGACGGCGCCGCTGATGCACACCCTCCAGGAGATTCTGGAACTGGAACGGACCGACGGCCTGGCCGACAGCATCGCCAATGCCGAATTGATGGGCCGCATCACCGGTGTCGTCGACCAACAGATGATACAGGACGTCGCCGAAAAGATGGAATGGACGCCCCAGGAAACGGAGCAAAACACCATCGCCCTGTCGACCGCTTGCGCCGTGATTACGCCCGAAGTGGTCCAGGAGATCGACACCAAGCTGGTCTTGGCGGATGCGGAGCGGCTCACCGCCGACCCTGCCTTCGCCGAGGCGCTGCAGGCCCATGAAAGCGTCTTCGCCGCCCACCTGTCGGTCATCGGCCAAGAGGCTGAGAAGGCCAAGAACCACCTCACCGAGGCCAACCTCAGGCTCGTCGTCAGCGTCGCCAAGAAGCACATCGGCCACGGGATGTCCCTCCTCGACCTCATCCAGGAAGGCAACATCGGCCTCATCCGGGCGGTCGAGAAGTTCGACCCCCACAAGGGTTACAAGTTCAGCACCTACGCCACCTGGTGGATCCGCCAGGCAATCACCCGCGCCATCGCCGACCAAGCCCGCACCATCCGCGTCCCGGTACACATGATCGAGACGATCAACAAGCTGCTCCGCCTGAGCCGTCGTCTCGCCCAGGAGTACGGACGCGAGCCGACCTCCCGCGAGATCGGTGACAAGATGGGAATGCCGCCGGAGAAGGTCAGGGAAATCGTCAAGGTCGCCCAGTTGCCGATCTCGCTGGAACTGCCGATGGGCGAGGAAGAGGACAGCCACCTCGGCGACTTCATCGAGGACCGCGACGCCATGCCGCCGGTGGACGCCGCCTCGAAACAGCTCCTCAAGGAACAAATCGACGAGGTCCTCTCCAGCCTGACGCACCGCGAGCAGCGCGTCCTTCAACTGCGGTTCGGTCTCGACGACGGCCGCAGCCGGACTCTGGAGGAGGTCGGCCAGGAGTTCCAGGTCACCCGCGAACGAATCCGCCAGATCGAGGCCAAAGCCCTGCGCAAGCTGCGCCACCCGAGCCGCAGCCGCAAACTCAAGGACTACCTGGAATAGACACCCCCGCCCTCCCCACCTGTGCTAGAATATGGCACCATGATTCCGATTCGTCTCTCGCTGCGGAACTTCATGTGCTACCACGAAGACGTGCCGCCGGTCCACTTCGGCGGCATCCACATCGCCAGCATCAGCGGCCGCAACGGCGACGGCAAATCGGCCCTGATCGACGCCATGACCTGGGCCCTCTGGGGACAGACCCGCGCCAAGCGCGATGACGACTTGGTCTACTCCGGCGAGATGGAGGCGGCTGTCGAGTTCGACTTCGCCCTCGGCGACCAGGTCTACCGGGTGCTTCGGCGTCACTCAAAACCGAAGCGGCGCGGCGCATCCGGGCAGACCTCGCTCGAGTTCCAGGTGGCCGTCGACGAGGGCTTTCGGGCGATCACCGGCGACACCATTGCCCAGACACAGGACAAGATCGTCGACACCCTCCACATGGACTACGCCACCTTCACCAACAGCGCTTACCTGCGCCAGGGCCACGCCGACGAGTTCACGACATCCAACCCGGCCAAACGGAAGCAGGTGCTCGCCAGCATCCTCGGCCTATCCGTCTACGACCGCTTCGAGGCGCAGGCCAGGGAGATCGCCCGAGAGAAGGAGACCGAGACCGAGCGACTCCAGTCCGCCATCAGCGAAATCCTCGACGAACTGGCCAACGGACCACGGTTTCAAAAGGAACTCGCCGAGGCGGAAGCGGAGCTGTCGCGGCTGGTCGCCGACATCGAACAACGCCAATCGAAACTCAATGCCCTCCGCCAGCAAAAGCAGGCCCTCGAGACGCAGCAGTCGGAAATGGCCAAGCTCGACCAACTGATCGAGCAACGGGAACGGACGCTGGCACAGTGGCAACGGCAACTGGAGGAACAAGGTAACCGCATCAAGAGCCACGAAGAGGTCATCGCCCGGCGGGAAAGCATCGAGACCGGCCACGCCCAACTCGTCGAGATCCGGCAGGCCAACGACGAACTCGAGCAGAAGTTCCGGCGCTCCGTCAATCTGGATAAGCAAAAGGCCCAGATAGAGCTCAAGCTGAATGAGGCCAGCCAGGAACTCGTCAAGCAACACGCCGTCGTCGAAAGCCGCAACGAGCAACTGGCGACAAAGGCCGCCAGCCTGCCCAACATCAAGACGAAACAGCAGGAGACCGAGCACCGACTGCAACACGTCGCCGAGGAAGAGACGGCACTGCGGGAGCGCACCGAGTCCGGCCACCGGCTGCGCGCCGACCTGCAGACCCTGGAGACGGGACAGGCCCAACTGGTCAAGGATATCGCCGAAGTCAACGAGAAACTGGACCTGCTCGTCACCGAACATGGCGCCAGCTGCCCTCTCTGCGAGACTGAGCTGGGCGAGGACAGCCTGAAACTGATCGAGGCGAAGTATACCGCCGACCGGCAACAGAAGACCGCCTCACTCGACGATACCCGCAACCGTGTCTCCCACGACCAGGAGACGCTCAAGTCACTGGCAACCGAACTCACCCAGCTGGAATCGCGCCTCAAGAAGGAGCGGGAGACGCTTCAGGGCCAGGCCAGTCTCGTCACTCGTGAGGCCGAGGAAGCCGAAAAAGCCGGTCAGGAACTTGAGGAGCAGCGGGCCGAACTGGCCGACATCGAACAGCAACTCACCCGACGCGACTTCGCCGCCCCACAGCAGGCCATGCTCGACGAGATCGAACAGGAGCTTGTCGGCCTCGACTACGACGCCGCACGCCACGAGCAGGTACGTCGCCAACTGGCCGACCTCGAACAGTACGACGAACCGAAGCGCCGCCTCGATGAGGCCGACCGGCAGATCGAAGACGAGCGGGCCGCCGCGGGACGCGCCTCGGAAGCCGCCGGCGAACTCGAAGCCAACCTGACCGGCGACCGCCGGAAGCGGCAGGAACTGGTCACGGCGCTGGAATCGCTGCCCGCGGTGGCCGATGAGCTTGCCGCCGCCGAACGGGAACACGCTACCGCCACCGGACACCAGCAACGGCTCCAGGAGACTGTCGTCGGCCATAGAGAAAGGCTGGAACGCCTCGCCAAACTCAAGACGAGAAAGCAAGACAGGGAGGAGTCATTGTCACGCGCCGCCGGCGATGAGGCCATCTACCGCGAACTGGCCGAGGCGTTCGGCAAGCGCGGCATCCAGGCATTGCTGATCGAGACCGCCATCCCCGAGATCGAGATCGAGGCCAACCGGCTGCTCGGCCGGATGACGGACTACCGGATGAACGTCAAGATCGAGACCCAGCGCGAGACCCAACGGGGCACCACCGTCGAAACCCTGGACATCAATATCGGCGACGAACTGGGCACCCGCAACTACGAGATGTTCAGCGGCGGCGAGGCCTTCCGGATCAACTTCGCGATCCGCGTCGCCCTCTCCAAACTGCTCGCCCACCGCGCCGGCGCGCCGCTGCCGACGCTGATAATCGACGAAGGCTTCGGCACCCAGGACAGCGTCGGCATCGAGAAACTGAAAGAGGCAATCAACTCGATTCAGGACGATTTCAACATGATACTGGTCATCACCCACATCGAGGAACTGCGCGACGCCTTTCCGGCACGGATCGACGTCACCAAGACCGCCGCCGGCTCGACAGTCAGCTTCAGCTAGAGTCCCAGCCGGTCGGCGACGCCCTGCATCGCGACGACCCCGATCTCGATGAACTCGTCAAGCTCGATTCCCAGTTCACTGCACTGCGCAATCTGCTCGCGGTTGGCGCCGGCGGCGAAGCTCTTCTCTTTGAACCGCTTCCTCACCGACTTCACCTTGAGGCTGGCCAGCTTCTTGTCGGGCAACACCAGCGCCCCGGCGGTGATCAGGCCGGTCAGCGGGTCGGCGCAGTAGAGCGCCCGGTCGAGCTTCGTCTTCAGCGGCACGCCGTGGACCTCGTTGTGACGAAGAATGGCATCCGCCATCGCCTCGCTGGCGCCGAACTGGCGCGCCATGTCGGCGCTCACCTTGCTGTGAGTGCTGGCGTCGCCTCCCGTCAACTCGACGTCGATGTCGTGGAGAAGACCGGTCAGCCCCCACTCTTCCTCATCCTCACCCAGCCGCCCCGCCAGCGCTCGCATTATCGCCTCGGTGGCCAGCATGTGCTTGATCAGGTTGGCATTTTCAACGTTGGCTTCGATCGACTCGATTATCTCGTCCCGGTTTGTCACGGACCCTCCATTCCCGGCGCGGCTTGCGCCACCACGCTTGGTTCGGCGTCGCGCGCCAGCACCTTGACAAGGTACTGGCCGGTCAGTGAAGCGCTTTCCCGTGCCACTTCTTCCGGGGTACCGGTTGCGACGACGTAGCCGCCGTCGTCGCCGGCGCCCGGCCCGAGGTCGATGATGTGGTCGGCGCTCTTGACGACGTCCGGCTGGTGCTCGATGATGACAATCGTGTTGCCCGCGTCGGCCAGGCGCTGCAGCACCCGCAGCAGGGCGGCAACGTCCTCGAAAGACAGTCCCGTGGTCGGCTCATCCAGGATGTAGAGCGTCCGCCCGGTGGCCCGCCGTGAAAGCTCGGTCGCCAGCTTGACCCGCTGCGCCTCACCGCCGGAGAGCGTCGGCGCCGGCTGGCCGAGGCGGATATAGCCCAGTCCAACGTCGTTGATCGTCTCCAGCTTGCGCTTGATCTTGGGGAAGTTCTCGAAGAAGGCCAGCGCCTGCTCGACCGTCATATCGAGCACCTCGGCGATGTTCTTCTCCTTGAACCGTATCTCCAGCGCCTCGCGGTTGTAGCGCTTGCCGTGGCACACCTCGCAGGAGACGGTCACGTCGGGCAGGAACTGCATCTCGATCTCGATGAAGCCCTCGCCGCCGCAGGCCTCGCAACGGCCGCCCTTGATGTTGAAAGAGAACCTCCCCGGCGCGTAGCCCCTCATCCGCGCCTCGGGCACGGCGGCGAACAACTCACGGATCGGCGTGAACGTGCCGGTGTAGGTCGCCGGGTTACTGCGCGGCGTCCGCCCGATTGGTGACTGGTCGATGCTGACCACCTTGTCGATCAACTCGGCACCGATGACTTCGTCACAGTCACCGGCCGGCTGTCGTGAACGGTTGATGACCTGCGCCAGCTTGCGGTGCAGGATATCGTCGATCAGTGTGCTCTTGCCGCTGCCGGACACCCCGGTGACGCAGACCAGCTTGCCCAGTGGGATGCTGACGTCGAGATTCTTCAAGTTATTCTGCCGGGCGCCCTTGATAAGGATTTCCTCGCCGGATCCCTCACGCCTCGTCGCCGGCAACGGAATCCGCCGCCTGCCGCTCAGATACTGGCCCGTGATCGACTCCTCACAGGCCATGACGTCGTCGATCGTCCCCGTGACGACCACTTCCCCGCCGTGCTCGCCGGCGCCGATCCCCATATCGATGATAAAGTCAGCAGTGCGCATCACCGATTCGTCGTGCTCAACAATGAGTACCGTATTGCCGAGGTCCCGCAGTCGCTTCAGGGTCTCAAGGAGGCGATGGTTGTCCGCTTGGTGCAGCCCAACTGTCGGCTCATCGCAGATGTAGAGCACCCCCATCAGGCCGCTGCCGATCTGTGTCGCCAGCCGGATTCGCTGCGCCTCGCCGCCACTCAGCGTCGCCGCCGGCCGGTCCAGCGTCAGATAGTCGAGGCCGATGTCACCCAGAAAGCCGAGGCGCGCCCGTATCTCCTTGAGAATCTGGTGGGCAATCGTCTGTTCGCGGGCGGAGAGTGTCGCCTTCTTGCCGTCCTTGCCAAGGTCAGTCGTCCACTTCAGAGACCGCGCCACCGACATGGAGCTGACGGCAACGATGTTGTCGCCACCGATAGTGACCGCCAGAGACTCCGGCTTGAGGCGCTTGCCGTGACACTCGGGACACTCCCGGGTCGTCATGTAGCGCTCGATACCAGTCCGCGAGTAGTCGGAGGTAGTATCGTGGTAGAGACGTTCCAGGCGAGGAATCACCCCCTCGAAACCGCTTGACTGGCGGCGGACGCGGCCGAACCGGTTCCGATAGCGCACCGTGCCGCCGCGCTCGCCGTAGAGCACCAGATCCAGCTGTTCCCCGGTGAGTTCCGCGATCGGGGTGTCCATCGGAACGTCGAGGTTGCGCAACGTGTGCAGGTACCAGAAATGAGTCTGGTAGGGACGAATCGCCCCCCGCGAGATCGAGATACTGCGGTCGGGGATCACCAAGTCGGGATCAATCTCATTCTTGACGCCGAGACCGGTGCAGGCGGGGCAAGCACCGTGCGGACTGTTGAAGCTGAAAGTGCGCGGCTCGAACTCCCCGAGGCTGATCTCACAGTAGACGCAGGCAAAGTGCTCGGAGAAAAGCAGTTCCTCGCCATCGACAACCGATACCAGCAGCACCCCGGCGCCGAGCTTGAGCGCCGTCTCCACCGAATCGGCGATCCGACTCTGGCTGCCGCTCTGTCCGATCACCAGCCGGTCGACGACGACCTCGATGGTGTGCTTCTTCTTCTTGTCGAGCGTGATGGTCTCCGAAAGTTCGCGGATCTTGCCGTCGACCCGCGCCCGAACGTAGCCGGCTTTGCGCAGGTCGTCGAACACCGACAGGTACTCGCCCTTCCGGTCCTTGATCAGCGGCGACATCACCATGATGCGGCTGCCTTCGGTCAGTCCCTGGATGGCATCAACGATCTGTTCGACTGTCTGGCTGGTAATCTCGCGGCCGCACTGCGGGCAGTGCGGGTGTCCCACCCTGGCGAAGAGCAGCCGTAGGTAGTCGTAGATCTCGGTGACGGTACCCATCGTCGAGCGCGGGTTCCGCCCCGGCCCCTTCTGGTCGATCGAGATCGCCGGACTCAGCCCCTCGATGTACTCGACGTCCGGCTTCTCCATCCGGCCGAGGAACTGGCGCGCGTAGGCGGACAACGACTCCATGTAGCGGCGCTGTCCTTCGGCATAGATCGTATCGAACGCCAGCGAGCTTTTCCCAGAGCCGGAAACACCGGTGATGACGACCAGCTTGTCCCGTGGAATCGTCACGTCGATGTTCTTCAGGTTGTGCTCGTTGGCACCCCGGACAATGATCGAATCAAGCGCCATCTGTCTCCCACCCCCACCATCAGTCATTGTATCACCTCGCCGGAAACACCCTCAAGGTGATGAGGCCGGTGGCCACCGGCTCACCCGACAGTTCCGCACGCCCCGGAATTCATCCTTTCCCCCCGTTGACGGCTCCCGTCCGCGGGAATAGAATGGGAGAAAGAGAACGTCACGCACATGCCCATGTCCGACCTCCGCGCCAGTGCCTCTGGAGCGCCGAAGTTGGGGGGAAGCCGAGTTGGGGCATCGGGGCGGCTGGCGTCCCCACAGTGTGCAGAGGAGTTCAACATGATCAGGAAGACAGGCATCGTACTGGGGCTGGTTGCGGTCCTGGCGCTGAGCGCCTGCGCCGGTGATCCTCCCACCGAGGAAATCATCGAGTCAATGATCGAGGCAATGCGAGCGGTTGACAGCTACCAGTACGAGGGGAGTCTCACTTTCGAAGGGTCCGGCGAGGAAGCCGGTGAGCCGATAGTTTCGTCTATGGCCATGGATATCAGCGGCTCATTGGACCTTGCAGGCCGGCAGATGCAGGCTGACTTCGTGGTGGAGGCATCGATATCGGGAGAGGATCCGGACATCCAGGAGATTGAGTTGGCAATATATCTCGTGGACGACGTCATGTACATGCACACCCAGATTCCCCTGCTGGGCAACATGTCGATGTGGCTGAAGTCCGACGTTCCGGAGGGATACTGGGATGCCGCAAACACGATAGAGCCTCAACTGGAACTCGTGGAAACCGCGCAGGTCACCCTCATCGGCAGTGAGAAGGTAGGCTCGGTGGACTGCTACGTGCTCGAACTCGTTCCGGACATGGAACAGTTGTGGGAAGCCATGATGGCGCAGGGACAGGCAGCCGGAGAGTCGGCGTGGCCCGAAATGCCAATCGGGGAAGATATGCTGGAAGTCGACAGCTTCTCCGCAAGACAGTGGGTCGCCAAGGACACCTTCTACCTGATGAAGGCCGAGATGACCATGGCCATGTCAGCGCCATTGGGGACGACGGGCGTCTCCGGGGCGGTGAGCGACGTTGACGTAGAGATGTCGGTGAGCATGACCATGCACGACTACAACAGACCGGTCTCCATCGAACTGCCCGAAGAAGCGGAAGATGCAATCGACTTCGCCACCTTCGGCGAATCCTTCGGCGGGTTCCTGGACGAGGGCGATGCGGAAGCCCAGGAGACCGAACTGGCCAACGTCCAGGCCGCGGTGACAACGATGATGGTTGTCAACGAACTGGCGGTCCTGCCCAATCCGGTGACCGTGCCGACGGATGACATGACAATGTTCCCGGACACATCGACCATCGACAGCGGAGACAAGGCCGTTGACGTTTATGGCGACGCATTCGCCAGCGGGGATGAGGACGGCTACGTTCTCTACATGCATGACGAGACCGCCGACGATGACTGGTTCTCGACCGTCGACTACGTTGCTACCTGGTTCACGACCTACTGGTACACTGTGGATGAGAATGGAACGGTGACTCAGCATCTCTCGCCTGAGTGGTAACGCGGCACGCTTCCTTGTCCCGCTCTCCTCTTTGACACCAGGCTGCCTGAGCGCTAACATGAAGCCGCCATGCTAGCCAAAGTGATGAGTTGCGCCACCATCGGACTCGACGGCGTCATCGTCGAGGTCGAGGTGGATATCTCGCCGGGCCTGCCGGCGTTTACCATTGTCGGCCTGCCGGATACCGCCGTCCAGGAATCGCGGGAACGCGTCCGCAGCGCCATCCGCAACTCCGGCTTCACCTTCCCGATGAAACGCGTCATCGTCAACCTCGCCCCGGCGAATCTGAAAAAAGCCGGCCCGGCCTACGACCTGCCGATCGCCGTCGGCATCCTGCTCAGCTCCGAACAACTAGTCGCTGATGTCTCCGAAGCCCTCTTTCTTGGCGAGCTGTCACTCGACGGTAGCCTGCGGCACACGCCCGGGATACTGCCGATGGTCGCCCTCAGTCACGACAAAGGGTACTCCAACATCATGGTGCCGGCCACGGATGCCGGCGAGGCGTCGCTGGTCGACGGCGCCCGGATCCTGCCCTTCGAGTCTCTGTCACAACTCGCCAGCTACTTCCGCGAGGAGATAGACGCCCCCGTCTACGTCAGGCAGGCCACCAGCGCGGAGGACCTGCCGGCCGACAACGCGGCAATGTCTGATTTCGCCCACGTCCGAGGACAAGAGCACGTCAAGCGCGCCCTCGAGGTCGCCGCCGCCGGCGGTCACAACGTCATCATGATGGGCCCACCGGGCAGCGGCAAGACGATGCTGGCTCGCGCCCTGCCGACGATTCTACCCCAGATGACCAACGAGGAATCCCTTGATGTCACCAGGATCTACAGCATCAGCAACCTCCTGCCGTCGCACACCCCGCTCATTCGCCGGCGTCCCTTCCGCTCGCCGCACTACACCGTGTCCAACGCTGGCCTCGTCGGCGGCGGAAGCGCGCCGAAACCAGGCGAGGTCAGCCTGAGCCACCGCGGCGTCCTCTTCCTCGACGAACTGCCCGAGTTCGGCCACCAGCTACTGGAGCTCCTCCGCCAGCCGCTCGAGGACAAGATGATTACCATCAGCCGTGCCATGGGCAGCCTCACTTTCCCTGCCAGTTTCATGCTCGTCGGCGCGATGAACCCTTGTCCCTGCGGCTACTACGGCGACCCGGAGAAAGAGTGCACCTGCGCGTTGAGTCTGATATCACGCTACCAGCGGCGCATCAGCGGGCCGTTCATCGACCGCGTCGATATCTTCGTCGACGTTCCCCGCGTCGACTACGAAAAGCTGGCCAGCGACACCCTCGGCGAGGCGTCGAGTCGCGTCCAGGCCCGCGTCGAGCAGGGCCGCGCCCACCAGCAGCGCCGTTTCAACGGTACGCACCTGACAAGCAACGCCGAGATGACGCCCGGCGAGATTCGCGATTTCTGCCCGATCGATGACGCCGCCCAGAGCCTGCTCCAGGCAGCGATGAAGCAACTGAATCTCTCGGCGCGGGCCTTCCACCGTATCCTCAAGCTCGCCAGGACAATAGCTGACCTCGAAGACCGCGAATCGATACTGGCGCCGGACATTGCCGAAGCCATCCAGTACCGCCCCAGGAGTCTCGTCTAGCCAGGGAGGAAACCATGGACAACGAGATCGAGCAAGCCGCCCAGATGCTGCACCAAAGCCGCTACGTCGTCGGCCTTACCGGGGCCGGCATCTCCGTCGAGAGCGGCATCCGGCCCTTCCGCGGCGTGGGCGGCATCTGGACGGAACACGGCGAACCGCCGATGGACGGCTACCAGCGCTTTCAGGCCGACCCCAAGACCCACTGGGAGGATATGGTCAAGCACCGCACCACCGCGGATGATTTCTCCCACTCCCTGGCCGAGGCAGCCCCGAACGCCGCCCACCTCGCTTTGGCCGAACTGGAGGAAATGGGCATACTCAGGTACCTGATAACGCAGAACATAGACAACCTCCACCTCCTCGCCGGCAGCCGCAACGTCGCCGAGATTCACGGCAACTACACCAAGCTGCGCTGTATGGAGTGCAACGCCCGCTATGAACAAGGGGAGATATCACTGGAAACGCTGCCGCCGCGCTGTCCGGCCTGCCGGGGTGTCGTCAAGAGCGACACCGTGATGTTCGGCGAACCCATCCCGTTCGATGTCCTCACGACCTGTCAGGAGGAATCGAACAAAGCGGACTGCATGCTATCGGTGGGGACGTCGGCCTTCGTCTATCCGGCCGCCGGATTCCCAATCGACGTCAAACAACGCGGCGGTCGTCTCGTCGAGTTCAACCTCGACGAGACCTCGATGACGCCGCTGTGCGACATCTCCGTCCGGGGCAAAGCCGCCGAGATGCTGCCCCGGCTACTGGAAGCGCTCAAGGCATCCGGCTGAACGAACGGGCGCGGCTTGAAAAACGGCCCGCATACCGCTAGTATCTCTCTTGGTAACACGGAAAGGGGAATAGAATCGTGAAACTGACGGACGTCAAATCAATCGGGGTCGTCGGGGCCGGTGTCATGGGCGGCGGCATCGCCCAAGCAGCCATCATCGCCGGCTACAATGTTGTCTGCCGTGACCTGAAAGATGAAATCCTGGAGAGTACCAAAGACACCATCATCAACGGTCGCTTCGGGCTCAGGGGCGGCGTGGAGCGCGGCAAGCAGACTCAGGCGGAAATGGACGCGGCAGTGGCCCGACTCAAAATGACGACCGATGTCAACGACCTCGCGGACTGCGACCTGATCATTGAGGCCATCGGCAACACCGCCGGCGGCCAGATGGAAAACAAGCCACTCAAACTCAAGGTCTGGGAAGAACTGGAGAGCGTCGTCAAGAAAGAGGCCGTCTTTGCCTCAAACACCTCGGTCTTCACCATCGCCGATCTGGCCGCCGCCACCGAGCGCAAGGACCGCTTCATCGGCATGCACTTCTCCAGCCCGGCCAATATCATGAAGATGACTGAGATAGTCTGGACAGAGGATGTCACTGAAGATGTGATCAAGCTTTGTGAGGATGTCGCCACCAGGATGGGCAAGATTCCGGTACGGGTCAGGGACATCCCCGGAGACACCGGCTTCGTCGGCAACCGCATCACTGGCGTCACCGTCAGGGAAGCGCAGCAAATCGTCGAGGAAGGTGTCGCCACAGTGGATGATGTCAACACCGCCATGAAGCTCGGTTTCAATTGGCCGGTCGGGCCGCTGGAGAGTCAGGCCTCCACTGGCTGGCAGACAAAGGTTGAAGCAAAGCAGGCCGCCGCCGCACCAAAGGCCAACCTGAAGTCAATCGGCGTCGTCGGGGCCGGTGTCATGGGCGGCGGTATCTCCCAGTCACTCATAGTTTCCGGGTACAACGTCGTCTGCCGCGACCTGAACGATGAAATCCTGGCCAAGACGAAGGACACCATCATCAACGGTCGCTTCGGCCTCAAGGACGGCGTAGAGCGCGGCAAGCAGACACAGGAGGAAATGGACGCCGCACTGGCGCGGTTGAAGCTGACGACCGACGTCAATGACCTCGAAGACTGTGACCTCATCATCGAGGCCATCGGCGGCGGCGCTGACGGCGCCATCGAGAACAAGCCGTTGAAACTCAAGGTCTGGGAGGAACTGGATCGCGTCGTCAAACCGGAGGCCGTCTTTGCCTCCAACACCTCGGCCTTCACCATCGCCACCCTGGCCGTCGCCACCAAGCGCAAGGAACACTTCGTCGGCATGCACCTTTTCAGCCCGGCCAATATCATGAAGCTGGTCGAGGTCGTCTGGACGGAAGACACCACGGAAGACACCATCAAGCTCATTGAAGACCTGGCGAGGAGCATGGGCAAGACACCGGTGCGCGTCAAGGATGTCCCCGGAGATACCGGTTTCATCGGCAACCGTGTCATGGGCAAAGCCCGCATCGAGGCGGTCCAGATAGCGGAAGAGAAGGTCGCCACCATCAACGGCATCAACACCATACTCAAGACCGGCTGGAACTGGCCGGCGGGGCCGGTTGAAGACGGCGCCCGCTCCGGCTGGGAATAGCCTGCTCCCTGCAGTTTCCTGGGTTCAGAGCAACCGAAAAGCCCGGCCCTGCTTGTCGCAGGACCGGGCTTCATTTCGTACCACGGCTGGAACAGTACCTGAGGCGGGAGCAGTTTGCCCAGGGACCGCCCTTCGGGCGGTCCCTGTTCACCCGAGGATGCCGCCAACCAGGGCAATCACCGCGCCGACCGCAATAGCTATCCAGCCGCCAAGCTTGAGCGCCCCCGGTTCGGGACGCATCGGCCAGTGCGAGAAGAACTCACGCAGGTCCTCACGGGTCACCAGCGCGTCGTAGTATTTCTTTTCCTCTAGTTTGCCCCAGATCAACGAGGCCAGCCCGAGGACAATGACGACGCCACCGATGATTACCGGGATTACCCAGCCGTCCATAGCCTACCTCTCTTCAGAGAGATCTCTCGACCTGCCAAGCCACACCCCGGAAAAGCGAAGCTAGGTGACCTCGACGGTAGCGCCGGCCGCTTCCAGCTTCTCTTTCATGCTGGCGGCATCTTCCTTGGAGACGCCTTCTTTCACTGCCTGGGGGGCTCCCTCGACTAGGTCCTTGGACTCCTTGAGCCCGAGGGCGGTCAGTTCCCTGACTACCTTGATGACACTGATCTTGTTGGCGCCGAAGTCCTTGAGGACCACGTTGAACGCGGTCTTCTCTTCCGGCGCCTCTGCCGGTACCGCCGCGGCTGGTGCCGCCGCCGCCACCGGAGCAGCGGCGCTAACGCCGAACTCCTCCTCCAGGGCCTTAACAAGCTCGGCCAACTCGAGAACGTTCATCTCCTTGATGGTAGCCATTATATCACTCTGTGACGATGACTTCTTGCCCTTGGCCGTCTTCGCCGGCGCCTTGGCAGCCTTCGGCTTCTCCTCGGCGGCTTCCTCGGCCACGGACTCCTGTGTCGCTTCGGCTTCCTTTTCGGTGGCTTCCTCGGCGACGGGTTCCTGTGTCGCTTCGGCTTCCTTTTCGGTGGCTTCCTGTTCTGGAGTTTCCTGTTCGGTCATTCTACTCTCCCTCTAGTTGTTTGATTCTTGCCTGAAGCACTCCAGCGAGCCCCTGCATGGGGGCCGCCAGGCACCTGATCAGACCCGCGATCGGGGCCTGCAACCCACTCATTAGTTGAGCGAGCAGCACGTCCCGTGACGGCAGCGCCGCCAACTGGTTCACCTCTGCGGTGGTGAGCATTCTGTCGGGCAGAAAACCGCCCCGTATCCTGACCGCCGTCCCGGCCGCCTTGGCGAATTCCGCCAGGGCCCTGGGCAAACCGGTGACATCCCCGTGACCGAAGGCAATCGCCACCGGCCCTTCGAAGGTCGCCGCTAGGTCGGCCCGCCCGGCTCGCTCCGCGGCGAACCGTGCCAAGGTGTTCTTGACCACGGTGTAGGCACCGCCGGACTCCTGCACCTTGCGCCGAAGCGCCGTTATCTCGGTATTGCTCAGACCCCGGTAATCCGTGAGGACACCGACGTCGCAACCGGACAACTCAGCCTGCAGCTGTTCGATTATCTCTGCTTTTCTCTCCCGTTGCACCTTCCCTCACCTTATTCCTTTCCTGTTACATTGGGCTCGGCCAAGAGAAAAGCCCTTGTACTTGCCGCACAAGGGCCCTGGCTGGTTTCATCCAGCCGGTTCACCCGGTGATCTGACTTCACCAAGCAAACCGTGGGGTCTCCTCGGCAGGCATCTCTTTAAGCCGGCGGCGCGTCTTGCGCCGCCCGGCACCCACTGTCACAGGATATTCCCGATGTTACTTGTTTCGTCTAGTCTCGCGTCCTCTCAAGTCCTATAATACCCCAGCGTGGGCCGGGACGCAAACCCCACAGCCCACCTCGTTATCCGCAGAAGTCAGCTGCGGCGCAGTCGGATCTTAAGCGCCTTCAAGACCGAAGATGCCCACGAAGATGGCACATCCCGGCGGGCCCCCACCCAGATTGTGGGTCAAGCCCAGCGTCGGGTCCTTGAGTTGGCGGGTAGCCATCCCATCCTTGGTCATCATGTCCGCCCTGCCCTGAAGCTGGAGGTACATCTCGTAAATCATGCGGATGCCACTGGCGCCAATCGGGTGGCCAAAGCACTTCAGGCCACCGTCAGGCTGTATCGGCAGGCCGCCATCGAGGTCAAAGAACCCGTTCTCGATGTCGCGCTGCACTGTGCCCCGCTCGCTGAAGCGGAGGTCTTCCATCGTGATTGCTTCAGTGATGGAGAAGCAGTCGTGGACCTCCGCCATGCTGATTTGCTCTCGGGGATTGGTGATGCCGGCCTCAGTGTAGGCACGCTCGGCGGCCCGAACCGTGGCCTCAACGTGCAGATAGTCGTAGTCCTGGTTGAAGTTGCCGTCGTTCGGGGCCATGGCAATCTGGAGCGCCTTGACGAAGATGGGCGGCTCCTTGCCGGCGCGCATCTTCTTGGCGATTTCCGGTGTCGTGATGATCGCCGCGGCTGCGCCGTCACTGACACCGCAGCAGTCGTAGAGACCCAGTGGCCAGGCGATCATCGGGGAGTTGAGAATCTCGTCCATTTCCACCACGCGCCCAAAGTGCGCCTTCTTGTGCCGGGCGCCATTGATGTGGCTCTTCCACGACACGCGGCCAATCATGTGCTTGCCTTCCTCGAAGCTCAGACCGTAGTGGTCGAAGTACGTCGTCGCCAGCGTGGCAAACATCGCCGGAGGCGGACCTCCGACCAGCATACCGTGGCCCGGCCCCGGTATCGTGCCGTCCGACAAACCACTAATGCCGCTGTCCTTGTACTTGTCGGCGCCAACCGCCAGCACGATGTCATGGATACCGGCGGCAACCGCGTAGCAGGCATTCCGGAATGCATCGGAAGCGGTGGCACAGGCGTTCTCAATCCGGGTGACCGGAATGTACTGGAGGCGGAGAGGCTCGGAGAGTGTCATCCCTCCCGTTCCACCGGCGGTGCCCAGCCAGGCGGCCTCGATGTCCTCGATGCCGAGGCCGGCATCCGCCAAAGCATCGTAAGTGGCCTCGACAATCATGTCGTCCCTGCCGGCGTCCCAGCGTTCCCCGAACTTGGTACAGCCCATTCCGACTATAGCGACTCTGTCTCTAATGCTACCTGCCATTGTTACCTCCCTATTGTCCTGTTGATAACACCCTATTCCCTGATCGGCTTGCACTTCCAGAAGTAGCCGCCGGTTGTGCGGAAGGTCATCTCCACTTCCATGCCGACCTTGCACTCATCGGGGTCTCGGTCAACCGTGTCAAAGATGCCGCGACCGCCGCCTTCGAAGTCGATCACCGACCGTGTCATTGGCGGGTTGATGCCGCCGCCGAGGAAGTCATGGCTGAAAGTGACCACCTTGCCCTTCTTGTCAGCGAAGCGGTAGGGGTCAAAGTTGTCCTTCTCCTGGCATTCCAGACAGATGTGCGCCCGCATCGAGGAGCCGGTCATGTACAGCTGGGGGGTGCCGCACTTCCGGCACTTCACACCGTACAGAGGCACAGCCAGTCGCCGTTCACGCCACTGGGCGGGGTTGGAGATACCGCCGCCGTAGCCGCCGGCCTTGCGCCATGTCTGGGCCTTGCCAAAGTCCACCGATCCCTTCATCGCCATGTGGCGCTTGATGGCCCGGCGGTCCTTGATCTTCGTGATCTGGTCGGTCGCCTTCAGCATCACGGCGTCACAGCCGTTGCCCCAGGTCACCATCAGTATCCGGTCTCCCGGCTTGGCGTCTTCCAGCGCCGAGACCAGAATCATCGGGGCCAGCGCCGCGCCGGTGTTGCCGATGCTGTCTACCAACGGGTCCTGCACCTGCTCCGGTGCAAATCCCAGCCCCTTGACCAGGCCCTTGTGGACCTTGCTTGTGGCGCCGTACAGGCAGAGCTTGCTGACGTCCTTGACCGTCAGATTCAGCTTCTTCAGAAGCTCGCTGACAACCTCTTTCGGTATCTCCAGATAGCCGGCGTCGCGGCCAAAGCGCTCTTCCCAGCTGCGAACTGTTGTGTCGGTGGCACCCCGCCAGTTGTCCACCAGGTCGTCGGAATAGGTGTAGGTTCCCTCTATCTCGACAGCAACACTATCTTTACCCACCAGGAAGGCAGCCGCGCCGTCACCAAAATTGGCGCCACCCTGGCGGCTGTCGGCCACCGTCACCAGGACCTGGTCCATCGAACCGGCGTTGACCGCATCGACGGCGGCCAGCAGCGCGGCGACGCCCGCCCGCAGCGTGTTGCCGAAATCGGCGTTTCGCGCGTCCCGCTTGACATCCAGGCCCAGGGCAACGATGTTGGAGTTCAGCCGTTCCAGGAACGGCGCCGTCGTCGTCGCCAGATAGACGGCGTCAATTGACCTCGGGTTGGTGCCGTTCAGGCAATCGATACCGGCCGCCACCGCCATCGTGATCGGGTCTTCGTCGTAGTGGCCAACCGCTACTTCAGCGCCTCTGCCCGCGGTCAGTCTGTGGTAAGGAATGTATGCTCCGTATGACGTTATACCTGCCATCGGTCCTCCTCAACTTCGGTCCGCGTCAGGCCACCCCGTGGTGACAAACACGGCCATCGCTTTGATTATTGATTCTAGACGCCCTCGAGACCGACGATGCCAATAAAATTGCAGCAGCCGGCAGGGGCGCCACCCAGGTTATGAGTCAGTCCCAGCGTCGGGTTCTTGATCTGCCGTGAAGGCGCACCCTCCGGCGTCATCCGGTCCGCCCTGCCCTGGAGCTGGTTGTACATCTCATAGAGCATCCGGATGCCGCTGGCGCCAATCGGGTGGCCGAAGCACTTCAGGCCGCCGTCAGGCTGTATCGGCAGACCGCCATCGAGGTCGAAGAACCCGTTCTCGATGTCACGCTGCACCGTGCCCCGCTCACTGAAGCCAAGGTCTTCCATCGTGATTGCTTCAGTGATGGAGAAGCAGTCGTGGACCTCCGCCATGCTGATTTGCTCTCTGGGATTGGTGATGCCGGCCTCCTTGTAGGCAGCCGCACCGGCTCGAACCGTGGCCTCGACGTGCAGGTAGTCGTACTTCTGGCTGAGGTTACCGTCGTTCGGGGCCATGGTAATCTGGAGCGCCTTGACGAATACAGGCGGCTCCTTACCCTTGCGCAGGCTCTTGGCGATTTCCGGCGTGCAGATAATCGCCGCGGCAGCGCCGTCACTGACGCCGCAGCAGTCGTAGAG
>SDBV01002406.1_pt1 | contig 27938 bp, 59 predicted proteins | sample 2277081 | NCBI WGS metagenome assembly SDBV01 (sample SAMN10402039, study PRJNA504765) | marine sediment metagenome | isolation source: marine sediment core GS10_PC15, 223 cmbsf | place: Arctic Ocean: Southern Knipovich Ridge | collected 2010 | reverse complement strand
ACTCCCACTATTTAAAGAAGGAGCTGAAGGCATAGCAAAGCTGAGAGAAGAAGCACACTTGCTCGGGATCATATTTGATGAGGAAGCGGCGGCCAAAGCAGCCAAACTGAGAGATGCACAGACATCTCTCAAGGGATCGATTCAAGGCCTGAGCATTGCTATCCTCAACGATTTAATCCCAGTTATAACTGATGTAACCAAAGGATTTACTGAGTGGTTTGTAGACACCAGGGCGGATGCAAAAACTTGGGCAGTTGGAATTATCGAATTTTTTAAAGTCATCTTAAAAGGAATTAAAGGCTTGAGTACAGCTTTTGTTTCTTTCAGGCTGATGACATTTGAAGCGGGAGCAGGTATAGCGGGAATGGGGAAGAAAAGTCTTACTTGGCTTGAAAAGCTTATGAAGGAGAACGATAAATGGCGAGAACGAGCTAAAGAAAATGAGAAAGCACGGCAGAGATTAATAAGGATATCAGAAAACTTAGGTGCAATTGAAAAGAGTTACCGAGAAGAAGTTGAAAAGAGTGCTGAGACTATCAATAATATTACTAAAGAATTTGATGATCTGATTTTATCTCTTGATTCAGTGGGGAAAGGCTTAAAGACAGTAAAGAAGGAAACAAAAGACGTAGTTGCTCCGATTGCGAAAACATTGATTCCATTGACTAGAGACTTAAAATTGGGAGCCATCTCTTTTGATATCCCTAAAATGAGCGCTAAGGATTTTGCAGAGTGGTACAAAGATTGGCTTGCTAATCTCATGGCGGATTGGCCTAAAACTTGGCTGGAAAGTTTCCAGCTAGTGCTCCAAGATGCAGCTATGTTCACTTCTGCTTTGAGCGGTCTTTTCAGCCAGATGACTGAGAATCAGATTGTGAATATAGAAAGAGAATACGAAGCGAGAAAGAAAGCGATCGACGGTAGTCTCATGACTGAAAAAAGCAAGAATGATGCTATAGAGAAGCTAGATAAAGAGTTTGAAAAACGAAGATTAAAAGCTATGAGGACTCAGGCCAAAAGAACCAAAGTTGTCGGAATAATGGAATCGATGATTAACACTTTCGTCGGCATCACAGCAGCACTAAAGACTGCAAATATCCCGCTTGCTATAGCCATTGGCACAATGGGAGCTGTCCAGACAGCGCTTATAGCAGCCACACCACTCCCCGCTCTTGCTGAGGGTGGGAGATTGGAAAAAGGTCAGATTGGAATAGTCGGAGAAGAAGGACCCGAGCTTTTTGCACCAGATACGGGTGGAACTATAATACCGATGAGAGAAGGTGCGGGCTTAGCGGGATTACGACCGATATATTTAACTATCGCACCGAGCTATCAGATATCTGCGATAGATGAGATTGGCGTTGATGAATTCATGAGGAACCGTGGACTTCCAGCGATGGTCGAAGCTATAAAAATCGGCATAATGAAAGCTGAGCTTCAAGAGGCGTTGAGGATAAAATAATGATACTGCTATATGTCTTGACGAATTATCTCGACAATCTAGGAATCGGAGCATACACCACAAAGTCTACTGATGACCTTTATATAGCAACGAACTTAGCTAACGAACGTCCGTCGCTTTCGTATCGGACTACTGGAATAGGCAGTGCGGGCGATCCTGAGTACATCTGCATCGACATGGGCGTGGGCAGAGAAGTGACTTTCGTTGGGATTTTCAATCATAATTTCACGCTATTAGAAGCACCCAATGATTTACTCACACTCAAGGCTTGCGATGAGGGTTGTCCTGGCGCAAGCGGTGCATGCGATTGGGAACATAGCGGTCTTTGCTTCACTGATCTCACGACTATGCCTGGCGATCCATGCGGAGTCTGTTCAGGCACTCAGCCGATAGCGAATCACAAGAATCTCTGGCATAAAGTTGATTGCGCTGGCGCTGACTATAATTACTGGCTCCTTGAGATGATTGACACAACTAATACTGACGGATACTTAGAAATCGGCGAGCTTGTTCTCGGTCAATGGCAGCAGTTCCCACGGGGCATTTTAACGGGTGATGATAGTTGGGTGCGCTTGAGTCCTGGACGAGCCGACGGGCCCGAATTCTTCATGGGCAAAAATCGCACATTTTATGGCCAAGATTGGAGTACCTACTACTCTGAATACGAGCGTTTCGATCTAGTGTTTACAACTCAAAACAATCCTTGTGCTGTCGATGCAATGCACGTTTTTCTCAAAGATGTGCAACTGACTGGTGGTCGGTTCGTCCTCATTCCGGATGACAGTAAGCCTTTCTGTTATTATGTCATCGTCGATAATCTGCGAGATTATGCAGAGCGGAAAATTTACGGTCGGACGGGAGAGCTTCGTGAATGGCGACTCCGATTGAAATCACTTACCGAAGGAGCGAGGCTGCTTTGAGCGTTCGAACACAACGGAATTCGTTGCCTCTCTTGTGCATAGATTTTGCAAAAGACTTACTCGTCACAGATTGGTATGAATATTTTCGTGATGATTTTGATGACGCTATATTGAGACCTGAATGGTTGACATACGGTACTAATGGTGGTCGATCAATAATTGAGGCAGGTGATGTCTGTACTCTTGCGATTACAAACGGGACAGAAGCTGGATGGTGGTGTCTGACGAGGAATGAAGCACCGAGAATGTATTTTAAACTTGATGCTTCTCTACCATGCAGAGTGACGACAAAACTGAATTCTCACACAATCCCTAATCCGGGTTGGACTCATACAGGTATCATGATAGCTAGATCCCCGTTCGGCGTGGCTACAGCACCAGTAGATCCAATGTCTTATTTCTGGTCGAGACATTTAGATTCGAATGGAGCAAGAAATGGGATATGGGTTACAAATCAATGCGGTATAGATGCAGGACTTGACGCTGCTCCTTGGGATACAGAAGCTGACGTCTGGCTTCGAGTAGAAATCTCTGCTACGAAGCTTCTTACCTTCTCTGCCAGTTTAGATGGCTCGGCTTGGACAGTTTTGGGGTGGACTGACACATACGATTTTGACCCACTTTATGTCGGACTTGTTTGTGCAAATAATACAGGACCGCCTCACTGGGTAGGCATATCAGCTCCGTTTGAATATTTCCTCATTGAAGTATATGAAGCCCAGCATCCAGATGATGAGGAGTGTCTTGCCCCGATAGACACCAGGGCACCTACCAAATTTTACGACGGACGCATAAAGCAGATGTCGAGCCTGAAGCGTGCGATCGATGATAAAACGGGACTCTTCCAAGTAGCCGATTTGAGCATCACGCTCGCAAACGAAGATAAACATTACTCACAGAAAATGGCCAATCACTTCCTTAAAAATCAGGAGGCGATACTCTACCATGCATGGACCGAAGAGCCTGATGCTGATAAAATAGAAATAATAAAACTCATAGTCGACGATCACTCACTAAAAGGGCCTGATTTTATAGTCAAATTCAAGGATATTACTCAGAAATATTTCACGAAAAAAGTACCCGAAAACCTTTGCACTACAGAAAATTTCCCTTTTATTCACCCTAATGATGATGGGCGAGCAATGCCAGTAATTTTGGGCAATGCCTCGCTGTCGGCTGTCTATGAGCAGCCGGGTGCAGTGCAGGCCGTATATGTGAACCCGACGGGTCCGACATTTTTTTGTCTTGCTGCAGATGGTATCATAACAATCCCTACTGATGAGGTTTGGATAGGCACCACACAGAAAACAGAAGGAGTTCAATATAATGTGGTTTATGAATCTGGGTACACATATATCCAATTTCTTGCTGGCCAAGATCCTGGCGACGACACGGTGAGCTTCAATGCCCATGGCTACTCGGTGCCAGTATGGAATTCGCCGAACGGATACGTCCAAAACCTTTCCTATATCATTCAATATTATCTCCGCTTCATAATGGACATCCCACACACGCTTATAAATAGTGCATCGTTCGTCACGCTCGCTGGCCACTATGAGGGCATGGGCGTGGAGGAGAATGGATATCTGATCTTGCAGGAACGAGGCGTAGATACCATGGAGATCCTACGCCAACTATTGTTCACGGGCGGAGCTAAAGGCTACATGGCAATGGACGGGAGATTCACCGTGGAGCGAAAGAACATATGCAACTGGGAAATAACTGATCCTGAAAATCATATTTTCGAGCAGATAGAGCTATTCGGATCTTCAGAAAGACTATGGAATCTGACGGCTGCCATCAATCTGGTGAATGCACAATTCGGACTCATACCTTGGCAAAATCTTTTTACAGGAATCAGGAGTGAATATATAGATAACGACTATGGCTCGCTCATGGAAGATGAAATTCGAAAGACTCCGCTGCGGCTGCGTCCGAGGATTCTGTGAGGTGAGAATATAATGTGGGATATGCCTTGGACAGACTCTGAAGTGCTTATCAGAGAGCGTGTGCTGGAGGAGATGCTGAAGCGAGGAAAGGGCGAATATAAAGTCTCGTTTTCAATGCCCATAAATTGGATAACGGCATTTGATATACTCTCAAACTTTCGACTCCAGGAACCTTTTGGAATCGACGGATCCAATAATCCGCCGGTGGAGCGAGGAGAGCAGGGCCACTATTATTACATAGAAAGCATCACTTATGATTTCATGCGTCAGAAAATGAATATCGTGGCCGTCGATCTCCAGTTTATTTTGCGCCAGATCATGATCGTGGCACACTGTGGGGACGTGGCGGAGACCTGGGCGGATGCAGGGGATTCGGATCGGATGTTCGCCTATGTAGGGAGCTGTGAGGCTGATTCGTTTGCTGACGGATCCCCGCTGAAAAAAATGGCCTCATGTATAGTCTGTAAATAAGGAGAAATTAAAATGACTACAACATTAGCTGACTTACTTGCCGGCGTTGATATGGAGGGCGGTGAGAATTTTTGCGATAGCGTATATAACTTTCTGAAGAACCAGGGCAAGGACATAAATCTATTAACGAATTCTGGCATCGGAGTCTGGAGTCAGAGCGATACGAATAAGGGCTTGGCCACACTTAATTATGATGCAGGCTCGGCAGGTGGTGGAGATGTTCCTGATGTCGGAGATGCAGCAACAGGAGCGGTCTCGGGAGCGACGGGAAAAATTATAAGCTATACAATCACGGGGGGAACATTTGCGACAAATAATGCTGTAGGAGTTTTAACACTCGGAGCAGTTACGGGATGCTTCCAGGATAATGAAACAATAAATTTTACTGATGGGGAGACGGCCTTGGTCAATGGTGATGCAAATGTTGGAGTGGAAAACGATCCGTGCAATAACGACAGCACAGGATTATGGACGGATGACGGGGCGGGCATCACCCTGGCTTTTGTGGCTGCAGAATATACAGTCACGACCAACGCTGGCAATCAACGAGCATGGATAGCGAACGCTGCTTTAACTGCAGGTAAGATATATAAAATAGAATTGGATATAAAAGATGGTACGGCAGCTGGTGCTGATATAGAGGGTTATTTCGATGATGGTGCTGCTCAATATGGAAAGATAGAAACTACGGCGGCGGGCTGGGCTTCCGTATTCTGGACTTTCGAATGTGCTACGACTACTGCTGCAGGGAAAGTGGGCTTCAGGATCCCGACGAGTTTAGCGGCAAGCAACATAGAGATTCGCCGATTCTCCTGCTATGAAATCACTCCGTGTTGTACGGCTGCTGACAACCTGGCTTTTGACGGCTGGACGAGAGATCCTGGTCCAGATTTATATCGTGAACACAACGGAGCCAATACAAAAGACGGGAGTTTTTATGCGCTTGCTATTGTCCCATCAACTGCTGGCCACGATGCGATGTCTTTTCCTAATGGGGTTGCCGCAAATGAAGAATGGTACATGCAATTCCAAGGGCGACCAATAACTTTTGGAATGTGGGTTTTGGCATATTCTGCGAACCATGTGAGGATCAGGATACAGGATAGTGTAGATAGCACCTATAGCGACTACCATACAGGAGGCGGAGATTATGAATGGTTGGAGGTCACGAAAGTCATAGACGCAGGAGCCACTGCTTTACAATTTAAACTTACAACTACATTGGCAGGAGACGTCGACGGGACAACTATCGTATATGTTTCTCAGGTCATGTCAATCTTTGGCTGGGCTTTAGGCGAGGGGATGTATCAGCCGAGGCTGGAGGAATGGGTTATATTTGATAATGCCGCAGGCATAAGCTCAGCCATTCTTGACGGTGGAGGTTTTTCATCTGTAGGAGCGACAGGCATAAATGTTGAGGCTGATAGCGATGCGGTGGTTCCAAAGGGGGCGAAGGGCTTATACATTCGTCCGAGATCAAGGGATTTTGCTTCTCAAGTCAACAATACATATCTTCGCCTTGATGGAAAGATAAGTGGAGAATTTTTTGCCTACTGTGCAGGATTAGCCAGCGATTCTTTCTCATATTCCGTAGGCAGGATAAGCTGTGATATTGATGGAGATATCGATTATGTTATAGCTGCCTCTGGGGCCGATACTCTTGATGCACATATGCTTTATATGGGAGTCCAGGTCACCTAAATTAGGAGAAATAAAATGATTGAAATAAATGGAATACAACCAAGGGACGAGAAAAGACAGATCGCTTTTTTCACTATCGATGGCCAGGAATTCTCATGCGGCAACATGCCGACAGAACTCACTAAGACAGAAGACATCCAATCTCACCTTGATGCACGTGCTGATGAATTCAAGCTCCTAATTCTGAGAATGCAATACCCAGAATCCGACTACCTACGATTCCAAATAGACAACAAAAGCGAATACGAGGCTATTGAGGAGTGGGTCACGAAGGGCCACAAGAACAAGATCCAGGCCGGCCTGACTGCGGCCGGGAATCCCAAATACGGCTATGAAGTAATTCCCAAACAGGAGCTCCAGTATAAACACCCTAAGTCGGTGCGGATCCTGGCGCTGATCGAGGCCTCAGCTGTGGCCAAAGAGATAAAAGATTTGCTGATAGAAATTGTAAAATAGGCAAAAAAAAAGCCCTGAATCCGAAGACACAGAGCCTTTCTTCTTGAGATTAAACTATCAGTGCCAGCCCATTTTCTTAGCTATTAACTTCACAAATAAGAAAATGAAACACCAAAGAATCCCAGGCACTAATACCCAAACGATAATCATGTCCCATCTAATTCGTTTTAAAATACTCATGTTCATCTCCTATGATATTTTATACGTAGCTTTCTTGAGTCCTAAATCTTTTATCTTATTTTGAGCCTCAAGGATAGCCCCACTTTTTGAATCTACTTTTGCATTAAACGTCGCTGCAGTAGCGCCGATTGAAGAGATGATCTTAACTTTAAAATTAAGTTTGGGACCCAAATTTACTGTAGGCTCTTTAGGTTCTTTTTTCCGCAGTAGCGATACCATGTAGTTGCTTGGTGCTTCTTTTTCTATTCGGTCTGGTGGGTAGAAATCTCGACCGAGAACTTTAATTATTCGTTCCCGTAGTATATCTTCTATATAGAGAATTTCTCTCGCATCGCTAACGGGGATTTCGTCGGCGTCTAATTTCTCGGCACGGTCTAGGATGAAGCAATATCGTATACTTAAATCGTCGGTTTCAATCGTCCTCATTTCTTTTTTCGTTAAGTTATTTCTCATTTTTTTTCTCCTTTAAAATTCGAACATTCCAATTTGCACTTTTTTAGCCATACTCGTACTAAATATTTACATTTAATCTCTGTCCATTTTCCTTTTCGATTTTCATTACAACAATTCAAGCATCCCCATTGGACTCGCATTCTTGATGCTTGCCATTCCTCCCAACATTTCTGAGATTCAGTTTTCAGCCTTATGTACTTGCCTTGGTGGTAAATATACATCACCCCTGGATTTGAAGTAGCTACGTCTACTTCGCTTTTATTTTCCGTAACTGACCAGTAAGTGCTTATTTGGTAGAGTGTCACCCCAATTATCTGGGCTACTTCTTTTTGACTTGTTGTGGCTATAATTGCCCTTGCTGGTTTACGTCCATGAATAACCCTTCCACCGTAAACTTTTAATTCACTCATGCTTCCTCGCCGTCTTGCACTCGCCCTCATTATCCCTTTCTATCGAAAGATAATAAGTACAACAAGCATCGCCCGTCCCAACTGCTTTTTTATCAGCATACCTACAGCTAGTACAATTCCTTTCTTGCCATTCAGATAAAGGGTCGGAATATTTATTTCTCATTTTTCATCTCCAGATAAAAGATTCCGAGTCTTCCGAGTCGGCGTCGTATTTCTTTAACTATAGCGTGAGCTTCCCAGATGTCACGTATAGGCACGCCTGCATCTCGTGATCTGCTCTCGCTGTCTGCGTGTAAGCAGTTCAATCTAAATCTCAACACCAGTGTTTCCGACGCTCGGATCTGCTTGTTTGTAAGATTTTTTCTTTTCATTTTCATCTCCTTATTTTTGTCCTTTCCCAGCTAGGTAGCCGTCGATAAAGATCAATCGTTTTGCGATCTCTCGCATCCTAGGTGGTTCCGTTTCGTCTAGTTTAGCCTCTTGGTTGAGCGCATATCGTTCTTGGATGGCTTTTATTGCGCTGGGTGGTACTGTAGTGTCTCGTGCTAACCTATCTTTGAAATTCATCATTTCCTTCCACCGACCGCCCACCCACACTTCACGCTTGTGTGTAAAAAGATAAAAACCACCAACAACAAAAAAAAGAACCCACAGGTACGGAGCCTTATTCCACAGGTAGGCTGAAGTAAAGCCTAAGATAACTGCACATATTAAAGCTATCATTTCAACTTCCTTCTTTGTTCGCTACTTTATCCATAGTACAGTGAGTGTGCGGTTGGTGATGAGCAGAGCACCACCAGATGTGATATCCCTTGATTACTGTTATGAGATATCGTGCATTGCATTTAACAGAATAGTTTCTTGTAGCAAAAGCAGAGTTTGTTTCTTCTGCATTCGCTAAGACTCCCGGTGCTTTTCGCCAGTTTTCTTTTTCGATTAATCTTGTGTCATCTCTCATGATTCCTCCTATTTATAATATTGTTGCCGACGCTCTTCTTCTTTGCGACGACGGACTTTCATGCGTTCTGTAAGCCCTAGTTTCAATCGCTTACGCTGTTGCTGAGTAATTGCTGTTTTCTTTCCTTTTTTCATTTTTCCTCCTTAGTTAACTCAGTGGGTTTCTTGAGCCAATACATCCAAAATCCACCCTCTTCTTCCCACACTTCAATATTCACTCTATGTAGCTTATGAACAATTCCATAAACTGTTCTTGCATGGCCTGCACTGCCTGTGGTATCTGGATATTTTGCACCTGAGAAATAAAATGATACTTTTTGTCCGACTTTAATATCTTCTCTTTTCATCGTTTTCCTTCTTTTTTAATTTGCGAGATTAATAACATCAACGTGCTACCGCAAGAACAATCTCTCAGCTCTGCAACTTCGCTGTCGACGCCCTTCATCTTTCCGACGTACTTCAGTTCTTCCCAAGCAGAGAGAGTGTACTTCTTTCTGCACGAGCATTTTTTGATTGTCTTCTCTTTTTGTTTTTTCATATTTTCCTTAAAGCTTTTAGCACTAACTCAGTGTGTGTGAAATCTACATGGTTAGAAGCACCGAGTTTAGTTAAGAATCTCTTCTTGCAGGCTGTGCAACCGTATGGCTTTTCTTTGTTGCTAGGATCGAGCGTCGTAAAATCTAAATGAATCCCCAATTGTTTTTCACTTTTATAATTGAGATTCCCAAGTGGGCTGTGTCTTGGTGCGTATTTCATTATTTATCCCATGCTAATTAACGCATTCAATTTGTCTTTGAAATCGACCTGACAGTGAAGCATTCCCAAACTATAGGAATGACTTGGCGTGCCTTCCTTGAATTTTTGTATATCTTCTTTCGTGATATCAATCGCAGTAAGAACTAAATTTCTTAGCCTGCTTAATTTGTCGATATCTACCATTGTTTTTTCTTCTTTCATTATTTTCTCCTTTTTATTATTCATTTTACTATGATAATTGTTCCTGCATGGATACAAAAACTCATTCCAAATCCACCATTTTCCTTTCCGCAAACGACCCAATCGCCATCTGAGAAAGTTCTGATTCCCGTAATCTCTTTGTCGCCCAAGAAATATTTTTTATTCCCTAGCGTTCCAGCAACGAATCTTTCTTTGTAGGTTTCATAAGCTATGCTTCCTGTCATTGTTTTCTCCTTTTTATTTATCATCTATGTATAATATACGTCTGTTGACTCTTAGATGATATAGTCTTTAGAGATGAAATTTTCTCATCTCGAACGATGAGATGATCGCTGAAAAGACTAGTCTTCCGCGACTAGTCGTTTTTGATTTTATCTCATCGCTCCTAGCTAGTCTCGATTGAAAATAAAGTTCGGACTAAGCGAGAGCTTGACAAAGAGCCCGTGATGACATATCTTTATATATACTTTTATGCTATAAAAGATGCTGTAGGAGACAATAATGACTAACATAGCTAGTACATCACTTACTTTAGTTAAGGCTTCTCTAACAGGCTCTAATCTAAAGAAATTGCTTTTGAAGAAAAACCTTACTATGTGGCGTATCCACAAAGATTGTAATATCAGTTATCAGACTTTGATTAACTGGAAAAATGGTCAAACACCATCTGATGAATTAGCAGAGAGAGTGGGCAAACACTTAGGTTTAATTAAGCCACATGAAGCAGAGGTGTTAGCTTTACAAAAAGAACAAGCAGAACTCAAGAAGAAAATAGATCGATTAATTTAAATAAAATTCAAAAGTTGAAAATGGAAAAAGATACAAAACAACTACTGAAAGAAATTAATGAAATGCTTGATTTTTATATTCCACATAAAAAACTTATTTCAATCCCAGTCGATGACTTGCTATTTCCTTTTCTCAATATCAGGGGAGTCTATATTTTATATGTAAATAAGGCTATTATTTATGTGGGTTGTTCAGTGAATGTTGGTGTTAGGCTGCGGGCACATCGTAGTCATCTTAATTATGGAAATAAAATTACAAAAATTGATGTGATTAGATTTTTTCCCAAAGAAAAAACTATGGATACTGAAGCAAGATTAATTGAAGAATTCAAACCGTATTATAACAAAACTAATCATTATCTCAATTCTTACGTTGAGCTGCCTTTAGATTTCATGAAAATTACCAAACAAATAAGAGAGAACATGAGGAATCAATGAAAATAAGCGAAGTAGCGATGATTAAAAATTTAACCAAAAGGGAAAAGGAAATAGCCGAGTTAGTTGCTAAAGGAAAAAGCAACAAGGGTATTGCCATTGAATTAAACAAGAAAGAAAGTTCAATCCGCACGTGTCTTAAGACTATTTATTCGAAATTATTCATCGATACTGATGAGCGAATTAATAAAAGAGTTATATTGAGTCTTATAGTAAAAGAAGAATTAGAAGGAAAGAAATAAAATGAAACAAAGCGAAGTGGCAAAAAAAAGAGGACTCCCACCTAGACCTTTTCGGTCTACCCATATAATCCCCTCAAAACTTGCTGACAATTACGCTTACGGGTTTTTCTAGTTTTCTTTCCCGTGCCACTCGCTTTTTACTAGCGAATTTATACTTCCGAAGAAGTTTTTATATCTTAACTAAGGAGGACGAATGATACGATAGAGCGAAAACTGATTTTCTAATCTACAGAGCTCGTCCAGAGCGAAAGAAAGGGAACGTATGGACTGGGCGAGCTCCTCTTATCAGAAAAAAGAGAAGTTATGCGAAATCTACAGCAAAGCAATTCACAAGTCAAGCAAAAGTAAGCAGGGAATAATGAAATTATATCAAAATAGAGAATGGCTTTATCAAAAATATATTGTAGAGAAACTTTCAACTTGTCAGTTAGCAAAAATTCAAAATGTAGCTACATCAACTATTCAATATAATTTAAATAAATTTAATATCAAGACACGAAATTTACAACAATCAAAATCACTAAATCCAAATAGGAGATATTTTTATAGAGATAAAGATTGGTTATTTAATCAATATGTAAGTAAAAAGAAACCCACAATTGAAATCGCCAAAATTTGCAACGTATCTCATGTGTCTATTTTTCATTATCTCAAGAAATTTAACATTAAAAAAAGAAGTCGATCACAAGCTTCTCTTGAGTGGAAAAAGAAGCAGATTGAATTAGGGAAGCAATATTTTGATTTAAGTTGGTTAAAAGAAAAAGGAAAGAAATTAAATCTCTATGAGATTGCTGAAATATTCAATGTTAATCCAAGTAGAATTAAATCTTATGCTTATGCTCACAATATTAAAATAAAAGAAAAAGAACCAGAATGGACAGATGACAGGCGTAGATTAATTAGCAATCTTCATAAAGGATCTAAAAATTTTAGATGGAATAATGGAGCTTCTGAATATAAAAATCATTATGAGTTAAAAAAAATTAGGTTAGAGGTTTTAAAAAGAGATGAATATAAATGTAAATGTTGTAACAAAAAAGCAACTGAAATTCATCATAAAGACGAGACTAAGGAAAATCATGATATAAACAATTTGATTTCAGTATGTCACAAATGTCACATTAAGCAATTCCATAGAGGTTGTACTTCTAAATATAAGAAAAAATATGGATTATCACTTATAGAAATATGCAATAAATTTGGGATTAACTATTATACGATACATCTTTGGATTAAATCTCCCCAGAAAGAAGCTTGGTTAAGAGAACAATTAGAGATAAAGCAATAAATCAAAACATAGGAGGAATTATGGATAAAAAATATGATGGATGGGTAATTAAGGTTCAATTTAGCGGAAAACCTTATTTTCTTCCTTGGCATTTTCGTGAAAGCAGAAGATATGTCATTAAAGCTTTTAATAAAAGCACAGGTGGATCATGGAGGAAATATAGACGAAAAGGAACACACAAGATAGTCAAAGTCAAACTCGTAGAGGTTGAGTGATGTTTTCTGAAGCAATCAAGTTAGCATTCGAAGCAACGATTATCACTATGATCTTTATATTTATTTTTCATTGGCTCATAAGTCGAATCAAGAAAAAGAAGGAGAAAAATAATGGCTGAAGAAAAAAAGAAAACAACAAAGAAGAAAGAATCAGCACTAGAGATTTACGTCGGTCAAGATAAGATGGCGCTCGCTAAGTTGGTTGACGATCAGGTGCGCTCCTTGTCTATGCTAACACCTCAGAAGTATATCATGCAACGAGAAGGTCCAGGCAAGATAATATTAGATTATGTTGAGACGAATTATGTCATTGGTCGATTGAACGCAGCGTTTATGTTCGATTGGGACAGCGAGATCATGGATAAAATCGTCGATAGAGAGAATCGTCAGATCGCATTATTGGTTCGATTGACAGTGCGATTTGCTGATGGCAAAGTTGTTAAGAAAGATGCGTGGGGCGGGAGTGACATCAAGATGCTGACGAGTGGCAAAGGGCTAGTTGATTTTGCGAATGACCTCAAGGGCGCAGAGAGCGATGGGATCAAGAAAGCAGCGTCGATGCTCGGCTTGTGTTGGGACGTTTATTCTGGGCTGACTCCGAGCGGAAAGAAATCGAAGCAATTCAACGACGACAAGAAAGCTAACGGACTCACGACTCCACCCGAAACTACTGACAGAGAAAATCAATTCCGGACGATCCCCATCAAAATAGGTGACAAGATATATCTTCATACGAAATACGAGGCGCTTGATCGATTCAAGGAAGCGAAAAAGAATCTAGGCGAAGAAGTCTATTATAAGGTTCTTGGTGAGCATGGCTTTGTGAAGTCAAATGAAATACAACCAAATGAACTTCCGGAGATTTATTACGCAATGGTCGAGGCGTACAAGGCATCGAAGATCAAGACGATAGATGCGGAGGTTATAGAAGAGCAAACCGATGAGGCGCTGACGAAAGCTAATGAATCAATGGAAGTCTTAAAGAAAGCCAGTGAATCAAGGGGCTTCTCTACCGAAGAAATTGAGAAGGATGGCGAGAAAGAGCCTGTTCCCGAAGAAAAAGAAGAATCGAAATTGATGTTAAAGCCGGAAGACTTTGAAAAACCTGAGATTAAAGAAGCTGAAGCATCTCAGCCTAGAGTCACAGAAGAGCCTGTCTTTCCTGAAGCTGAGGCTGAAGCAGAATTCAAACCACCAGAGAAGATAAAAGAGAAAGCAACGGAAATGCCGTTGCGAGCAGAGATAATGTCACTCGCTGGACTCGAAGCTATGCTCGTTGATAAACATAAGTTTACACCCGATCAGATATGTGAACAACTCAAGAAGATGTGTGGCGAAGACGAGTTGATAAAGCTAACGAGAAAACAAACTGTAGAAGCAATAGCATACTTTAAGAAAGAAATGGAACGCCTAGATAAAGAAAAAGCGAAGGAGTAAATTATCAGTTTCACTAAATACGAGCGAGGGAAGTACATCCGATTGAAGATGCACCATCTTATTCTTCTTGATTTGGGCGCTGAGAAGATCAACGCTGTACAAGCTGGAGAAGTATTCGATCTTATGTCTGGCGTAGAGACAGCCGGGACTACTCACTGTCAAGAGCTTGCACAGAATAAATATTACATAAAAGCTGTTGAGTCGTGGGTAGATGCAAAGAAAGCTCAACGACAAAGATTCATAGAATCTAAAAGTACATAAAAGGAGAATGAAATGATTAAAATTTCTGGCTTTGGAACTGTCAATTATTCTTACCTTCATGACGCCCAAGAAGGAGAGAGGCCAAAATTTAGTTGCAAGGTTCACCTTAAGGTTGACCCAGTTCGCCCAGGTCGCAAGTGGGAAGAAAATATTGCCCTAACTCTAGCCAAAGAAGATTCTAGGTTTATTATAGAGAAGGAAGATGTTATTTTTAGAATAATATCTAATGTGAGTAGCTTGAGGACACTTGAGGATTTAAGGAAGATGCAAGAAGGAGCGCAAGAAGAATTCTCTCAGAAAATCCTACAATATAGAAACAAGCTTGAAGACCTCAAGCTGCTTCAAAAATTAATTAAAAAAGAGGAGAAAAAGTGACAGAAAATTTAGAGAAATTAAAAACAGAAGCGCTCAGCTACCCAGAGCGAGCGAAAAAGATCATCGTTCACAACGACGGAACACTCACCGTTGCGAACAACATCTTGCACGCTATAAAAGAAATGCGAAAAGAAATAGCAGGCTCGTACGATCCCATCATCAAGAAAGCACGTGCAACTGTCGACGAAGCAAGATCAGAAAAGAAGAAATATGACGGACCGCTGATAGAAGCAGAGCAAACAATCAAGCTGCATATCGGATCTTATCTCGAAGATCAAGCAAAGATTCAGAGAGAAGCTAAGGAGAAAGCGAGAAAAAAAGAAGAAGAGCGACAGAAAGAAGAACAAAGAATTTTAGACGAAGCAAAAATACTCAAAGACTCCGGGAAGACGGAAGAAGCTGAGGCGATGATAGAAGAGATCCCGTTGCCACCTATGCCAGAAGATAAGCTTGCTGTCGTAGAGCAAGGGGGTTTGGTATTCAAGCAGATTTTAGACACAGAGAGAATCAATCGAATCGTTGAGCAGATGCAAGGAATGACCAAGATTCCGGGAATCAGGGTGTATCCAGTATGGAAATGGGAGATCACCGACAGGAAGTTAATCCCGAAGGGCTATTACAAGAGTAGCGTTGCATCAAGAGTCGATAAAGCTGAGACAGAGACTGTCACGCAGGGTAAGCCAGAGGACGCTTAATTCTTCTTGACTTTTTGTGAGCCATCTTGTATGATTCTAAACGATGCTACACTGGAACAATGAAAGTAAATAATAAGAGGCTCTCGTGGCACGTCTATCCTTACTCCCATTCGGGAGATTCTGGTGTAGCAGAGGCGGAAGCGAGAGCCCCTTTTTTTTGGGGTGGTAAACAATGAGACGCAACTGGATAAAGATTTACGTTGACCAATGTCTAAGGGGGACAATGATCTCAGAACTTTCAGCTTCGGAGAGATGGGCATGGATTGGCCTTCTTTTAATGGCTGGTGATAGCAATGAGGACGGGAAGATTTTTCTTAGAAAAGACACAAGCGGTAAGCTAATTGGTTATTCTGAGGCAACAATTTCTGAGCTTTTAGGTCTCGAAATTAGCGAATTTAAGTCAGCAAAGAAGAAAATGATTAAGTTTAATAAGATAATTATTGATAAAAACGACGTCATTAAGATCGTTAATTGGAAGAAATATCAGTCAGAATATCAGAGACAGAGGCCATATAGAGATGATGAGAGTGACGAAAAAAGTTGTAACTCTGGCTGTAACTCAAGTAACGCACTAGATATAGATATAGATATAGATAGAGATATAGATAGAGATAAAGAGAAAGATATTGTAGAGATAAGAAAACAAATAATTGACTACTTTAATGAAACAACAAATCAAAAACGATCATACTCTTGTGATGAAACTAATAAGTTAATTACTGGTAGATTAAGAGAAGGGAAGACACTTGATGATTTTAAGCACGTTATAGATACGAAGTCAGCTCAATGGAAGGATGATAAAAAAATGAAGATATTCATAAGGCCATCAACATTGTTCAGACCTGGGAACTTTGAGGATTATTTAAATGAGGCTTATGAAGATCCTAAGAAGATAATAAAAACAGGACAATTGGGGGTGTCTAGAAAAAACACCGACACAAGATACCCGATGCTATTTTTAAGTAATGTGTATAAACATCTACGCAAACAGGGCAAGGACAACCCTAAGTATTCTAAGCTACTCTTTGCACTCACGGACGAAGAAGCGAAGCAAGCTTCTATAAAATACAATGACAGTCCGGCTGATTTCATTGAATTCTTGGAGAGAAAATGAACGACGAAAGAGAAGAGCAAGATCCACTAAACTTTCCTGCAAAGTCAGGAGAAGAAGATCCTGAGATCACAGATGAAACAAAAGAAGAAGACTCTCAGCAACTTTCTCTCATTGATGGGTTCGAGCTACAAGAGCAATGGCAAGAAGAATGGCAAGACATGCCAGAGTTTATACAAGAAGACTTAGAGCCAGTGAAAACATTATTTGTGCATTTTGAAGACCTAAAAGACTTAAAAGAGTTTTCAAAAGCTGTAGATCAAAAAGTAAGCGAAGCAACAAAATCAATTTGGTTTCCTAAAGCTGACTATATTAAACCATCTAATTATGTGTACACAGATGAATCCTAAATATCCAGTTTATATTATTTCAAAAAGTCGATGGGAAAGTCGACTCACAAGCAAGGCGCTTGAGAAAATGAACATGCCTTATCATATCGTAAAAGAGGCAAGGCATAACTATACAGCAAGGTGTGAATGACTACGGCATGATCTTGAAGTCTCTTTAAGAGGGGAAGATAAAAATGCGAAAATGTGAATGTATTAGATTTGAAAATGCAATTAAAAATTATGAGATCAAAAAAATTGTTTTGCCGACTGACGCAGTGAGATATTTTCTTTGTGTCGTTGAGGGGATAGAATCAAGAATATATTATTGTTGTTGGTGTGGAGGTGAATTATAATGCAGCGCACACATATAGAATGGACGGATTTTTCTTGGAACCCGATCAAGGGTTTGTGTCCTGTTGATTGTAAGCTTCCTGATGGCAAAAGTTATTGTTATGGCAAAGCGATTTACAATCGATTCGAATGGCTACAAGAAGGAATAGGAGAGATTGGATATCTAGCTGAATGGGAGCTAGAGCAACCGATAAAGAGAAAGAAGCCGACGAAGATATTCGTCTGCAGCACTTATGAGTTATTTCATTCGCCTGATAAGTTCGCAAGAGATGAAGTCTTTAAGGTTATCGAAGCTTGTCCTCAGCACACTTTTCAAATATTGACTAAATTTCCTCAGAACATAGATCGACCCATGCCTGATAATGTGTGGCTAGGGGTGAGCATAACAAAAGAGGAGGATTTATATAGATTAACTCATTTGTGTTCTACTCAGGCTATGAAGCGAAATAGAGCAAAAATACGGTTTGTATCTTTCGAACCTCTTCTAGAATTTATTCAATGGAGTGGATTTAGATTAGAATTTTCAGCATTAGACTGGATTATCGTTGGCAAATTAACAGGACACGGAAAGAAATATGAGCCTTATAGATATTGGATAAATCAGATTAAATTCTATGCTAAAATTTATGGTATTCCCCTATTCCTCAAAAACAACCTCAAAGCGATAATGAAAGAGTCTTTGATACAGGAGATGCCAGATGTGTAAATTGGGAGCAAATAAAGATGTCCTTCTGATGAAACAAAAGCTTTTTAGCGGGCGAATAGAGATCAAGATTGATGATTGCATAGCGCCTCTAGTCCAAATGCTCAACGACTACGGAATAGAGACCGTTGCTTGTTGCTGTGGTCATGGAAAGACAGCTAAGTCTCACATTAGAATCAGTTCAAAAAATATCTTACTCACGAAGCTAGGAGATGATTTTTCTGTGCATCTTCAGTTCCCGTGCAGAGAGAAGGAAGAGATAAAGGAAGAGATAGATGCGAAAGCGAAGGAAATGATTAGGGATTCTCGCCTTGGAAGGGAGGATTATTGAATGGGCGAATTAGCTCAAGATAAAATTAGTGGACTTTCTTGCTCACGGTGTGGTGTTTACTTTGAAGATGAGCACGGCTTTCCTGTCCTTTGTGATTCATGTTGGAAAGAGGCTATTGATAAGCACGAAAGCGAGAAAGTAATTCTGCATAATTTTGGATTGCAAAAGGCTATAAATAGTGAGCTTTAACGGAGGAAGATTAGGATGATTATAGCAATATTGGAGGATAAGAAAAAATTCAGGAACGCACTTACTTTATTAGAGCCTCTTCCCTGTGTAAAAATTCCCATTCCAGCATCTTTAATGTATTCTCCATTAGCGATTTACCAACCTGCTACGGTACCAAATTGTCAAATAATAAAATTTCATTTTAGTAAATGGCTCGAAGAAAATAAAGTTGCCTTATATTTAGAGCGGGTCGCATAACGACTATTATGTCAACTAAAATGAATAAAAAAGACTTAGGCGAATGGCAGGAAAGAAATTGTACGGATTGCCCATATTCAGAACCAAAAACGGTTGGGACAGGCAAGCCTTGTTGTTATGATTACACTGAGGTTTACGGAATGAATGACGAGGGTGAGTGCGTGCAGAAGCACCCACTTGTAAAAAAAGAACCGTCACCCCCAAAGTGGAAAATTCGGCGGTAAATAGTAACGACTATTATGTAAACCAGGAGAGGCGAAAATGAAAAAATTCACACTAAAACAACTAGAGAAAGCCATTAGAGATACAAAGAAATGTACTAAATCGAATGATTCAAATATTCATTTTGAGCTAGAACAGAGTAAAAATGAAGTTGAATTAGAGCTTATAAATATTTCACATTTTCATGTAGTCCCAGATATTATCTTTAGATTTAGAAAATCGGGGTAAATAGAAACTATTATGTCAACTAAGGGAGAGTTAAGATGAATTATTTTCCTAAATTTAGCAAAAAACTTAAAGAAACAGTGAGGGTTGAGCATCAAAAAGGAGTGATAAAACTTTCAGTCGAACTATTCTCCTGGCTGATGACAAACGAACTCATGAAACACCTGGATAGACCTGGATGGAAGCACGAGTCCGTTTTTTCTTTATTTGTTAGGCTGGGCGAAGAGGTTGCTGAATTATGGGAAGCTATAGAAACCCATCAACCGAAAGAAGTAATAGAGAAAGAAGCTGCTGATGTGGCTAATTTTGCCATGATGATAGCAGATGTTTATAGGGAAAAATCGGGGTAAATACTAACGACTATTATGTAAACTAAAATAATATATAGGAGGTTTTAATGAAAACAAAAAAGGGACTTAAGGAAGAATGGGAGGAATCAAAAGCAAAAAACAAAGACCCGTATGGAAATGCAGTTGTTCTTGTGACAGAAAAAGTTGGCGAAGGCTTAGATATGGAATTGTCTCCCGAAAAAGCCGAAAATTATGGAGTCAAAGGCTCTGGCATTACTGGATTTCAAGCAGGGTGTATGGCTCAGTGGATTGCTTATTTCCATCCAAAAGGAGAGGAGTTTCGTAAGTGGTGGAACCTAAAGAATCAAATTAAAGACGAAGGCGAAAAGGCGAACAAAAAAGGCGGTGTTCTTAATCCAGCACTAATGACCATTGATACTTGAGTCGCATAATGCGATTATGTCAACTAAAAGGAGGAATAAATGAGAAAGATTAAATTTAGGGCTTGGGATAAACGAGAGGGCAGGATGATTTATCGTCCTAATATTTCTATCCCCTGTACTTCTGAAAGTGATTTGTATATCCTCCTGCAATACGTAGGCTTAAATGATAAGAACGGCAAGGAGGCTTATGAGGGGGATATTGTTAAATACGATTTACGTGAACTAAAGGACTGTCCGCCAGATGTGGGTTTTATAGAGTGGATGATTTACCATGCGAGATTTGCTATTAGTGATAAGAATAATAATTACTATGAATTAAAAGTAGGCTTATGGATAGAAATCATCGGCAACATCTATGAGAACCCCGAATTACTCAGTGTCGCATAAGGGATATCATGTCTACTAAAAATCTTGGATACACTAAAAAAGAATGGCAGGCTTTCCAAAAAGAACATAGAAAATCGGGGTATCAGGATGATTTTTTTGGTTTTATAGACTGGTTATATGCAATGGGTCGTAGGAAACTTCGCCATAAAAAATTAGATGACTTGAAATATAAGGTAGTGTGGTAGATGGGTGTGTCGCATAACAAACCTTATGTCAACTAGGAGGTAAGGATGAAACATTCATATGGCGTTATTCATGCAATAGTAAGCTGTGACGATTGTAGTTGGAAAACAGAAAGCTATAAAAACGCTCAAGCAATCGCTAAGATTCATGCCCAAAAACATGAACATAAAGTGTATGGCGAACTTGGCATAGCCTTTACTTATAATGGAAGAAAATAACCATGTCGCATAAGGAGAAGTGAATGAATAGACAAGAACATTTAGAGTGGTGCAAAAAGAGAGCATTGAAATACGTTGATATGGGTGATGTATCTCAAGCCTTTGCTTCAATGTTATCTGACTTAAGAAAACATCCTGAAACAGAAAATCATCTAGCTATAAAAATGGGAGCTGCGATGATGTTTGAAAATCTCCTTGATACACCTAAAGAAATGCGTGAATTTATTAACGGATTTAATTGAAATCAAAGGAGGAGTGAATGCACCAAGATAATAGAATAAGAAATCCACACTTGAAAACTCGCTGCATCGCAACATGGCCAACATGGGTAAAGCTCAGTGAGCATCATAACTTTGACCCCTACAAAGAACTTGATTTTAGCATTGATAAGGGTGGAGGCAATTCTATCAACTATGAGTATATCGGCGATGTGCCGAAAAAAGAGAAGTAAATGGATAAAGACATAACAAGCGAAGTGAGCTTTGGTCGCAATGACGATGAATGCTTGCCTTTGAAAAAATGTACTTGTGGACAGGAATTTAAGCATTGGCATTTCATTTTGGGCCTAGAGCGAGATTATGCTAATTCGTGTCCAAATTGTGAGAGGAAGTTGTATTTTACTTTAGATATAAAAGTTTTTGAAAAGGAGGAAAAATGAAAGAATTAGCAAAGATAGGCGAGAAGATAAACGACTCGATCGAAGCAGTCTGGAAGATAGGCTTGACTGCTGAAGAAGTTGAAAGTTTAGAAGACTATATACGAGAGCAAGAGACAATATTACCGTTGACAGATCCGACTCTCATGCGACAAGACGGATTCAAATTACTCGACCAAGCTAAAGAACGAATAAAGTTATTGAAGCCGATCATCGAGTTGAAGCAAATCGAAGAAGAGGGAAAATGAGCGAGTTAAATAAAGAGGAGCTTTTAGAGATATTGCACGCAGCTTTCACTTATCATGCTCCCGATGGGGAAGCCAAGAAAAGTAATCAAGCCTACAATCAAATCGTGGCACTTATAAAGAAGCCAGAAGCAGGAATCTCTCCTCGCCTAGAATACGATGATGATGGCAATGTTGTTGAGATGGGAATTAGTGGAGGGCCAGAGCAGAAGCTAGGAAAACTGCCTCAGAAAAGAGGAATGAAGATAGATGAGATCATCTCAAGATTTCCCGAGCCTGTAAGGATACTGATGAATGAACTAGTGGAGCAAATAGAAGAATTAAAAAAGAAGCCGAAAATAAGTAAGGAATTTATCGGAAAAGTAGTAGCACGGATATATTGTGATAGAAGATCAACTAAAGCTATAAAGACACATGTTCGAGAAGCTTTCGAAAAGGCAGGCGTAGAGGTCGTAGATAAATGACTAAATGAGGAAGGATCTCATCGACTAGAATTTCTTTCAACCGATGTGACGACTGCTCGATGTACTGGAAAGGCATCATCCGGGATGCGAAAGGGAAGATCGAAAGAGTCATCGCATGTAATAGCCCTTGCCGGATATCACGTGCAAAGATAGCGATATAAGCAAAGGAGGCAAGATGAAAAAAGAAAAGATCAAAGCATTGCCTGTAGTCAAAGCGTTTGAAGCTTATTTCAAACGGAAAGCTAAAAGAGTCCTCAAGTTTAAAAAAGATAGTTTTGATTCATACCACATCGAATATTCTAATACGACAAGAACCGTAAGAGTGTGGTTTTTTATGAAATGTAATGTTATCGGCAATGTGATATTTGACGCAGACGGCAAGAGAGCAAAAGATTGGCCGTAGAGGAACAATCATGGAAGAAAGCAAAGTTTCTCTTGTCGTTCCTGGTAAACCGCAGGGCAAGTTGCGACCCAGATGGTCACGCACTCGCATGTATTCGCCGAAAGATACAGTGAATTATGAGACTTACATAAAAGAGATGTTCGTAATTAGCTACCCTGATTTTGTGCTACTCGAAGGTCCTCTTGAGATAACGATTTTAGCGTGGATGATGATCCCAAAGTCGACGAGCAAAAAGAAAGCGAAACTCATGATAGAAAGAATCCTTCGCCCAGATAAAAAGCCTGACTGGGACCAACTTGGTAAAATTGTCAGCGATGCGCTTGAAGGTTTAGCGTATAAGAATGACAGCCAAATCGTCGACGCTCATGTTCATAAGAGATATTCAGATCGCCCACGATTAGAGATTGAAATAGGAGGAGTAAGAATATGAGGGAAAATATATTTAGAGTTTATTGTGAATTCGAATTTGAAGGCAAGATAATAAAATCTATGGAAAGCCCAGCTTCTTGGTTCTTGCTAACACAGACGGGAAAATTATGGACTTACAATCCAGGAGAAGCACCACGACCACTTGGAAAAGAATATAAGATAGCTATCCCTCTCTTTTACACAGGCAAGGGAGATAAAGGTGGAAAGGAAATCTATGAGGGTGATTTAATCCAGAATGAAACTGGTAGGATTTGCGAGGTCGTGTGGTGTGATGGAAGCGCTCAATGGGATGCTCTTTTTAGGAAACTTGCTAAAGATGATAATTCCCACGGATTTAGTCCCGACAAATGGTCGTGTTGTGTAAAAATCATCGGCAATAAATGGGAGAACTCAGAACTTCTAAAAGAGGTAGCGACATGAAAAATAAACAATCTTGGAAACTCCCGATGGTCTTTCTTATTGGCTATTTATTCGCATGGGGTATGATTCTCTTAGACCGCCAGATGTTAATCGACGAGCAGGAAGCACTGAGACAGGAATTGAAAGACACGAAAATCGAGCTGAAACTGCGAGAGTTAGTAGACGACTTCAGCACTGACTGGCAAGAGATAGTGATATGGAACGAAGAGGCGATAGAGACACCAGGGGAGGAGAAGAAATGAATAACGATGAGCTTTTAGCTTATGTCAGAGCAGAAGAATCACAAGCAAAGATAGCATCTACACACGACAAAAGTGGAGAAAAATTGTGGTTGAGAAGGGCAAGAGCATTTAAGGAAATCGGGGAACTCATAAAGGCGAGTAAAGGGCATATTGCATTAACAAAGAAAATCGAAGTCACTGAGGAGTGGATTGAGGAGAAGGGATGTGAAGCATCGAGATTTTATTCGGTTAGTTGTAAAACAGTAGCAGATTCAAGAGACTTTATCCGCAAACTCGTTGAGGACGTGTCCAATGGGTAGATGGATCAGCGAAGAGAAGAGAGTAGAACGTCGGCAACGTGTCGCAGAGCTAAAAGCACTGGGACTTTCTCACTCGATGATAGCTTCACGACCGAGCATCACTACCGGTACTTCAGAGCGAGACTATAAACCCTATAAAACGGAGGTGAAACAATGTTAATCAAATCATGGAGACGCAATTATGCGCCTCATGTCACATTGATAGTTGTTCTGCAAGCAGGCTTCGTCGTAGCTAAACTTGAGGGTATTCTCGACTGGCACTGGCTGTTAGTGTTTGCACCTGTGCTACTTACGGCTACGATATTCGCTGTTTTTTTATTCACAGCGATGGTAATTATGACATCATCAGATGAAAGGAGGTAACAAATGCCAAAAATGATTATGATGGCAAATAGAGAATTGAAAAGAGTCCACTTAGATTTTGAGTGGGAGCTTAATATAGTTTGGTATGGATATTTAATTCAAGATTGTATTGATGGCGTGTGTGTTGAGTGTAAAAAATACGCTAAAATTATGGGAATAGAATTCCACAAATCCGATTGTCCTGACTATAAGAAACTTCATGATCCTCCAAGAGGCGATGGCTATCAATGTTGGGAAAGCACATCAGAGGGAAGTCCAATAAGTCCAGTTTTTAAAACGCTTGATGAGCTGTGCGAATGGCTTGCGAATAATTCTGGTGACACAATATTGAGAGATTATACAAAAGAAGATTGGATAAATACGCTAAAAGAAAAATCTATAGCTATGGATATGGATACAAATAAGCCAACTTTATAAAAAGGAGGGAAAAATGTTTAAATTATCTAAACTATTCTCATGGGTCAAAAGCCACTCAATCTCAATCATCGTAATAGCTTCGATTGTTATTACGGTAGTCGGTGGTATCGGAGTTTGGCAAGCTAAGCATTGGGAAAAAGTAGCTCTGCGCTTAGAGGGGAAGCTCGAAGAACAAGTAGCAGATCAGAACTTGCTCTACGCAGAGGCTGAAAAAAAGGATGAAGCTCGGGCGGTAGCAGAACTTGCAGAGAAAAAGAAACGAGATGATCTCGAAGCCCGTATTCAGAAATTTCAAAAAGACACTGTAGCCGGGAAGCGAGCATTGAGAAAAGAGAAAGAGAAGACAGCTACATTGCCACCTACTGAACTCGTAACGCAGATTAACGAACGAATCGGCGAAGAATCAGCGCTCACCAGCGTTGGCCTATTTCTCTTCACACGAATCGGCACGACTCGCACACTAGATAAATTCAAGGATGGCGAATTCTATCTCTCAGAATACAACAAGTTCGAAGGCGTGATTGCTGACCACGAGACAGAAGTCAAATCTTTCAACGAGAGTATAGCCAGTTGCGAAGAGGCAGTAATTGACAATCTGATGGGATGGGAAGACTGCAGAGAGGTCTTAGCCACGGCGCAAACGAGTATCGTTGCAGAGAAGAAAAAGGGCAAAGCTAGCGTCTGGCGAGGGCGAAAACAAGGTGCTTTCTGGACCATTGTCATCGGTGGTGGTCTTAAACTGCTAGGTGTGTGGTAGAACGATGATAATTTATAAATATAACGTACCAATTGAAGTTTCTTTTTTCGACTTAGCACTTCCTTTAGGAGCAGAAATCTTGGCTTTTCAAACTCAAGACGGCCTGCCAAAACTGTGGGTATTAGTAGACCCAGAGTATATACACGAAGTGACACGCCATTTTACTATACGTGGCACAGGTGATTTCTTTGATTACAAAAAAGCTGATAGCTACATTGGCACAATACAAATGTCGTCCTATGTTTGGCACTTATTCGAAACAAAGGAGTAGAAATGAAATTCACCAAAGAAGAAATAAGCCTGTGCAAGCAGATAGCGGAGAAGCATAGAAAAAGGATTGTGTTTGGTATATGGTTTCATGATTTAGAAGACCCAGAACATCTGCCCTTTTTGTGGTGTAATTTGACAGATGAATTAAAGCGTAAGAGTGCTGTCCCCCTCTGGACTATCTCTGACTGCTTGGAGTTTTTGAGGGAGAAAGATTCTTATATCCACTTTGAATATTATGGAAATAAGTTTGAAATAACTGCCTTCGTGAAAGATATTGATTCAACAATTAAAGGAAAAGGCGAGACCCCACTTGAAGCCTGCCTGAAAGCCGTGTTAGCCGTGCTTGAGTAAGATACGTGTCATAAAAGTTTTCACAATAGTTCTTGACAAACGACTAACGTCTCTCTTACTTTAAAAGCAGACCAATGTCTGCATATGTCTTCGAAGACGTTCACATAACCAAAGCAGAATACGCCTGCGTCTGTTGCGGAAAACTCCCACCCGATATTTACGCTAATCACTGCTACCGTCTCTTCTTCGAGAAATGGGAGAAGATCAGAGAAGCATGGGGACATCCTGTGCCTATCTCTAAGAATGGCGGATGGCGGTGTCCGAAACTTGTATATCACATGATAATAGAGAAACGAGCTAAAGCAGCAGTCTCTCCTCACTCGTTCTTCGCACTTGACTCTGATCTTAACGGCGCAGAAAAGACGGAAGAATACGCTTCGCTCGCTATCTTTATGTTCCCGCAACTTCGCATCGGCTACAAAGGTTACGTAAAAGCAGGGATGTCATTTGTGCATCTCGATGAAGCTTATAAAATAAAACCACGTGCATCAGAATCTTGGGTAGAAGGATTTCGCTTCTAAAGGAGATGACAATGGAACAACAAACAGGAGTAGCGATCGCTGGCGCTATAGTAATACTAGCAAATATGATAATCTTTTGGGTCAGAGAATGGGCTAAGCACAAAACTTGGAGCTCAAACGGTAAAGACTTGAAAGAGATAAAAGAAGATGTCAAAGTTACAAACGAAAAAATAGACGGCATTGAAGGAACAGTCGGAGAAACACAAATAAAAGTAGCTGAGATAAAAGTAGCTGTAGGCACTCAAGCGAGGCACTGCAAGCAGACTGTCGAAAGATTCGATAAAGCAATAACTAACCAAGGCAATCAATTGATTGACATCGCAAAGGGGAAATAATAAATGCCTGCACTCGCTAATACTCAACATGAACTCTTCTGCCAGGAATATCTTCTTGATCTCAATGGCTATAAAGCTGCAACAAGAGCTAAGTATAGCGAGAAGACTGCTCGATCTAAAGCAAGTCAACTATTAACAAAGATAAACATATCAGTAAGAATAGCAGAGCTTCAAGCGATAAGAGGCGAGCGAACACGAGTGACGCAAGATAGAGTAGTGAGAGAACTCGCTCTAATCGGCTTCAGTGATTTAAAGAACTACATCTCGATAGATGAACTGACTGGTGTTATCACAGCGAAAGGATTCGATGCGATGCCACCGGAAGAGAGTCGAGCGCTGAAGTCTATAAAAGAAGACAGGGCGATAAAAGAAAGCCCTGACGGTAAAGATGTCACAGTTTATGATAAAGTAAGCTTCACGATGCACGACAAGATTCGTGCGCTTGAGATACTGGCTAAGCATCTCGGTATGTTAGTCGAGCGTCATGAAGTGACTGGCGAGGACGGGGGACCCGTGCAGATTGAGTACGTGCTTATGAAAGCAAAGAAGCAAAAGAGGGGTGGTGATGGGAAAGGGAACGACAAAGGTGATGGGAAGGATAATAAAAAATGAAGAAAGCTACTTGCTTAAAATGTAAGCATCTATCTGAACTTTATGAAAAATCACCTAAATCGAATAGAGATTATTGGGTGATGACAGAATTATTTGTCTTGCTTCATGGATCTGATGAATGCAAAGAGAGTAAGAAATGAATCATGAGGCATGCAAGGATATCCATTATCAATGGTCAGCCGGAGAAGTTTGTATTGACTGTCCATGCGGAACAAAAGAGATTATATTCTCTGAAGGTGGCGACGAGAGAACATGCGACTGTGGGCGAGTATATAAATTAATTC
>SDBV01002405.1_pt1 | contig 27938 bp, 33 predicted proteins | sample 2277081 | NCBI WGS metagenome assembly SDBV01 (sample SAMN10402039, study PRJNA504765) | marine sediment metagenome | isolation source: marine sediment core GS10_PC15, 223 cmbsf | place: Arctic Ocean: Southern Knipovich Ridge | collected 2010 | reverse complement strand
AGGCGAGAGTCCACAGTTGGGAACAAGCTTCGTTGGAGGCCTGGGCAATGATGGAAGCCCGGTCTCCTGAAAAGTGGCTCGTCCAAGAGAGGGTCTCTCTATTGTGACACGCAATGGCAAAACAGACCGTTCCTACAGGCTTCTCGACGCTTCCCCCTGAGGGGCCAGCAATCCCCGTTGTGGAAACCGAAAAAGTAGAACCGAATCTCTTTAGGGCACCTTCTGCCATCTCTTTAGCTGTCTGCTCCGAAACAGCTCCATACTCATCTAGTATTTTCTGGTTTACGCGAAAGAAAGAGACTTTGGCTTGATTGGCATAGGCGACAACCGAGCCGAGAAAGTACAAAGAGCAGTCGGGAAGAGCGACAAAGCGAGCTGCCAAATTTCCCCCCGTACACGACTCAGCACAAGACAGAGTCCACCCTTTTTCGATAAAGAGTGCATGGATCTTCTTTTCAATCGACTCTTGCAATGCCAATCCCCTTCTCTTTTAGTTGTGGATGATTCTCAATCCAAGAAAAGCACTGTTTTCCCAGGCGGATGGGGGCATTGATTCTCTTTTTCCCAACTAGAAACGGCGTGGGACGAGTGTTAGCACGAATCCATTTTTGGATGGCCCGGAAAAGGGGGGTGTTGATGAAGTGTTTTGCCTCAATGATTTCCTGAGTAATCGGGTCTTGGAAGAGATGGGGAAAAGAGAGCTGGATCCCCCACGTGATGGTATCTTGTCCATAGACCTGAGTCCGAAATTCCCCTTCAGTTGGGGAGAAGGCGATCTGGTTTACTTGCATCTGCACAGACGGCTTTTCAACTTTCAGCAAACGGCGCCCTCCTCCCACTCCCAATGAGTAGAGCACATCAGAGGTGATGCTCAAAACAGGCGAGAAAAGGGAACGGTAACGAGAATAGAGAGGGAGCCTCCCCGATTTGAGATCCTCAACATACGGGGTGTAGCGATCCAAAAACTCGGCAGAAGAGAAAATCCCCTCCCCCTCTTGAGTCACTTTCTGGACTTCGTAAAATTGGATCTCTCCTACGTAGGTAAACAGATCTGCAAGCTCTTCTTTATCGACAAGAAAAGGGACCCGAACCAATTTCGACACCTGAAAAGGGACAATGTGGTCGAGGTTACGCATGGGAGGTCTTTTTCTTAGGTGAAAAGAGGGTCAAGCCGATCATCCAAACCACTCCGATCGTAATCAAGGAATCGGCAACATTGAACACTGGAAAATCGTATCCCCAAAACCGGAAATGGAGAAAGTCGATCACAAATCCGTAAAGGAAGAAGTCGACGATATTCCCAATTGCTCCTGTAAGAATCAAGACCAAAGGAATATGATACGCTCTTCTCTTTGTAAAGAAGAAGAGATAGAGGAAAAGAGCAAAGATCATCAAGATCCGAAGAGCAACTAACAGGTATTGGAAATTTGCAAAAAAGCCCCAGGCAGCTCCCCGGTTTAGAGTAAGCTGGATCGAAAAGTCGATCCCAAGGAGATTGTGGAAAACGGGAATTGCCTGAAAGGAGTCGTAAAAAGGGCAAAGAGAGTAGAAGTAGATTTTGGAAAAAAAATCGAGAAGGAGAAGCACCATCCCTAAAACAAGTAAGGCAGCTGCACGGCTGTAGATACGGGTCAATCCTCCCACTCTTTCCCCTTTTACGTTAAGAGCCCTTTTTCAAATAGTTCCTGAGATTTCACAGTCATAGTCGCATAAGGAATCGCATCTAATCTGGTGTAAGGGATCTCCTCTTCGCTCACATCACAACGACCATAGCTCCCCTCATCGACTTTTTCCAAAGCTCTCTCGACTTGCCTCAAAAGAGCGTACTCTTTTGAGGTGACTTCCAAACTAATTGTTCTATCAAAATCATCTGTCCCTTGATCGGCTTGGTGTTGGGTATACCCTGTGGCTTCATCGGGACGCTTCACATTTTGGGTGGTCCCCTCAAGAGTATGGAGCAATTGGGCTTTCATTTCTAACAAACGGCCTTGAAACGATTCGATCTGTTTTTCTGATAAGGGCATTTTTCTCTCCTACCTACATGGTTCTAGATTCTTGTGGACGGATCGACTCAATTGCCTCCATCAGTTCCCCAATGTCTTTAAAACGACGATAGACACAAGCAAACCGGATGTAAGCGATGGTATCCATTTCCTTTAGATCCTTCATTACAATTTCTCCAATTTCTTTGGTAGAAATTTCTCTCACCTGGCTTTGCAACAGGTCACTTGTGATCTTAGATGCAAGAACAATCACCTGATCATGACTCACTCGAGTATGCCGACAAGCCGCCTCCAGTCCTTGGATCAGTTTCTCCTTTTGGAAATCCTCATAAAGACCGTTTCGCTTACATACTTGGACCGTCAGCTCGATCGTCTCAAAGGTAGTAAATCGTCTTGCACATTTGAGACACTCTCGTCGTCTTCGAATAGCGTTTGCATCCAAAGCATTCCGAGAGTCATTCACTTTGAGCTCTTCGTGACCACAGAAAGGACACTCCATTTACTCCACTCCTAAAAAATCCATATCGAGGGAGACAGTATAAATTCTATTCGAAATAAATTCACTCTTTTTTTACCTTCAACTTGAGAGACAAACATAAATCTTTTTAAGTTATTTATTTGCATGCACTTAACGATTTTTCTCTTTCTGATTGGATTGGTTATTCTCATTTTGGGAAGCAACTTCCTGATCGTCGGAGCAAGCAACTTTGCCAAAGCCCTCCATATCTCCCCTCTAATTGTTGGATTGACAATCCTCTCTTTTGGGACGAGCAGCCCTGAAATTGGCGTTTCAGCTGTAGGAGCTTGGAAAGGAGAAGGGGGGCTTGTGCTCGGAGGGATCACAGGGAGTAATATCCTCAATATTCTCTTGATTTTAGGAATCTGCTCACTTGTCAGCGCTCCCGTCATAAAAAAAAGAATCATCTGGTTGGAGATTCCGCTCATGATCGGGATTTCTTTGGCTTTTTGGGGGATGGCAGCTACTGGCACCTTCACGAGAATCGATGGAGTCATTCTCTTTTCTGCCCTTCTCCTCTACCTTCTCTTTGTGATTTTCCAAGAGAGAAAAGGGGAAAAGGAAAAGTCCCCCCCACCTTCAATCCCCTTATGGCTCCAAATCCTCTTCATGGTAGGTGGGCTCGTTTTATTGGCGTTTGGAGCTGAGATGCTCGTCGATAATGGGGTGAAAATCGCCCGTTTTTTACAGATCAGCGAGCTCTACATAGGCCTCACCCTGATTGCCCTGGGAACTTCACTTCCAGAGCTTGTCACCTCCCTTGTTGCTATCCGAAAAAAAGAGGGGGACTTAGCCATCGGAAACATCATAGGAAGCAATATTTTTAATCTTCTTGGAGTAACAGGAATTGCAGCACTTGTAAAACCAATTGAGGTGCCAAAAGCAGCTATCCACTTTGACATTCCCATCATGGTGGGGGTTGCCATTGCCACCCTCCCCATTTTTTGGACCGGCCACAAAGTCTCCAGATGGGAAGGGGCCTTATTCCTCTTCTACTACCTTCTCTATCTCACCTACCTCATCCTCCACTCCTCGTCACACCGCCTCTTTTCCCTATTTACAACGGCCCTCCTCTTCTTTATCCTCCCCTTGACGGTGATCACCCTAGGGATCGGAGTCTACCGCCACCTCAAAGCAAAAGGGTAAATGGATGTTTACAGGGATTGTCAAAGGCCTTGCAAAAGTGATGCAAGTGATCCCAAAAGAGTCGTATCTCCGCTACTCAGTGGAGTTGCCAGGGGAGCTGCTCGCTGGATTGGAAAAGGGAGCGAGTGTCTCGATCGATGGGGTGTGCCAAACTGTTGTGGCCATCGAAGAAAGAGAAGTCTTTTTCGATGCAATTGGAGAGACCCTCTCTCGGACCACTCTCGATGCTCTTGCCCCTGGAAGAGAGGTCAACATCGAAAGAGCGGCAAAATTGGGCGATGAGATCGGAGGACATCTCCTCTCAGGACACATCTTTGGAACGGCCGTACTCCAGAAAGTCGAGGGGAACATCTACACCTTCTCCCACCCTCATGAGTGGACCCGTTATCTCTTCCCTAAGGGATATGTTGTAATCGATGGGACTAGCCTCACCCTTGTCGCTGTCCAAAAAGGGACCTTCACTGTACATCTAATCCCCGAAACGCTACAAAGAACTACATTAGGGAACAAGGCAGTAGGAGAGCGGGTGAACCTCGAATTCGATGCTCTTATCCAAGCCGCTGTCGAAACAGTTGAAAGGATACTATATGAGCAAAAAAACCTTAGATGAGGCCCAAATCAAAACGATCTGCGAAAAACTCTCCCACTATCTCGCCGATACGTTTGTCCTCTATGTCAAGACCCTCAACTACCACTGGAACATGGTAGGCTCTCAGTTTTTCATGTACCACAAGCTCCTCCAAGAGCAGTACGAAGAGATGGCACAAGCAACAGATGAGCTTGCTGAGAGGATCAGGATGCTCGGCCACCCAGCTCCTGGGACACTCGCCCAATTCCAAAAGCTCTCCTGCATCGAAGAGTCGGACAAAATTCCCACTCAAGAGGAGATGATCCGAGAACTTGCAAAAATCCATGAAATGCTCGTCGAACACGGCCACCAGACGATCGCCTTCACCGACCAAGTGCTCGACCAAGGAACCTCAGACCTCCTTGTCGAACGGATCCGCTTTCACGACAAGCAAGCCTGGCTCCTCCGAAGCCATTTTTCCCACTCAGGTTAGGGTGGACTTTTGGCTTTAAGTAAGGTTCGTACCTGTCCTACTTGCGGGGGCGTCTTATTTTCTTTTTGGTGGAAGAAGCGGCCTCTTTGGCTTCCCAGGCGATATCTTTTGCCTTGTCGATGAGCTCATTTGTCTGTGCGTAGACATCTTCCATAAGGATTTGTGTCTTATCAGAGACATCATGATATTTTTTGGCGATGTCCTTACGCATTTTCTTCCCAGGTTTTGGAGCGAACAGCAGAGCGGTGATCCCTCCAACCATTCCTCCGACCAGAGCTCCTAAGGTAAAGCTTTTTCCCCCAGATTTGTGATGATAATGACGGTGATGTCGTTTCATTCTCTTTCTATCTCCTCTCTTTCATTTTGTTCCAAATGGCTAAACCAACAAGGGCCCACTCAGCAACTTCTAAAGCAGTATCGATTGTTCTACTCTTACGAGATCTTCTCCCGCGATACTCCTCTTCCTCGACCTCTTCCGAGAGCTGCCGTACAGAACCTGTTCTTTTCTCTATCGCCTCTCCTACCCGGTCAACAGTCCTAAAGAGAGGGTCGAAGGTGTGTATTTTTTCATTTGTCGCATCGATTGTTTTGCGTAAGGAAACGAGGGTCACGATCAAATAGATGACCAAAGCTAGAAATGCCAAAGCTACGATTCCAATACTGACCGCAATTAGCCAACTTTCTCCCATAAGAATACACCAATAAATTCAATTAACTCTTAAATATATTGTAATACTTCAGGAATAAATGATAAATAATTATTTACATTGTTTCTTCTGCCATGGAGAGGGCCGGGATCTCCTCTTCTTCAAAAGAGATCTCGTGGCGGAGGCGATAAATCCCCAATAGATTGATAGTAAGTAACATAAATCCGCATATCGACATCACCAAAAGTGCATGTCCTTGTGGAATAAAGGAGAAAAAGAGAAAAGAAGTGATCGCATAAACTAGATAGACGCTCTTTCCCCCTCGAGGCATCAGATACTGGGCACACTTGAGCCCCACGACAAAAAAGGCGATGATCGTCGTATACCCTGTTACGATGAAAAAGAAGGGGAGAAAGACATTCATATAGGGAAAATACTGACTAAGAGCTGCCTGGATCAGCTGCGACCCTTCTAGGGGAGTTGTGGCTTTCCAGACACCAGAAGCGAGGACCACCAAGATACTTAAAGTACAGATCAGGTTATCGATCGCAACTCCCAAAATAGCTAGGCGTGCTTGCCGCTCTGGATGGGTGACTCTTGACTCACTCTGGATGATCGAATCGTACCCGATTCCAATATCGGACGAGTAGGCAGCTCTTGCAATCCCATTTTGGATCGCTAAGATCACGCTGCTCCCCGCAAAACCACCGACAGCCGCATGGCCAGTGAAAGCAGAGCGGAAAACATCTACAGCCATTCCCGGAAGAGCCGGTGCCTCATGGACCACCACCCAAACACCCATCAAAATATAGGTCAGAAGGAAAAGAGGCATCACCCAACTGCAGATCTGCCCAATCCGACGTACCCCTCCTAAACCGGCATAGAGGACAGCTGCAAGCAACACTCCAATTATGAGGAGACGAGGGGTTTGCCAATTGGAGGCGATGCTGTCGGTAATCACCGAGAATTGGTAGATCTCCACCCCGTAGATACACAAGAGGAAGGCAACAAGCGCGGGGAGCACTTTCCAGGAAAAAGCCTTTTTCAAAAAATACATCGGACCGCCGTTATACCCCCCCTGGGCATTCTCAACGCGGTACTTGAACCCGAGGTAGATCTCGCAATACTTCACAACAGCCCCGATCACCCCAGCTACCCAAACCCAGACAAGAGCCCCCGGCCCCCCGAGTTGGACCGCCGTCACGATCCCCACAACATTCCCAATCCCGATCATCCCCCCAGTGGAGGCGAGAAAGGCCTTTACCGGGTGGACCCCCCGCTTGGCTTCCCCCCCAGAGTCTCCCATACACTGGAAAAAGGTCCGGATAATCTGAGGGAAGCGAAAAACTTGGAAAAAGCGGGCCCGAAACGAGAGAAGGAGCCCCAACACCATAATCAGGACAAAGGCGACATATCCCCAAAAGAATTCATCAACCGCTTTCAAAAGCTGAATCAGACTATCCAACACGAAAAAGACCCCCTCACAAAAACTTAATAGTATACCACATTCCCCCAATTTCGACCAGAAAAGACTCTTGCTCTTGATTTATCGGCACTTTATCGGCACAATCTATAGTATCTACCATGCCGATAAAGTGCCGATAACATGCGATCAAAATTCCAACCCTGTTTTACCATCACTCCTCCTATAGCAAATCAATTGCTTCGTATCGAACGTGCGAAAGAAAAAGCTGCCTTCCTCCCTCTATCTCCTAGCGTACTATCTTCACTCAGGGAAACTGCCCGCCTCTACACTACCCATTACTCTACCATGATCGAGGGGAATCGATTAAGGCCTGACGAAGTAAAAGAAGTAATCGAGCACCAAGAACACTTTCCCGGCAGGGAAAAAGACGAACAAGAAGTGAAGGGATATTATGCGGCACTCGCTCAACTAGAGAGGTATGCAGCCCAAAATAGCCCCGTTTCAGAAAAAATCATCCAGACTTTTCATGCCTTCGTCATGAACCATGGACGCAATCAAGTCTCACCTTCCCCTTATCGAGAGGGACAAAACGTAATTCGGGAAGGAGCTACTGGCAGAATCGTCTACATGCCCCCTGAAGCAAAAGATGTCCCGGAATTGATGCGTCAGCTAGTAAAATGGTTACGAGAAAGTCGAGAACTCCCATGCCCACTTGTAGCCGCAATAGCTCATTACCAATTTGCCACTATTCATCCCTATTATGATGGAAATGGAAGAACCGCTCGGCTACTCACCACATTTATCTTACACCTGGGTGGTTATGATCTAAAAGGACTCTATTCACTAGAAGAATACTATGCGAAAAACCTCCTGGCCTACTACCAGGCAATTGCTGTAGGATCCTCACACAACTACTATCTCGGCCGGGTAGAAGCAGATATTACAGGTTGGATCGAATACTTCTGCCAAGGAATGGCCTATGCTTGTGAAAGAGTCGTGAGTCATTTGGAAACCGCTGAAGAAAAGGGAGAAAAGGACTTGTCCTCTCTTCTCAAAACCCTCGATCCTAAACAAAGGAAGGCGCTAGAACTTTTCAGAGAACATTCATTGGTTACAAGTAAGCAAATTGGAGAACTCTTTGGTTTTAAGCCCCGCACACAAGCGAAATTCTGTAAGGCTTGGGTGGAGAGCGGATTTCTAGAAATTGTCGACCCCTCGAAAAAGGGGAGAAAATACCAACTCTCAAAAAAATACCGACCCTTGGCAGAATAGTGTTTTTTTATTCTCGTTTTTGCCCCTTGTCGAGAATAAGCCCCCTTCTTATTCTCACAAGTGGTGATAAGAAACGACCTTATTATCGATTCTTGACCTTTTCGATAATAAGAGCTAAGCTAAACAGAGAACAAAAGATCGATGGTCATGGAAAATCCCCCTTCTTCTGCCGGGAAAATCATACAAGCACAAAAAGGATATAAAGCCTTCATACCCAATCCACTTCCTCCAACAATTTCTTGGAATGATCCACTTGTACATGCCTTATCACGAGCAGATTTCCTTCTGGGCAAGCTAGCTCGTGAAGGAAACAAACTCCCCAACCCTCATTTATTGATCCGTCCTTTTATCATTCGAGAGGCGGTTTTATCGAGTAAGATCGAGGGGACACAAGCAACTATAGGTGAAATCCTAGCACACAATGCAGGAATCAAAGTATTGCAAGATCCTGACGACCTGCAGGAGGTGCAAAACTATATTATCGCTCTTGAATACGCTCTTACTCGCTTGCAAACGCTTCCCCTCTCTCAAAGACTCATCAAAGAAATCCATGCCCATTTGATGGCAGGAGTACGAGGAACACATGCCACACCTGGAGAGTTCAGAAGAAGCCAAAACTGGATAGGCCCTCCAGGATGTACGATCAACACCGCCAAGTTTGTCCCTCCTCCGCCTGAGCATTTGATGGACTGTTTGGGTGAACTTGAAAAATTTCTACATGTAAGAAAATTTCCTCCTCTTATACATGCGGCCCTATGCCACTATCAATTTGAGGCCATTCATCCCTTTTTAGATGGCAATGGAAGAGTTGGGCGATTGTTGATTATTTTGCTTTTAATCGAACAAAACATCTTGCCTTCTCCTCTCCTTTATTTGAGCGCGTTTTTTGAAGCAACCCGAGAAGAATATTACAAACAGCTTACTAGGATAAGCACCCATAATACCTGGAATGAGTGGTTCACCTACTTTCTAAATGGAGTAGCCCTACAAGCTGAAGATGCCTTATCACGAGCCGAACGGATCAACGAACTTCTGAATCTCTGGAAGCTCCAAGTAGCAACTAGCAGAACGCACTTAGATGTAGAGGTTGTAGATCATTTTGCAATCAACCCATTTCTGACCACAAAGAAAATCGCAAGCGAGCTAAACATCGCCTACAGCACGGCACAAAGGAGTTTGCAAAAACTTGAAGCGAGCAAAATCATCCAACAGGTAAATGATGCAAAACGTGGAAAAGTGTATTGTGCCACCCAAATTCTTGCCATTCTCGAAGAACCGGCAAAGATCCATGCCGACTTCGAATCTTAAATCAGGAAGCAAGAACGGAGGAGGTGGGATTCGAACCCACGGTACGGGGTTAGCGCACACACGCTTTCCAAGCGTGCTCCTTCGGCCACTCGGACACTCCTCCGAAGGGTGACTAGCATACGAGAGCTCCCTTTATCTGACAAGCCAAGAGACTATAAAGGCAGGGCGATTGGCACTTAAGCATGAAGACACAAAGCTTCAACGGAAAAGCGAACCAGGCTCGTTCGTACCCCCTACTTTGTGCCTGAGGATGGGAACTCGGGTTAATACGGCAAGCGAGAAATCGTTAAAATGGGAGCAAAATCAGCCAAAAGTCCATCCCAATCTGAGGTTCGGAAGCGTTTCTGTGTTGATTGGTAAGGTTTTCTTCGAGTATAATGCTCTGCTATGAGTCGTGTTTTTTTTCTTCTATTCTTTCTCCTTTTTGCTCCTGTTGTAGAAGCCAAGACGAAGGTGCTTGTAAGCGTCGCTCCGCAGAAGTATCTTGTCGAGCGGATTGGGTGTAACGAGGTAGAAGTGCAGGTGCTCGTTCCAGCAGGAGCCAGCCCCCATACGTATGAACCCTCTCCCAAACAGGTGATCAAGGCGCAGGAAGGAGAGATCTGGTTCCGGATTGGAGAGGGGTTTGAGAGGCAGATTCTCCCTGTACTGTCTAAAATTGAGGTAGTCGACCAAAGAGATGGCCTCCCTCTTTTGGAGGCAAATGGATGCTCTTGCTGCGCTAAAGAGGGGCACGATCCCCATATTTGGCTCTCTCCTGCTCTTTTGAAAAAACTGGCGAGACAAATCGAGGAGACTCTTTCAACTCATGACCCCGAGAATCGCCTTGCTTATTCCCACAACTTGCGGCATCTGGAAGAAGATCTCGATCGGCAACACGAGTGGATCCTCTCTCAGTTGGCGGGACTGGAAGGGAAAAGCCTCCTCGTCTCCCATCCCGCTTTTGGGTACTTTTGCCACGACTATCACCTAAACCAGCTCTCCATTGAGATGGAAGGGCGAGAGCCCACCCCCCGCTATCTGATCCATCTTGTGGACAAGGCCCGGAGTGAGAAAATCCAAACGGTCTTTCTCCAAAAGCAGTACAACACGAAAGGGGGAAAGCGGATCGCGCGTGAACTGAATGCCGAGACGGTCTATCTCGACCCATATGCCGAAAATGTACTCGAAAATCTTTTTGCAATCACGGAGGCATTTGCCCAAGGATGAGTAAACCAAAGGCTGTCTTTGTTGAAGATCTGTTCTTCTCCTACCCCCAAACCCCCGTTTTGAGCGAGGTCTCTTTTTCGATCTACCAAGGAGAGTTCGTCGCTTTTTTTGGACCCAACGGGGGAGGAAAAACGACCCTTCTCCACCTTTTGATGGGTTTTTTGCCTCCCGACCATGGGGTTGTTCAATTATTAGGAAAAAAACCGAAAGAGGTTTCAAAAAAAATCGGTTGGGTCCCACAAAATTTCCACTTCGATCCTACATTCCCCATCTCCGTCCAAGAGGTCGTTTTGGGAGGACGGCTCAGCTTTGCCCCCAAAGTGGGAGGGTTCCGGAAAGAGGATCAGGAGAAGGTTCGGGAATCCCTGAAGCTGGTCAACATGGAGCACAAGCTGAGTACCCCCTTCTCATCTCTTTCTGGTGGGCAGCAACAAAGGGTGTTGATCGCTCGTGCGCTCGCCTCTGACCCCGATCTTCTCTTGCTCGATGAACCGACAGCCAGTGTCGATTTTGATGCCCAAAACGCAATCTACGACCTTCTTTGCAAACTCAGGGGGAAGCTGACGATCATCATGGTCACCCACGATTTACACAGCGCAGTGGCTTTTGTCGATCGACTCTTCTGTATCCAAAAAAATGCAACCGAGATGCCTGCCGAAAAAGTTTGTGAACACTTCGCTCTCGGTCTTTATCACTCCAAGGAGAGCAAGTGAACTTTTTCCAAGCCCTTCTCAGCAGCTCCATCCTCCAATTTGCCGTTTTAGCAGCAATCGGAGCCTCTTTTGCAAGTGGAATCATCGGCTCTTATGTCGTTGTCAAGCGGATCGTCTCTTTGAGTGGGAGCATTGCCCATTCAGTTTTGAGTGGCCTGGGGTGCGCTCTTTGGCTCCAAAGAACCTATGATCTCCCTTGGCTTCTACCGATCTATGGAGCTCTTGTTGCTGCTATTCTTTCGGCTTTGATCATCGGCTGGGTCCACCTCTACTATAGAGAGCGTGAGGATGCGATTATCGCCATGATCTGGTCTGTTGGAATGGCAACAGGGGTGATCTTCGTCTCGAAAATTCCTGGGTTCAATGTCGAGCTTATGAATTTTTTACTCGGAAACGTTCTCTGGGTCTCCCCTGGGGATCTTTTAATCTTAGGTTTTTTGGACCTTGTCATTTTTGTGATGGTGGTTTTGTTCCACAAGCGGTTCTTGGCGATCTGTTTTGATGAGAAACAAGCCCGACTCCAAGGGATCTCTGTCGGCTTTTTCTACCAACTTTTGCTCATTCTCATCGCTCTTTCAGTGGTTGTTTTGATCAATGTGGTAGGGATCATCCTCGTCTTGAGTATGCTCGCTCTTCCCGCCTCCATTGCAGGGAACTTCACCTCGAAATTGACCTATATGATGGGAATTGCGGTGCTTCTCAATGTCGTCTTCTCTCTCGGTGGCCTTGCGATCTCCTACCGACTCGATTGGCCTGCAGGGGCAACGATTGCCCTCTTTTCCGGCTTGATCTACACGCTGAGCTTACGTTTCAAAAAACCGATTAGTTCTTCTACCCCTTGACCCTCAAGAGCTGAAATAGGGAAAATCAGAAGAGAAGGGTGAGCTTCTGTAAAAGCTTGGGCGAGCGTTAATGCCCCAACACAGTCAATTTTATTCAACACCACTCCAAACGGTTTTTCCATAAGCTCAGGGTTGTAAAGAGAGAGCTCCTCCCGGAGTACGGCAAAATCCTCTAAAGGATCGCGCCCCTCAAATCCCGAGATATCGAGGATAAAAAGAAGGAGACGGGTCCGTTCGATGTGGCGTAAGAATTCATGCCCAAGACCCCTGTTTTGGTGGGCCCCAGCGATAATTCCCGGAATATCAGCAAGAAGAATACGCGCTCCATTCTCATCACAGACATACCCTAGATTGGGCCGGAGAGTCGTAAAAGGATAAGGGGCAATTTTGACCTGTATATCAGCTGCTTTTGACACCAGAGTCGACTTTCCCGCATTGGGAAACCCAACAAGGCCCACATCAGCAATCAGCTTCAGTTCAAGCTCCACCTTGTGGATTTGCCCCACTCTTCCAGGAGTTGCGGTATTAGGAGCGCGGTTTGTCGGACTTTTGAAATGGGTATTCCCCTTCCCCCCATTGCCTCCCTGGCAAAGAGGGAGCTTATAGCCAGATTCGGTGAGATCATAGAGGACCTCTCCTGTCTCGGCCTCTTTGACGAGCGTCCCGCAAGGGATTTTGAGGACAACGTCTTTCCCCTTTCTCCCCCGACGGTTATTCGTTTCCCCTTGTTGCCCATTTTCGGCTTTGATGATGCGGCGGTTCCGGTAGGCATCAAGAGAAGGGATCTGGGTATCGACTTCGAGGATGACCGAGCCCCCACGCCCCCCATCTCCTCCGTAGGGTCCTCCCTTGGGAAGGTACTTTTCTCGTCTCCACGCGACAACGCCATTGCCCCCCTTGCCAGCACGCAACTCTAGTACAACTTTATCTACGAACATTTATTCCCCTCAAGTTTTTGACTTTCCGCGTCTTCGTAAAATTTTCACGCAGAGGGAGCAGAGCCCGATAACTAAGTGGGTTGGATGGAGACGTAGGTCTTGTTGGTTTTGCGAAAATGGACCACCCCGTCTGTGAGGGAAAAGAGAGTATCGTCTGACCCTCTCCCTACGTTTGTCGCTGGATGCCATTTTGTCCCTCTCTGACGAACTAAAATGCTCCCTGCTCTGACAAACTGTCCTGCTCCCACCTTCACTCCAAGTCGCTTCGATTCGGAATCCCGGCCGTTTCTAGTTGATCCCTGCCCTTTCTTATGAGCCATGTCTTATCTCTCCTAAACTGCAAATTCAGTAATTTTTACGCGTGTGTAGTTCTGCCTATGGCCTATTTTGCGACGGTAGTTTTTCCGTTTTTTGTATTTGTACGAAATCACCTTGGGTCCGCGCACCTCATCGACGACTTCTCCATGGACAATCGCATTAGCCACAAAAGGAGCCCCTATTTTTGGCGCTGTCCCATCATGGATGAAGAGTACATCAGAAAAAGAGATTTTCTCTTTTGCTTCTTCTCCAAGGAGCTCCACATCGATGACGTCTCCCTCTTCGACTCGGTATTGCTTTCCACCTGTTTTGATCACTGCGTATTTTTTTTCCATTATTTGCTTCCTAATTCGGGTACATTGAGGCAATACTATATCGAAAATGACCTCTCGCGTCAACCCTTGACGGTGTAACTTTCCCTGTTTATAAGTGGAGATATGCCTAAAATCTTTTTTCGCGAACCAATACCTCCTCTAGAGATGGCCTCTCTCCACCGAGAATTCCCCACCTATCACCCCATTGCCAGTCGCGGTGAGAACTGGGATTGGTCGGAGATTGAGATCCTCTACGGAAGATCTCTCTCTGAAGAGGAGCTAGCTTCTGCAACGCGCCTGAAATGGATCCACATCCCTTCCATAGATATCCATGGATTTCCTCTTCATGAGATGCGGAAACGAGAAGAGATCCTCCTGACCAATAGTAAAGGGCAAAATGTCTCCCAAATCGCCCAATTTGTCATGGGGGGGATCCTTCTTTTTGCGAAACAATTTTTTCATTGGCCAAAGGCAACCCGCGACCCGAAGGAATTTTGGGATTGGCCCCTAAAAGAGACACTGTGGGACCTGCGGGAAAAGCTTTTGCTCCAGGTAGGCTTAGGCGAAGTGGGAACCGCCATTGTAAAACTTGCGACAAGTTTTGGGATGAAAAGCTGGGGGGTTAGGCGTGAGCGCTCCTTTCATCCATACTGCCAAAAAACCTTTACACCTGAAAACCTCCGTTCAGTCCTCCCTGTGGTAGACATCGTCGTAATCGCCCTCCCGATGTTAGGAAAGCTCGACCCAAAGCCCCAATTTGGCAAAAAAGAGTTTTCCCTCATGAAAAAGGACTCTATCCTGATTGTAATCGGCTCTTCAGAAGAGATCGATGAGGCAGCCCTGGCTGAAGAGGCAAAGAGAGGAAAATTCCGCGGGATCCTCCTCGACTCCTTCCGAAATCCCCCTCCCGCAAAGGACTCTCCCCTATGGAAGATCCCGAATGCTCTACTCACCCCTTCAGTTGCCCCCCTACCGGAATCGACCGCTCCAATCGCCTTCCGCCTCTTCCGCAAAAACCTCCGTCTTTACGTACCAGGTAAAATCAACGAGATGGTAAACAGGGTTTTAGGGTAAAATAGCAGTATGCAACAAACCATTGTTATCAAATTTGGATCGAGCTCTCTCGTATCTCCAGATCACACCCTTTCCCCTTCTAAGATGATTGAATTTGTCCGCCAGATTGCCGAGCTACTTAAGGAAGGCCATCGAATAGTCCTCGTCTCTTCTGGGGCCATAGCCGCTGGAAAAGGAGGGCTCCCCTACTCCTCTCTTTCTTCTTTGCCCACCAAACAGATGTATGCCTCGATCGGACAGGTCCACTTGATGCAAACGTGGGCAAAATTGTTCGAGATCTACGAGATCCCTATCGGACAGGTTTTGTTGACCCGAGAAGATTTTGCTGATCCCAGAAGAACCCAAAATGCTGCAAACACCTTTGAAGCCCTCCTCTCCCACCAAATCCTGCCCATTGTGAATGAAAACGATACGGTATCAACAGAAGAGATCTGTTTAGGCGACAACGACCATCTCTCCGCCCAAGTGGCAAGACTGATCAAAGCGCAACATCTTATTCTCTTGACCGACCAAGAGGGGCTCTATACCGCAGACCCCCGTTTTCACTCCCACGCAGAGCTGATCCAAACAGTTGAGACAATTGATGAGAAGATCAACTCGTGTGCTAAGACCACTCCTGAGAAGGGGGTGGGAACCGGTGGGATGCAGACGAAGATCGAGGCTGCAAAACTCGCAAGAGAGCAAGGAATTTCCACTGTAATTGCCTCAAGTCACCATCCGGATATCCTTCTCAAGCTGATGAGAGGAGAGAAAATTGGCACCTTCTTTCCCCCTAAGACAACCCTAACGAAATTTACCTATGAAATACCTAGCACAGAAAGCCAAAGAAGCGAGTAAATCCTTGCGGATAGCCAGAACTGAGGAGAAAAATACCGCCCTCCTCCTCTTTGCCGAAGAGCTGGAAAACAGCACCAAAGAGATCCTTTCTGTGAATCAGCAAGAAGTGGAGAAGGCCGCAAAAACAGGATTATCGCTTGGCTTCTGCGACCGACTCTCCCTAAAAGGGCGTTTAGAGGGGATTGTCGAAGATCTCCGTAAGGTAGCCAAGCTCCCTGATCCTGTTGGAGAAATTTTAGAAGAAATCCACCTTCCAAGCGGCCTCAAACTCCAAAAAAAACGGGTTCCAATCGGTGTTTTAGGGGTGATCTATGAATCGAGACCAAACGTCACGGTCGATGTAGCAAGCCTGGCTCTCAAAACGGGAAATGCCGCTATTCTGCGAGGAGGAAAGGAGACTCTTGCAACCAATAGACTCCTGATAACCCTCCTCAAAAAGGCCCTAGAACGCTCTCCTCTCCCTGTTGAGGCGATCCAGTTTATCGACCGCCCCGACCGCTCTTTGGTTTTAGAGCTGCTCAAGCTCGATCGAGAGATCGATATGATCATCCCGCGTGGAGGGGCAAGCCTCCACCGTTTTTGTGTGGAGAACAGCACCATCCCGGTGATTACTGGAGGAGTTGGGATCTGCCACCTTTTTGTTGACGAGAGTGCCGATCTCGAAAAGTCTCTTCCTGTCATCGTGAATGCGAAAACCGACCGCCCCTCCGTCTGCAATGCTCTCGACACTCTTCTGCTTCATAAAGAGATCGCAGAAAACTTTTTACCACGTGTGATCTCGACTCTTACCCCCTTGGGAGTCTCTTTTCGGCTCGATACCCGAAGCTGGGACCTTTTATCTCCTCAAGAAGGGGAAATATTCAAGAAGGCAGCCCCTTCCGATTGGGCAACTGAGTGGCTCTCCCTGACCCTCGGAATTCGGATCGTCGACTCACTTGAAGAAGCGATTACGCACATTGAAACCCATAGTAGTGGCCATAGCGAATCGATTTTGACAAACAACCGTGAACATGCCAACCTCTTCGTGGAAAGAGTTGATGCAGCCGCCGTCTACATCAATGCCTCGACCCGTTTTACCGATGGAGGAGCCTTTGGAATGGGGGCAGAGATTGCTGTGAGCACCCAAAAGCTTCATGTACGAGGTCCGATGGGGCTTAAAGAGCTTACAACCTACAAGTGGATTGGAGAAGGAGATTACTTGATACGATGAAAATACGAATTCTAGGATGTGGAGCGATGGGCTCGGCTATCGGCCACACCCTCGCAAATGCAGGCAGAGATGTCTCAGGATATGAGAAGACCCCCAAACAAAAAGAGTCTCTCCCCTTTCCCCTCGTCGTAAGCCCCCTTGAAGAGCTATCTGAAGAGGACATCTTGCTTCTCGCAATCAAGCCACAAGACCTCCCTCTCCTCCCAGAGGAGGTGCGCCACTTCTCTGGAAAACTCGTCGTCAGTATTCTTGCCGGTGTCCCTCTCAAAGAGCTCAAAAGCACCTTCCCCAACACCCCTTCTGTGGGGATGATGCCGAATCTCGCTGTTCGTTACGGGAAAGGGGTCGTCTCCTTTACAGAAGATCTAGCTCTTGCCCCCTTAAAGCCGATGATCGAAGAGCTCTTTTCCCCGCTAGGCTATCTCCACTGGTATCCAGAAAAACTCTTTGCAGCTGTCACTGCGCTAGCGGGCTCAGGACCAGGATTCCTCTTCACGATTGTGGAGGCCCTCACAGACGGCGCCATCGCCATGGGCCTCCCCGCAAAAGAAGGGACCCTCCTGATCCGCGAGATGATCGAAGGAGTCCTCACCACCCTCGCACACTCTCCAAAGTCAACCTCAGAACTCAAGCAGGAGGTCACCTCCCCAGGAGGCTCTACAATCGCCGGTATCCGCGTCCTCGAGGAGAAAGGACTCCGCTCCGCTCTCATCGAAGCCCTCCTCGCCACCCAAGCCCACCTCTCCTGACCATTTCGACATCAGAGAAAGCCATGCAAAACACCTCGTCTTCTGGCTCAAAAAACTCTGAAACTTTGATTACCGACTAGAAATCTTCTTAAATCTTGGAACGACATGTCCCTCTATCTCGACAGTTTCCATGAACATACCCAGAGGTCTTGACCATACGTCCTGATCCCCATAAAGCGCTTGATAGATCACTACTTCTTCTAGGGTCTCACTGTTTCGACCAACAGCAAGCACTTGATAGCGCTTCTCTTTATAGTGTTCGTAAATAGCCCCCTTTTTTAAAGATTTCGCAGCACTCGATAGGGGCTTTAGCTCTTCACTCTCTGTTGCACAACTTGCCTCATTCATATTTCGTATCCATTTTTTCCACTGCAATTGACCAGTCCAAATCTCACAAGAGAAAAGGGGTTTTTTGCGAGGAAAGAAGATGGTAGCCAAATGGCTACCTTCGAGAGAGGTCCACGCTAATTTCAGCATTGAGAGACACGCCGAAAAATTGGCAAAGCCAGCTTTTCTGCTTGTCGGAAGTATGTTGGCAGTTCGACATAACTACACAAAAGGTTACATAAAACGCAACCTTTTGTGTAGTCAATAAATTTTTCCCTTGATTCACAACTGCACGAAAAGTTACAATAAGTGTAACTTAGTGTATAGTCATTTTTAAATCATGCAGACCATCAAATATTTGAGTCAGTGGCTTGGGGAAAATGCTGATGAAAGGCACTATCTTTTCATTTTTAATGATTTACAATCCTTGTTCCCCAAGCTTTCAGATGGAGCCTTTAAGACTTTATTGAGCCGTGCTGTCACTCAGGGCCTGTTAGTTCGTGTTTGCCGAGGGCTTTATTTTTATCTTAAAGCTCAACCGCAGGATGGATTGCTGCTTTATCATGCGGCAGCCATTCTCAGAGCTGATACATTTAACTATATTAGCTTAGAGACCGTATTAAGTGACGCTGGGGTGATCTCGCAAGTCCCCATTAATTGGATTACACTTATGTCTTCTGGGCGAAGCTATCAGGTTTCTTGCGGAAAGTATGGGGTGATTGAGTTTGTGCACACCAAACAAAAACCGTCAGATTTAATAGATCTGTTGACCTATGACCACAGTTGCGGCCTGTGGAGAGCAAGCGTTTCTCTTGCATTGAGAGACATGAAAGCAACACGCCGCAGTTGTGATTTAATTGATTGGGAACTAGCAGATGAACTTATTTGATACACTCGTCACAGAAGCTCTGAAGAATCAGCCGGATTTATCTCCTCTTCGAATTGCCGTTGAGAAGGAGCTTTTGCATCATGATATCTTGCGTATTTTAAGACAGAGCAACCTAATGAAGGAACTCACCTTCATTGGGGGCACATGTCTACGCACGTGCTATGGGGGGGTCAGGCTAAGCGAAGACTTAGATTTTACAGGAGGAGTGAACTTTTCTCGAAAGACTTTGTCAACCCTTGGGGATACCGTAATACAAGAGCTTCAAGAAAAGTATGGGCTTCCCGTAACAGTTTCTGAGCCTGTCAAAGATATTCATGACGTCGATACATGGAAGATAAAAGTCGTCACAAGACCAGAAAGAAACCATCTACCAATACAGAGAATCAATATCGATATTTGCTCTGTAAAATCTTATGAAAAACGTCCGATGTTTCTTCAAAACCACTACGGAATAGATATGGGCACGGATGGATTAGTCGTCCAAGCGCAAAGTAGAGAAGAAATCTATGCGGACAAATTAATAGCCTTTGCCTTACGCCCGAATCGGTTGAAGTATCGCGATCTTTGGGATATGGTCTGGCTTCATCAAAGAGGAATTGAACCTCATTTTAGCTTGATCCCCTTGAAACTTCAGGATCGGAATATCTCCCTTGACCACTTTAGAGCTTCATTCGATGAAAGGCTAAAAAAACTCAGTGAAGAAAAAAATCTCGCTACAGAACTTAAAAAAGAGATGGACCGATTCCTCCCTCACAAACAAGTCCTAGAACAAAATCAACTTTGGCCTTCGATCGTTTTTTTAATCAATGAGTTACAAAAGACTATGAATATGGAAATATCGCGGAACAAAGGTGAATAATCTGAGAGCACCGCTTTTTACCCGAAGTTTTGGCCAGAGCCAGAATCGAACTGGCGACACAAGGATTTTCAGTCCTCTGCTCTACCGACTGAGCTATCTGGCCGCGAGCGGGTCAGAATAGAGGATGTGCAAGATTTCCCGCAAGAACGTTCTTAGCTGTCTCGATGTTAAGAAAGACAAAACTTGGGCAGACATTGGTTCGGTTTATTTTTGCGAGAATTCGATCATGTCGCGCACGATCAGGACAGACTCTTCCATCTGGAGGTCCTTTTTGGGAAGCTTTTGCGAGGATTTGTCTTTAGTCTTCAGCGATTTGAGGAATTCTTGGAACTCCTGGTTCTGCGCAAGACGGTTCTGACTCCTCTCTTGCAAACTAGGAAGGTGTTTGCTCCAGTAGGCAGTGGGCTCCTGGATGGTGGGAATGTAGTACTTCTGGAACCACTTCCTAACAAAGGGATCGAGATCTTGGAGGTTGTCGGCAAAAGCGGGAGCGACCTCATCAGGCTGGAGAGGGAATTCGAGGAAGGCCTCCCCAACCTCCTCAAATTGGAGGGGAGAGGGGACCACGATATCAGACTTTACTCCCTCGAGCTGGGTCGATCTTCCTGAAGCAGTGTAGTATCTGCCAACCGTCACCTTGAAAAACGATTGGGCTTTATTGTGGGTCACCGTCTGGTGTTGGATCGTCCCCTTCCCATAGGTCTGCTCATCACCCACTACGATCGCGACTCCGTAATCTTGGAGAGTTTGAGCGACAATTTCGCTAGCCGATGCTGAGCCCCGGTCGGTCAGAATGACAAGAGGTCCGTCGTAATAGCGGGAGCCATCGACGGCTCGGTAGTATTTGATCTGCCCGTCAGAGTATTTGGAGATGACGACAACGCCGCTCGAAATAAAGAGGCCACTCACCTTGACCGCCTGGGTGAGAAATCCTCCCCCATTGTCTCGGATATCGAGGACAAGGCCGTAGAGAGGGCCTTCTTTACGGAGCTCATCAATCGCCGCCTTGATATCAGCCTCGCTATTGATCCCCCCTTCCCCTTCATAAAATGAGTAGAGAGTAATTTTGCCGATCACCCCATCTCCATAGGGCTCTGAAGAGACATCGACCCGTTTTTCATCGAGCGTGATTCTAGATCGAGTGAGCTCCACTTGCTTATACTCTTCCCCCTTCGAAGACGTACGGACAATGCCGAGCTTGGTTTTTGACCCCTCTTTGCCCCGCATCACTTCGAGCACTTTTTGGAAGGAGAGTCCTTTGAGCTGAGTCCCATCCACATCAACGAGTAAATCCCCTTTCTGCAGCTCCCCACTTTCAGCTGCAGGCCCTCCCTCAACAAGCTCGAAGATGGTGATCCCCTCCATCCCCTCTCGAAGGAGGACTCCGACCCCACTCATCCCTTTTTCCAATTGAGCCTTTAGAGCGAGAGCCTCTTCGGGGCTATAGTAGGCGGTATGGGCATCAAGACTCGCTGCCAGAGCCTTGAGAGTGCGCATCACAACGAGGTGCTCCTCTTTTTCTGTAGAGAGCTCTTCTCCCTGCTCGCCAACTCCCAGATACCCATTTTCCATCTGTTGGAGCTGCTTCTCACAAAGGGTGATGAGAGAGACCTCTTTCCCTTCCGTTTTTCCCTCTCCTAACATCTCCATTTGAAACGCGATGAAGCGGGCATACCGATCGTAATGCCGCTGCTTGAGTTCTTCTTCCGTCGTTGGGTAGGATTTTTTAGGGATATCTTCTTCTGTTTTTCGAGACTTGGCGACTGTCACGAGAGCTTCTGGATTTTGCCCCCATTCCGCCCGCCAATTTCTCGCCCGGTTGATCCCATTTTGAATCGTCTCATTGAGAGCAAAAAAGGCAGAGAAACGGTCTTGGGTATACTCCTCTTGCATCACCGACTTGAGATAGGGATCGGGCTTCAAAAAGGGGTGTGCCTCCTCGCTTGTGAGGTAGGAGTAGCTCGGGTCGAACTGATTCAAATAAAGAGTTAATCCCCTTCCTAAAATCTCGGAATTCATCTCCTTCTTATCGACATGGAGGATAAAAAATTGTTCCATAACGGGACGTACATCAGAGGGGGAGAGTAAAGCTTCTTTTGCAATTAGAGGAGAGAAAAGAAATAAACAAGCAAGAACAAAACAACGTATTTTCATTGAGACTCCCCTCTATGTGGTGTAAAATGCTACGTTTTGAACTAGCAGCAAGATGTATGCCGAATAAGAGCGAGTCCCCTTTTTTTTCTTTGGAGAACTTCGAAGGGCCGTTGGATCTTCTCCTCTATCTCATCCAGAAAGAGGAGTTGGATGTGCGGGAGATCCCGATCAGCGAGATCACTACGCAACTTCTTGAGGGGCTGGAAAAGCAAGGTGAGATCGATACTCACGCCGAGAGTTTGGGCTTTGCCTCAAGTCTCCTGCTGCTCAAAAGTCGGAGGCTCTTTCCCCAAGAGGAGGGAGAAGAGAAGATTGAAGGGCCTTTACGCCTTGAGATGCTCGAACAACTCCTCGCCTACACGCAACTCAAAGAGGCAGCCTCCGGACTAGCCAGAAGAGAAGAAGAGCAGAGACTCTTTTTCCCTAGATCAGCTCCCCTCTTCCGGAACCAGCTAGGCCCAGGCCTGGATGAGATCTCCCTCTCCGATCTCTCCCAGACCTTCACAGAGCTTTTGAAAAGAGCCGAAAAGAATCCCCCCGCAACCCTTTCCCAGGAGACTTGGGAGGTAGACCCCAAAATCGCCCTGATCCGCTCCCGATTAAAGAAAAGCTCCAAGATCCCCTTCTCCGACCTATTTTCCCCGGAAATGTGTCGAGAGGAGCTAATCGTCACCTTTTTGGCCCTGCTAGAGTTGATGAAACTCCAAGAGGCCTTAGTTATCAGAGAAAACCAAACCATCATGATCACCTGCCATGAAACAAGCCATCAATCTATTTGAAAAACTTTTAGAAAAAACCACGAAACGAGCCTACTACTCCGCCCAAAAAGAGAAGAGGCGGATCTTAGAGGGGCTCCTCTTTTCTAGTAGTGAACCAATCCCCCTAGCCAAGTTGCGGGAGATCCTGACTACCGCCTTCCCAGCCCACTCTGACGAGGTGAAAACCCTCCTGACCGAGCTCAACGAAGAGTATTTACGAGAAGGGAGAGCCTTCCAGATCGATTTTTTAGCCGAAGGCTACCTTTTGCGGACAAGAGAAGATGTCTACCCCTTTGTTGAGGCCCTACACAAAGACCGGAGAGGGGAGAAGCTCTCGAAAGCAGGAATGGAGGTACTCGCGATTATCGCCTACCAGTCGCCCATCACAAGACGAGAGATCGAACAGATACGAGGGGTCGATAGCTCAGCTGTTGTCTCTTCTCTCCTAGAAAGAGGCCTGATCGAGCCGATCGGCCGCAAAGAGGGGCCAGGCCGCCCCATGCAGTACGGAGTCACCAAGAAATTCCTCCAACACTTCGGCCTCAAAACCACCCAAGACCTCCTCTCCCTCAACCCTTAACCGCGATACCCAACATTCCGCGGTTAGAAATCCCCCAAAGACTAATACTTTAAAGGCATGAAGTCTGCTGTTGGTGGTGGCGGACGGCGGCAGCTGCTCCCATCACAAGCGCGCCAGTTAGAACGCCAGCACTCAAAGCCCCAAAAGTGGCTCCTCCTAGAGTCACGAGGAAGCCAAGCCCGTATAGGGAGGCGGGAGGCATCGCCCCGACACCGTAAAGAGCAAAGGAAATGACTGCAAAGGTAAGAGCGATGATTCCCAATGCAAAAGCCGTCACTTTCGCATCGTGTTCTTTTATTTTAAGACCAGCGCCATCTGTCCCATCTGTAAGGGACGCTCCATTGTTTCGGATGCATGATAAACAGCAAGACATGAGCAAAGATTTTACTCAGGATTGGCCATTCTTGGCAACTCGGAAAATCGCCCCTTGCAAAGAATCGGATTCTCCTCTATATTTTGTAAGCACTCAGCAGATTTACCCGGTTTAAAAAATATGCCAACAATCAACCAATTGATACGAAAAAGGCGAGGCAAGAAGATCCGCCAGAAAAAATCGCCCGCTTTGCAAAAATGCCCGCATCGCCGCGGGGTATGCCTGCAGGTGAAAACCAAAACACCTAAAAAGCCCAACTCTGCGTTGCGGAAAGTGGCTTGGGTGCGCCTCTCTAATGGGCAAGAGATTATTGCCTACATCGGTGGAGAAGGACACAACCTACAAGAACACAGCATTGTGCTTGTTCGTGGAGGACGCGTAAAAGATCTCCCCGGGGTGCGATACCACATTGTCCGAGGGGCTTTGGACTGTGCGGCTGTAAAAGACCGCAAGCAAGGACGATCTCTTTACGGAGCGAAAAGGCCGAAGTAACTCCGAGTAATGCTGGGAAGCTCATTTATGGATTTCCCGGTACGTTCTCTGCGCGCTGGAAGCTCAGGAGAGCACGTTCTCATGATGTGAGATAGGTGAAGAAAGAGACATCTCCTAAGGCTTCTGGTATAAGTTCCGGAAGTTTTTTTGAGAAAAATTTGATTTTTAGGATTTATTATGTCAAGAAGACACCGTGCAGAAAAAAGAAAACCTGAGCCAGACGCTCTCTATGGGAGTGAAACTCTGGAAAAGTTCATCAACCGTTTAATGATGGGTGGAAAAAAGAACCTTGCCCGCCGTATCGTCTACCGAGCTCTAGAAGGGTTTGCGAAAAAAGTCGACATGTCAGGAAATCCTCTTGAGGCTTTCGAAAAGGCACTCGAGAACGCAATGCCAGCCTTGGAAGTCAAATCTCGTCGGATCGGTGGTGCTACTTATCAGGTCCCTGTGGAGATTGCTCCAGGACGTAAGACAGCGATGGCTATGCGCTGGATCATTCTCAATGCCCGTGCAAAAGTAGGGCGTAGCATGGAAGAGGGGCTTATTACCGAGCTCGCCGATTGTTTCCACAACCAAGGGGCAACGATTAAGAAAAAAGATGACACCCACCGTATGGCCGAGGCGAATAAAGCCTTCGCCCATTACAAATGGTAACGTTTTAAGGAAAAACCTTTATGCCAAGATCAAAAGAAGACCGTCTAGACCGGGTAAGGAACATCGGCATCGTGGCCCACATCGATGCTGGAAAAACCACGACCACCGAGCGTATCCTCTATTATGCGGGTCGGACCCACAAAATTGGAGAAGTCCACGAAGGGGCTGCTACCATGGACTGGATGGAGCAGGAGCAAGAGCGTGGAATTACGATCACCTCCGCTGCCACAACCGTCTACTGGGGTGACTCGAAAATCAACATCATCGACACTCCCGGACACGTCGACTTTACGATCGAAGTGGAGCGCTCACTACGTGTTCTAGATGGGGCTATTGCTGTTTTCGATGCCGTCTCTGGGGTCGAGCCGCAATCAGAAACGGTGTGGAGGCAAGCCGATAAGTACAATGTTCCCAGAATCGCTTTTGTCAACAAGATGGACCGTATGGGGTGTGATTTCTTTGCAGCTGTTGAATCTATGCGAGACAAGCTAGGAGCCAATGCAATTCCTATCCACTGTCCTATTGGAGCTGAGAGTGAGTTCGTAGGAATGGTCGACCTGATCAAAATGAAAGCCATCATCTTCCATAGCGAGTCGCTTGGAACCAAGTGGGACGAGACAGATATTCCAGAAGATCTCAAAGAGAAGTGTGAAAAACTCCGTATGCAACTTCTCGAGGAGCTTGCCACAATTGATGAAGAGAACGAGGCCTTCATGACGAAAGTCCTAGAAGATCCAAATTCTCTTACCGAAGAGGAAATCCATAAAGTGATGCGAAAAGGGGTGTGCGAGAACAAGTTCAACCCTGTCCTTTGTGGATCTGCCTTCAAGAATAAGGGTGTGCAGCAACTTCTCGACTCTGTTGTCGCTTGGATGCCTTCTCCTCTAGACCGTGGAGAGGTTAAGGGGACGAATGTCGAAACAGAAGAGCCGATGGCAATCGTTCCGAAAGACGACGCACCTCTTGCAGCCCTTGCGTTTAAAATCATGACCGATCCGTATGTAGGTCGGATCACCTTTGTCCGCGTGTATGCGGGAACCCTCAAAAAGGGGAGCACTCTCATCAACACCACCACAGGGAAAAAAGAACGTGTCTCTCGTCTTTTGCTAATGCACGCAAACGACCGGACCGACAAAGATGAATTCTATACTGGTGACATTGCAGCTTGCATCGGCTTAAAGGGGACCTCAACAGGAGACACCCTATCGCAAGAGGGAAGTGAGATTCTTCTTGAAAAAATGGAATTCCCCGAACCTGTAATCGACATGGCGATCGAGCCTAAATCAAAAGCCGACCGGGAAAAGCTCGCCAATGCTCTCAGTGCTCTTTCTGAAGAAGATCCAACATTCCGTGTCTCTTCAAATGAAGAGACTGGACAGACGATCATCTCTGGGATGGGAGAACTCCACCTCGATATTTTGCGTGATCGGATGGTCCGAGAGTTTAAGGTCGAGGCGAGTGTGGGAAAACCTCAAGTTTCCTACAAGGAGACGATCACAAACCCAAGCAAAATCGAGACCAAGTTCATCAAGCAATCGGGTGGTCGAGGACAATATGCCCACGTCTGTCTCGAAATTGAGCCAAACGAAGCTGGGAAAGGAAACGAGATCGTCAGCAAGATTGTCGGAGGGACCATTCCAAGGGAATACATCCCTGCTGTCATGAAAGGGATCGAAGAAGGTCTCACATCTGGGGTTCTGGCCGGCTACCATCTGGTAGATATCAAAATTGCCATTGTCTTTGGATCGTATCACGAGGTCGATTCAAGTGAGATGGCCTTTAAGATTTGTGGATCGATGGCGATCAAAAATGCTTGTAAAAAGGCTGTTCCGATTCTCCTCGAGCCAATTATGAAAGTAACCGTGATCTCCCCTGAAAAATATCTCGGAGATGTGATCGGAGACTTAAACAAACGGAGAGGGAAGATCCTCGGACAAGAGTCTCAAAAAGGTGGAATTGTCAAAGTCAACTCAGAAGTTCCTTTGAGTGAAATGTTTGGGTACACAACCACCCTCCGCTCCTTGAGCTCAGGAAGAGCCAATTCCACGATGGAACCTGGATTCTTCTACCGAGTGCCGCAGAAAATTCAAGATGAAATTGTCAAGAAGTAGGAAAATAAGTAGATGGCAAAACAAAAACAAAAACAAAAAATTCGGATTCGGCTTCAAGGATTCGACCAAAGACAAATCGACCGCTCAACAGCTGATATTGTCGAAACTGCAAAACGAACAGGAGCACGGGTTGTAGGGCCGATCCCTCTTCCCACTCAAAGAGAGATCTATACTGTTCTCCGCTCTCCTCACGTCGACAGGAAGTCACGAGAGCAGTTCGAGATCCGTACACACAAAAGGCTAATTGATATATTAGATCCTACAGGAAGAACGATTGATTCCCTAAAAACCCTCTCTCTTCCTGCTGGGGTGGACATCAAAATCAAAGCTGCGTAAGTACGTGTCTACGGAAACTCTTCCCTTAACTCCCGAGAAGAAACACTCTTCTCAGGTTTTTTTTGCTGCCCTCAAGGAGAGATTTCGACTCAATCCAGGTTCGGACAAAGAGACCTACCATCTGGTACTTGAAGCCGACCTCCCCTACAAGGTGGGTGACAGCATTGGAGTCTACCCTGAAAATGACCCCCATTACGTCGAAAAGATCCTCGCTACCCTAAACACCTCTAGAAAACACCTCGTACAAGACCGGGAAGGAAATCCCCACACCTTAGAGACCTTCTTACAGAAAAAAGCCAATCTCAATCGGATCTCTAAAAAAATCCTACAACACAAAAGCTCCCTGCTAGAAGCCCTCTCCCATGGGAATCCCGAGCCCTCCTCTTTTTGTGCCCATCTCTCCCCTATTCCCCCCCGCTACTACTCAATCGCCTCTTCTCCACGTCACTCCCCTCATGAGATCCATCTCACTATCTCAGTAGCTGAAAATCCAGTGGAGGCTCCTTTCCCCTTTGGTACCTGCTCCCACTACCTCTGCCACCAAGCTCCCCTTGGTGACCCCTCCATTCCGATCTTCCTTCAGCCTTCCCCCTACTTTTTTCTCCCAGACGAGGCCTCTTCTAAACCTCTTATCATGATTGGACCTGGAACGGGAATTGCCCCTTTCAGAGGCTTTTTGCAAGAGAGGGCAGCTTCCAAAACTTCTTCCCCTAACTGGCTTTTTTTCGGTGAACGGTGCCAAAAAACCGACTTTTACTACCAAAATGAGTGGGAATCTCTGCAAACGGCAGGGCTTCTAGAAGTAACCTGCGCCTTCTCCC
>SDBV01002404.1_pt1 | contig 27939 bp, 27 predicted proteins | sample 2277081 | NCBI WGS metagenome assembly SDBV01 (sample SAMN10402039, study PRJNA504765) | marine sediment metagenome | isolation source: marine sediment core GS10_PC15, 223 cmbsf | place: Arctic Ocean: Southern Knipovich Ridge | collected 2010 | reverse complement strand
TGACCAGAAAAGCCCGCTTTTGTTTTGAAAATTAGGATTTTGGTAATTCGATATTGTTTAGCATTTAGGGTTTAGTGCTTAGGATTTCAGCGTGATTTTGTAATAAATCGCGCTGTAGTATTAATAAGCGCTATGAACGAGGGACACGAATATGCATCGACGTGATTTTTTAAAGGCGGCTGGTTTCGGGGCGGTATCGATGGCGTTGCCGGGATGCGGTGGTTTATTTCAAAGCGAAGCTGGTCGGGCTTGCGGCAAAGAGCCCAATATCGTATTGATAATGGCAGACGATATGGGTTTTTCTGATATCGGCTGTTACGGCGGTGAAATCGATACGCCGAACCTGGACGGTCTGGCGGCAAACGGTCTGCGCTTTACGCAATTCTATAACACCGCTCGCTGTTGTCCGACACGGGCCAGCCTGCTGACCGGCTTATATGCGCATCAGGCAGGTATCGGACATATGTCGTATGATAACGGATTTGACAGCTACCGCGGTGTTCTAAGCAAAAATTGTGTCACGATTGCCGAAGTGCTTAAACAGGCAGGTTACGCGACGTATATATCGGGCAAGTGGCATCTGTGTCACTTTGACTTCAAGACTCGGGCGTCGGACTCTCGGTACTCCTGGCTGATACAGCGCGGTTTCGATGAGTTTTACGGCACTTTGGCAGGGGCGGGCAGCTTCTACAATCCACCCGGCCTGATGCGAAATAATACTCCTGTAAAACCCGGAAAAAGCGATTATTACTATACCGAGGCCATAAGCGACAATGCCGCCAGGTTTGTGACCGAGCATGTCACCAACAAACCGGATAGGCCATTCTTTATGTACGTTTCTTACACAGCGCCGCATTGGCCTTTGCACGCACCAGAAGAAGCAATCGCCAAATACAAAGGCCGATACGATAATGGTTGGGATGCGCTGCGAACTTGGCGCCATAAGCGAATGATTAAGATGGCCGTCGTTGAAGATGCGTGGAAGATTACGCCTCGTGACCAGAGGGTCGCGGCCTGGGAGAAAGCAAAAAACAAAAAATGGCAGGCAAGAAGGATGGAGGTTTACGCCGCCCAGGTTGATTTAATGGATCAGGGCATCGGCCAAATCGTTGCTGCACTGAAAAAGACAGGGCAACTTGACGACACACTGATTTTATTTTTGTCTGACAACGGGGGTTGCTCCAGTACGTTAAAAACCAAAGACGATTTTTTTGAACCGGGCGGCATTGTAGATAGAACATCGCCTGACGGCAGAGCTGTCAGATTCGGCAATGACCCATCAATCATGCCGGGGGCAGCTGATACTTTCGCCAGTTATGGTCTGGCCTGGGCCAATGCCAGCAATACCCCGTTTCGCGAATACAAGTGCCGGGTTCACGAGGGTGGTATCGCTACGCCGTTGATAGCACATTGGCCGGCCCGGATCAAAGGCAGGGGGCGGCTTGAACATCAGCCCAGCCACGTGATCGACATTATGGCCACATGCGTTGATGCCGCCGGTGCAAAGTATCCGGGGCAATATAAGGGTCACAAAACCAAGCCGACCGAAGGCCGAACTCTTTTGCCGGCATTTGCCGGTGCCCTGATTGCCGAAAAAGCCATCTACTGGGAACACGAAGGCAATCACGCAGTGCGAGACAGCAAATGGAAACTGGTCGCGAAAAACGACATGCCCTGGGAGCTTTATGACATGGAGCAGGACCGCTGCGAATTAAATAACGTTATAGACGAGTGGCCGCAAAAAGCCCAACAGCTAAAGGCAATGTATAAAGCCTGGGCCAAACGTTGCGGCGTCCGCCCCTGGCCTCCAAGCAAGTGGAAAAACCAGACAGAAGGCCGATAACGGACCGCTGCCACCAGAAACGCAACGTGGCAAAAGCCGGCGTTTACTGCAGATAAGTAATGCTTCTGCGATGCTATTGCGGCCAAAGTTAAAGATTCGAGAAATCCGGGGGGTATTTCCGATATATATTGTTATGGAAGCGACCGAGTCGGAAACCAAGCCGTGCATTTTTTGTGCTGAGACTATACAGGCCAAGGCGGTCAAGTGCCGGTTCTGTAATGAGTTTCTCAATACCGAAAAAGCTAAAGCGCTGGAAGCGGGTCTGGAGGGAAACGGCGAGGATAAAATCCTTTACCAGGGCAGGCCTTCACTTTGGGGGATGGCGGGGGCGGTTATAAAGGGACTGGTTTTTCTTGGTCTGGCTGCAAGCCTTTTTTATTATCCGCTGGAGGAACTGGAAATCTTTCGGCTTGATGAAGGTTCGGTCGCAGCCGAATACACCGAAGTAAGCGAGCCCACATCGGAAACGGAGGTTGCCGAGAATATTGCCGAAGAATCATCGCGGTTCGGGTTGACGGCTGAACAGGCGGTGATGTTCGGCGAGTACAGGGTAATGGCCGGCGCCGGACTTGGTATTATTGTTGTGCTGATACTCTTGCTGAAGATGCTTCGATTGAAAATGATGTATTATGAGGTTACCGAAGAACGGATTGAATTCAGCAGGGGGATTCTTGACAGAAGGATTGACAACATCGATATGTTCCGTGTGATTGACCTTCGGCTGCGCCGGAGTCTGCTGGATTGTATCGTGGGGGTGGGGACTGTTGGATTGATAACGACAGACCAGACAGACCCCGAATTTACATTTGAAAAAATACGCAGGCCACGCAAGCTTTATGACGTAATCAAGAAGGCCAGCCTGGAGGCCGACCGTCGTAACACCGTTTTGCATCTGGAATAAAGATTACTGTTTTCGGCCAAACTACAGAAACCATAAATCAAGTCCCGCCGCTTTTTCTCGATACAGATAGATGCTGGCTCGAATACAGTGAGGCATAGCAACGGCCATTATTCCGGCAATAATATAATTGGCAGTCCTGACAAACTCCGCGGGCAGGACCAGGGGCAGCATCAGCAGCAAGGGCGCCAACAGGCCGCAGTTTATACCAACAATAAAAACAATAGGCTTTATTGACTCGAGTTTTGCTTCGACGACCTGTTTGAGGGGTTTGGTAAAATCAGCAAAGCAGCGGTCCAGGGTGCCGTTGTCCTCGGCGGTTCTGACATGAGGAATCATTCCTTCATAGACCAAAGATGAAGCCTGGAGGGCTTCGGTAAAGCTGTGGCCGTTCTCTATTAAATCAAGGGACCGTTGCATTTTATTGCGAAGGTAAACGTTATCTATGGTGGAGACCGAATGTTGCAGCATCTCAAAGGCGCTTAGAGTGCTGTCGCAGGCGATTTTAAGACAGATAAAGAATTGCATCAGGGCGAGTTGTCGCGACCATGTACCAATGAAAGGTAGTTTAGCGGCGAGCCAATGGCGCCAGTATCTTATCGATTCAAATTGAGCAGGCAATAGAAGAATAACGGCCAGTATCGCCAAGGCGATAACGGCGAGTTGTTGCAGGAAGATAAACTTAAACAGCACGTTGACGAGATAAGCACAGATGGCTAATCTCCAATAGAGTCCCAGGCGAGAAGTCAGCGGGATTGTCTGTCGAAGGAAGTAGGCTGCGGAGCGCAATGATTCGGGTAATCTGCCGGTTTGCTGACCGCACTTTAGCATTGCCACGTAAAAAGAAGGAAAACGATAGGAGAGCAAGGCTTGATTTAAATCGCTGCCGTCAAGGAAGGCTTTGCGCAAATCGCGGATGAAAGTTTGATTTACCCGATAGCGCAAGTCCTGGCCGGCAACATCGAAGGCCTTGTCACAGATGATACCGGCGTCGAGCAGCTTGGCAAGATTCTCGGTAAAGACACAAAGTTCCAGCCAACTCTTAACCGTTCGGTGAGAGGGTAGCGTTGTGGTGATCATCTTTAAGTTTTTATTTTATACTCACTGCCTAAAAATCACAGTTAATGATGTAAACTTCCTGACCGTCTTGCATGATTTTTTTGCCGCCGTTCGCCAGTATTGCTTTTTCGGCGATGTTAGCGATGCGCTCGCCGATGTCAGTTATTTTGGTAACGGCAGGCAGGTTGTCACGGGTGGTGTTAACATACCTGTCATTGAAAGGCTTTGTCCAGTACGGGAAGACCTTCTTATATAGAAAATCCTGCGAAGTGAGTTTTTCGGGAATACAATCTTCACCGTTGATAACCGCCAAAAGCCCCGCTACCGTTGCCGCGGAGCAGTCATTATCGTAACCTGCCGCGACGGCGATGCCCACGGTTTTCATAAAGTCACCTTGGCCGTACAACACACTCATTATCACCGAAAGTGCGTTATGAACCGCACATGCCCTCATTGGGTATCCTTTATAGGATTCTTTTTTGTGATAGCCGACGTACTTATTGTTAATTTCCTTGCGGGCATCGCGCCAGTTGGGGTATTGTTTGTGCCATTTTATCATGTCGCGCACACCTTCTGCGAAGGGACTGTCACCAGGTACCGCGTCAAGTCCCATCTGGACGAGTTTTTTGACATCTTTTTCAAAGAAAGCTACGCTGAACATCACGCCAAATGCTACAGACGGATGCGTGCCCCAATCATCGTTGGTAATACGCGCTCCCCACAGCGACCATTCGGCTGCCTTTTTTGTCATTCCCGGATAAAACGCTCCCCATATCTCATTTTCTATCTGGCAATCAACGTGGCACCAGTTCTTGTTATTTTCCTTCCTGCCGGTATCGGGGGCGACAAGTCCCTTGCTCATAAGTTTGCGCGCGGTGGAATTTGCGCACCAGATTTTACGGTTGACGCATTTCTTCCACATCTCGGTAATCTCAGGGTAGGTAATGTCCAGCCCGTATTTTTCAACCGCGTGCAGGGTGACAAATTCTATGTCGGTATCGTCATCGGAAAAGGCCCCGCCGAGAAATTCGCATACAACCGGCACGAAACCGCGTGCGTCGTTTAACCTCATTCTCAGTGGATTCGGACCTGTCTGGCTGTAAAAATCTCTGTAGCTGTAATAACGGTCCGGAACAAACGGCATCGGCTCCTTTTGATACAGGCCTTCGAATGGATAGCCCATGTAGTTGCCCACCAATTGGCCAATCCAGAACGCCCGCATCTTACCTACAAGTTCCTGCCGACTTATGACCCTTTCTTTCGCCGAGCATAACTGACAACTTCCCGCCATAACAAATAACACTGCAATTAAAAGCAAAGCTTTTTTCTTCATTGATTTACCCCTTCTGCAATAATTAAACCTCTGTGATTTCTATGTCATCACCCGAAAGATTAATTATATACTAACCTGCCCTGTGGTTCACGGATTTCTTTTTCAGCTTGATAGGGGTTTGGCCCAAATTTAAAAAATTTTATTGTCGCATTTCGGCCCTCTTTTCGCTCTTTATAGTAGAAACAGAAGCGTTTTTGTTTGGAGACCTGAATCAGGTGCAGTCAGACGCTGAACTTGTAAATGCCGTTTTAGACGGCCAGAAACAGGGATTCGCTGTCCTTGTGAGGCGGTACGCTCGGCCTGTGCGCGCGGCGGCTTTGAGTGTTACCGGTGACTATCATCTGGCCGCTGACGTTTCGCAGGAGGCATTCGTAAAAGCCTACGAGAAGCTGGCCGGCCTGCGAAAGGCAGAGGCGTTCGGGCCATGGCTGTTGAAAATCACCCGCCGATGCGCCCTGGATTACGCATGCCGAAAGCATAAAGAATCGCCGTTGGAAACGACTGCTATGGCGATTGAAAATCGCAACGGCCAACTCGATGAGCGAAAGCAGGCATTACTTGGCGCGGTATTAGAGCTGCCGAAGGCAGAAAAACAGGTGATTATGCTTCGTTATTTTGCCGGCCACAGCGTCAAAGACGTTGCCCAGATTGTTGGAAGAAGTGTTGGTACCATAACGAAACAGCTTTCGCGGGCACACAGACGCCTGCGAAAGATAATGAAGGAGGCAGAGAAATGACTGCCCAGGATAATGTAGAAAATAAATTAAATGAATTGGCCGAAGCGATTGGCGAAGACGACGTCCTTGTCGAGAACGTAATGAGTCGCATCGACGCCGCACCTATTGCCCAGGCTGAAAAGAATTTTAAGAATAAACTCTTTGTCAGGAGATTTATCATGAACCGTTTTACAAAATTAGCCGCCGCGGCGGTAATCATAATCGCGGCAATATTTTCTGTAACAATTTTCGACAAAACAATGCCAACTGCCTACGCCCTTGAACAGACCATTGAGGCTAATCACAGTGTACGTTTTCTGTATATTCAAAGCTCTGTTTCATCAGACCAGGAGCCTGGAATGACATGGGTTGAATTTGATGAAGCGGGTCAGGTCAAAAACGTGCGAATTGATTTACCTGAATGGGCTGGAGGTGGTGACGGCCCCAAACTAATAATATGGAAAGAAAACAGAGCACAAGTATGGATAAAGAAGAAAAAGTGTATAGTAACTATCCTGGATAAGACTGTTGCGGCCCAGATGGTCAAGATGGCGGAGCAATTTGATCCTAAACTGGCGGTTGAACGTCTGCAAAGAAAGAAAGAACAGGAAAAAATAAAATTAGCAATTGAAGAACCTGAAGATAAAGCTGAACCGATTGTTGTTACAGCAACATCAGTAGTTGAAGATGATGCACCATTCCAGCGTGCGGTTCTATGTGTTGACCAGGCCACAAAGCTTGTTATATCCGTCGAGCTTTACAAGCTACATGGTGGTCAGTATCAAAAAGTGATTACGCTGGAATACTATGATTATAATCAGCCCATCGACCCAAAAATGTTTACTATGGATGAGGTGCCTAGCGATGTTATGCGTGTCGATCAGACAACTCAAGAAATGGGTATTGTGCAGGGAGACCTTACCGGCAAAGAAATAGCTGTCAAAGTGGTCCGGCAATTTTATGAAGCCTTGATTGCTAAGGATTATACCAGAGCTGGACAGATTTACTCTGGTCTGCCTGCAGCAAAGATGCAGGAACGGTGGCAGAATATAAATGTTCTAAGGATAGTTTCGATTAGCGAGCCAATCCCTCACCCATCTCCCGAAGTTGGTGGTTTTCAGGTGCATTGTGAGATTGAAATAGAAAAAGAGGGGGTCAAATCAATTTTGAAACCTTATGGCCCGGCGGTGCGCCCAGTTCACGGACGGCCTGATCGCTGGAACATCCATGGTGGAGTTCGATAGATCCGTGCGTTTGCACAAAAACGAGGTGTTATCAAAAGGCCGGGCTGATTTGGCCCGGCCTTTTTTATTGATTGGGGGCGCCGGCGCCGGTATCATAGCTGCTATGAGAATACCATTGACAAAGTACGGCCGGCCGCAGGTTGTTATATTTCCGGCGATGATAATCGCGATAATGGCTATTTGTCTGCTGGCATCATTGCCTGTTTGGGCCCTTTGCTGGCTGGAGGCTATCTTTGCGGTTGTCCTGATATGGGTATTATCGTTTTTTCGTGACCCCAAGCGTACAATTCCGCAGGACAAGAATCTTCTGCTTTCACCGGCTGACGGCACAGTAGCCGATATCGAAACGATAGACGAAAATGACTTTATTGCAGGCCCCGCCGTTAGGATCGGGATATTCCTCAGCGTTTTCAATGTCCACATCAACCGCGCTCCCTGCGGCGTAAAGGTTGAGAAGATCGTATATAAGAAGGGCAAATTCAAAGACGCCAGGGATGCCCAGGCAGGGCAGGTCAACGAATCCAACGACCTGTATCTTGTCAGGTGCGATGGGCCGGCAGATAAGCTGATTGTGCGGCAAATCAGCGGGGCGATTGCCAGGCGAATCGTCTGCGAGGCAAAAGAAGGGCAAAATTTGACTGGCGGCCAGAAGTTCGGAATGATAAAATTTGGTTCCAGAACGGAACTTTACGTCCCGGCAGGCGATAGTGTAAAGCCTCTGGTCCGTGTGGGCGATAAAGTAAAAGCGGGCGTTACCCCGCTTGTAAAATACGAAATGTGAGAAGCGATAGATGCCAAGGTTAAAAACACAAGCTTCAAAGGATAGTTTGCTTCGGCGAATGCGAAAGCAGAGGCTGAAATATATAGCTGTTCTGCCTTCACTGATAACCCTGCTTAACGGCTTATGTGGTTTTGCAGCAATTGTTTTTGCCGGTCATGGCCAGTTAGCTACCGCCGGCTATATGATACTGCTTGCGATGATTGCCGATATGCTTGACGGACGTGTGGCGAGAATGAGTAAGAGCACTTCAAGTTTCGGCGGGCAGCTCGACAGTTTGTGTGACGTGGTCAGCTTCGGGGTGGCGCCGGCGGTTCTGATGGTCAAGATGCTGGAATATAAGCTGGACGCCATTGAGCTTCATTTTATCGAGAGGTTCATCTGGCTGGCAGCGGCGGTATATATAAGCTGTGCGGCGATTCGGTTGGCCCGATTTAACGTTGAGAATGAAGAAGACGAGTCGGCACATATGAGTTTTATAGGGCTGCCGACACCAGCGGCGGCGGGGGTAATAGTGAGCCTGGTTATTTTTCATCAGGAGTCACTGCCGGCGATGTTAGAGCGGAGCACGAACACATACATTATTCTGGACAACGCAATTACTTATATCCTGCCGTTTCTGGCTTTTGGCGCAGGCGTGCTGATGGTCACCAGGATTCGCTATCCGCATATTGTCAATCAGTATATAAAAGGCAAAAAGCCTTTTGCTCATCTTATCCGGGTGCTTTTGGTTCTTGGTCTGATTATCTGGAGTTGGCGGACAGCTTCTGTTGTGATTTTCTGTGGCTTTGCGTTCAGTGGATTTTTCAAATGGGTGTACTACAAATTCATTCGAAAAGCAAGCGGCCTGGCCATAACGCCTGACCAGACCGTTATGGTAGTTCCCGACCAAATAGGCGCCGTCGAGCATGACGGCGGTATTTAGCAAGCTCTCTGCCTTACCTGTCTATGTGTGTTGTCTGGAAGTCCTGCTGTTTGATGGTGGACTGGTTTATTTGATAATACTGCTCGACAACGTGACACAGCCGCTGCAGAACAGCCCTGCCTTCGGCGCTTGCTTCCAGGCCGACCAGTTGCACTCCCAGGCAGAGATGTTGCTGGTCCGCGGTTGAGCGGATGTTTCTGATCTGGGCGCAGAAATCCAGAAGTTCCTCATAAGGCAAAGGTGTAAACTGTAATCTGATAAACTGGCCCACCCTGAAATCCGGTCCGCACTCGGCACTGAGGGCGATTTGTGCACCGCCGGCCGAGATATCGGAAAGCTGGGCATCCCAACTGGCCCGGTCCGGTATCGGCTGGGAGTGACCGTTTTCAGGACGGCGATGCCACAGCTTAATATTGACCTCAAGTGAAGCCGGCACGCTGACACGGTAATAGCTTCTCCTTGAGGCCATTTCGATATACTGAGGCATAACCAGGACCATCATTCCCCCGCTGGGATTCTGTGCTGACGGTTCAAGGCCTAAGACCGCTGCATCGAAAATGAATTTGCCGTATTTGTACTTGAACGACAAACCAACTACCTGCCCAACCTCTATGTTTATCGGCTGGGGCTTTTTCCTCGGCGAGACCTGTATATTGAACTGCGTGGCTCCAATAGTTGTTATCAGAACCTTTGCAACCTGCCATTTGCCTCTCGAGAGGTAAGTCATAATGACCGGTAGCTTTTTTTCGAGCGCGAGCTCGAGAATATTCCTCGGCTCGACACCCCGTAACCTTGCTAACTCTCCCATATCACCCTCCCTAAGACGGCACATTTTTGCCTTAATAATTTGCCAATGTTAGTACTGCCCGAGAAACCATTTCGTATCTGTTCCTATCTAAATATATATAAACCGTTGCGAGGTATTCAAAATCAGCTGCGGGGCAAATTTGCAATAATTGCGTTTTTTTTCAATAAAAGGCCTCAAATTCAAACGCAATGTTGCAAAAAGCACGGCGAGGAATTATCATTGCTTAAGTATATGAGTAAAACGTTTGACACTAAGAAATTTGCCGCCGATAAAATAGCCTTTCTTGGCTTGCTTATTGTTGCGCTATTGATAGCCCGGCTGATAATCACATCAAGGTCCGCTATTGTTCTTTCTGAGCCGATAGTACTGGAACATAGCGGCTTGTCGGTATCGATACCGACAGGTCGAGGCTGGCGAAGCGAAAACAGATGGTTGTATCAGGAAGACGGCTTTACTTTGAGCGGTGTTTTTGTGCCCTATTCTGCCAATCCCACAATTCTTGTTCAATGTCAATACCTGCTGGCCGCCGAAGATGCCTCTGCCAGCGCCATGTTCGAACAAAGGGCCCAGAAAATAAAAGGTGCGATTGAAAAAACCGGTCAGACGGACACGGGTTCACTGACACTTGACTGGGCGCATATAAGGAGGCAAAAAACTCTTTTTAATACATTCATCGGTACGGTGCTGCTGGCGAATAACCGCCGACTTAACGTCAAAGTTGATGAAGTTGCCGGCGACACAGAGGCAGCTGAGCGATTGTTCAACAAAATCATAGAAAGCTTAAGCTTCGAGGGCAACCCGTTGCTCACAGCCGGGACCGAAATTGTCACAGCGATTAAAGATGTGGGGCTGGATCGTTTTCTGCATAACAGGGAGCAACAAAACTTTTTCCTTATTAAGGATACAGCCAGGCGTACTATCGGATTTACCATGGATGTGCTGATCGACTCGCAGCAAAACAGTCCGTTAAATATTCAGGGTGCGGGTCTTTTATATTTGCCGGGCAGGTACGCCCTGGAGCAGGCGACGTTTTTTCAAAGCGACAACGGTTTTGATGAGTTTGAATGGCAGATTGAAAGGGTTGAGCGAAAAAGCAGGACAGGCACCAAGATATCCGCCGAGTACTCCGGGCCGATAACCGTCAAGCGATTTGGTCCGCAGGCTGAGGAGAAAAGTTATCACGCCGGCCGGGCGATGATTCCGGCAGTCCTGGCGGATATGGTTTTCGAGCAAATGCTTGACAGCGATTATGAAAAAATAATTATAGATGTAATTAAGACCGATGGAGCAGTGGCGCCGATGCTTGTGTCCAGAACCGAAGCGACAGACCGGGCCGGTGACGTCGATAATATTGAATATGTATTGATGGCGGAGTTTCTGGACGGCCGGGGGTTTTCCGAGATGATATTTTTCGACAGCCAAAGACAGATTTTAGGAAGCATCCTTAAGCAGGAGCAAGTATATATCTTTGAACGTACTGATTTGGAAACTGTATTGAAACTGTTTCCGCAACAGGCGGATTACATCCTGAAAAAACGTAAAACCCTGAAACCAAATTAACTGTAGCTCGAATAAGAGGGTCAATATTATGGCTGAACTTTATGACTGTATCATAGTTGGCGCAGGCCCCGGGGGTCTGGGAGCGGCGCTTTATACCGCCCGCGACAGGTTGAAGACGCTGATACTTGAAAAATTCTTTCCCGGCGGACAAATTAGCACTACTGACAGAATAGAAAACTATCCCGGCATAAAGCGCATTGGCGGGCCTGAGCTGATTGAACAGATGCTTAACCAGGCCAGGGACTTCGGCGCACAGGTCGTGACCGGCAGCGAAGTCACCAGCCTGAAGAAACTCGACGACGGCAATATCGAGATCAACTGTGACCAGACAAAATACATTGCGAGGGTGGTTATTCTGGCTCTGGGCAGCGACTATCGTAAACTCGGTATTCCCGGCGAGGAAGAATTCCGCAACGCAGGTGCGGGTGTCAGTTACTGTGGGACCTGTGACGCCCCGTTTTTTAAGGGCAAACAGGTCCTGGCTGTAGGCGGCGGCAATACGGCGATCGAAGATACGCTGCACCTGGCAGAATACGCTGACAAAGTGACACTTATACACCGAAGGGATGAATTCAGGGCGACAAGGGTGCTGGTCGAGGAGCTTTTGGAGAAGGTCAATGCCCCCGGTTCAAATCTGACTATCAAGTACAGCACTGTAGCAACAGCCATAGAAGGCCGGGACAAGGTCGAATCGGTTAGACTCAAAAATGTAAAAACCGGCGAAGAACAAGACCATCCCTGCGACGGTGTATTCATATTCATTGGCATGGTCCCAAATACCGGTTTTTTGAAGGGCTTTGTAGATTTAACTGACCACGGGTTTATAAAATGTGATTGTGCTTATCTTCGCACAAAAGTTCCCGGTGTCTTTGTGGCAGGTGACTGCAGAGTCGGCGCCGCCATGCAATTAGCTACTGCCGTCAGCGACGGGGTTGTAGCGGCAATGATGTTGAAACAATATTTGAGGGACCCTGACTGGTGGAACACTCCAGTTAGTGACATCCTGCCTCCGGGCGGATGGTAATTATACGAATGACGAGCAGAAGATTCAATTAATGTACGTGGAGATCAATGATTAGCAAAGCTTTACTGCAAGAGATTATGTGGGAAAGTGTCAACGAAACTTTCGAAACGATGATTTCTTTACCGCTTGAAAAGTTGGCCCAGCAGAATGAAGACCCGGAATCCTCGACGTCATTGGTTGCATCTATAACTTTCACCGGGCCATGGCAGGGCGCCTTTTTTATGCGATGCAGCGCAGAGGGCGCAGAGCAAATTGCCAAGGCAATGCTTATGATCGAAGGTGATGAACCACTGGCCGAAGCCGAAATATGTGATGCCTTTGGTGAGTTAGTCAATATGATCCTTGGGGGGCTAAAGAGCAGAATACATGACAGCGTCGGCGAAATAGATATTTCCATACCATCGGTAACGAAAGGCCGGTTAATGCGGCCGCTGCTTGGTAAAGATACAATTGAGTCCCGTTTTGCTGCTCGCTGCAACGGCCATACCTTGACTCTGGCTATTGCGTACAAAGTTGCAAACTGAAAACTTCATAAAGCATAACTACCAGGCAGGATGGCTGAACACATGGTCCGCCTCAGAGAAGATTAATGCTGATTTGTCAGGGCCAGTCTCGGCATCCTGTAGCAATAAACCCAATACCTCGCCTCGCTCCAGGCCGATTCGGTTTCGAAAGGTTGGCCTGGGAAAAGTTCTTTGGTATTCGGTACATGTTGTAATTTTACTTCCAGCCTTTCTACGCCTTCGGTGAGGTGACGCGGAACGAGGAATTCCTCTTCACGCCAGCGGCGGTTGCTGGTGATGATATTGTGTTGTGTTTTGCCCAGTTCACCTTCGGCGTATGGATAGCTGTAAACACAGGTATTACTGCCGGCCGTATACCATTGGCCGACGTATTGCCATTCGGTATCAGGCTTATCGGCTGGTCGTACCCAGACCCTGGCACATTGATTGGGATAGAGATAATCGAACTTTCGCCGCAGCATCACGCCGAGATTATTTGGGTCCAGACGGACTTTGAATTGAGAGATTCCCTTCGTTATTCTTACCTGGTCCTCTTCAGCCGGGAAGTACATCTGCGCACTGGCTTCTTTCTTATGGTGATGGTCAGGGCCCCATTCGTAACGAGAAACCAAAGTATAGGGCTTGCCAGTATCAGGCGAACGATAGTCGTGTCTTTCAATATCTTTTTCATCGCAGACGTTAAGCTCATCGGTCAGTATCAAAGTCGGCGAATCGATTCCATACCAGTACGCTACGCCGCTGTAGTGCTCTGCATGCTGATTCACCCCGCCGTGTTCAAGGCCAATAACCGCACGCCTGCCAAAAGGAAAAATATCCGCTATCAAAAATCGATAAGCCGAATTCACATGGTCCAATTCGCTGGCCGCATCTTTGGTTTCGGTCCCCACCGGATGGCCGACCAGCGGAAGAGTCATATTGCGTCCGCCCCAATAGTCACCGCCGCCACCCCATTCCTCGGTGCCTGTGCCCCAGGCCTGTGGCGTCCGGCTGTCATCAAAGAAAAAACGCGGGTCCCCTTCCAGCGTCCAAAGCTTGCCGCTACGCGAGAATATCCAGCTCATACCAACAAAATTACCGCTCCAAACACCGCCGCCTTCGGCCGCAGCGGTATCCAGAAATACTATATCTTTGCCCAACTTCGGCTCAGGATGATTACTGTAGGTAGCATGGAAATAAGCCGCGTGATTAATAGGGTCGGTGAATTTAACCGTGCGAATCTCACTTCTGATGTCTTTGATTGCTTTATCACCACGTCCCTGGATCTCGACTTTGGCATGGCGGAAAAAAGGCATCGGATAATAACAAGCCAGATAAACATTCTTTTGGTCGTAGCGAATTACCATCGGAAAACCCTTGACCAGGTATTCACGGTCGTTGTTATTGTAAAGATGGCCCGCGCCGAAAAACAAATCGATAGGTACATCGACCGAACTGTGCCAGCGACCGTCCCAGGTTATTCGCAAACGACACTTACCGAAGTCGTACGCTTGGGCACGCGGCACGGTGAATTTCAACGCGCGAATTGTTGCAGGCGTATTATCAAGTTCAGCAACGGTGCTCCATCGATTAGGCTTGACCGTCAACTTTGATTTGAAGGTCTTAACGCCTTTGCCTTTGGGCGCAATATCGGTTCCCGCTCGATTGAGCAATTCCAACACATCTTTATCGGGAGGTGTTTGGTCCCACGAAGCCAGTGGGCGAGATAGATTTTTCATTCCCGGTGAAAAGAGATGGTAGATATAGTAGCCGGTACCATAAAAAGTCCTGCTGTATGCTATTCGAAACGATTCCTCAAAACCCAGAGGCACCCACATCAGGTTCGCTCCTTTGGTCACCGACCAGGTCCAGGTAAGAGGATTTGGAAACAGCTCCTCCGGAATAAAGGACGTCTCCTTCAGTCTCTTTTTAGCGTCAACCGGATTTGCAGTAGCGGTTTCTTTGACAATAAAATCTTTTCCATCAACTTCGTAGTGCCATGGGCTGCCGCGCCAGTGATTAGTCCGTTTGAAGTATAAAACGCCCGGACCTTTTACGTCGAGGGTTACATTAAAGTCATCCGATTCCTGATAAAGGAAATGACTGGCGTCGGCCGTGCGGTTATTGCCCTGGCGGTCATAGGTGCTCCGCATATACGCCCGCACGCCGATACGATGATACGGCAGCCGGTCCCACATCCTGTAGGCATCAAGGCCGACCGGTATAATCGGAGGAGCCTCAGACTGCGCGGGCTCAGCGGCATTGGCCCCGGAACTGATAACCGACATAAAACCCAAAACAACGACAAATAAAAGCCTTTTCATTCGCAACCCTTTCAGACAAACTAACATTCTACGTTATAGGGGCTTGGTCTCAACAAAATAAATTGCATGCCTGAAAAATATTGATAAATGGCCAAAATCATATATGCTACTGCTTTGAAGGGAAAAATTCTGGGAAAGCTCGATTATGCGGACAAGGCAATTAGGTAATACGGATTTACAGTTGACGGCGGTGGGCTTAGGCACCTGGGCGATGGGCGGGCCCTGGGAGTACGGCTGGGGACCACAGCAAGACGAGCCGGCAATCGCGGCAATCCTTGCGGCGCTGGACCAAGGCATCAATTGGATAGATACCGCAGCGGTGTACGGCCTGGGACATTCCGAAGAGCTTATTTGCCAGGCCCTGAAGCAAACCAGCGAAAAACCTATTCTCGCGACAAAGTGCGGCCTGCTGTGGAACGACAAAAAACAGAAGGTCTCCAACCTCAAGGCCGACAGCATTATCGAAGAATGTCACGCCAGCTTAAAGAGGCTCAACGTTGATACAATAGACCTTTATCAGATGCACTGGCCGATGCCGGATGAGGATATTGAGCAGGCCTGGGAGGCGATGGCCAAAATGGTCGAGCAGGGAAAAGTCAGGTACATTGGCGTATGTAACTGCAACGTTGACCAAATCAAGCGAGTTCAAAAGATTCATCCCGTTGCCTCACTTCAGCCGCCGTACAGTATGGTCCATCGTAAAGTCGAAGCCGAAATTCTGGGTTATTGCGCTGAAAACGATATAGGCGTTGTCGCATACAGCCCGATGCAAAGAGGTCTATTGACCGGGGCGTTCAGCAAAGAAAGGCTGGCAGCTTTAGCTGATGACGACCACAGAAAGAGACACCGTGACTTTCAGGAGCCGAACTTCACAGCCGCCCTTGAGCTTGTCGAGGGCCTGAAGCCGATTGCGGCCCGCAATCACAGGACACTGGCCCAGTTAGCCGTTAGCTGGGTGCTTCGAAGAAGTGAAGTAACAGCCGCCATTGTCGGGGCGCGCAAGCCTGAACAGATAATCGAAACCGCACCGGCAGGCGACTGGAAACTGGGGGCCGAAGATATAGAAGAAATCGAGGAACTGTTAAACGAATTGCAGGAAAAGATAAATGACAAATAATAAAGACCTCTACACAAGTCCCCTTGTTGAAAGAAACGCTTCGAGGCAGATGGCGGAATTATTCGGGGCGCAAAAGAAATTCAGTACATGGCGAAGACTCTGGCTGGAACTTGCAAAAGCCGAGAAGAAACTTGGCCTGGACATTAAGCAAACCCAGATAAACCAAATGGCCAGTCACCTTGACGATATTGATTTTGCCCGGGCAGCTCGCTACGAAAAGAAGTTTCGCCATGATGTTATGGCCCACATCTATGCCTTTGGCGATGTCGCACCGAAGGCTGCTGCGATCATACATCTTGGTGCTACAAGCTGTTTTGTCGGTGACAACGCCGATTTGATAATAATGAAAGAGGCGATGGAATTGATAGCCGGCAAACTGGCAGCAGTCGTAAATCTGCTTGGTAAATTCGCTAAAAGACACCGCTCAGTGCCGACTTTGGGCTTTACGCATTATCAGCCTGCCCAGTTGACCACTGTCGGTAAAAGAGCTGTGCTGTGGTGCCAGGAATTTGTGATGGATTTGGCCGAAATTGAACATCGCCTCGCGACGCTGCCCTTCAGAGGTGTCAAAGGTACTACCGGCACACAGGCATCGTTTCTGGCATTGTTCGACGGCAAGGACAAAAAGGTCAAGCGGTTAGACAAGGCCGTTGCCGCAGCGTTTGGTTTCAAGAATATCTGCGCTGTTACCGGCCAGACGTATCAGCGAAAAATCGACACCTTCGTCGTTAACGCCCTGGCTTCGATTGCCCAATCTGCCCACAAACTCAGCAACGATATTAGGCTGTTAGCGAATCTGAAAGAAATCGAAGAGCCGTTCGAAAAATCTCAGGTCGGTTCTTCTGCGATGGCGTATAAAAGAAACCCGATGCGATGCGAGAGAGTCACTGCCCTTAGCAGATTAGTGCTTAGCCTTGCATCGAGTCCTCAGATGACCGCAAGCGAGCAGTGGTTGGAAAGGACGCTCGATGATTCTGCTAACAGGCGTGTGGTTATCCCGGAAGCCTTTTTAGCAGTCGATGGCATTGTGGAAATCCTTATCAATGTGCTGGGAGGGCTTGTGGTATATCCGAAGGTAATCGCCGCGAGAGTCAAAGCTGAGCTGCCGTTTATGGCTACAGAAAATATTTTGATGGCGGCGGTCAAGGCAGGTGGTGACAGGCAACGGCTGCACGAGAAAATCAGACGTCACTCGCACGCAGCGGCGGCTCAGGTAAAACAGTTCGGAAAGCACAACGATTTGATTGACCGGCTAAAAGACGACGAAGCCTTTGCTAAACTCGACTTCAAAACGGTGCTTAATCCAAAAGGCTATATTGGCAGGGCCCCGCAGCAGGTCGATGAATTTATCAAAGAACACATCGGGCCTATACGCAGAAAATATCGCGACCGACTTAACAGACAAGTGGAACTTAAAGTATAAGGAAAAATAGCTGTGACCAGAGAAGAACTGATAAAACGAATTAAGGAAACCTCGTACCTGGAAGGTGACTTTGTCCTTCGCAGCGGCAAGAGAAGCAAATACTATCTTGACAAATACCTTTTCGAGACCTGCCCCGATATTCTGCAGGAGTTGGGCAAAGAATTCGCCAAGCACGTAACAGGCGATGTCACTTTAATAGCGGGTGCCGAGTTGGGTGGCGTTGCGCTTGCGGCAGCTACCGCGATGGAGGCCGGCAAAAACTGGATAATCATTCGCAACAGCAAAAAAGGTTACGGCACAGGCAAGATGGTCGAAGGCGTCTTAAAGTCTGATGATGTAGTGCTTCTGGTCGAAGACATTGCTACCACCGGCGGACAGGTCATCGAAGCAGCTAAAATCATTACCGAAGCCGGGGCTGCTGTGAAGAAAATAGTCTGCGTAATCGACCGCAAACAAGGCGCAGGCGAAAACGTTACCGAGGCCGGCTACAAATTCGAGAGCATCCTGACAAAAAACGACCTTGGAATAAAAGATTGACACGTGAGCTCTTGTCTTAGGAGGGTTCGATATGATTATCGGAATTCCAAAAGAAATCAAGGCCGACGAATACCGTGTAGCATTGCTGCCGGTCGGGACGGAACTATTAAGTCACGATGGCCATACTGTTCTGATTGAGGCCGGTGCCGGGGCCGGCAGCGGTTTCGACGACCAGGGGTATGTAGAGGCGGGAGCGGAAATTGTTGACGGTGCCGAGCAGATTTACGCCCGTGCTGATATGGTCGTCAAAGTCAAAGAGCCTGGGCCGCGGGAGATTGCAAATCTTCGCGAAGGCCAGACCGTTTTTTGTTATTTTCACTTTGCCGCCTCACGCGAACTTACCGCAGGATGTCTTGAGGCCGGCATTGCCGCTATGGCTTACGAGACATTGAGAGATGCTAAAGGCCGATTACCGTTGCTTACACCGATGAGCGAAATAGCGGGCAAAATGTCGGTACAGGAAGGCGCTAAATATCTGGAAAGGCCAATGATGGGGCGTGGGATTCTCCTGGGGGGTGTTTCAGGTGTGGCGCCTGCTAATGTGCTGATTCTCGGCGGCGGTGTCGTAGGAAGCAACGCCGCGCGAATGGCCGCAGGGCTTGGCGCAAATGTCACCGTAATGGATATCAACCTGAACCGACTGCGGTATCTCGATGAAGTAATGCCGGCCAACGTGATAACCATCTACTGCGATCCCCATGCGGTGCGGGATTATGCCCTCTGCGCTGACCTGGTCATTTCAGCTGTGCTGATACCGGGAAGCAAAGCGCCGGTGCTTATCAACAGGTCGCTGGTCAAGGAGATGAAAGCAGGAAGTGTTATTGTCGATGTCTGCATCGACCAGGGCGGCTGCATCGAGACATCCAGACCTACAACGCATCATGAGCCTGTCTATATCGTAGATGACGTAGTGCATTACTGCGTCGCCAATATCCCCGGCGCGGTAAGCAGGACATCCAGCCAGGCACTTTGTAACGCGACCCTGCCTTATGTACGCCGGCTTGCAGAACTTGGTGTCGATGGGTTCTGTGCCATCGATGTCGGACACGCCGCGGCGCTTAACATTAAAAGCGGACGTATAATCCACGAAGCGATTTCAAAGGTATTTAGCGACCTTGGGAAAAGTTAAATGCCCCCAGGCAATGGCTTGCGCTATGTAGCTATGTCTTCAATCATGGCGATAATTTTTTTAGCGGCGGCGGTCTTTGACGCTAAAGCGAGCTTTGCCCATTTTGTGTCAGGCGTTTTTATCCAAATGACGGATTTGTCGGCACCTATCGCGGCAGGAGTGTTGGCGATAATCATATCAAGTTTTTTTTCGGCAAGTTTTTTTTCGGCGCCGGCTTTGACGGCTTTGTCCTCAAGAGCGAAACCAACTATAATTTGTTTTTTCTTTTTGTGTCGGCCTGCCCATTTCAAGATATCCTTTGTGGGCTTAAGTTTTATTGTCAGGCCCATACCGGTCTTTTTTATTTTGTTTTTGGCAGGGCTGGCGGGAGCATAGTCAGCCACTGCTGCTGTCATAATAAGACAGTCGCATTTATCGAAATGTTTTTTGACCGCTTCGAACATCTGGGCGGCGGTTTCGACTTTAATTGTTTGTGCACCGGCAGGTGCCCGAAGGGCTGTTAGGGCAGTTACGAGAGTGGCTTTATGACCTGCACCAATCGCGGCGCGCACAAGTGCGTAGCCGGTTTTGCCGCTGCTCGCGTTGGAAATAAAACGCACCGGGTCGATATATTCGCGCGTGCCGCCGGCGGTTATAAGAAATCTTAAGGCGGGGGATTTTTTGCCAAGTGTCATTTTATCTGATGATTTTATTCTTTTTCGTGTGTGATTCCTGAGGCAATTTTCATAATCGCCTCCAGGATTTCCGCCGGTTCGGCCATTCTGCCGACGGCCTCTGTGCCGCAAGCCAGCCTGCCAACGTTGGGACCTATTATTTTGACGTCTCTGTCTTTAAGGGTGTTTATGTTCTGCTGCACTGCCGGATTGTTCCACATTTTATCATTCATTGCCGGCGCCAGAAGCACAGGCTTTGCCCAGCTGGTACAAAGGGTTGTGCTGAGCAGGTCGTCACAGATGCCATTCGCGAATTTGCCTATGATATTGGCTGTGGCCGGCACCACGACAACAATGTCACTTAAATCAGCTAAATTCACGTGGTCGATTTTGTGCTCGGTGCCTGCAGCCCACAAGTTGGTGAAAACCGCCGAACCCGTAATTGCTTCGAAGCTCCTGGGCCCGATCAGTTGGCAGGCATTGTCGGTCATCACCGTAGTTACCTTTGCTCGGCAGGCTGAAAGCTTACTTGCCAAATCGACGGCCTTATACGCCGCTATTCCAGCGGTGACGCCCAACAGGACATTTATATTATCAAGATGGGCGGTTTTCTTTGTCATTCCTACTCCGATTTTGACTGGTCGGGCTCGTCAATTCCACTGGCTTCGTAGTCGATAGCGATTTTGTCTTCGATGATTTCCTGAATAACAATCTCCATAAGGGTTTTGCCTGTGATCTCTTCAATCAGCGGCCTGGATCCCTGTGACAATTCCGTCAACCGTTTTTGAATCAAGGCCGTCAATTTGAAACGGCCGCCAACTTTGTTGGCCAATTCTGTGTTCTTGAGTTCATCTATCATTCTTGGTCTCCTGCACTACTATCAATAATTTGCATCACCTCTTTTACCGCCTGTTCCAGGTCGTCGTTTATAATCATATACTCGTAATACTGCCAGGCAGCGGCGATTTCACTGCCGGCCTCATTGAGTCTTTTATCCGTCGATTCGGCATCTTCTCTGCCTCGGTTATTTATTCGTTCGGCCAATTCCCTCTGTGTTGGCGGAAAGATAAAAAACATCTTCGCCTCAGGATAGAGGATTTTGACTTGTTGGGCACCCTGGACGTCTATTTCCAGAATAGCTGTTTTGCCGGCGGCCAAGGCCTGGTCGACTTTATCTTTAGAGGTGCCGTACATGTTTTCAAAGACCTCGGCGTATTCCAGCAGTGCTCCATCATTGATTCGGCTTTCGAACTGCTCTTTGGAGATAAACCAGTACTCTCTGCCGTCAACTTCGGTTTCGGCTTTTGGTCTGGTCGTAACCGAGATGCTGAGATAAGCATTTTTTAGCCGCTTGGCCACCTCTTTGCAAATCGTACTTTTACCCACACCGGAGGGGCCGCTGACGATTATGACCTGGCCTTTTTTATTTTCCTGTTCATTCATTTGCGAGGTTACTCTATGTTCTGAACCTGTTCCTTGATACGATCTATCGAACATTTTATATCTACCACTACGTGGATGATTTCGGTATCGCCGGCCTTGCTGGCTATTGTGTTGGCTTCTCTAAGCATCTCCTGGCTGAGGAAATCCAGCCGACGTCCTGCCTGGCCATCGGTTCGACAGCTGTTGGTAAACTGCCGGAGATGTGATTCCAGACGGGCAATTTCCTCACAGACATCAGACTTCTCGGCGAACACCGCCACTTCACGGGCAAGGGTCGCTTCATCGAGTTCAAGTGAGGCGTTCTCAAGCAGCTTATCAATTTTTTTCTTCAACTTGTCACGGTGTTCGGTGATAACGGTATCACTGCGGTCGCGTATCTTCGCTAAATTTTCTTTTATGGCCTTGCAGTGACCTTTCATGTCCGCCGCTAAAGCTTTTCCCTCGGCGGTACGCATCTGGTTGAGCTTGTCTGTCGCGGCCTGGGTAATTTTTAAGACCTTGTCTCTGATTTTGGAGGCTTTTTTCTCATCTGGTGATATCGGATGGACGATTCCCGGAAGATTTAAAAGGCCGCCGATATCGATCGGACAATTGATATTTGCCGAAGATGCGATCCGGGCCAACTGCTCGGTGTATGTTTGAAGGGCCTGTTCGTCTATATTGAACAATGCGTTTGCCGGGACATTCTCGAGCCGAAGCACGTAATTCACGGTGCCGCGCGAGAGCTTGGTGTGCAAAAATCTTTCGACATCTTCTTCGAGAAACGCCAGTGAATCGGGCAGTTTTATTCTGGTCTTTAGATAACGACTGTTAAGTGTCCTGATTTCGACAACATAAGTTGTGTCATCGAGTTGGCCTTGGGCGCTGCCGTATCCGGTCATACTTTTTATCATAGCAATATGCTTTCAAGTAAGGTTAAATTGTTAATAGGCCTGTTTACCACTGCCCGCAGCAATACTGACCTAACCGCCTGGCAGAGTTGCATCGTCACTTTCGGTCGCGGCAGGTGTCAATGGCTGCTGTGTACCTTGCTGCCCGACAGCAGGTCCCGCGTCGTAGTCACTGATAGTCGGTTTGTAGAACTTGGCCATTATTATCGAAAGCGTCAAAAAAAGAGCTACCAAAATAATCGTGACCCAGGTTAAAAAGTCGCCGGTCTTGGAACCCAGGATTCCGCTCGCAAGGCCACCGCCAAGTGCTCCGCCAAGGCCACCGCCTCTGCCTTTTTGGACCAGAATAACCAGAATTAGTACAACGGCACAGATAGTCAAAAGGGCCGCAACAATCTTCATAACAAAACCAACCGCCAACAATGGAAAAACAGTCATACTTATTCCCCAAAAATATTCTGTAAATTTTTATTTACCAAACAGGTCAGGCAACAATTGCCTTTCCTTTTTTTTTACTTTCTAATTTTACGTTGCGGCCCGAATTATCTGAAGAAAATCATCGGCTTTTAAACTCGCTCCGCCAACAAGAAGTCCATCTACGTCAGGCTGGGCCATTAGTTCAGCGGCATTGCCCGGCTTGGCTGAACCGCCATACTGGATGCGCAGCTCGTCAGCTAATTGTTTATCGTACATCTGGGCGAACACCTCTCTTATCAGGGCGTGGACTTCCTGTGCCTGTTCGGGAGTTGCTGTAAGGCCCGTACCTATAGCCCAGACAGGTTCATAAGCGATAGTAACCGCTGCCACCTTACCTGCGCTTAAGCCCTCCAGTCCGGCCTTTAACTGACGTGTTACCACCTCGGTCGTGGTGCCGGCTTTGCGCTCATCAAGCAATTCACCGACACACAGAGTCGGCAAAAGACCACCCGAAATAGCCGCTGCAACTTTCTTATTTATCAACTCGTCGCTTTCTCCGATAACCCATCGTCGTTCGGAATGACCGCATAACACAAAGCTGCAGCCGATATCTTTGAGCATCGAAGCGCTTATTTCGCCGGTGAAAGCACCATTATGCTCGAAGTAAACATCCTGGGCGCCCACGCCGATACTCGAAGTGCTGACAGCCTTGACCACGGCCGGCAGATATACAAAAGGCGGATATACTGCTACGTTAACACTGTGGCCGGCAACATCCGTAGAACCGGAAACAAGAGCCTGGGCCAGGTCGACAGCGCTGTGGGTGTCGGTGTTCATTTTCCAGTTGCCTGCCACAAATGGCTTTCTCATAAAAAATCTCCGGATAACAAAAAATATTAAAAATCCGCCGCTTTGCGGCGATGACTTCCTTAATTTTGCATTTTACCTGTACCCGTTGGGTTACGACAGGCACGGGTAATTTTTGCCTCCACCTGTGGTTCCGCAGGCACAAGTGGTTTTTCATTTATTCTAAAGCAGTCCCTTTGCCTTGGGGAAGCTGCCCAGTATTGAAAGCTGGAGACAATGTTCACGTGCTTCTTCTATGCCTTTTTGAACGTTTTCATCCAGTCTGTGACCGAGGAAGTCCATAAAAAAATAGTATTCCCATTCCCTTTTTTTGCTCGGCCGTGATTCAATATTGGTTAGGTTAATATTATATTTCTTCAGGACATTGAGCACGTCGGCCAGGGCGCCTGCCTTATGCGAGGTACTGAACAGTATCGCGGTTTTGTCTTCGCCGGTAGGCTTTGCATCTTCGGCGCCGATGACCAGAAATCTCGTGATGTTATTAGTTATATCCTCGATATGCTCGCAAACGATTTTCAGGTCGTATAACTCCGCTGCTACCGCTGAACCTATCGCGGCGACGTGTAGTTCGGCAGCGGCCATCTGGGCCGCCCTGGCACTGGATGTAACAGATATGATTTCAGCGTCCTTGAAAGTGGCGCTTAGCCATTTTCGACACTGGGCGAAAATCTCCGGTTTTGAATATATCTTTTCAATCTGGTTCAACGGACAATTGGCCAACAGGTTGTGATGAATTGCCATCAGAACCTCTGAGCAGACCTTAACGTTCGACTCTATCAGGGCGTCGAGCGTTTCTATCACGCCGCCGCCGGTGGTATTTTCTATCGGTACGATACCAAGATCGCAATGTCCCTTGCTGACCTCGTCAAAGATGCTGAAGATGTCGGTCAGTCCTTCATACTCGACGCTCTGGCCGAACTTCAGCATAGCAGCGGTGTGACTGAAGCTGCCATCGGGGCCGAGGTATCCTATTCGCAAAGGCCTTTCCAGGAAGAACGAGCCGCTCATCAGTTCACGCCAAATCGCTATCAGGCATTTGTCCGGCAAAGGCCCGTTGTTGACCTCGGAAATCCTGGCAAAGACATCCTTCTCACGGTCGGGCGCGTAAATCTGACCGCCGGTCTTGTTCTTGAGCTTGCCTACATCAATAACAACCTGAGCTCGCTCGTTGAGCAGATTGACCAACTCCACGTCCAGGTCGTTAATCTGTTGTCTTAATTTGTCAAGATCCATAATTTTTCACTCCGGTATTTTAAACCAGAGCCTTCAGCCATTTTTATAAAAACTAACTTATTTATCACAATTTTGCTTTTACGTCAACAAATTTGGCTTATCATTATAATATTTGATAGTCTTATTCGAGTGGGAAAAATGTCAAAAATGATAAAATATACGATTTTTAAAACCGAATGGGGGTATTTCGGCCTGGCAGGGGCAAATTCTGCCCTGTTGCGTGCCCATCTGCCGGCCCGGAACCGGGGAAAAGTCAAAGCCGAGCTTCTGAAAAATTTGCCTGTTGCGAAATATGATACCGGCTACCTGCGCAGTTTGCAGAAACAAATAATTCACTATTACCAGGGCCATTCAGTGAATTTCGACCCTGGTTTGCCTATAGCGCTGGATGGATTTAGCCCATTTGCCCGCAAGATTATGGCCGTCTGCAGAACTATACCCTTCGGCCAAACGTCAAGTTATGGCCAATTGGCTCAAAAAATACGCAGGCCCGGAGCCGCAAGAGCAGTCGGCCGGGTAATATCGAGGAACCGGCTGCCTTTGATTGTGCCCTGCCATCGTGTCCTTGCCGCCGGCGGTAAGATCGGCGGCTTCAGTGCAAAAGGCGGGATACTGCTTAAAGAACGTATGCTCAAATTCGAAAAAACGCCCTGTCCGTAAAGGTGTAGAAATTTACTTCAAGCTATGTTCAAGGAACCAGTCGTATAACTGTGGGTTCGTATAAGTCCGATTCCAGGAATCGTGGTCGGCGTCCGGGTAAGCCGTAAACTTTACTGTCGTGCTGCCGGCCTGCCTTAACGCCTCTACCATCTCTTCGGATTTGCTGATAGGCACAATTTTATCCTTTGCACCATGAAAGACCCATACCGGCATTTTTTTAAGGCTGCGCCTGGCCAGTACGGTATCCCCGCGGCCGCAGATCGGCACGATAGCGGCAAATCTGTGCGGATAATCAGTCGCCAGCTTCCATGTCCCCTGGCCGCCCATGCTCAAGCCGGTAAGATAGACTTGGCTTTGGTCTACCGAATACCTTTCGATTATATCGTCCAGCAGGTTTATTAAGACATCGGTTTGATCTATCCAGCGACGCTCTTTCGGACACTGTGGCGAGACTATAATAAACGGCAGCTCCATGCCTTTGACGAGATGTTTTGTCAGTCCACATTTATTTATCAGGGTCGGGTCATCGCCTCTCTCGCCTGAGCCATGAAGAAACAGTATTAACGGCCATTGCTTATTGGTTTCGGCGTAGTCTGTTGGCAGGTATAAATAGTTTGTTTTTTGGACGACAGTTTTCTCAAGCGATTGTGTAATGCTTCAGTCGGAATTGGACAAAACCATTTTGTGGTTAAGAGAGGCGATAGGCTCCTGCAAAAAGGTTTTTTAAGGCATAGCAAGACTCCGAATTATTATTGATATAGCACTTTAACCTGCGTGCGTCTGTGATTTACGAGCTACAAAGGCAATTCAGAGCTTTGTTATGCCTAAGAAAACCTGATAAAACCAGTCCCGCCGAAGGCGGTTACCTTCTTACCGGAGGCAAGAAAAGTCTCTTAACTGTGAAGGGAATTTGTCCGGTTCACGCTGAACCAGTACACTTTGTCTGACCTGCTCAACGAATGCCTCAAGACGTGTAGTTAATGTAGCATCCTCCTGGCCGTCAAACGTCACATTCAATATCGGCATATTCCCGCAGTCCGCGCTTATCCGCATCGTCTGCGTACTGACCACCGTCGAGGGCATACAGCAAAACGGCATCACATTAACCACCCCGCCTGCCCCCTGATGATATAATTCCACCATCTTTCCGATACTAAGTATCGCCTCACCTTCGAACGATTCATCCATGTAAGGCCGGGCAAGTTCGATCACTTTCTCTACCGGCGCCTCCGCCAAACCGCCGAACCTTTTCTCTAAAGGTGCAGCTAATGCCTTTTCAATTCTGTGCTGAAAACGGTTCTGGACCACATTGCTGAGCAGTGCACGCACGCTGCCTCGGCGCCTGGCCGCTGCGCTGCGCAGGAAATTGGTATAGTAAATCCACTCCGCCAGCGACGCCAACTCACAGGCCGCACCAAGCCCTTCCAGCCGTGCGATTATGTTACTGTTGGCAAACGGATGACTGCGAACATAAATCTCGCCCACCACGCCAATCACCGGCTTTTGCGCGCTGTATATTAATTTTACTTTTGAAAAGTCCTCTGCGATACTCTCGGTAAGCTCGACTCTTCGATTCAAATTCCAACGGTTCTCAACGGCCTTGAGCCATCGCTTGGTCGCCCGCTCATATACCCGCCGAATTTCCTGTTTATCTTCTGCAAACGGACGCAGCCGCAAAAGGACTTTGCCTAACAAATCCATACCCACCGTCGCCGTCCACATATCCTTCATAAACCAGCGACCGGAATCTTTTATAGCACCGGCAAATTCCCTGTAGAAGCGGCCGTCCTGATTCGGCGACAGCACCGGCACATCCGCGACGCCTGCGTACTTTAGAATCAGCCGATGCATACAGTTATACATCCCGAACCGGCAAGGCCCGGAACCGCCCGGCATAAAAAACGCCGCCCTGGCCGGGTCAAAACCTTCCCTCTGCACGACCTTCAGCATGTCACCTGTCGTAATCGTGCAAGGCAAACACTCCTTGCCGCTTGTGAACCGCCTGCCCTGCAACATCGCCGTCTCATCTGTTATCGGCATAACTTCAGCCGGCTGACCATACGCCCTGAAACACGCCGCCACGCCGTAAGAACAATCGCTCATATAGGGAATATACAAAGTGCGTTTTTTGCTGATAGCTTTCGGAGTAGCGATTCTTTTCACGTCCGGCCGCTTATATTTTCCATCGCCGCGATAGTTTTTCAGACTCTCAAGAAACGCTTCCAGCCGGGTAATCACCCCTGCGTCCGCCGAATGCTCATCCAATTCAAGTTGCAGGCACGGCTTCGGGCTCATCAGGTCTTTGAAAAACGTCAGCAGAAACGAGTCCGGCCCACAGCCAAAGTTCGAAAGATATATCGCAAAAAGACGCGAATCTTTTTTGATTACTTCCGCGGCCTTCAATATCTTCTGCCCGTACGTCCAGTACACACCACTGGCCAACACCTCGTCACTTAGCTCAACGTCACCAAGATCCAGCATATCCATCGGTATCACTTTTGCGCCCAGATCGGAAAGCTTGGCTGTTAATCGCAGATTCAATCCTTCGTCACATCCGT
>SDBV01002403.1_pt1 | contig 27943 bp, 25 predicted proteins | sample 2277081 | NCBI WGS metagenome assembly SDBV01 (sample SAMN10402039, study PRJNA504765) | marine sediment metagenome | isolation source: marine sediment core GS10_PC15, 223 cmbsf | place: Arctic Ocean: Southern Knipovich Ridge | collected 2010 | reverse complement strand
AGATCAACGAATTCATTTTTATTTTTCTAAACGTGGATGTGAACCGTAATCCGGAAACGGCTCAAGCCGTCTATTTTGGATACAGCTGGGAGAAATTTCATTATGCCGAAGATAAAGACAAACCGAGCCGCTGCAAAACGATTCAGAGTTACAGGCTCTGGTAAATTTACATTTTCCAAATCACATAGAAACCATATTTTAACGAAAAAAACCACCAAACGAAAACGGAGTTTGCGACAGGGCCAGATAGTGTCACAAGCAGACCGGAAGAGGGTTAAGCTCCTCTTGCCGAATTCACAATAGATAAGGAGTTCACCGAATGCGTGTAAAAAGAGGCTTTAAAGCAAGAAAGCGCCGCAAAAAAATATTGAAACTGGCCAAAGGGTTTCGAGGTGGGCGTAGCAAACTGTTTCGCACCGCCTCCAATGCCGTAGACAAAGCGCTCATGTATGCCTACCGGGACAGAAGAGTCCGTAAACGGGATTTTCGTCGCCTATGGATCGTAAGAATCAATGCGGCTGCACGAATGAATGATCTGTCGTACAGCCAATTCATGCATGGATTGAAACTTGCTGGAATCGGACTTGACCGAAAAGTTCTTGCTGATTTGGCCATATCAGACCCTTCCGGATTTACCCAAATTGCCGACCTGGCAGCGCAAACGCTTTAGACCGATGTCTTAACAGCGGCCGGCGTTGCTATAAAAAAAATCAACAGTTCATACTGACGCATCTTGCATTGGCCGATGAATGAAATTGATTTAATGTGAGATCGAAAAAGCTGATGGGCATAGAAAAACCGATAGAAGATATCCGAGAAAACGCTTTTGCAGAATTGGCGGGGGCTTCGGACGGTAAAGATATCAACGTCCTTTCCATCAAATATCTGGGCCGTAAGGGAAAATTCACAGAGCTTTTAAGAAATATTTCCTTGTTGGCTCCAGAGGATCGTTCCGCCTTTGGAAAAAGGGCGAATGAGGTTAAAAAGGAATTGGACCTGGCGTTTAAATCAGCTAAGGTTCAGATCGAAACAGCCTCATTGCCTACCCCGGAACGGATAGATGTCTCTCTTCCCGGTCGGACTCCGGCCCTGGGGAGGTTGCACCCGATAACACAGGTATTGGACGCAATTTGTGATATCTTTTCAGAGATGGGATTCAGTATTGTCGAGGGGCCGGAGGTCGAAACCGACTATTATAACTTCGAAGCTCTCAATATTCCAAAAAATCATCCTGCAAGGGACATGCAGGACACGTTTTACGTGTCTGAAAATATTGTTTTAAGGACTCATACGTCCCCGGTTCAGATTCGGAGCATGGAGGGGCAAGCACCCCCGGTAAGGGTAATCGCACCCGGAAAAGTGTATCGATGCGATTCGGATCTGACCCACACGCCGATGTTTCATCAGGTGGAAGGTCTTTTGGTGGATGATGGTGTCTCCTTTGGTGATTTAAAGGGAACGTTGACCGTATTTGTCCATCAAATGTTTGGTAAAAAGACCAAACTCAGATTTCGGCCCAGTTTTTTCCCATTTACAGAACCGAGCGCCGAAGTTGATATCCTTTGTGTCATGTGCCGGGGAAAAGGGTGCCGGGTCTGTTCCCAGACCGGTTGGCTTGAAATTTTAGGATCGGGCATGGTGCATCCCGCATTGTTTGAAAATGTCGGATTTGATGCCGACCGTTTTACCGGCTTTGCATTCGGGATGGGGGTCGAGCGCATCGCGATGCTGAAATACGGTATCGACGATATCCGAAATTTTTTTCAAAATGATCGTCGGTTCTTAAGGCAGTTCTGAAATGAAAGTAAGCTTAAGCTGGCTAAGTAAATATGTTCCCATAGAATTAGGTCCTAACGAACTTGCCGATGCCTTGACCATGGTCGGTCTTGAGGTTGAGGCTGTTTCGAACCGTTTTGGATATCTGGACAAGGTCGTGGTTGGGGATGTTGTACAAGTCGGTCCGCATCCAAATGCCGATAAATTGAAACTGTGCGAGGTAGATGTCGGCGATCGGCTACTTCGAATCGTGTGTGGTGCTCCGAATGTGGCAAATGGGTTGCGTGTTCCAATCGCCATGCCCGGAATGGTATTTCTGGATGGATTTCATCTAGAAAGAGCCGCCATCCGTGGAGTTGAGTCCGAAGGGATGATCTGCAGCGAAAAGGAACTGGGGCTCAGTGCCGACCACAGTGGTGTGATGGTTCTCGAACCGACACTTAAGCCGGGACAGCAATTGGTTTCGGCCCTCGGTCTGTCCGATTTTGTTTTGGAGATCGATGTCACACCCAATAGATCGGACTGCCTCAGTATCATCGGCGTGGCCAGGGAAATTGCCGCTATCCAGAGAACACCCCTTAAATACCCTGATTGCCATATACAAGATGGTCAAGAGAGTATCTCCGATTTCACCTCTGTAACGATTGACGCGCCGGAACACTGTCCGAGATATACCGCCCGTTTAATTGATGGGGTCAAAATCGGTTTATCACCGTTTTGGCTCCAGGACCGGCTATTTTCCGTAGGCCTTCGACCCATTAATAACGTGGTGGATATCACTAATTTTATTTTAATGGAGATGGGGCAGCCACTCCATGCATTTGATTTTGATAATTTGGCGGAAAATCGAATTGTGGTCCGAACTGCAAATCCAAAAGAACGTTTTGAAACACTCGACCAGACGGAGCGGGTTCTTGAAAAGGACATGCTCATGATCTGTGATGGAAAGCGACCGGTGGGCATTGCCGGTGTCATGGGCGGCCTCAACTCGGAAATTGGGGAAACGACAACCCGGGTTCTCATTGAAAGCGCCTATTTCAATCCCAAAAGCATTCGTAAAACCGCAAAAAAATTGGGCCTTAACACTGAAGCGTCCCATCGATTTGAACGGGGCGTTGATCCGGAAGGCACCCGATTGGCGCTGGACAGGGCCTCTCGGTTGATGGTGGAGATTTGTGGCGGAAAAGCCATCGGGTCCGCCATCGATAATTACCCGCAACCGATCTCAAATAAAAAAATCTTTCTTAGCGTGAAAGATACCAATCGTCTGTTGGGTCGAACTTTTTTTAAAAACGAGGTGGAAGAACGGTTATCCTCAATTGAATTTAAGGTCGAATCCGTTGATGAAGGAACCCTCGCTGTCCAGGCGCCTCCATTTCGCGTCGATATTCAAAGGCCACAAGATTTAATGGAAGAAGTGGCGAGGTTGACCGGATTTGATCATATCCCGGCCACATTTCCGGTTATTCCGGCCGGGGCAAAACATTTAAACCAAATGGTGACATTTAAGAAAAGAATCAGAAGATTGATGGCCGGGTTCGGATTTCTGGAAACCATCAATTATTCGTTTGTCTCAGGCAAATCGATTGATCGCTTAAGGCTTAATGATGATGATTCCAAAAGGCAGGTGGTTAAAATATTAAATCCTCTGGCAAAAGATCAATCCATTATGAGGACGTCTTTGGTTCCCGGTTTGCTGGAGACTGTTTGTAGGAATATCTCTCAACAGATTAGAAGTCTTAAATTGTTTGAGGTGGGAAAGGTATACATCGGCCAAGGCGTCGATCATCTGCCTGAAGAAACTGAGATGCTGACAGTGCTTTGGACCGGTTCCAGATTTGATTCCGGCTGGTTTACCAAAGAGGCGCCTTGCAATTTTTTTGATATAAAAGGGACCGCAGAAGGTCTGCTTCAGGGGTTGAATATAGAAAGTGTGAAATTTACCGCTTTACCGGAAAATCGATGTTCCTATACCGAATTGGGGCAAACAGCCCAAATATTCATCGGCGATGATGAAGCCGGTTTGGTGGGAGAGGTAAATCATCAGGTTTTAAAAAATTTTGATATCCATCAAAATATTTTTATCTGCGAACTCAATGTCAACCATCTTTTAAACGTTGTTCCGGAAAATCCCCAATCCGAACCGATTTCCAAATATCCGGCGGCCTCCAGGGATTTTACCATAATTGTTGACAAAGAGATTGAATCAAGAGAGATTTTACATTGCGTGGAAAATATTCAAGAAAAGCTCATTGAAGCGGTGCACCTGTTTGATGTTTTCGAAGGTACACCGATTCAAGAAGGTAAAAAAAGCATCTCTTTCAGGATTACGTACCGTTCCAAAACCAAAACTCTGGAAGATGAAAACGTTAACCGGATACACCAGTTGATCTCAAAAACACTATTGAGCACATTTGACGCATTACTGCCGGAATGACTTCGTGTCTGCTCGAAAACGGCCCTTTTTGTCCGGGTTATCGTTTGGGTGCGAATTTTCGGCTGTGAGACCCAGGAAAACGTTTTGCCGCAAACCCATGGTTGGACCCGATCAGCAAAAAATTGCTCATTTCGGAATTGAGTCCGTATAATGGCCATATATGAGGCAGGGATAAAGACGCGTTAATTTATCTGCAGGTATCGGATACCGAGTGTGATGATGGAACATCATTCAGTGCCGGACAAACTCTATTTCAAAATCGGTGAAGTGAGTGAAATAGCCGGTGTGCCGTCATATGTGTTACGTTTTTGGGAAACCGAATTCAAACGTATCAAGCCGATGCGGACTGAGTCAGGGCAACGGCTTTATCGAAAAAAAGATGTTGAATTGGTGTTAAAAATTAAGCATCTTCTGTACGAAAAAAAATTCACTATTCAAGGCGCAAACCAGTTTTTAAAAAGATCTAAAAAAGCACCCTCTGCTCAACTCCCGATTTCGGATGTCGATGAAATTCGAAAAGAGTTAAAAAGCATTCGAGCACTTTTGAATCGACGTAAAATCAACTAACTTGATTGCAAAGTAATGCCAATCTTTGACTTGCAGGTGTTCAGTTTTGATTTTATCCGATTTCAGCCTTAGGGTTCGCGAAAAAAAACTTCACATTTTAGCATCTTAGCTTCAGCCCATCTTTGGCCGATGCCTCACTCGCAAAATCCTCTAAATAGCTCGCTACTGTTGTGGTTTTGCTCTTTCGGATCAGCCGAATTTGAACCCAATCTAAGCGCCAATTCTGCTAAGTTATTTTTGCACGAACCCTTAGAAGATCAAAAATTACAAAACAGGTTCTGTCTGAACAAATAAATCCGACCTGCAATATTGACAACCATCAATTGTCGCCGGTTTTGATTTAACCGGCGACAAAGCCTTCCGGGTTTATTATGGTCTTAATAATAGATCCGAAAACCCCCTCCAAACCGGCCATAACCGGCAATATCATCCATTTGATCCAAGGCGGATCTGGCTTCAACAAACAGAGCAAAGTTGGGTCCTTTGGGCTCTTGGGTGAGATAATAACCGGCTTCAAGAAGCAAATCGGCTCTCGTTTTAAAGGAGGTGCGCCACACTCCGACGCCCGCACCGAGGAAAAATTTGGGTGCTACGTCATAAGTGAAAATTGCATCTGCCAGTATCGCGGGGTTATCCTCGCATCCTTCCAGTAGCGGCGCAATTCCGATAAAACCGGTCAGGCCCGCTTTATCGTTAAATTTATGCATGTATCCGACCCGGAAGAATGCAAATGTCGCGGGATCGGGTTGTTCATATAAACCCATATCGCCGACAAAGAAGCCCTGTCGGGGTAGTTGCTCAGCGACCACCGGGGTGGGTTCCGGCTGGGTAACCACAGGGGCAGGCTGTTCTTTAACCTCTTTTGCAGGTTCAACCGTTTCTTTGGGTTTTGGTGGTGGTGGAGGAGGTGGTGGCGCCGGCACATCGGAAATGCTTTTTAAAGAAATATTAAAACAGATCTCCGGAATTACGAATTCATAATCACTACCTTTGTGGCGGACCGTCACCCGATAACCCTGAAATGGTTTTTTTCCAGCCCATATCACATCGTTAATCACGACCGGTTTATTTTTTTTCTTAAAAATCATCCACAAAAAGGTATCGCCGGGTTGCACCTTGAACGGTTCAGGCATTGTCGATTTGACTTGGGCCATAAAAGGTTCAAAAAGGTCAATCGCGCCTGCACTGATGAAACCGGTTTTAAGGTCTTTTTGGTGTTCCACCAATAGCGGATATATATCTTCAGCTTTGAGATCCGTTGTCGCGTAAAACGGGTTCGTTCCTAACTTTTTCAGTTTGGTTGCCGCATGGGAGGGGAAGGCGCTAAAAATAAAAAAGCAGAAAATTCCCAGAACGATGGCCTTAAATTTCATTGTGTCCTCCTGTGTGATATAGTCCTTTGTGGCGATGTAATCTTAAAATGGGTATCCAATAGATTGATTTGCCCCTTGTGGATGAAAATGTTTTTAAGATTTGCAAATTAACCGTTTTAATTGCCTAATGTTACCCCGTTATCCTAAAAGAACTTAGTTGAAATATCAAGGATATTTTTTCGGTTCCACCGTTTAAATGGTTCCGGAAGATGGATTCAATCCGGTTATCAAAAAGATTGTAAGGGCAAATTTGGGGGATATAAGTTTTATAAACTTGGATTTTAAAAAAATATTCTTTGAAAAATATTGACAAAAACAAAAAGTTACCCTAAATTTATAGTATCTCTGAGCGGGCATAGCTCAGCTGGTAGAGTACAAGCTTCCCAAGCTTGGTGTCGCGAGTTCGAATCTCGTTGCCCGCTCCAGATGCGTCCGGCTTTTCATTTGTCAGGTTGTGCGGGTTACACTTTGATAAATGGGCTGAGGATTTACGATTTTGTGGGGTTATTTTCATGAAATGTTGAAATATTCCTGCTAAAAGGTCTACCAGAATGAAAAGAAACGGGCGATTGCCCGTTTTTTGTTTGTGAAGGGCTCTATAATTTAGGGTAGAAGTAAGCTGTTATGAGATACGCGAAGAAAAAAAAGTATTTGAAAAGAGAATTTGATTTCGGCTTCCAAATGACGAGATTGCATGCCGGCGAAATCGTCGTGCGTGTGAAGGAGCTGACTGCATCGCTTTGTGAAAGCGAGGGCGTGGAGTTGGTGCATGTGGAATATCAGCGGGAATCCAACGGGAAAATACTCCGCATCTATATCGACAAAACAGGTGGGGTTAAGTTGGATGACTGTGCCAATATCAGTCGCCAATTAAATGATATACTTGATGTGAATTTGGATCATCAAGGGACATACCGTCTTGAAGTTACATCTCCAGGGGCGAATCGGCCCTTGGGCGATAAAACTGCCTTTGAAAGATTTAAAGGGCATAAAGCAAGGATTCAGATTGCTCGATCCGTCAATGGTCAGAAAACAGTTACAGGGATTTTACAGGGAGTTTCTGACCAGATGGTGACAATTTCCAAAGAGGATACAACTATTTCAATTCCTTTGGAGAATATCACCAAAGCCAGACTGGTCGACACTCATGGAGAAGACAAATGTTGATAGCGGACGTTACGCGGGTCGTTGATCAAGTGAGCCGGGATAAGGGTATTGATCGTGAAATTCTGATTAAGGCGCTGGAGGAAGCTTTAAAATCCGCTGCCCGAAAAAAATACGGCAATAAAGCGGATATTGAAGTCCAGTTCAGCCAAGAGACAGGAGAAATCGAGGTCTTCCAGTTTAAGGATGTTGCCGAAATTATAACCGAACCCGATCTTCAGATCGACTTAAAAGAAGCACGAAAATTGGATCCGGAATGTCAAATTGGCGACAGTATCGGAACAAAAATGGATACGACCCGATTCGGCCGAATAGCAGCGCAGTCTGCGAAGCAGGTCATTATTCAGAAAATGAAAGAGGCGGAAAGAGATGCGGTTTTTTCCGCATTTATTGATCGAAAGGGTGAAATCATCAATGGAATCGTTCAACGCATTGATCGAAATGATATTATCGTCAATCTAGGGCACACGGAAGGGGTTGTTCCGATGCGAGAGCAAATCCCAAAAGAGATGTACCGTCGGGGAGATCGAATTCGCGCGTATATTAAAGATGTTCGTCCCGAAGCAAGAGGCCCGCAAATCATTTTGAGTCGGACGCATACCGATTTTCTAATGATGTTGTTCAAGACGGAAGTTCCGGAGATCAGCGAAGGGATCGTTAAAATTATGGGGGCATCCCGGGAACCGGGCGGCCGGGCAAAGATTGCGGTGGCTTCAAGTGATTCGGATATCGATCCTGTTGGCGCCTGTGTCGGAATGAAAGGGAGCCGTGTGCAAAATGTGGTCCAGGAACTTAGAGGAGAGAAAATAGATATCATTCCATGGCATGTGGATGCAGCTAAATTTGTTTGTAATGCTCTCGCCCCGGCTGAAATATCCCGGGTTATCATCGATGAAGACAATTGGAGCATGGAAGTGATTGTTCCGGATGAATTTCTTTCAGTGGCGATCGGGAAACGGGGCCAGAATGTGCGACTTGCTTCAAAACTGACACAATGGCATCTTGATGTTATTAGTGAAACACGATATAGCCAGGCCATGAAAAACGGGTATGATTCGCTGGTGGAATTGCCTGGTGTGGGTATCAGCCTCGCCGATGCCTTATATGAAAAAGGATTCTTTTCCGTTGAAGAACTCAGTAAGGCTTCGATTGAAGATTTGACGCAGATCCGGGGCATTGGGAAAGAGAAAGCCAAAAAACTGGTCGATTTTGCGGCAGACACCCTATCGCATCCGGCTGACAATGAACCCATTGAAGAGGAAGCCGTCCAAAAAGATACGGATGTCCCTATTTCGGAAAACGATACCCATAGGGCCGAAGTTGCCGGAGAAGATCTTAATGAAAACGAGCAAGAAATATCTGATGATGATGCAACCAAAGACGTGAAAGCATCCGGTGATGGGGAAGAATCAGATTCCAAAGTGGATCGGAAGTAACACGAACAAAAGCATCAGATACAGTGGTTATTTATGGATAACAACGAATAAATCGAGAAATTGCTGATTCCGTTTGCTCGCGACGGATCATTTTAAGCGGGCGAGCAGATAAAGATATCTGACTGGGAATTTGAAACGATTTATAAGAAAATGAAACTGCGAGGGGTTGATGGCAAAAATCAGGATATATGAACTTGCCAGAGAGTTGAACCTGACCAATAAGATGCTCCTGGATAAACTCGAGGAGATGGATATTGTTGTATCCAGCCATATGAGTTCAGTAGATTCTGAGTTAATCAATACGATTAAAGTGCGAATCCTTGGAAAAGAAGTTGAGGAGATGGAGGTTGTCCGGGTCAAACCGACGGTCATCCGGCGGCGGAGAAAGAAAGCGGTAACCCAACCGATTCAGCCGGAAGAACGCATGAAACCGGAACCCATTGAAGAAGAAGAGCCAAAACCACCGGTGGCAGAGGAGAAGGAACCGAAAAAGTCTGACACCAAAGAATCTCATGGCGAAGATAAACCGGTAGAAGAAGTTGTAGAGATGATAAAGCCAGAAATAAAGCCAGAAATTATACAAGAAAAAAAAGCATCGAAAGAGCCGCCTGTTGAAAAAGAGGATGCCGCGTTAGAGATTGTAAAACCGAAAAAGGTAAAAAAGAGAAAATCCAAAGACAAGCCGGCAAAAATTATTCGACTCCCTTCCGATGAAAAAGAGAAAGAATCCAAGGCGAAGGCGGTTTTGGTTGAGAAGGCTTCAGTAAAGAAACCGAAAAAGGCAAAGGCAAAGGCAAAGGTTTCTAGAGCCTCAAAAGAAATTTTGGAAATAAAAAAACCGGCAGAACAAGCCCCGGACAAAAAAGGCAAGAAAACCAAAAAGAAGGGTGACGATGATTTCAAGGACCGCAAATTTTTCAAAAAGAAAATATCTTTTCGAAGAAAAGAGGTTGTTGAAGGCGCGGATCTCTATTCCAAGAGACAGCGAACACGGAAAGGCCGAAAGGGAGCCAAAAGCAAAGCTCTGGTCAAGGGACAAAAAACTCAACTGACCACCCCAAAAGCCATTAAGCGCCGAATCAAAATCGATGATACCATTATTCTTGCCGATCTAGCCAGACGGATGGGCATCAAAGCGGCAGAACTCATCAAAACACTCATGTCTTTAGGCGTTATGGCGACTGTTAATCAAACAGTGGATTTTGAAACAGCTTCTCTTGTCGCTTCAGAATTTGAATATGAGTTGGAAAAAGCCACATTTGAAGAAGAAACGATCATACACGCTGAGACGGATGAGCCGGGCAAACTGGTTCTCCGGCCGCCCGTGGTGACCATAATGGGGCATGTCGATCATGGTAAAACCTCCCTTCTGGACAAAATTCGGAAAACCCGGGTTACAGAAACGGAAGCAGGCGGAATTACCCAACATATTGGTGCGTATAATGTGATAACGAAAAAGGGGCAGATTGTATTTCTGGATACACCGGGCCATGAAGCATTTACAGCGATGCGTGCGCGTGGCGCTAAAGTCACGGATCTGGTGGTTTTGGTGGTAGCGGCAGATGACGGTGTGATGCCCCAAACTGTTGAGGCGGTCAATCATTCCAAGGCAGCGGGTGTTCCGATTATTACGGCAGTCAATAAAATTGACAAAGATAACGCAGATCCGGAACGTGTAAAGCGGGAGCTATCTGAAATCGGTCTGACACCGGAGGATTGGGGTGGCGACACGATATTTATGGAGGTTTCCGCAAAATTGAATCAAGGGATCGATGACCTGCTGGAAATGATTCTTTTGCAGGCCGAAGTGTTGGAACTAAAAGCAAATCCTGACAAACTTGCAAGAGGCCACGTTATTGAAGCCAGGTTGGACTCCGGAAAGGGGCCGGTTGCGACCGTACTTGTTCAGGAAGGAACCCTTCACACCGGCGAGTCAATTGTTTGTGGTATCCATCACGGTAAAATTCGTGCAATGCTGGATGACAAAAGAAAACAGGTGGAAACCGCCGGACCTTCGATACCGATTGAAATCATTGGTCTCTCAGGCGTTCCAAAGGCTGGAGATGAATTGATCGCGCTTGAGTTCGGAAAGAGCGCCAAGCAAGTCAGTGATCACCGAAGTCAAAAAGAGCGTTCCAAGGAACTGGCAAAGACAAGCCGATTGAGTCTCGAAAAACTATATGAACAGATACAGGAAGGTGAAGTTAAAGATCTTAACGTGATATTGAAAGCGGATGTTCAAGGTTCCATCGAAGCCTTGAAAGACTCTCTATCGAAACTTTCAAACGATGAAGTCAAGATAAATATTGTTCATTCGGCTACAGGAGCCATCATCGAATCAGATGTTTCACTTGCCGCCGTTTCAAATGCCATTATTGTCGGTTTTAATGTGCGATCCACCGGAAAAGTAGTCGAACTGGCTCATGATGAACAGGTCGATATTCACTATTACGATATTATTTATAATGTCTTAAAGGATATCAGAGACGCCATTGTTGGGATGATGTCATCCACTTTTGAAGAACGGCTGTTGGGCAGAGCTGATATTCGAGAGGTCTACCATATTCCAAAAGTGGGTTCCGTTGCAGGTTGCTACGTCACCGACGGAAAGATCGAAAGAGGCAAACCGGTTCGGTTACTCCGGGATGGGGTTATTTATCACACTGGAAAAATCGCATCATTGAGGCGTTTTAAAGATGATGCCAAAGAGGTCCAAAGCGGCTATGAATGTGGTATCGGAATCCAGAACTATAATGATATCAAAGTCGGAGATACCATCGAGTGTTTCTATCTCGAAGAGATCAAGCCCAAAATCGATTAATGGCGCGTATTTTGCTATCCATCAGGAAGGGTTGAAAGTTTGGAGTAACCATGGTTGTTGGATACGGTATCATTGATTTCAGGCTTCATGAATGTCGATCTTTGAAAGGCAAGAGAAAAATCGTAAAATCGATTGTCAGTCAGTTGCGCAATCACTTTAACTCATCTATTGCTGAAGTCGGATCCAACGATATATATCAAAAAGCGGAAATCGGGTTTGCCCTTGTCGGCAACAATCGACAGGTGATCAACTCCAAGATAGATAAGTTGTTTAATTTTGTCGATGCGCTTGGACTGGCGGAAATTATTGATTCAGAAATGGAAATCATCAATTTATGACATCTTTTTCTCGTGCTGATAGAGTTGGAGAGCTGATATGGCGTGTTCTCTCAGACATATTGGCAAAAAATGTGAAAGATCCACGGCTTGAAAGGGTTACTATTACAGGTATAAAAATGTCCCGGGACCTCAGGCTGGCCCGTATTTATTTTTTCGCTGGGGGAGAAAAGGGGAAAGAGGATGCCCTGGCCGGTTTCCAGAAAGCTTTTGGATATATAAAGCGGTCTTTGGCCCGGGAACTGGACCTGAGATATATGCCGGATTTGAGATTTTATTTTGATGAATCTTTTGAATACGGCACTCACATTGATAACATTATAGATTCATTAAATGTATAAAATGGATCAAATCATACAACAGTTAAAACAGAGTCAATATGTTTTAATCGTATCCCATGTCAACCCGGATGGGGATGCCATCGGATCTCTTATTGCTATGGGACATCTGTTGGACGAGTTAAATAAAAGATCTGTTTTATACAACGAAAGCCCGATTCCGGCAGTATACCGTTTTCTACCGGGTGTAGGTCGTGTGAAGCGGAATATTGACAATTATGACCTTTTTGATACAGCGGTTATTCTTGATTGTGGCGGCATTGACAGGATCGGTTCAATGGCATCAACCATTGTGGGTATTCCGACGATTATTAATATTGACCACCATGTGACCAATTCGGGGTTTGGCAGCATTAACCTGGTTGATCCGGATGCATGTGCAACTTCAGAGCTTGTGTACCGTCTGATTAATAAAATCGGGGCGGGCGTTGATGAAATGGCTGCAACAGCCCTCTATACCGGAATTTTAACGGATACCGGTTCATTTCGATTTTCAAATACCAATCGGGCTGCTTTTAAAATTTGCGAAAAAATGATTTCAATGGGGGTGAATCCCTATAAAATTGCGCAGCGTGTATATGGAACTTATTCTCTGGGGCGGATAAAATTATTGAACCTGGCCCTTGATTCCATCGAAATTTCAGAAAATGGAAAGTTGTCCATGATGGCGGTGACCCAGGGCATGATGAGAGAAACCAATACGAGACCCGAAGATATCGATGGCCTTATCAACTATGCAAAAGGTATTGAGGAGGTCAAAGTCGCTGTTTTAATACAGGAACTCAAAGCCAACAGTTCAACTTCCAATTCGGTTTTGCCCTATCATGTGAGTATGCGATCAAATGGAACCGTCGACGTCGCAGCTATTGCAGCCTCCTTTGGGGGGGGCGGCCATTCGAGTGCGGCTGGTTTCAGTATTAAAGCGACCCTTCCGGAACTCAAAGCCAAGATCATTAATCTGGCTGAAGGGGTTTAATTTTTTGGATACGCCGTATCAGCCAAGCGGGATATTGCTGATCGATAAACCGGCTAACATGACATCGGCAAAAGTCGTTTCCCGTGTTAAGAGGCTCTTGGGAGCGAACAAAGTGGGTCACGGCGGCACTCTTGACCCTTTTGCAACCGGTGTGTTGATTTGCTGTATCAATCGCGCCACCCGGATTGCCCGTTTTTTTTTAAACGGAGAGAAAACATATCAGGCTGTTCTTCATCTCGGTGTTGAAACCGATACGCACGACCCGACCGGAACTGTGATTTCGCGCTGCGATGTCGACGATTTTTCAGAAGCACAATTAAAGGCGGTAATTAGACAATTTGAAGGCACAATTGAACAGACACCGCCGTCATTCAGCGCGTTAAAGCATCATGGCGTACCCTTGTACAAACTCGCCCGGAGAGGGCTGCAGATTAAAAAGCCGCCCCGGACGGTTCATATTGCGTACATTAAGATTTTGGGAATTGAACTGCCTCGAGTCCGTTTGGAAATCGCGTGTTCTTCAGGGACATACATCAGATCTCTGGCTGTCGATATTGGAAGAGAACTCAAATGCGGCGGGCATCTTTCTGCCTTACGGAGGATCAAAAGCAGCGGGTTTGACCTGCAGGAAACGATTCCTGTTTCCGACCTGGATGCTTTTGCCGAAAAAGGCAAACTGCCCGGTATGATTATCGGTATGGCAAATGCATTGTGGCACATCCCGGCTTATATTGCCGATGATATATTGGTTAATAAGATCAGATATGGTCAAAAAATCGAGATAACGGATATTGAACCGGACCGCATTGTTTCGAAAACAGATAAATTCAATTCTTTCATCAAAGTGATGAATAATGATAACGAGCTTTTGGCGGTGTTAAGCAACAGCCACAGTGAACCGTGTTATCGGTACTGCGGTGTTTTTCAATAAGAAAAAATAGCGATCATGAGTGACAACCTAAACGGGGTTCCATGAAAAAAGGAATATTTGAGAGAGCTAAAACCGGTATCCAATATCCGGTTTTAAACACAAATGGCAGATGTTTTTATGGCAGGTAGAGGAAAAAGGAGGGGATTAAATTGGTTCTGACAACGGAAAAAAAAAGAGAGTTGATTGATGGTATTAAGCTTCATGAGACCGATACCGGTTCACCTGAAGTGCAAATCGCTTTGTTGACTCATCGCATAAACTATCTCACCGAACACCTTAAGGTCCACAAAAAGGACCATCACTCCAGAAGAGGGTTGTTGATGCTCGTCGGCAGACGTCGCAGGCTTCTGGACTATGTTAAAAATAATGATGTCAAACGGTATCGATCAATTATCCAAACATTGGGTCTAAGACGATAGCGTGAACACAAAAATCCGTGTAAAAGCAATATGAAAATTATGTTGTCGGCTATTTTATGGCCATTTCAGCGCTTTTGCACAGTGGAGAAAAAATATGAAAATTAAACTTGAAGCAAAAGTCGGGGGGAAAACCCTGAGTGTAGAGACGGGCAAGATGGCGAAGCAGGCATCCGGATCCGTCCTGGTTCAATATGGCGAGACCATTGTACTGATTTCAGCGGTGTCTTCGGATCATGAGAGGACTGAAATTGATTTTTTGCCCTTATCAGTAGAATATCAAGAAAAAATATATGCCGCCGGCAGAATACCCGGGAACTATTTTAGGCGTGAAGTCGGGAGACCCAGCGAAAAAGAGACGTTGACCGCCCGTTTGATTGATCGCCCGATCCGACCCTTGTTCCCTAAAAAATACAAATACGAAACACAGATCATTGCTACCGTTCTGTCTATGGATCAGGAAAATGATCCGGATATATTGGCAATGATCGGCGCATCGATTGCTCTTGAAATCTCAGACGTTCCTTTTGATGGACCCATCGCAAGTATTCGGGTCGGCAGAATTGAAGGTCAACTGGTAGTGAATCCGATTATTGAAGATTATAATAAATGTGACATCAACATTATTGTTGCCGGATCAAAAACAGGCGTCGTCATGGTAGAGGGCGGCGGTGATAATGTAAATGAAGCAGACATGCTGGAGGCCATATTTTTTGGCCACCAAGAGATTCAACCGATTATCGAACTGCAGGAAAAACTCAAAGAAGCGGTGGGCAAAGCCAAGAGGCCGTTTACATCGCCAAAGCGGGATGAAGATCTATTCCAAAAACTCCAGTCGGAAGCAGGAGCCCGGATTAAGGATGCACTTTTGATTCCGGATAAAATTTCACGGAACGTTGGGTTCAAATTGCTGAAATCGGAAATTATCGAAAGCCTGGGAGAGGATTACGCCGATAGAACGGCAGAGGTTAAAGAAATCATTAACGACTTGAAAACGGCCATTTGCCGGGATCTCATTTTGAGCGAAAACCGTAGAATTGACAATCGGCAGCCCGATGAGATCAGGCCGATCACCTGTGAGGTGGGAATTCTGCCGAGACCCCATGGGAGTGCTTTGTTTACCCGGGGGGAAACTCAGGTACTGGGTGTTTTGACTTTGGGTTCAGGCCCGGATGAACAGCGGGTGGAAACTTTGAGTGGAGAAGAGTTCAGACCGTTTATGCTTCACTATAATTTTCCTCCGTACTCAGTTGGAGAGGTAAAGCGCCTTGGCGGACCGTCCCGAAGAGATATCGGACATGGCGGTCTTTCGACCCGGGCTCTTGAAAAAGTCTTGCCGTTAAAAGAAGATTTTGATTATACCATCCGAATTGTGTCTGAGGTCCTTGAGTCAAATGGATCTTCATCTATGGGGACCGTCTGTTCCGGTAGTTTGGCGCTGATGGATGGTGGTGTTCCCATAAAAGCACCGGTTTCCGGGATTGCCATGGGGTTGGTAAAAGAAGGGGACCAGGTGGTTATCCTGTCGGATATTCTCGGGGACGAGGATCACATGGGCGATATGGATTTCAAAGTCGCCGGTACAGCGAAAGGGATAACCGCTCTTCAGATGGATATCAAAATTCGCGAGCTTTCGAAAGAGATTATGGAAAAGGCGCTTGCACAAGCCCGGGAAGGGCGTCTTCATATTCTGGATAAAATGATGGAGGCAATTGGAGAGCCCAGAGATGAAACTTCTCCATACGCACCCAAAGTCATAACCATCCAGATCAACCCGGACAAAATTCGAGACATTATCGGACCGGGTGGAAAAATCATTCGATCCATTCAGAATGAAACCAATACGCGAATTGAAGTTGATGACAGCGGGCTGGTCAAAATAGCCGCTTTTTCACAAGATGAAGGTGATGCGGCACTAAAATGGATAAAAGAAATTACAGCAGAACCGGAAGTTGGACAAATTTATGAGGGGCCTGTTGTCAAGGTCACCGATTTTGGGGCTTTTGTTAATATTTTGCCGGGTACCGACGGGCTAGTACATATTTCCCAATTGGCCAACCATCGCGTTAAAAAGGTTACGGACGTTGTCAGAGAAGGTGATCTTATTAAGGTGAAGGTGCTTGAACTGACCCGCGAAGGAAAGATCAGGCTCAGCCTGAAAGACGCGATCTCAGAAGAAAAGAAAGATGAAACAGACGGTAAATAAAACAGTTCTTAAAAACGGTGTTCGGGTACTCACCAAAAAACTCCCCCATGTCAGAAGTGTTTCCATGGGGGTGTGGGTGAATGTGGGTTCACGGGATGAAGCGGATGAGGAGAACGGGCTTTCCCACTTTATCGAGCACATGATTTTTAAAGGCACCCGCAAGCGAACTGCATTTGATATTGCCAAAGAGTTTGACGCCATCGGTGGGCATACCAATGCATTTACAAGCATGGAAAACACCTGCTATCACGCTAAGGTGATTGATAATCACTTAGAGACGATGATCGATATCTTATCGGATATCTTTTTGAATTCAGTTTTTGACACCCTGGAAATTGAAAAAGAGCGCCCTGTGATTTTTCAGGAAATTGGAATGGTTGAAGACAACCCTGAAGAATATATACATTCCCTTTCAGCTAAAAATTTCTGGGGTGACAATCCTTTGGGCAGGTCGATTCTCGGGACGCCGGAGAATATCAGCAGTTTCAAATCGGCTAGTATAAAAGATTTTTTTAAACGTTTTTACCAGCCGGACAGAATTGTTATTACTGCCGCCGGCAACCTTGAACACGAGAGATTTGTCGATCTGATCTGTCCGACATTTGAGTCCATTCACTCCGGCAACGCGTTTCCGGAAAGGTTCACCCCCGATAGCCGACCCAATGTTTGCATTCACCAAAAGCAACTCGAACAGGCCCATATCTGTATCGGAACCAAAGGGTTGCCCTTAACGGATCCCAGGCGTTACGCTTTTTCACTGATGAACAGCATTTTAGGTGGAAATATGAGTTCGCGATTATTTCAAGAGATCCGCGAACGGAGGGGCCTTGCCTATTCCATCTATTCCTTTATTTCATCCCACGTAGATGCCGGTATGTTCGGGATTTATGTGGGTGTCGACCCCAAGAAGGCCCGGGAGGCTATCACCCTTATTTATAAGGAGATGAAACAGATGAAGGATAACCGGCTGGATTTGTCTGAACTCAATGGGGCCAAAGAGTTTACAAAAGGAAATCTTCTTTTGTCTGCTGAAAGCGTGGACAATCAGATGGTCCGGCTTGCTCAAAATGAGATTCATTTGGGGGAGCATCAATCACTGAAATCGATTATGGATAAAATTGAATCGATCCAGGCGGATGAAATTACTGATCTGGCAACAACTCTTTTTCAGCCTGAGACACTGGCACTGACGATTTTAGGACCGGTTTCCACCAAGGATTCGATAGACGATATTCCCACCTTTTAAGCCGGTCATCCGGGAAATTATTTATCCTGAAATAAGAGATCACTTTTTAATGATGCAATTTCCTGTTATCCAGTTTCAACGATTGAATCCAGAAAAAGATGCGGATATTCCGCTTCCCCGGTATATGACGACCCATTCTTCCGGCATGGACATCTCCGCTGGTGTTAAAGAAGATGTTGTGGTCGGGCCGGGTAAGATTGTTTTGATTCCAACGGGATATGCAATCGCAATCCCTCAGGGATTTGAAATTCAAGTCCGCCCCAGAAGTGGATTGGCGGTTAAGCACGGTATCGGGCTGATCAATTCGCCCGGAACGATCGATTCGGACTATCGGGGTGAAGTCAAGATTGCAATCATCAACCATGGAAGCAGCCCTTTCACAATCAGAAGAGGAGATCGGATTGCCCAGCTCGTGGTCCAGCGTGTTTACCAGGCTGACGTCCAACTCGCCAAACAACTGGATCGAACATCCCGTGATACCGGGGGCTTTGGCCACACAGGTGTGTCGACAAAATAGGTTTAATCCAACTTATTCGCTGATCCTCTATTATTGAGCAACCTGTTTTTGTAATGTCTCCTATTGAATCAAAAATGGCAAGATCGACCATGGATTTCAAAATGTCGGTGTGCATGCTTGCCAGCGGAAGCAAGGGAAATGCTATTTATATTTCTGATGGCAAGACCTCCGTACTGGTGGATGCAGGCCTTTCAGGGATTGAAATTGAGAGAAGATTAGCGGCAAGGGGAATTTTGCCGGAGTCACTCGATGCTATTTTAGTGACCCACGAACACACGGATCATGTTCAAGGTGTCGGTATTTTATCGCGTCGCTATTCCCTGCCGGTTTATATTTCTTTAAATACATTGGAAGCCGCGGCTCCCCAGATTGGGAAAATCAAAGAAGTCATTCACTTCCAATGTGGTGTAACGTTTACTCTGGGCAGCTTAACCGTGCATCCGTTTTCAACCTCACACGATGCTGAAGATCCGGCCGGCTTTACCATATCCCAAAACGGGAGAAAAATCGGTATTGCCACCGACTTGGGTATTGCGACATTTTTAGTCAAAACACACCTCCAAAAATGTTCCCTGCTGATCCTTGAATCCAACCATGACAACCAAATGCTGGAGGACGGCCCTTATCCCTGGTCGGTGAAACAGCGAATAAAGAGCCGCACCGGACATTTGTCAAATGAAGAAGCACAGGGGTTACTAAAAAAAGTTCGTCACCCCCAACTGGAGTATGTTATTTTAGCGCATATGAGCGAAACCAACAACACGCCGCAAAAAGTGTTGGAGGTTGTCGGCAAAGTCATCAACTCTCGCCATACGTGCCTTGATGTGGCCACACAGGACAAGTGTGGTGAACTTTTGTGTCTAAAGTAGCATGGTTTTTATTTTGCTGAAATGGGGTATCATTTTTCTGACGCCATTGAAAAAGATTACCTGAAGACCCAATAAAAAGTAGAACATGTCCCGAAACAGAGTCACTGTTGGAGATTTGAAAAAACCGTCGTCACCCGCAGGAAAACACCCGCAATCAAATTCATAGCCCCTGACAAGATTAACGGCAATCAAAACAATAAACACCAACAGCATGCCGGTGATGATAATGGCCGCAGATCGCGGATAGACTCCAATAATGATCGCCAACCCGGTTATGAACTCTATAAATGGAACAACAATAGCGATCAAATTGATCAGAATATGGGGAAATATGTTATATCCATAGATCATTTTTGCAAATTCATCGGGGGAGACAATTTTATGGAAACCGGCATAGATAAAAGTCAGGCCCAGAATCCAGCGTGCCCCCAGATCAATCCAGCTATGATTGAGTATGGTTTTAAAAAATTTATTCAACCGGATACCCTTCTTCCAGCCAGCCTGGGAAGCCATCAATAAAAACAGTTACATCTGTATATCCGAACTCAAGAAGAAATTCCGACAACCGGTGGCTGTCTCGGCATGTTCTTCCGGAACAATAGGTGACGATCGGCTGATTCAAAGCATAATTGCTCAAAAGCGATTCAATCATCTCGAAAAATTTTTCTACCGGTAAAGAAATTGCGTTGGGAATATGGCCATCTTCAAAATGCGGATAGGATCGGGCGTCGATAAAAATTGCCTTCCCCTCATCAAAAATCTGTTTGACCCGTTTTACGCTGTGAATCTCGAAATTACTTTTGATCCCATTATTTTGGATCCGTGCTGATATGACACCGCGTTGGGTGTCCCACTGTCCCACGAGAGAGATGCCTGAGGGCGAAAGATAATTGGTGATAAAGGCGGTGATAAAGGACAACCCGATAAGCAGGCTGATTTCTTTTAATGTTTGTCTAAATTTCAGTGGGGGCATGTTTCATATTATTTTGTTGATCTTTCGGATAGCGATGCCGAGGCGTTTTGGACCTTCTTCCAGATCTTTGAGTGAGACCTGTGTGAAGTTCAACCGGCAATAAGGCGCTCCGGCGCCATTTGTGTAAAAAAGATTTCCAGGTAGATAAGAGACTCCGGACGCTTCGGCTTCCGCCAAAAAGGTTGTGCTGTTAAATCCGCGTGGAAGCCTCAGCCACAAAAAGAATCCGCCTCCCGGTGTGACCCACTGACATTCGTCGGGCAAATATTTTTTCAGCCCATGGACCAGTATATCACGCCGCTCCCGGTAGTTTGAACGTAGTGTGACGATATGTATGTCCAGATCGTTGGCTTCAATGAAAGCAGCGATCATGTGCGCGTTGAAATGTCCGAGCCCCCCGCCGCTATCCAGTACGCCGCTCTTTACGCACTTTTCAATAATCTGCGGTGAAGAGATCATCCAGCCCAGACGCAGTCCAGGCGCCAAAATTTTAGAAAAGGAACCCAGACGAGCCACGGTTCCCGGTGGGGCATTGTGGAAAAGCGATGGAGAAGAAAAATCATCATACCACAACTGGTGGTAGACATCATCCTCGATCACTAAAAACCCGTATTTTTTTGCCAGTTCCGTTATGGCTTTGTGACGCTCCACATTTAAAGAGATTCCGCTGGGATTGTTAAAGGTGGAAACCAGATAAAATAATTTTGTCTGTTTTCCCTGACGTTGAAGCCTTCTCAAGATTTTTTCTAGTACGCCTACTTGAATTCCCTCTTTATCACTGGGAACCGATATTAAATCCAACTGATGATCCCGCATCACCCGCAAGGCGAGATGATAAGTGGGCTCCTGAACCAGAGCAACATCACCGGGTTGGGTCAGAAGCATACACAACATGTCCAGTGCCTGTGAGGCGCCACCGGTAATCATGATCTGTTTTGGGGGCGGCGTTATATTTTCCATACGCCCCAACCAATGGCGCAACTGTTCGATCAGACATCCAGGCCCCTGCTCCGATCCGTAAGACAAAGCCTGTTCCGGCTCACGCTGCAAAACCATTCGGGTCGCCTTTAACAAACCCTTGGCCGGCAACAGCGCCAGATTCGGATGGCCGGATCTGAGCTCGATGATTCCCGGTCGCATGACATACTGAACATCAGGTAATGGCACCGGCATCTGTTTCTTTGGCATTTGAAACCCTTTTTCAGGTTGTGGATCCGATATTTTTTTCGGTATTATCACTTCCATGTCTTTTTGGCAAGCGGGGATGAACCCGACGTTCCAAAGGTTAACTATTGTCCATCTACAAACAGCATCTATTGGCCCGGAGCGGCGTTTTCGCTCTGTTGAAATCCTCGACATAGCCCGCTATGCCTGCGGTTTCAAAATTGCTCAAGCCTTGCTCTGAACCAATATCTACCATTTGTGGACGGACACTAACTAAGATCAGAAAAGGGTTGGATATTACGGTCAGATTGGAATCGGGATACTTTTATTATTGACGATGAGTTTTTCTACAGGGCAGTCTGGATCTTGATGAATATGAATCGTGTCTAAATGAAATATATCCTTAAGGGCTTTGATGTTTTGATTTTTTAGTCCCCTTAGTCTGGAAGTGTTGTTGGGATGGACGCATATGGAAATGGATCGATTGCCGGGATTATTTTGTTTTAGATAGGATACCACCAGATCCAGAAAAACTTCGGAATAAACCAGATGCCCGAAGGCTGGATGATAAGGGCCGGCCAGAATGCTGGTTCCCATCTGGAGTTGTTCTGATGCCTGCAGGCCCATGCGGATGACGGGGATATTTTTTTCCCTAAAGAAAAGAAGACAATTTTTTACCAGGCTAATGCATGAGGACAGGGTTAGAGGGACATATTTTCCCTGTTTAAACCACTTGGCCAACGGACTCCCCCGGAGCACCACCGTGGGGTAGATCCTCACAAAATTCGGGAGCAAGGCGGCTGTTTTTTGAACGGTCGTCTCCAAGGTTTTCTGGCTGTCGCCCGGCAACCCGACCATCAACTGAAGGCCGATTTGATAATTTTGGGATTTGAGCCTTTTCACTGCAGTTTCCGTGTCCTTTGCAGTATGGCCGCGTTTAGTCAGAGACAGCACCCGATCGTCCATGGATTGGACCCCTATTTCGATAGTCGACACTGGAAATGCCGATAGGATATTCAAATGCTCCTGGGTAATGGTGTCCGGGCGGGTTGAAAAGCGGATACTTTGAATCATCCCTTCTGCAACCATCTCTGCTGCAACATTGAGCAAAGACTTCATATATTCTTTTTCAATGCCCAAAAAGTTGCCGCCATAAAATGCCAGCTGGCACTCTTTCCGACGGTTCCCCTTGTAGGATAGAAACTGTTCGGCATAAGATCGGATTTGGACAGCGGTCATGGATTTGTCTGAATCTCCCGTGAGATTGTGTTGATTACAGAACAGACATTGATGGGGGCAGCCCAAATGAGGAATGAAAATCGGGATGATAAAGGGGCGATTGATCAAAATTGTTTCATCCTTCACTCGCGGATAAACGGAGAAAAGAAACACCGGGTGATCGGAAATCAAAAGGGTAAAATGTGCTATTTTGAATGATCGACTTCCAGAACAAGCAGTGCATTTTTGGCCGCTTCCTGCTCGGCTGCTTTTTTGCTTTTTCCGGTGCCATCCGCCCGAAGGTCCTGCACCCGGACCTCTACCCCGAATGTTTTGTCATGATCCGGTCCACTTTCTCTGATTACAGCGTATTCGGGCACCGCTTTCAAAGAACCCTGGGCCAGTTCTTGAAGTCGGCTTTTGTAATCATTATAGATGGTTTGAGCGCCGATGGTTTCGATCAGTATCTGGAAATAGTGTTGAATTAGTTCAAAGGCGCTGATATAGCCTCCGTCCAGATATACGGCCGCAATAACCGCCTCAAAAGTGTCTGCTAAAATAGATTGTTTGTTCTGACCGTCGGACTGGGTCTCCCCTTTACCAAGCTGTAAAAACGAGCCCAGGTTTATGTTGCGGGCAAATGCTGCCAGTTGTGATTCATTGACCAGCATGGCCCGAAACCGGGACAAGTCGCCTTCTTTCATTTTTGGGTCCTGTACCATTAACAGATGCCCGACCACGAGATTTAAAACAGCATCCCCCAGAAACTCCAAGCGCTCGTTATCCCTTAATTGTTGTTTGGGCAATTCATTGACATAAGAAGAATGGCATAACGCTTCGAATAAAAGTTGTTTATTTTTAAAGGTATAAGATAAATTTTTTTCACATTCAGAACAATTTGATGTCATCTCATTTCCATTATTTTTTCATAAAGTGAGTAGGGAACCATAAAGTTGCCCATCCCGCATCCCATCTGTAATTCCGGCTTCAATTTGCCGTGAAAATCCGTGCCGCCAGTCATAATTAAATTGTGATGCTGTGCTATGGATTTGTAATGGTTGGTTCTTTCCAAACTGTGTTCAGGGTAATAGACTTCAATTCCAATCAGCCCCAAGCCTTTCATATGAACGATCAATTTTTGGAAGGTTTGGTCATTGGAAAAATTGAGAAGATAAGGGTGAGCGAGGACAGGTACCCCACCGGCATTTTTTATCAGTGTAATGGCTTTTTTGCAGCTGATACGAAACTTATCCACATAAGCCGGTTTACGGTGACCCAGAAATCTGTCAAACGCCTCGTTAATCGATTCAACAAAGCCTTTCTTCATCATTACTTGTGCAATATGGGGCCTGCCGATCTGACCGTTACGGGCCTCAATTTTAACCTCTTCTAAGGAAATAGCCATGCCGAGTTGACGGAGGTGATCCAAAATCTTGGGATTTCTGTTTTTTCTCGCATGCTGAAGCAACAGTAGCGTTTGGTTCAGCTCAGAATTTTCGATGTCAATGGCGTATCCCAAGATATGAAATGTAGCCGAAAGGTTGTAATGAGGTGGGGGTTTTGCACTGATTTCAACGCCGGTCAAAAATTTCACCGGCCCAGGGATCCCGATCCGAAGCGCTTCTTTTACGCCTTCAACCGAATCGTGGTCGGTTATGGCAATGGCCCCAAGTTTTAATTTGTGGGCCAGTTGGAGCACTTCATCAGGAGTGAAACTGCCGTCTGAAGCAGAAGTGTGAATATGAAGATCGATATTTAGATGTCGATCATAATCCAAGTGCTCTCTCTAACGCCTCTTCTTTGGTTTTACAGCCAATGCACTGTGTGGTAACAGGTCTGGCCTTCATTCTTTTCAGAGCAATATCGTCACTACACGTTTCACATACTCCAAATGTGCCGGTTTCGATTTTTTCCAGAGCTTTTTTGATCTTTTTTATCAGTTTGCTTTCCCGATCCCGGATGCGAAGCATAAAATTTCGGTCCGCTTCGAGGGTGGCACGGTCTGTCGGATCCGGAAAATTTTCTTTCACCTCAACCATGCCGGAAACGGTATCATCGACCTGGCTGAGAAGCTCTTCAAGTCGATCGGCCAAAAACTCTTTAAAGTACTCAACATCCTTCTTTTTCATATCAGAACCCCAGAAAAATAGGTTGAATAGATTTTTAGAACATTATTAGCTATCACACGAATAATTTTTTGTAAAGAAGAAAGTTAACCATAGTTTTTAAAAAAGCAATTTTCAAAGTGATTTTATCTGGAAATCGAGGAAATCATCCACAAATCTTTAGCAGTTGTTCAAAGCTTCTCATATCGTTGACATTACAGATGTTACAGGGGTAATCCCTGGGAGCGGTTTTTTTGATCAATCCACTTAAAACGCGGCCCGGTCCAATTTCGGAAAAAATTTCAATTTCTTCTTTGATTAACCACTGCATGGAATCATACCATTTCACCGGATTACAGAGCTGCTTCCCTATGATGGACCTGATTTCATTGGGGTCGTCACTAATATCTGCCGTAACATTGTGGACTACCGGAGTTTTTGGTTTTTGAAATGAAATGCTCTGAAGAAAATCATTGAATTCCTCTTCCGCACCACGCATTAACTGACTGTGCCATGCACCACTCACCCTCAAAGGAATTGCCTTAGCGCCGTTTGATTTGACAAGCCCGGAAACCCTTTGGACTGATTTTGGAGAGCCGGTAATGACGATCTGTTTTTCAGTGTTATGGTTGGCCACCGAGACGACCCCATCCCGGCTGACCTCTTCCACAAACATTTCAACGGTATCGATGGACATCCCGATGATTGCAGACATGGACCCGTTATGTTGGAGGGCTTCTCGATGCATCAATTGCCCCCGTTTAAATACAATTTTAATTGCGTTTTCATAGGTGATGACCTTTGCCGCACACAAGGCACTGAACTCACCCAAACTGTGGCCGGCGGATACGACCGGTGAAAGGCCTTCTTTTTCCATGATCAAAAGGGTCGCCAAGTTGGTAACAGTGAGGGCTGGTTGCAGGTTGACGGTTAACATCAATTCTTCCATGGGTCCCTTAAAGCAGAGGCGATTCAGATTGATTTTGACCGTTTCTTCCGCCATATCAAAAAGCTCTCGAACAATGTCATATTCACGGTAGAAGTCGAGGCCCATACCGATGGCTTGAGAGCCTTGACCGGGAAATAAAAATGCGATTTTTTTCAAGTCAGCCTCCGTTTAAGGATTCAGTTTAAACAGTTTTCGGGTGAGATCGACAGAGATGGATTTATTTTCAGATTTTGAAACATGTTTTAAAAATAGCGTGGGATCATGGAGAATTTTATTTGTAATCGCGTTTGCCATGCGATAGATGGCATCATTGTCGGTTTTGGACAGATGGCTCAGAGATCGCAGGGTTTTTCGGGTTTCCGCTTGGGCAATCCCCTCAATTTTTTCCCTTAAAGCGATTACTGTAGGAATGACATCCAGCCCTTCGTACCACTGTTTAAATCGGATAACCGACTCATCAATAATACGTTCTCCTTTGATCGCTTCTTTCTGTCGGTTTTCAAGGTTATCGTCAATGACGCTCTTTAGGTCATCGATATCATAAACATAACAGTTGGTAAGCCGATTAATGTCCGGATCAATGTCTCTTGGGACAGCGATATCGATAAAAAAAAGGGGTCGGTTACGACGGGCGCGAAGGATATTTTTCACCTGATCCTTTTTAAGCACAATATCAGAAGAACCGGTGGAACTGATAATAATATCAACCAAGTGTAAATGTGACTCGATTTCCTCGAAACGGATCGCCTGGCCCTTGAACCGGTCGGCCAGCTCGAGGCCGCGCTCAAAAGTCCGGTTGGCGACAAAGATATCGCCTGTCCGGTGTCGAGACAAATGCTCCACAGCGATTTCGGCCATTTCACCCGCTCCAATGAGAAGCACTTTTTTGTTTTCCAGAGAATCGAATATTTTCCGCCCCAATTCGATGGCCGCATAACTGATAGAGACTGCATGGTCTCCGATTCCGGTAATACTCCGAATCCGTTTGGCCACAAAAAATGCACGATGGAGCAGGCGGTTCAAGATGGCCCCGGTGGTTTTCTTTTGGCTGGCCCTATAATAAGCGGCTTTAATCTGCCCCAAAATCTGAGGTTCACCCAGTATCATGGAATCCAGACTGGCGGCCACCCGGAATATGTGCCGAATGGCTTCATCCCCCGTGTATATGTAAAGTGCATCTTCGAAATCCAGAACCGGAAGTTCTTTGGATTCAGTCATGTATTGTTTCGTAAATGTGATTGCATCCTCTTTTTTTTCAGACACCAGCAATATCTCGACGCGGTTGCAGGTCGAGAACAAGAGTGCCTCTCGGATAGCCGGATGATCGTGGAGTACTTGTACTCCGGATAAAGCCTCATCTTCTGAGAACGCGATACATTCCCGGAGTGCCACCGGGGCTGTTTTGTGACTGAGCCCAATTAAAATAATTTCAGGTTTATCCATTTTGTTTTTCAAACAAATCCTTACGGAGTAATGAGAAATGCCGGTCAGTATTGATGAATTTTTCCGTCATGCTAAAACCGGGTGAAATCTCCATGGTGCCCTTTTAAAAGAAAATTGACACCAAAAAAGGTAAATAAAAGCAGTGCAAAACCGATAATCGACATGATGGCCGCCTTCCGTCCCCGCCAACCCACGGTTAACCTTTTATGCAGTAAGACGGCGTAAACCAGCCAAGTAACGGCGGCCCAGACCTCTTTGGGATCCCAGCTCCAGAATTTTCCCCAGACCGAATTGGCATAGATGAGTCCGGCTAAGAGTCCTATAGTGAGTAGTATAAAGCCGGCAATTATACAGCCATATCCGGTTGAATCAAGAAGTTGGAGCGATGGAAGCCGCTTAAAGAAAAATCCCCTGCTTTTATTTTTAATAGTACGTTCCTGAAGCAGATATAAAATACCGACCCCGCATGCCAGTGAAAACGACGCATTGGCCATAAAGCTGGAAAAGATATGGAAATTCAGCCAGAAACTATTAAAAAGCTCGTTTTCCAAAGGCGCGGCCTGGGGCACGTGGGACGCTACCATCATGACCAGAACAATCAGGGGAGCGGTGAAAACGCCTAGTATTTTTACAGAAAATTTGTAATGCACAATCACAAACACACCGGACATGGACCATCCGAA
>SDBV01002402.1_pt1 | contig 27960 bp, 40 predicted proteins | sample 2277081 | NCBI WGS metagenome assembly SDBV01 (sample SAMN10402039, study PRJNA504765) | marine sediment metagenome | isolation source: marine sediment core GS10_PC15, 223 cmbsf | place: Arctic Ocean: Southern Knipovich Ridge | collected 2010 | reverse complement strand
TCACTTCACTTAATGGCGAAGCAGCTGCGCGACATCAAGGTCATGCCCCGCATCACGGATCGGAACCTGGCCGACGCCTTGTCGATGACCCAGAAGCTCGCCCCGACCGACGTTCGGACCTACCCGGATTGGCGGGTCGACTACCTGACCCCCGTCCAGTGGGAGGTGTTTTCCGATGACACACGGTTCCGGGTCGTCGTGGCGGGGCGGCGGTCGGGCAAGACCCACGAGGCCGTCACGGAGGTCATCACGGAGGCGAGCGAGACCCCCGGGGCCGTGGTCTACTACCTGGCCCGGACTCGGACCAACGTCAAGCAAGTGGCGTGGCGGTTGTTCAAGCAGCTGGTCCACTGGGAGTACGTCGCCAAGGCGAACGAGAACGAGTTGACGGTCGAGTTCGTCAACGGGTCCTATATCCGGTTCGACGGGGTAGAGAAGCCGGACAATTTGCGAGGTCCGGGGCTCAACTTCGTCGTCTGTGAGGAGTTTGCCAGCTGGACCGGGGGCCGGAAGGTGTGGGACGAGGTCGTCCGGCCGATGTTGTCGGATCGGAAGGGCCGCGGGCTCTTCATCGGCACGCCGGCGGGCTTCAATCACTTCCGGGACTTCTATCTGCGTGGCCAGGACCCCGAGCAGCCCCAATGGCGCTCGTATCGGTTCTCCACGCTCGAGGCCGGGATCGTGGACGCCGAGGAGGTCGAGGCCGCCAAGCAGGACAACGACCCCCGGTCGTTTCGTCAGGAATACGACGCCTCGTTCGAGCAGCTCGCCAACCGGATCTACGATTTCTTCGAGCGGGCCGCGAACGTCACCGAGGACGTGGAAGACCAAGGGGGTGAATTGTTGGTCGGGATCGACTTCAACCTCGACCCCATGACCTGCGTGATTGCCCAGAATGTCAAAGGCGAGTGCGAGGTACTGGAGTCCCACGAGCTGCCGTACTCCAACACCGAGGAGCTGTGCGTCGAGGTCGAGAATCGGTGGCCCAATAGGAAGTTCCGGGCGTTTCCCGATCCCTCGGGACGACGTCGACAGACCTCGGCCGGCGGCAAGACCGATTTCTCCATCATTGAATCCCGGGAGGCGTGGACGCTTGATCCGTCCATGAAACGGCCCTGGTCGATTCCCTTGGCCGACAAGATCAACAACGTGCAGGCCAACATTCGGGATGCGTCGGGTGGGGTGCACGTGCGGCTCCATCCCCGCGCGACCGCGCTCATCAACGCGCTGGAGGGAACGACCTACAAGGACGGGACCTCGATCCCCGACGACAAGAACCCCGGCATCCATATCACTGATGCGTTGGGATACCTTCTGTGGGGTGGGTTCAATCGGTTCAAGAAGAAACTTCGGCAACGGCAGTTCGCGATATGACCGCACCCATCAGCAGCGACACCTCGCTCCCGAACCACACGATCGATCCCGTGGAGCAGATGGCGGAAGAACTCCAGGTCGCCCGGGACGTGGAGGCGGGCTACTCCACGATCAAGAAACACACCACGAAGTACCTGCCACGTCACCCCAAGGAAGAGTGGGACAACTACCAGATCCGCTTGGATCGTCCGGCGTTCTTCAATGCGTATGCGCGCACGACCGGGGGATTGACCGGCATGGTGTTCCGCCGCGATCCCGTGCTGGGGACCGACGTCCCCGACACGATCAAAGACCACTGGGAGAACATCGACAACGCCGGCACGCACGGCGACGTGTTCCTCAAAGAGGTGTTCCACGATGCGTTGATCGCCGGCCATGCGGGGATCCTGGTGGATCTCCCACCGATCCCCGAGGGACTGACCAAGGCCGAAGAGCAGGATCTCGGCGCTCGCCCGTTTTGGCTGCACGTCAAGAAGGACGACATCCTGTCGTGGCGGCTCGAGGTCATCCGGGGCGTGTTGGTCCTGACCCAGATCGTCATCCGTGAGCATCTGACGGAGTCGTCCGGCGCCTTCGGGGAAACGCCGCTCACGCGCTACCGGGTGTTGCGGCTCGTGGACAGCGTTGTGACGTTTGAGTTGTGGGAAGCTCGAGGCGACGGGACGCCCGAGAAAGGCGACACCGGCATCATCACGGGCGTCTCGACGATCCCCTTCGTGCCCGTCTACGCGCACCGAACCGGCGTGCTGCAATCGAAGCCGCCCTTGATCGACCTCGCGTGGCTGGTGATCCGGCACTACCAAACCAACTCCGACATGCTGCACGCGGCCCACATCGCCAACGTGCCGATACCGGTCATCACCGGCGCCGATAGTGAAAAGGTGGTCCTGGGTCCGAATACCGCGATGTTTTTAGAGCAAGGCGGCACGTTCACCTGGGCGGAGACCAGCGGGACCGCGATTGGCCTCACGAGCAAACTGCTCGAAGATATGCGGACCGAAATGTCCGTCCTGGGGCTCGGCATCCTCGAGCGTCGTCCGATGACGGCCGAAACCGCCACGGCCAAGCGGATAGACCGGAGCGAGAAGGATTCGCAGTTGAGCGCCGCCGCGCGGTCGATGAAAGACGCGGTCGAGATGGCGTTCATGCACCACGCCAGCTTCCTCGGCCAGCCGAGCGAGGTGGGCGCGGGCACCCTCACGCTCAATCGCGACTTCATGGAGTTGACGTTGACGCCTGACCAGATCCGGGTCTACGTTGACGCCGTGAAGGAAGGCCAGTTCTCGCTCGAGACCCTGTGGGCCATCCTGCAAGAGGGCAACGCGCTGCCGGCGCAGTTCGACGCTGACGAGGAACTCAAGCGGTTGCGCGCTACGACCGTTGTCGAACCTACGCCCACGGACGGCGACGAATGACCGTGTTGGTGTCGTGGTACGCCATCATGATTATTCTGCACTATTACATGATCCGGGCTCAGCCGGCATGGGCGTGGCGGCGGCGGGACATCCTCTTGGCTTTCGGGGTGTCTCTTGTATGGCCGGTGATCTTCCCGGCGTCAATTACCTGGTGGATCGCGCGACGGATACGGACGGTCCTGCAATGACGACCCTCATCGCCGAGATCGGCTGCAACCACGGTGGTGACGTCGCGGTCGCGAAGCGGATGATCGACGTCATCTGCACCTACTGCACCGAGTTGTTCGACGCGGAAGGGCGGGTTGCGCCTCCGATCATCAAGAGCCAGAAGCGCACACCGAAAGAGTTACTGTCGCCCGATGAGTACGCCGCTCCCCATCCGGTGGCCCGTCACGCCTTCGGCCCCACGTACGGGGCGCATCGGGAAGCGTTGGAACTCACGCGCGACGAGCACCAAGAACTCCAGGCGCACGCCAAAGCCTTGGGCGCCATCTACACGTGCTCAGTGTGGGACCTGACGGCCGCGCAAGAAATGGCGTCGCTCTATCCCCCGTTTCTGAAAATTCCCTCCGCGTGTAATCTCGACTTCCGGATGCTCCAGAAGCTCCTCGGGATCTACGAAGGCGACATCCACATCTCGCTCGGTATGACGACGCCGGACGAAATCGAAACCATCGTGTCGTTCGTCGAGCGCCTGGGCGCTTCGAAGCGCACGGTCTTGTATGCCTGCACATCCGGCTATCCGGTAGGGTTTGGCGAGATGTATCTCCACGAGCTGACGCGATTGCAAAGGGTGTACGGGCATCGCGTGAAAGCGGTGGGGTTCTCCGGTCATCATCTCGGAATCGCGGCCGACATGGCGGCTGTCACGTTGGGGGCGGCGTACCTCGAGCGCCACTTCACGCTCAACCGCACGTGGAAAGGCACCGACCACGCGGCGAGTTTGGAACCGGACGGACTGCGGAAGTTGATTCGCGACGTGCGCAATACCGAGTTGGCACTTCGTCCCAGACCGACGGAGATGCCGGCGGTGGAGCACGTCCAGCGCGCGAAGCTCAAGCGTCGGCGCACGGACCGCGTGATTCCGGCGCACGTGAAACACCAAGAGGTGGTGGTGTGACGACGGTGGAGCCGGTTGCGGCGGAACGTCTGTACCTGACGGACCCGGACGTGGACGTTGTCACACGACACGTTGCTCGATACCAACGCGCCATACGGATGGCCGAGCGACAACGGATGCAACGGGGGAATAAGGGCGGACGGTGGCTGGATGCCGCGTGTGGAACGGGCTACGGCACGTTTCTCATGACGATGGTTGCCGACGTGGTCGATGGCGTGGACGCCGACCCTGACGCGATCGCGTATGCGCGCCAACATTATCGCGCTCCCCACCTCTCGTTTGCGTGTGGGGACATCGCACACCCAGCACAAGAGCCCTGGTTGTACGACGTTGTGGTGTCTGTCGAAACAATGGAGCATCTCGCGGAGAGGGATCAGTTGCGGTGGGTACGCCGCGTCGCTTCGTGTCTCAATACCTCGGGGGTGTTCGTCATGACGTGCCCCATCGGCAACGGCGCCAATCCGCTTAACCCGCATCACCTCCACGAGCCCACCGAGGCCGAGCTTCTGCGACTCCTGCGTGGGGCGTTTGCAAACATCGACCTGCAATCCGAGCCTGTCACGATGACGACCGGCGAGGAACAGGAACAAGTCTACGCTTGTTGTTGGAACCCTCGGTGATCGTCGGGGCCGTCTGCGCCCGGGCGGGTTCCAAGGGTGTCCCGGGGAAGAACATGCGGCCGCTCGCGGGACGGCCGCTCCTCGAACACAGCGTCGAGCACGCCTACGCCTGCCCGCTGATCGACGTGGTCGTGCTCGCCACCGACTACTCTATCGCGTACGGTGACGTCCAGATCGATCGTCCGGAATACCTCAACACCGATGACGCCAACAAGTGGGACGTGTGGCGCCACGTGCTGCAGGCATACGAGAAACAATCGGGTCATCGCGTGGAGGCGCTGGTCGACCTCGACGTCACCCGGCCGTTGCGTGACGTGGCGGACATCACGGGAGCGATTGAACTCTTCCGCACCGAGCGGGACGTGGACGGGATTATCACGATGGCGGACGCGCGCGTCAATCCCTATCAGGACATCCTCGAGCCCAACGCCGACGGCAGTTTGACGACCAGCAAGCACACCGCCGACGGACCGGTCTATTGCCGTCAACAGGTCCCGCCGGCCTACGAGTACGCAGGGGTGGCGGTGCTGAGCCGTCAATACCTCCTGACGGCCTCCCACCTCTTCGCGGGTGTCGTGCGGGGATACAAAGTGCCCGCCGATCGGGCGATCGACATCGACACGGAAGCGGATTGGGCCGACGTCGAAGCCCGCATGGGCGCCCTGGTTGGATGAAGCGCCTGCAGACCAACGACGCGGACCTCGACCTCGAGCTCCGCAACCCCGTCTTTGATCAGATCCCTGCGCACATCGGGGCGAATGCACGGTTTCGGTTCCCGGTGGTGCAACGGGATCGTGTCGGGGGCACGGTGTATCTGTGCGGCGCCGGCCCGTCGTTGCGCCAGAGTCTTGCACGCCTCAAAGGCGCGACAGGCGACATCTGGGCATGCAATTCCGCCGCCCCGTGGCTTGTGGGTCAGGGGGTGCGGGTCACGCATAGTTGTGCGGTGGAGATGAGTCCCGTCATGCTCCAGACCTGGAAGGACCCTCCTCCAACCAAATACCTACTGGCGAGCTGCGTGCATCCCCATCTCCTCATGTTCCTGCGGGAGCGCGGCTACGCCATCACGCTGTTCCACAACTTCGTCGGGTTCCCGACCGAGACCGACCTCTACGCGCAGTATCCCTCCACCATCGTGGCCGGCATGGGGCTCAACGTCCTGACGCGCCTCATTCAGGTGGCGGACTACGCGGGCTACGCCAAAATCGTCGTCATGGGGGCCGACTGCGCGCTCGGCCGTGACGGGTCGTGGCACATGGACGGGTCAACCGGTGGGGGCAAGACCATCATGACCGCGAAAGTGAACGGCGCCATCTGGGCGACCCACTACGACCTGGCGTACTCGGCCGGGACGCTGGTGCACCAAAAGCGTGTCCTCGGATCGAAGCTTCGTCTGGTCGGCAATACGTTGCCGGTGGCGATCCTGCGGGACCGTCGGTATCGGCGGAACCCGCGGCGGTTTCTCGCGACCCTGCCCCATTTTCCTGGGGATGTGGAGCATTGGGCCGAGGCGGAGCGGATCGGACGCATCTCTTGAAGTTTTTCATACGTCTGGGGTACTTTGCGCCAAGCGGTTCGGTAGGCGTCTAGGACCCTAACCTGACCCGCCGCAAGGCGGCAACACCCGAGAGGAGGCCACTAGGTGGCTGAACTCCCAGAAGGCACGAAGCTGGAGGAGACCGAGGAATTTCTTAACGCCGTGACAACGGCGGTGGCCGAACAGGTCACGGGTCTCAAGGCGAAGAACGAAGAACTTCATGGCAAGAATAAGTCGCTCCGTGAAGCGGCCGATGCCCTGGAGGGTGTGGACCCGAAACGCTACAAGGAACTCATCGCGGCGGAGCAGAAACGCGAAGAAGAGACGGCGAAGCGTAAAGGGGATTGGGAACAGCGCGAACGGCAGCTGACCAAGAAGCACGAGGATGCCCTCGCCGAGGCGAAGTCGAAAGAGGACGGACTCAATCGGCAACTGGAGGGGGTGCACGTCGGTCGGCAGATCACCGAGGCGCTTGCGGAACATAAGGGCGATCCCGTGCTGCTGACGCACTTGGTACGGGAGAGGTTGCAGGTCGTGGCCGACGACAGCGGCGAGCGCCGCGTGATCGTGGTCGACAAGGACGGCGACAAGCGACATCACGACGGGGCGCCGATGACGACGTCTCAGCTGGTCGCGGAGATGAAAGAGTCCGAGAAGTACGGCAAGGCGTTTGAAGGGACGGGCAGTTCGGGGAGTGCGCTTCCTGTGGAGCCCGGCAAAGGAGGCAAACCGGCCGAGGCCGGCGCCCAATTCATCTAACGACTCCGCAGTAAATCGCTGGGGTCCGACGTAGGAGGCTCCAGTGGCGAACACGTTTAGCTCTCTGATTCCGCAGATTCTCAAGAGTGTCGGCCTGCCGACGTTGCGAGAGAATGCCATCATGACCCGCCTGATCAACACGTCGGTGGCGAACGTCGAGGGTCAGGTCGGCCAGACGGTCGATGTCCCGATCCCGACGGCCCGGACCGTCCGCACCGTCGTCCCGAGCGCCTCGGGGCCGACCAACCAGGACTCCACGCTGTCGGTCGTCCAGGTCACGTTGAACAACTGGCGCGAGTCCACGTTCTACATGACCGACAAGCAGATGGAGGAGACGGCGGCCGGGGCGGTGCCGATGCAGGCCCAAGAGGCCCTCAAAGCCCTCATCAACGACGTCGAAGACAAGATTTTCACCGACGTCAAAGAGGTGTACAAGCACAGCGGCTCAGCGGGCACCACGCCGTTCAGCACCAACCTCGCCGCCTTCAAGGACGCGCGGGTCAGGCTCAACAAGGGCAGCCTCGGTGGCGCCGGTCCCGCGTCCGTTCAGGATCGGCGCGTCGTGTTGGGACCCGACGCCGAAGGGAACGCCCTGGTGCTCGGCCAGTTCCTCAAGGCCGATGAACGGGGCGATCAGGGCGGCATCATCACCGGCAACATCGGGATGAAACTCGGCTCGCAGTGGTTCATGGACCAGAACGTCAAGACGTTCTCCAACCTCGTGTCGCTCAACAAGGTGACGGCTGTGGTGAGTAAGGTGGCCTATACGGCACTCGCCACCACGGTGACGATGGACCGCGCGACCCTGACGGGCAAGCTCAAGAAGGGCGCGCTCTTCACCATCACCGGCCTCGCGCGGCAGTTCGTCGTCACGGCAACCGTCACGGCGGCCTCCAACGCGATTGCGGTCGCGATCAGCCCCGCGCTCGGGGCGGCCCTGGCGTCCAACATCACCATCACGTTCGCCTCGCCCAACAAGTCGAGCGAAGTGGCCAACCTCCACTTCCACCGCGACGCCTTCGCGCTCGCGTCTCGACCGCTCGGCCGATCGCGTTTCACCGGCGAAGGCGGGTTCCAGACCATCGTGGATCCGGTCTCCGGCTTGGTGGTCCGGCTGGAGGTCCGCCGGCAGTGGCGCCAGGTCACGTGGGCCTGGGACATTCTGTTCGGCACCAAGCTCACGCGACCGGAGCTCTGCGCCCGAGTCCTGGGATAAGGATGGTGGGGGCCCTGCCCCCACCCCTCCATGGCTAATCCCGTTCTGGTCGCGACGGTGAAGGGGGCGTCGAGTAATGCGTACATCCTCAGAGCCGACGCGCAGTCGTACCTCGACGGAAGACTCAACGTCACCCAGTGGACCGATGCGTCCCCCGCTGACAAGGACCGTGCGTTGATCCAGGCCACGAGTCGCTTGGAGGTCGAGGAGTACGTCACCGCCCCCACGACCACGACGCAACGGCTCAAGTGGCCGCGCTCTGGAGTCGCCGATGGCGATGCCAATATCTACGCCAACGACGTCATCCCCCGGGTGGTCGAAGAAGCGACGTGCGAACTCGCCTTGGCGTACCTCAAAGGCGAAGTCGATCTGTCCGAGGTGGGGCTCGAGGCGTTCACGAACGTCAAGGTCGGTCCCCTGGACGTCACCCCGCGCGTGACCCGCAAGGGCGATGCGCTTCCGGCCATCGTGATCCGGATTCTCCAGTACGTGCGGGTCGGGCGGTCCGGCGTCAACGTGCCACTGGTGCGTGCCTAATGGGGGTCCTCGATGCGCCGCTCCGTAAAGCCGCCACGGCGGTGATCCGTACCCTCGGGACCTCGGTCACGATCCGGCAGCTGACACACGGGCCGTTGGACGCCACGACCGGCGTGAGTACACCGACCCAGCGCGACACGGTGGTGAAGGCCACGATCGCGGAATACACGTCCCGGGACCTGAGCGACACGGTGCTGTTGGGCGATCGCCAAGTCATGGTGGCCGCCGCCGATCTGTCGTTTCCGCCCACGACCGAGGACGAAGTCGTAATCGGCATGGACACATATAGGATCCTGGACGTCGAGAGTCCGCAGGCCACCGACCAAGCAGTGATGCACATGCTCCAGGTTCGTCAACGCCTGGCCGTCGTCACCGATCCGAGCAAGTACGACAAACAAATCACGATCCAGTCGCTCACCGAGGGCCACGACGATCGTGCGGGCCTGACCTACACGCCGGCGACCTACGCGACCCGGTGGGCGGCCGTGATCCCGCTCACAGGCACCGAACGGTTCGCGGAACGCCGTGACCGGTCGGTAACCCAGGTGCGGTTTGAGATGCGGAGTGACGAGACAACGCGGGCGATCACACCGAAGATGCGGGTCAGCTGGGATGGTCGACTCTTCGACATCCACTACCTCATCGACGTGGAATCCAAGGAAGTGGAGGTACATCTCTTCACGGAAGAGGCGACCTGATGGCCACGCTCCAGGGCGCCGAGACGCTCCGCCGTCGATTGGCCGCACTCCAGCGCGCGGCATCGGGACCGCGGGTCGCCTCCGGTGTCAAAGCTGGCGCGATGATCATCCGCGATGAGGCGCAGCGTCTCGCACCGAAGGACACTGGGGAAGGGGCGGAGAACATCGTCCTCGGCGAGGCCGCGACCTCGACGTCACGCGCAGGAGTCAGTGTGGGCTACGATGCCGACAAGGCGGGCCACATGATCTTCGCGGAGCTCGGCACCCGAGACCGGGCGGCGCAGCCGCACCTCCGCCCCGCCTTTGACGGGAAGAAGGTCGCCGCGGTGAAGGCGTTAGGGGTTTCGTTCAAAGCGGGGATCGACAGCGCGAGGCGCGTGTGAGCATCGACGGGGCGATTCTGGCGCGCCTGAAGGCCGTGACGGCCATTACGGATATCGTCGGGACCGGTGACGATGCGCGGATCCATGCGCACCACTTACCACAGGGCCCGACGCTCGAGGCGATCACGTTTCGGCAAATCAGTGCCGAACGGACGCATGCCTTCGGCTCCGATCCGGGCCTGGTGCAGACGCGGTTTCAATTGGATGCCTGGGGAAACACGTACAAAGAGGCACGCGACCTCGCCGATGCGATCCGGGGCAATGGTGTCGGGAACGCCTTCAACCGGTTCCGCGGGACGGAGGATACAACGGTCGTTGACGACATCCTGCTCGACAATGAGATCTCGACGTTCGAGGACGAATCGAAGACGTACCGCACGACGCAGGATTACCTGATCTGGTATCACGAATGAGGAGGGCATAAATGTCGACCGCGATGCTCAATGCGCGGATCTGGTATCACGACCAGGCGCTCTCGACGCAACTGAATGCCGTGGCGCTCGACTACAGCGCCGAGGAGCTCGACGCGACAGTCTTGACCGACACGACCAAAGTGCGGGCTGGCGGACTCAAGGATGCCCAGGCAACGCTTGCGGGCTTTTGGAATAGCACCGAGGACCTGGCGCTCTTCGATGCGGTCGGCTTGAATAAGCCGCTCCTCGTTGCGGCCGGGCCGGCGGTGGGAGATGTGGCGTATGGGATGGTCGCGATCGACGGACAGTGGTCCCTCAAGGGCGAACACGGGGAATTGCTCGGGTTCGAGATCACGCTCAACAGTGGCAACAACGGCCCGCTCGTGCGTGGACAGTTGATGATCAACATCGACCTGACGGGATCGGGCACCGGCACGGCGAAACAACTCGGCGCCGTGGCGGCGGCGGCCAATCGTGTCTACAGCGGCATCCATGTCACGGCGTTCGACGGGACCACGCTCGATGTCTTAGTGGAGAGTGACAACCTCGAGGGGATGGGCTCGGCCTTAACCCGGATCACACACACTCAGGCAACCGGCCTCACGTCGGAATGGTCGAGCGCCGTCGGACCAATCACGGATGATTGGTGGCGGTACAACTACACGTTTGTCGGGACGAGCGCCTCATTTGCGGGCGTGATCGGCATTCTCTAATTCAGGAGGAAGGATAGATGGCAACGCTCGCATTCAACGACGCGACGGTCAGCGTCAACAGTAAAGACCTCTCGCCGGATGGCGTCAAGGTCGATCTCGACTACAACGCCGACGAGTTGGAGGAGACGGCGTTTGGGGACACCACGAAATCCCGGATTGGTGGCCTGAAGGATTGGGGCGGCACGTTGGAGTTCAATCAGGACTTTGCCGCCACGCCGGCGCCTGATGTGGACCTGTTCGCGATCGTGGGCACGGTCGTCGCAATCGCAATCGCGCCCGCAAGCGGCACGACCACGGCCACCAATCCCGAATACCAGGGCAACGCCCTGATTACCGGATACAAGATATTCGGGCAGGGTGTGGGCGAGCTCGCCAAGGCCGTCTGCACGTTCGTCGCGGCTGGCAATCTCACCAGAGCGGTGACGTAATGGCGGGCAAAGCGCGCACGGTCCTGAGCCGTGAGGCCATCCTCGGCGCCGACGATCTCAAAACCGAATCGGTCGAGATTGAGGAGTGGGGCGGGTTGATCTTAATCCGCACATTGACCGGGCGTGAGCGGGATCGGCTCGAGGCCGATCTCCTCAACAGCAAGAAAAACGGCGCGACGATCAACCTCGACAACGTGCGCGCGAAGTTGGTCGTCGCCACGGCGATGGACGAGGACGGCAAGCAACTGTTCCAGCCAAGCGACGAGGGTAAACTCGGTGACAAAAGCGGCGCCGCCCTCAGCAAGGCGGCGGCCGTCGCGCAACGCCTAGGCGGGTTGTCGACGGCCGACGTGGAGGATCTCGCAAAAAACTCATCGCGCGGCCCGGCCGACTAACGGCACTCAGGCTGGCCCGCGAGGATGGTTGGGTAAACGTGGATCGGATGTTGGACACGATCAGCGGTCCACAACTGCAAGAGTGGATGACGTTTTATCACTTACAGCACGACGCCGAACGGACGCAGCGGTTGGTCGATAGCGTCGAGGCGCGTGCGCGAGGGTAATCGGTGGCGACACTCTCCAGCTTGGTCGTGAACCTCCAAGCAAACACGGGACAATACCAACGCGGGATGCGTCGCGCAGGGCGTGACCTAAATGTCTTTCGCGGGAATGTCGCCAGTACACATACCCGTCTGCTCAGATTTGGGGCGCTACTCGGTGGAGGGTTGGGGCTCTTAAAGATCGGCAAGTTTATCATCGGTACGAACCGCGAATTTGAGAAGTTGCTCGCCCAACTGCAAACCGTCCAGGGATCGGCGGAAGGCGCAACGGCGGCGTTCAAGCAGATGGAAACGCTCGCCTCGACGACGCCCTTTCAGATTGAACAGCTTACCAAGGCATTTATACAACTGCGTGTGATCGGCGTTGATGCGACAAGCGCGCGCATGACGGCATTGGGGGACTTCGCGTCTGCGTTCGGAACAGATATCGAGAAACTTGCAGAGGTTATCCGATCAACGACCGCCGGCGAAACGGAATCGTTAAAACGGTTTGTGCAAAACGTCGAGATCATGGGCGATCAGGTCGCGATTACCTTTGGCGGTATCCGTACGGTTGTGGGCAAAGATTCGCAATCTATCACTGATGCGCTGGTGAGGATTTCCGAAAACAACTTTGCTGGGGCGATGGCGCGGGAAATGGATACGCTCAACGGGATCATCTCCAACACCCAAGATAATTTCGGCATCATTGCGCGGCAAATAGGCAAAGCGATCATGCCCGCTATAAAGGATTGGGCTGCGGCAATCCGAGATTTAGCCGCTGGGCAAGGAGGCTTTGTCGAGACCGCCGTGAGATCCATTGGGACCATCGTGGAGAACATGGGCCGCGCGATCATTTTCGTCTCCGGCCATCCCATTATGGCGCAGGGGGGACTCGTCGGGCTTCTGATGTTTGGTGGTAGGGGCGGCGCAGTGATGGCGGCCGTTGGCGCCGCGCTCGACGAACTTCGGCAGGCAGTGTTTGGCTCAACCACGGAGTTTGGGAAGTCCGCCGAGCGGGTGGCACGACTCACGGATGATCTGAACCGCGCCAAGGCCGCCACCGCAGCGTTTAGCGGGATCATTGCTGCTGGCAACACACTCAGCAAGAGCCAGGCGAAGAACTATGAGATAGCAAAAACGAAAATCCAAAGTCTCACTATCCAACTCGCTCTAGCAGAGCGAACGCTCGACAGCTACACCGACCGGGTGATCGATGGCACTGGCATCATGGGCGTGTTCGGCGAGCAATTCATCAACATGGGAAAGGGGCTGCAAGGCTTCACGCTCGACTTTAAGAAATTTGCGGCAAACATACGTAGCAACGTCAAGAGTGGCCTCGTTGATCCCACAATAAAAGAGCTGTCCACGATGCAGGAGATTGGCAGGGATGCAGGTGGATCCCTAATCCGTGGGTTTATCGATGGCGCGACGAGTCTCGGTGATCTCCTGGTAGGAACAATCAAACATATCGCGACCACGCTGATCATCGGGGAGTTCAATAAAGCGCTGGGCATTGAGTCACCCAGCAAGGCCGCGGCGCTGGCGGGGCGCAATACCATCCTCGGATACATCAAGGGCCTCAAGGGTGCCGCCACCGCGATACCGGCCGCGGTTGGTGGCGCGTTTGCGTTGGGCGGTGCGTCGCCGGCCGGTGCGGGCGCCGGCGGCGGGACGGTCGTCCACCAAGAAATCAACTTCAACATTTCCGCGCTAGACGGGCATAGCGTTGCCCAGGTCTTGCGACAGCAAGGCGGGACGATCGCGCAAATCGTCGGCGACGCAGCCCAGGCCGGCCGCGGGTTTCGGCAGATGATGAAGGGCCGATAAATGGCGACCACGTTTCCGCGGACGATCAAACCCTTTGACGTCACGGTGCCGGTATTCCCTGGCGGCCTGTCGAGTGTGAGCCTCGCCGGCAAAGTCAATACGCGCACAACCCTGCAAGTCGGTCGTGTGTGGGAGGAATTTTTTCGGTTCAAGTTTAACGAGAACGGGCGCGAGTTCGTCGCGCTGATCAACAACTTCTACAACCGGCAGACGTCACTCGACGTCGCGCATCAGAACTTCGTGACCACGCTCGGTGCGGGTGGGGGAACGCCGCTCGTCGACGCAGCAAGCCAAACGGGCGCGAGCATCGACTCAAAGGGGTGGCCGGCAACGACGACGGTACTCAAAGCTGGCGATCTCGTGACGTTCACCACCGGGCCAAACCTTGTGTACGACATCACGGCCGATGCGACGACCGACGGCAGTGGCTTGGTCGCGTTGCCAGTGAGCCCGAACGTGTTCGCCGGGGCGAGTCCGGGCAACAACGATGCGATCATCATCACAGCGAGCGTGGTGTTCCGTGCCAAGATCCTCGAACGGCCGAGGATCCCGAAGGCTGGGGCCGACGAGTGGATCAACGGGTTGCGTGTTGTTTTCCGCGAAACTCCGTGACCATGAAACGATTCTGGGACAAGGTCGAGAAAACTGACGGCTGCTGGATTTGGCGAGCCTGCAGAGACAAAAATGGGTACGGGTTTTTTGGGCTCAACGGTAAGAATTGCCATGCGCACCGTGTTAGTTGGATGCTCGCGCACGGTTCAATTCCCAACGGCGCGCATGTGTGCCACACATGCGACAATCCTCCGTGTGTTCGGCCGGATCACCTTTGGCTTGGTGATAATAGGCTCAACACGTTAGATCGCGATCGTAAAGGACGACAGCGACCGCCCTACGGTGAGCGGAACGGATTTACCAAATTGACAAACGACGATGCTGACACGATTCGACGCCGTGTCGAAAATGGCGAGACGCAGGCACAGTTGGTTTGGGAATATGGGTCGTCACCCACCGCTATCTCCAACATCGTCAATTACCGCTCGTTTACTCATCATCTAGATACGGTGGCACCGTAAATGGTTAGAACGCTTACTGGAGCGATGGTCACTGCCGCCGCGGCCGAGGACGGCGACCTCCTCCATCTGATCTCGCTCGTGTTCTCGGGTGGGACACAGTTTCTCACGACCGCCCCGCACAACGTCGTGTTCAGCGGCGACACCTACGTCGCGGTCGGTGGGCATCTCGGGTTTGATGTCGTGCAGGAGTCTGGCGACCTGACCGGCCAGGGCGTGAGGGTGACGCTCGACGGTGTCGATCAAACGGTGATCTCCCCGTTGCTGGCGCAGAACTATATCGGGCGGACGGCGAAGGTCTACCAGGCACACATGGACTCGAGCGGCGCGTTGGTGAGCGATCCGGTGCTGCTGTTCGAGGGCCTGCTCAACAGTCGTTTCAGCGTCAAGGAATCCCGCAATCCCGACGGCACCGGCACAGTGGTCGTCACGACGACCATTGTATCCCCGCTGGTGAGTTTCCGACAACGGCGGGGGATTCGGATGACCCTAGCCTCTCACCAACACCACTTCCCTGCCGATACGATCATGCGGCACATCAGCACAATTTCGAATCGGCAAGTCCCCTGGGGGAAGTCAGGTGGGGGACGTGTTGCGGTTGGAGGAGGAGACGACGAGCGGCTCATTGGGGACGAACCCCTAGAACTATGAACCGGCTCCGCACGTGGGACGTCGATCTCCTAACATGGGCCGAGACCATGACCGGGAAACCCTTCCGGTGGGGGCGAACCGATTGCGGGAGTCTGGTCAGGAAGTCGCAACGGATCATCTACGGCGTCGATATCTTTCACCTCACCGCCTGGACCAGCAAGGCCCAGGCGTTAGAGACCATCGCCGACATCAAGGGCATGCGCGCGCTCCTGCGTCGGGTCGCGCGGCCCGTCGGGCGCGGGTTTCTCCAGATGGGCGACATCGTGCTCGTCACAAACGGTTGTGATGCCCTCGAGACCGATGGCCTCATGGTCGTCGTGCGGGATTACGCGATTTCGACGTCTCCGGATTCCGGCGTGATCCGCGTTCCCCTTGAGGCGATCCCGGCCAAGGCGACCTACTGGCGGGTCCATGTCGGTTAATCCCCTCACGCTGATCGTCGGCGGTGCGCTGATTGTGGCCGGGACGCTGATTCCCGGCGCGCAGTTCCTCCAGCCGATCGGCGTCTCGATGGTCATCGGCTCGATCTCGATCGGTAGCGGGGACAAGGGCGCGCGCCTCGCCGCCCGGCAGGCCGGCACGCTGATCAGCAATGCACAACGCATCGACACCCCGCTCCCCGTGGTGTACGGGACCGCCAAGCTCGGGGTGGCGATTGTCGACAAGCGGGTCGATGAAGCCTCGACGGACAACGAAGATTTTTGGATGCCGGTGTTTATCTGCCACGGCTCCCGGGATGGGTTGGGGATTCAGGCGATCCGGGAGGTGTGGTTCAACGACCGGCCCGCACTCGACACGGCCGGAGCCATTCAAGCGCCGTTCTCGGCCTCGACGCTGGCGTTCGCCAAGCTGCTCGGGACGACCAGCCAGAGCTTCGCGAGTGCCTCGGTCGCTGGCTCTGATCTCGATACGCAGTTCGATTGGGTGAGCACCGACAAGGGCGCGGGCCTCGCGGGGCTGGTGTTCAAGCTCATCGACAACAAGGAGATTTACACCCAAGGCGTGCCGGTCGTCACGGTGAAGGTGCGCGGGAATCTCGTGGAGGATAACCGGAGCGAAGTCTCTGGGGTCAACATCACTTTTGCCACGGCCGGAGATACGATCACCCGCGCGTCGGGGAACTTTGTCAACGATGGGTACGCCGTTGGGGAGCGGGTGGATGTGAGCGGCTCTGCCAGCAACGACGGCAAGTACACCATTAACAACGTGGCGGCGACGGTCCTCACGGTTGACGAGAACCTGACGAACGAAGGTCCGGTGGGAGGCGTGACCCTCAAGCGGTGGGCGCAACCCAACACCGGCGGGGACAACCCCTACCTCTGTGCCCGGGACTATCTGCTCTCCACGATCTACGGCCCTGGCCGTCCTGCCAGTGAGATCGACGAGACCAGCTTCAACGCCATGGCGAATTACTGTGATGAGACCGTGTCGGTGCCTGACGACGCAGGGGGATCGACGAACCAGAAACGCTACACATGCAATGGCTGGCTCAGCACGCAGCGGACTGTCCGGCAGAACCTCGATGAGCTCCTGAGTTCCTGCCGGGGCAACGTCATCTTCGAGGGCGGCAAATGGCGAGCGTTCACGACCCGCTCGGTGACGCCCTCGAGCGTCGCGCTCACCGAGGACAACATCGTCGGCGACGTGGAATTCACGAACGCCGGCAACGACGAAAAACTCAACGTTGCGCGTGCGACGATCATCGACCCGGATAAAAGTTATCAGCCCGATACGATCCAATGGCCGAACGCTGGCGCGGCCAACGCCTTCCTGACCGAAGACAATTCGTTTGAGAAGCGCCTCGACCTCGATCTGCCGTTTACGAATGAAGATCACATGGCCGAGAACATCCTCGATATCACGCTGAGTGAGTCGCGGCAGGGGATTAAAGTCGTTCTGACGGCGACCGAGGAGGCGTTGCAGTACCAGATTGGTGATGTGGTGCCAGTCACGCTCTCCACGCCTGGGTGGACGGCGAAAAACTTCTGGGTGATGGGGATCGGGTTGACGCAGAGCTCGCTCGTGCGCCTGGCCCTCGTTGAGTACGATGCCACGGCGTACACGCACGGCTCACAGAGTGACGCCGAGCAAGAGCCCAATACCAACCTGCCCGATCCGTTCAACATCAGCGCCCCGACCGGCCTCACGCTCGTCGATCAGATGGGGCAAACCGCGACCGGGCTCTCGATTCCTGAAATCCTCGTGACGTGGACCGACGTGGCCGAGGCGTTCATCGATCGCTACGAGATCCAGGCCAAGAAAGCCAGTGACAGTATTTGGCAACGCTACGGCGAGGAGGAGCAAGGCGTCGAGCAATTTAAGATCCGGGGCGTGCCGCTCGAGCCGGGTGACATCGATTGGGATGTGCGGATTCGTGCGGTCAACACGCTCGGCGCTATCTCGGCCTGGGTCGAGGATACCGTCACCGTCGATCTCTACGACCGCTTTATCGTCTGGTTGCCCGAACGCGAGTCGGAAGATCGGCGGCTAGGATTCCCGCGCGACACACCGTCCGATGCGTTAGCGATTGCGTTGTTTGAAACGGGTACTGGCACGACGATCCGCAACGCCGTCGCGGCGAACGGAGATTGGACGATTACGACTGGCGCCGGTTCCGCTTGGGTGGAAGGGCCGGCAGGCGGCGGCTACGATTTCAACGAAACGGCGTTTGCGCGTGCGACCCACGCGACCGCGTTTGACGTTGGACTCACGACGGCGTTTACGGTTGATGTGGTGTTCCGGTGGGATGCCAACGCGGCTGCAGGGCAATACCTGGTCATTCACGACGACGACTACTTCTTGCGGCTAACTGCGGCTGGTGTCATTCAGTATGCCACGCGCGACAATTGGGCGACACAGACCACCACGATCGACCTCTCGTCTGCCGGCTTGGATCTCCAAGGCGAATGGGTCCACATCCATTGGGAATACGATGGGGCCGATGGGTCGACGTTTTATATCAACGGCGTGCTCCGGGCGACACACTCGGCAAGTGCGGCTGCAAGCGTCGCCGCGATCAGCAACAACCTCGACATCAGTGGCGTCGGGGCGGCCGAGCACCTCAACGGGGCCATCGCCTACGTGCGGGTTGTCAAGGGCGCCCGCCCGACCTTCCCGTTCCTTTCCGATGTGTCGCCAAACCAGGGTGTGGTAACAAAAACTTTGCGCGTGGGGCATGATGAGGTGACGGGGAGTAATCATAACGTCGAGTGGGTTCACAACATCGCATATCTCGCCCCCAATGCGACAGGTGCGAAAGTGTACCGTGCCCCCTTGTTATTGCCCCCCGGCGTAACTGTGACGGAAGTGAAAGCCCGATTGTGGTTGAAAACTACTGACGGCTTTCAGGCCGCCTGTGATTTTGTCCGTTATCTGGATGACGGTACATCAGCTTCGCTTAAATTGTTATCTCTCAGCAGCCCTCTCGATCAATGGGTCACTCTGTCGGGTACGCTTACTGAGATTATCGACGCCGCTAAAACTTACGCCATTGCGGTCACTTTAAATGCCAACGTATCTGGGGCAACGGACGCCCGGTTTATGTGGTTTGAGATTACCTATGACATGAAAGATTTCAGGGATGCCTACTAACGCGCTCCCGCACAATGGCGTGCGGATTCCTGCGTGGGCGATTACGGCCGTTGTGGTGATCGTGGTCGTCCTCACGACGGGGTTTAGCCTCGGCCGCACCTGGAACGACACCCAGCGGTCGCTCCGCGAAATGAATCTGCGCCTGTGTCGGATCGAGCAGGCCCTGCAGCTAACCCCCTGGCCGAGTTGTACCGAACGAAGGAGTGAACGATGACGAACATGATCATCCCGGCAGTGAAGACGTGCCCGAAATGCGACGCGCCGATTCCCCAGATTGTCGATCGCCGGCTGACCGGGGACAAGATCCCGCGGATGGCCACGGGGAGCTTGATCGCCTTGGGGGCGATGGTGGGACTCCTCCTCGGGCTGATCGGTGCCCCCACTGCGGTGACGTTGATCGCCTTTGGGCTCGGCACGGCCTACACGCACAGCTTCACCGCGGTATTGCGGAGCTGGCGCAGCAAGAACGGGAAATAGGATGGTCTGGGGCGCACGGTCTCGCGGGCACGCCGACACAACCCACTCGGACATCCAGAAGGTGTCGGAGCGGGTCGACCGTCGGTGGAGCTCGACCGTCCTCCAAGGGCGGCGGGATCTCGAGGAACAACGCGCCAATGTCGAGAAGGGAGTTTCGCAAACCCTCGAATCCAAACACCTGCTTGAGTATTCGAGCGAGCCGGATAACGGCGTCGACGCGATCGACATTGCCCCCGACCCGCTCAAGTGGCCGCAACTCAAGAAGAACATGCTCGACATCGACCGTCTGCTCGAGGCGCTCGGTCGCGACGGACTCGATCGGGACGACCGCCGCGAACTCTCATCGCAAATCCGGGCGGCGATGTCGAGCCACGCCAAAGAGCTTGGTCGCTGGTACGCCTTCGCCGGCTACTTCCACGCCGTGGCTGATGAGATGTACGAGCGGGGAGAAATCTCCTCCCCTATGCGGCACGGATACGATTGGGACGGCGACCACAAGCTCGATGACCAATCGTTCGACGACCTACCGCACCATGAACGTGTGTCGAGCCAGTGAACCCTTTCGGTTATTCTTCTTGATGGATGCACACGATCCGATCCGATGGAACGTACACATCACTACGGCCCTGTAGTACTTCTTCCCGCACCTTACCGGCCGAACTGGCCTCTGACTCTGTGACCGTCGAGATAACACCATCGTCGCCATCGGTCTTGAAGAAAATACGCCATTTGGCCATTAGTCTCTCCTTTTTGAAAATGGGTTTCGGTTTCTCCTAGGTGGTGCTCAGGCGGTGTTAATTACAACCGTTTAGTGCTGCGATGGCTTCCGCTGCACCGTCTGCGCTCAAAATCACCGTGTATGTTGCGGCAGAGTGACCGAAGCGCAGGACGACCCGGTCGGTCGCGAGCATAAGTTCTTGGGTGAACCATGCCGCTCTATCGTCTCGGAGTCCCAATCCAGCTTCGGTCACCAACCATCTCTCTGTGACTGGGTCGTTTTGGTCTGTCCTCCACGTCATTTCTCGTTTCCACGTCTCCATGATAGCCTTGAGCCGCAATAAGGCGCCGTTCGTAGAGTTGGGATGAATCATCACGCCGGCCACGTAACCTCCATCCCTGCAGTTGATACCCAGCGCCCACTCCTCATCATCGTCCACGGTAAACGCGCTAGATGTATTCACGTCGGTAATCGGATCGATCGAGGCTGAGTAGTACCAGCTCCCCATTTGCTCCTGGGCGGACACAGGGAGCCAGCCAGCAGCGACCATCGTCAAGGCGAGTCCGACCAACAATCGATTGGTCACGTCAATACCGCTCCCTTCTTTTTGGTCAGGCCGTCCCGGCCCCACACCGCGTCGTTGTTAATTCGCGAGGGGGCTGACCGCGCGACACACAGACCTGGAACAACTGACATTCAGAGATGAACAGCCAGCACGGCAGGTTTCGATTGAACTCCGCACCGCGCCCTACTGTGTCTGCGAGGAAACACGGGGCCTCGGTAGGTTCCTCGACGATTTCGGGCTCTGTGGGAAAGAGACACGCTGCCAGCCACAACAGGCTCGGAAACATCAACCACTTCATTTTTGAACCTCCGTTTTATTCAGGCCATCCCGGCCCCCACACATCCACGTCACAGATGTAACTAATCGCCGTTTGGTTACATCTAAAGCATCAACCGGAGGTGTCCCCAGCGACGTCTTCGTCTTTGCCTTGAGCTTCTACCGCCGCCAGTCCCTCACCTCGCAGCTCCCTTTGGGCTGCCTCGATCCCGTTCCACAACGCCCGTTCCGCCGGCTCAAGAAGATTTGAGTTCAGTAGCTTGTCGGCGGCCTTGGCGGCACTCTCCATCAAGTCGATCGCTAGCATCACCTGAACGGTCCGAATTGGGTCCATGCCGGCGTCGGCGTCGTAGGTAATCCCGTTCTCCATAACCTTCTCGGGTCGTTCGTTAACGAGGCTGTTAACAACCGTGGAGGGCATTGGACCGCCCTCTGCGAATACGTTGACGGGCCACCCTTCTCGCTTGGCCCACCTCTCAAGCATCTTCTGCCGCGGCTTGACCTCATCGCGCAGCCAGCGGCGGACCTGTTCCGTCCCCACGCTCGCCCTCTCAGCGAGTGCGGAGGGCTCGATGTCTTTCAGGGCCTCAACCAGATCGGCGATCCGGCCAGCGAAGTCCGACGCTACCACCCAAGTCGTCACGGATTACCCCTCTAGGGGTTGACAAGGCACCACTTAAGGTGCATCGTGTTAACACGCTGCCACTTAGGTGGCCTCTTGAGACACCTTAAGTACTGGCGCCGCAATGACTTCCAGCCAAACCGACAAGATAGACCCCGTTAACACCGCCGACAAGGACCCCATGAAGGTTCTCGGAACCAGGCAGCCCGAGTGGGTCCACCGGGCCTACGACGCAATCGCCTCCAGGCGGATGCGGGCCACGGGGAAGCCTTCTTCGAAGGCCGACGTCATGGCGGAAGCCATCCACGAGAAGCTCGAGCGTGAAGGCGTCCGCCACCCCCAGGACTTACCCCAAACCCCAGCCGCCTGATCATGGAGCCCAAAGTACGACGCCGTTGGGGATCGCCCAACGACAACCGGGCCACGTGTCGTATGGTCTACCGTCGGCTGGCCCAGCTCGAGGGAATCGCCGTCTCGACGGCGCGCGATCAGTTCGTCGGCTACCTCACCCCATTCCAGCGGTTGGCGCGCCGGATCGCCCACATGACCGTCGCGTGTCAGGACCACGGCCGGCATGACCTCCTCGTTGAACAGTGCATGGAGTTGCTCAAGGTCGCGATGGGGCGTCCCGCCCTCGACTGGGTCGCCGCCAAACATCTGTACGACTACGCCAACGCACGCGAGGGGTTGAGCCAAGCGGATTTCGATCATCTGCTCCGTACCGGCCAGGTCACGCGGGTCCAGTGGATCGCCTACCGGAAAACCGTGACGCGCGAAGTGGCAGCGGCGCTGCGGTTCATCGCCGCGGGCGATCTGGAGTACGCATGATTCACGCACCCTGTCTCTGTTGCGGCCGGTCCCTCACCCGTCGCCGTCGGGTCCGCATCTGGCGGATGTGCCTGCGCTGCCGGTTCAAAGAAGCGCGTCGGGACTTGGTGCGACGGCTCGCCCGGGTCGGAAGTTGGTCCTGGTGATCGATCCACGCTCCTTCATCCTCGGCTTCATGGCGGCGTATGCCTTCAGCATCATCGTCTGCGCGGCGCTGTTGCTGCTCCATTGGTGGCAGGCGCGGACGGCACGGGACGAGGCGTTGAACCGGGTGATGGCCAACGTGGCGGTCGCGTGCCTGGACAGGCCCATCAACGTGAGGACCAACTGATGAGCCTCTCCCTCGAAGCCGCGAAGGTGGCGCGCTCCCTCCCGCTCGATGCTGGGATGTTCGATGTGTTACGCGCGGCCTATGACGCGATCCCCAAAGACCGACGCCGTGTGCGGTGGTTGCGACCGCAACGCCGGATGTTCTACCGGCTGTGTCTCAGTAAGCACGCGATCCTGCAAAGCCAGGCTGACGATGGCTAGCCCGACCAACCCGCGCGTCGCACTGCGTCAGGTTCTGCGGGAGGAAGACGAGCGGCTCCGTGCAGAGACGCCGTGTGGTGACTGCGGCAAGCCGACGATCGGTGTGCAGTTCTCGACGGGGGGACACGCGACAGAGACCCGGACCGAGGCGGGGCTGTGTGTTTGCCCGGCCACGCTCGCAAGGATTCACGCCCAGCAGATGGAGGTCATCTCATGCCAACCGTGACTGGAACACTGAAGTTTTTCGCCCCCGTCAAGGAGGGGGCCCGAGCCGCACTGACCGGGGAATGGTCAGACGGAGAGAAGAAGCAGTATGTGAGTTGGGCGGAAGCGCAGCCATTACGTGATGCCGGCGTGGTGTTCCAAGGGGACAAGACGTGGGACGATGGCAACCCCAAGTGGGAGGTGCGCGGCAAGCCCCTGGTGACGTTGAACCAACGATGGGAGGGGACTGGTCGAGAGAAGCAGTGCTTTACCGTCGTGGTCCTCGGCAACGGCGCCTTGCCGGAGAGTGCCGCGCCCGTTGCGTCACAACCTACGTCACCACCCAAGCCGTCGTCGGCGTACCGCTCCGTCAAAGACGTGGCGGCCCACTTCGCCTACTGTCTCCGGCAAGCACGAGAAATAGTGTGGGTGAAGAACGACACCGTGACGGCGGACGCGTTGTACAAAACCGCCTACACGATTTACTCGGACGCGGACCCCGATGACACCCCAGACACCCTTTGAGCACTGCATCCGCTGCGGCCGACCGATCCGCACCGAACGGCAATCCTGCGTGGTGAACGGAAAGCCGTATCCCTACGCGGGATGCCTGCCGGACAACGCCGACACGCGGTTGAGTCTGATCGAAGCCAACGGGGTGTATCTCAACGTGGCTCGGTATCGGGTCCAGCCGATCCAGATCCTCGACGATCCCTACGCGGACTAACGACAAAAAGGAGCGTTACCCATGACAACCGCCACACGAACCGAAACCGACACGCCGCAGGAGACGGGACTCGTTGACACGTACATGCGGAACGAGTTGCGCGAGGACGGCTACGACCTGCCCGAACTGGCCGACACGATGGAAGAAGCCGACGCACGGGCCACGGCCTCGACGTACCTGTTTGCCTTGCGCGGCATCAAGCGCGACGTCGACGCCAACGACGCGGAGTTCACGGTGCTGCAGGACTTCAACCGCACCCGCCATGTCGCGCGGCAGACGGGACTGATCCGCCAGATGGACTACCTGCGCGGTGCGATCAAGACGTTGTTCGGCTTCATGACCGTAACGGGGAAGAAGAAGTCGCTCAACCTCGTCGCGGGTCGGGTCGGGATGCGGGCGAAGCAGGACGAGCTGGTCGTGGTGGACGAAGGCGAGGTGATCGACTGGGCCAACGCGAACGGCCTGGACGGACTGGTGCGGACGAAGCTCGTCGTCGACCGCAAGGCGCTGCGGATTTGGATGGAAAAGATGGAACCGAATACAGATCCTGATTTCACGCCACCGCCGGGCGTACGGCTCGAGGTGCGGCCCGACGAGTTTTTTGCAACGCCGGCAAACGACTAATCACTGCACGGCGGCATGGTCGCGCATCCGGTAATGGGCAGGCCGACTCAGGGGACGATGAATCCTGTCAACCTAGGCCACTGTGCATGGACAACAACGGGAGGAAGACGATGACCGAAGATCGCTGCCCGACGTGTAGGGTGAACCTCGGTCGCCAGGCGTTTGAAGTAGACGCGCAGGCTGGCGATGAGATCGAATGTCAAGGGTGCGGTGAGGTGTTCATGGTCGAGACGTGGGACAACGGAACCGTTGCGGGATACATCTGGGTCCCGGTTGAGCAGAGCCCCTCACGTGTGTGAATGGGGTGATACCGTGCCGCTAGAAGTCACCGTTCCGGCGATGCTGTCGTATACCGGGAAAGATCGGCGCGCCACGAAACAGATCGACCGCTGTATCGCACCGATTGTCCATGCCTTGAATGCACATGGGGTTGTCACCGTGGCGTCGTGTTGCGGCCACAGAAAGGGTGCTGGCAGTATCGCTCTCGTCGATGGACGGGAGCTTGTGATCGAGAGACGCGCAAGGTTTTAACGACTGACGGGTGACGGGATCGGTAGCGGATGGGGCGCGGCAACCGTCCTCCTGCTCTCAGGGCAAGCTTGGCCGCCGACCCGTCCCCGTGACCTACGGAGAGAGAAAGAAATGCCGACCAAGATCAGTAAGTCCGTGTTGAACGATGTATCGCGCACGCTGGAGCGGCTCGCAACCAAACATGGTGGCGGCATTCTCTGGGCGTGCGTCAACCGCCTAGCCAACCAGCGGCGCAATCGTAACAAATTAAATCGGGAGATCGCAAGTAGGAAGATTGAGCTCGCCGAGCTTGAGGGCCGACGGTGACGACCCGTCGCCGCGCCTGGAATAGTTCTTTGCCTGCCCCGACCAAACCGATGGTGCGAAAGACGCGCCTTCGGAATCGCGGCCGTTCTCTGTTCCCAAAGCGCCGCGACCACGCCTACACGGAATGGGTGAAAACTTTGCCGTGCGTGTTGTTCGGCACGCTTGGCCATGAGTGTTACGGACCGACCGACCCGGCGCACGTCTTCAAAACGCGCGCTGTTGGCGCCTACGACCGGGGCGAAACCGTCCCACTCTGTCGAGCACATCACCGCCAACAGGAGGGCCGCACCGCCGCGTTCATCTTGGAGACCGGCGTCAACGTGCAGCGGATCGCGAAGGAGTTGCCCCGGTTATACAAGCAGGAGGTCAAGGGTGGGTGAGCAGATCGGCATCGTCACGGGCGCGTGTGAGCAGCTCGTGGAATGCACGTACGAGAAGGGTGGGCTCGCTGTCCACCAGTGGCCAGAGGGCATCCTCAACAACTGGACGGTGACGCACATCTCCAGTGGCCTGTCCGTTGCCCAGATGGGAGAGAGTGAAGCACAAGCCATTGCGGTGTTAGAGGATCTCGTGCCGTTGACGGACTGGACGCAGCCATCTGACAAACTCCAACACGGCGTGAGTGAGTTCGGCATCCAAACAAAGCGGATCGTCGAACGGCACGGCATGGCCCTGACGACCGGCCACCCCAGCCAACACTCGATCCCCATAGAGAAGCCGCGTGATCGGTCAGCCTGATCTCTTCACCCCCTTAGCGCGGCACACCGACCCCGAGACGTCGAAGGTGGCCGCACGGTCGATGACGAAAGGCGCGGCGGCGCAACGGAACAAGATCGTCACCGCCCTCAAGGCGTACGGCCCGATGAACCACTGGGAGGTCGACAACGTGTATTCGTGGCCGCACCCGACGACAGCGCGCCGCATGAAGGAACTCGTCCAGAGCGGGCGGGTCATCAAAACACTGCGCACGAGCCCGACCGGCTCGGGGCGACAGGCAACCGTCTACGAGGCGATGTGACTTGGATACGAGTCGAGACAAATGTGGCGGAGAATGACAAGGTGATCGCACTCGCAGAGGACTGCGGAATTTCCGTGGAAGCCTCTCTCGGTTTTTTGGTTCGCTTCTGGGGTCGGGTGGCCGAACACCGCCCAGACGGCGACCTGTCCCATATGAGTGACAGTGCGCTCGAGCGGTGGGCCGGGTGGAATGGGATGCCGAGTGTCTTTAGTTCTAACCTGCGCAAGCTGTTTGTCCGCAACGATATCCTTGAAGGATGGATGGAACGGCAGGGCAAGCTTGCGCAACGAGCTGCCGCTGATCGAGCCCGAAAGAAGCGTGGAACTTCCACGGAACCTCCAAGGAAAAGCCGCGGCTACGGTACGGGACGTAAGTCCCCCCTTACCCCCCCAGATGCGAACGCATCCCACTCCACTGGTCGTGGGGGGTCAGAGACGGCGGGTGATATCGCTGAGCGGGTTACCGGCAGGGTGACGTCATGACGACCCGGATCGAAGCCGAGCTCGCGGTGCTCAGTGCGATCCTGCTGGACAATGAGCGCGGGTCCGAAGCGTTTGATGTCTTGCAACCCACGGACTTCTACGTTGAGCGGCATCGGATGGTGTTCGAAGCGATGGCCTACCTTGCCGAGCACGGGAAGCCCATCGATCCCGTCGTGCTGTCGGCGCGGTTGAAAGACACCCACGACCTCGACAAGGTCGGGATGAACCTCCTGGCCGACTTGATGGATGCCGTCCCGACAGCGGCGAACGTGGGCCACCATGCCCGGCTCATCCGACGGGCGGCGGTGGATCGCCGGCTCCTGGGCGCGGCCGACACTATCCGGTCGATCATCGAGGCACAGGACCTGGAGACCGACGCGGCGATCGCCGCTTGCGAGAACGCGGTCTTTGATGCGACGGACCGCCACGAGGTGTCGGCCTCGCGCAGCGCAGCCAGTTTAGTGTGGGACGTCGTCGACGCGGTAAAGACACGCCCCGACGGAGAGGTCCGCGGGATTCCCTCCGGACTCGTGGACCTGGACGAGATGACGGACGGGTGGCAGCGGCGTGCGGTCACGATCATCGCGGCCCGTCCCTCCGTGGGCAAGACCGCCTTCATGCTCAACGCGGCCTGTGCGGCTGCCGAGGCCGGGCAGCACTGCCTGATCTTCTCGCTCGAACAATCCAACGACGAGCTCGTCGAGCGGAGTCTCGCGATTACGGGTGGGGTGTCGTTCAGCCGACTGCGCAAGAGTCGCCTCCGGGACAGCGATTACCCGCGTCTCTCCCATGCCATGGGGGTGCTCGGGAGCTACAAAGAACGCCTCACGTTCGACGACAATGCGGTGCAGAACGTCGGCACCATCCGCGCGGCGGCGCGGCGGTATCGCCGCCAGACGGGAAGGCTCGACCTGCTCATCGTGGATTACCTCCAGCTCATGGACGCGCCGGGCCGGCACGAGTCGAAGAACGAGCAGGTCGCGGCCATCTCTCGGGGGTTGCGCGCGATCGCGAAAGACCTCGACGTGCCCGTGCTCTGTTTGTCGCAACTCAACCGCGAGACGGAACGCCGGGGCAACGATCGACCACGGCTCTCTGACCTGCGGGACTCCGGGGCGATCGAGCAGGACGCGGATCTCGTCATGTTTCTCTGGAACG
>SDBV01002401.1_pt1 | contig 27961 bp, 20 predicted proteins | sample 2277081 | NCBI WGS metagenome assembly SDBV01 (sample SAMN10402039, study PRJNA504765) | marine sediment metagenome | isolation source: marine sediment core GS10_PC15, 223 cmbsf | place: Arctic Ocean: Southern Knipovich Ridge | collected 2010 | reverse complement strand
CGGGAACTTGCTCTTGCACACGTCGTCCGGCACACGTTGCCCGGGCAAGTTGCAAGATGCGGCGACTGGGGTTAGAATCGTCACGCTGAAGCCTGTACGCGGTACCGGCGCCAACTTGCACAAGAAAGGGTCTTTATCATGCGTACCATCTATCTCGTTGGGTTGTCGCTGGCGGTCAGTGTCCCGGTTGCGGCCGTGGGAGCGGACACGATCGGCTGGAAGGCCTCCGGTAAAGGAGGCGCGGTGGCGGCCGGCGGAAGCGAGGCCGTGGCGGCGGGTATCCGGCTGCTGCGAGCGGACGGTAACGCGGCAGATGCCGCCGTGGCCACCTTGCTGGCGCTGTCGGTGACCGACTACGGATGGTTCTCCATCGGCGGCGAGGTTCCCCTGCTGATCTACCGGGCCGAGCAACGGGAGGTCAAGGTGCTCTCGGGACTGGGCCGGGCACCGCTGGATCAGAAGGCCATCGACTGGTACTACGCCAACAAGATTCCCTCCAGGGGAAGCATGAAGGCCGCGCCGGTGCCCGGGGCCGTACATCTCTGCTTCACTGCCCTGAGCCTCTACGGCACAAAATCGTTCGCCCAGGTCGTGGCGCCGACCCTGGAGCTTTTGGACGCCGGAGATCGGGACTGGCACCCCAGGCTGGCCGTTACGCTGCGGAAGTTGGTCGAGACCGAGCGGAAGGCGGCCGGCACGCGCCAAGAAAAGCTGGCCGCGGCCAGGGATCGCTTCTACAAGGGAGACATCGCCGACGAGTTGGAAGAGTGGTATATCTCTACGGGCGCGTTTCTGCGCAAGCGGGACCTGGCCGCCCACAAGACGCTGGTGGAAGATCCCGTGAAGGTCGACTACCGGGGTTATACCGTATACAAGTGCGGCACCTGGACCCAGGGGCCGATGCTCTGCCAGACCTTGCGGCTGTTGGAGGGTTTTGACCTGAAGGGGATGGGGCATGCTTCGGCGGACTACATTCACACGGTCACCGAGGCGTTGAAGCTGGGGTTTGCGGATCGCGACGAGTACTACGGCGACCCGCTCTTCGTTGACGTTCCCCTGAAGGCGCTCCTCTCGGACCGGTATACGGCCATCCGCCGACGGTTGATCGACCCGGCCCGTGCGTCGCTCGAGCGGCGTCCGGGCGATCCCAGGAAGATGCAGCCGGTGAAGGCGCGAAGTGCGGCGGAGAATCCCCCGTCGACGATCCCCGTTCAGGACACGACCACCTGCGTGGTGGCCGACCGCTGGGGGAACGTGGTGGCGGCCACCCCAAGCTGCAATTTGCTCTCGAACCGCCCGGGACCATCGGGCGTGAACCAGGGGAATCGGATCCGCAGCCTGAACACCACGCCGGGTCATCCCAATCGGGTCCAGCCCGGCAAGCGCCCGCGGATCACACTCACTCCCACGCTGGTCACCAAGGACGGCAAGCCGGTGTTGGCGATCAGCGTGGCCGGCGGCGATCTACAGGATCAGACCACTTTGAACGTGCTGCTGGGCCACGTGGAATTCGGCATGCTCCCGGAGCAGGCGGTCACGGCCCCGCGTTTTCAGACCGCCCACCAGCAGAACTCCTTCGACCCCAACCCGGACCGCGAGGCCGCCTTTGTTTCGGCGGGAAGCCTGCAGGTCAGCAGCGGCGTTGCGGAGGAGGTGAGCACGGAGCTCTCCGGCCGGGGGCACAAGCTGAAGACCACCTCCCGGCCGATCGCTTACCCGGTAATGATCTTCATCGACCAGCGCAGCGGCGTGATCTACGCGGCGGGAGATCCCGGCGCCAGGCGTCATGCCGCGGCGCTGGACTGACCGCGGCCAAATTCATCATTCATCATTCATCATTCATCATTCATCATTCATCCCCTCGCGGCCTTTCCCTCGCTCATCGTCCTGCCTCGCTGAGCAGGGCCTCGAGCCTTGCGGCCAACTCGGACGGTAGATCCCCAAGCAGCTCCCGGCCGACAAGGCCCACCTCGATCATGTCGCGCAGATGGACCCTGTCGAGGTCTCGATGGGAGGTCAGCTTCATCTGCACCAGGCCGGCCAGCGAGACCACCTGAATACCCGGGGCGAGCGTCTGCCGCTGGTCGATCGCCGGCGCGGGTGTTTCGTAGTTTGGCCGGACCCTCTCGCCCGCCCAGACCAGGTGGACGCCCAGTCGCGGGTGGGGATCGGTGCGCTCGAGAAACATCCCCACGCCCATCACCTCGAAGTAGTCCATGGCGACCTTCGAGGCCGCGGCCCGGGCGCGGGGAAGGTCCTCTCGGCAGAGCAGGATGTCGACGCCCTTGGTGGTCCGCACGGCTGCCGGGTCCTTGGTGGCCACCCAGATCGCCACGGCCTGCCCGCCCACCAACGCATAGGGCACCGACGCCTCCTCCAGCGCGGCGCAGATCCGCTCCAGCCGCTCGGTCACGTCCTCCAGTGCCATGACGTGCCTTTCCCAGAGGTTTACAGCCTCATCGACGGGTCTGATAAACATTCTTGCGTCCACCTCCCGAACAAGCTACCCAAACAGACTGCAAGCTTCAACCCCGCGAGTCCGCAGGCGCAGACCCGGCCCGGATCGTGCCCGCAAGGCCGCCTTTGTTTCGGCGGGAAGCCTCCAGGTCGGCAGCGGCGTTGCGGAGGAGGCAAGCACGGAGTTGTCCGGCCGGGGGCACCGGACCCTTTTACGGCCCTATTGCCCCTATTCCTGGGGGGCTTCTCTTCTTTGTCGCCCCGGGACGCGGAAAATGCCTCTCACTGGCCGCGTAAACAGTGTGCCAGATGCGTTTCGATTCAGTCATTGGGATGGCTCCGAATGGGCATAGTGGCTACATTCGGCGTTCGTCACAGCGTCCCCGCTGCCGGCGGCACAGCGTCCCCGCTGCCGGCAACACTGGCGTCAAATAGCCGTCGGACCGGAAAGGAAACCGGATGAGACCATCTTGCTTACGGATGGCTGCCGCGAAGGTGGTGCTGCTGGTCCTGACGGCCTCCGGCTTCGCGGGCGACACTCACTGGCAGGTTCCCGCGGGGAACTGGGGCGACGGCTCAAGCTGGACAAACGGTGAGCCCTCGTCGCTGGACAACGCATACATCGGCAACGGGGGGGAGGTGTCGATAGACCAGCCCGGGGAGGCCTGCATAAGCGTGTTCCTGGGCAAAGAGGATTACGAGAGCGGCACGATCAACCTGGTCTCGGGCGAGTTGTCGGCGGCCAACACGGTGCAGGTCGGCTACTCGGGCACGGGCACGCTGCTGCACTCCGGCGGAACCAACGCGGTAGCCGCCACGCTTTATCTTGCCTACGATTCGGGCAGCAGCGGCAGGTACGAGTTGAGTGGGACCGGTGAGTTGTCGGCGGCCTTTCAGTACGTGGGCCGTTACGGCACGGGCACCTTCCTCCACTCCGGCGGGACGAACACCATCTCCGGCACGCTTTTTCTTGCCTACGGCTTGGGCAGCAGCGGCAGGTACGAGCTGAGCGGGACCGGTGAGCTGTCGGCAGAATATCAGCACGTGGGCCGTTACGGTACCGGCACGTTCGTGCAAACCGGTGGCACAAATACGATCCGCAACACGCTCTATCTCCAGACGGGTGGAACCTACGAACTGCGTGGAACGGGAGTATTGACGGCAGGCCGCGAGATTCGAATCGGTGCCGATTCCGGGGCCGGCCGGCTGGAGTGGTTCGGTGACGGGCTGACCACGCCGACCATGACGCTGGGGTCGCCGGGAACGCTGGCCCTGGGGTTCGATTTCGAGGTGGGTTCCCTGCTCGACGGCAGCCTGTTCCACGGGAGCACGCTGGAGGGTCTGGACCTGGCCGCGCTCGAGGTTACCAACGGCGCGACGGCCACCCATGCGAATTTCGCCTCTGCGGCGGTCGGCAAGCTGGTGGTAGGCACCGGCACCGGATCCGGGACATACGGCCTGCAGGACGGCTCGCTCTCGGCCGGTTGGCAGTACGTTGGCGATTCCGGCACGGGAGTGCTCAGCCAGTCCGGCGGCACCAACACGATCTCGGACGAGCTTTACCTCGGTTACACCTCCGACGGCAACGGGACCTATGAGCTGAGCGGATCCAGCAACTTGTCTGCATCCGACCAGTACATCGGCTATTCGGGTACGGGGATTCTCGTGCAAACCGGGGGCACGAATACGGTCTCCGGCGGGCTGTACGTCGCACACCAGCCGGGCAGCAGCGGCACGTATCAACTCAGCCAGTCGGGCGCCATATCGGCAGCCGATCAGTACATCGGCGAGCAAGGCACGGGGACTCTCACCCAAACCGGCGGAACGAACGTGATCTCCGGCGGGCTGTACCTCGCACATCAGCCGGGCAGCAGTGGCACGTATCAACTGAGCCAGTCGGGCGCCATATCGGCAGCCGATCAGTACATCGGCGAGCAAGGCACGGGCACTCTTACCCAAACCGGCGGAACGAACGTGATCTCCGGCGGGCTGTACCTCGCACACCAGCCCGGCAGCAGCGGCACGTATGAACTCAGCCAGTCGGGTGAGCTGTCGGCGTCCAATCAGTACATCGGCCATTCCGGCGGCGGCACCTTTCTGCACTCCGGCGGAACCAACGCGGTGGCCGGCACCCTCTATCTGGCCTACGAGCCCGGCAGCAGCGGCAGGTACGAGTTGAGCGGGACCGGTGAGTTGTCGGCCGTTGATCAGTACGTGAGCCGCTTTGGCACGGGCACTTTCGCTCAAACCGGCGGCACAAACGTGATTTCGGGCACCCTGTTTATCCAGGGTGGTGGAACCTACGAGCTGGGCTCAACGGGGGTGTTGACCGCCGGCGGTGAGATCCGCATAGGCGCCGATTCCGGGGCCGGCCGACTGGAGTGGTTTGGCGACGCCCTGACGACTCCGACCATCACGCTGGGGTCGTCCGGAACGCTGGCCCTGGGGTTCGACTTCCAGATGGATTCCCTGCTGGGCGGAGAACTCTTCCACGGGAGCACGCTGGACGGTCTGGAACTGGGGACTCTTGAAGTGACCAACGGTGCGGCCGCCACCCACGGATACGACAATTCGGTCGGCCTGGGCAAGCTACGGCTGGGAACCAGCACCGGGGCCGGGACCTACAGCCTGGAAAGTGGGGCACTCTCGGCCGGTGCCCAGCACGTCGGCGACTCCGGCACGGGAGTTCTCAGCCAGGTGGGCGGCACGAATACGATCTCGGGCGAGCTTTACCTGGGTTACGGCTCGCCCAGCAGCGGCACCTACGAACTCAGCGGCACGGGCCGGTTATCCGCGCCGGAGGTGTACGTCGGCTACGAGGGCACGGGTAGCTTCGATCACAGCGGCGGAGATGCCGCAGCCCTCTCACGACTCTACGTCGGCTACGGCCCGGGGGGCAGTGGGACATATTCGCTCAACGGAACCGGTGCCTTGGCTGCCGCCGACGAGTACATCGGCAAGCAAGGCGCGGGCACGGTCGTGCAAACCGGGGGCACGCATACGGTCTCGAACGACTTCTACCTGGGTTACGACCCGAGCGGCAGCGGGACGTATGAGCTGAGCCAGTCGGGTGAGCTGTCGGCGTCGAATCAGTACATCGGCCATTCCGGCGGCGGCACCTTCCTTCATTCCGGCGGAACCAACGCGGTGGCCGGCACGCTCTATCTTGCCCTCGAACTGGGAAGCAGCGGCAGATACGAGCTGAGTGGCAACGGTCAGCTATCGGCAACGGATGAGTACGTGGGCGGTTACGGTGCGAGCACGTTCGCTCAGACCGGTGGGACAAACACGGCTTCCGGCTCGCTGCATATCCAGCGAGGCGGGACCTACAGCCTCAGCGGAACCGCTAAGCTGTCGGCGGCCTCCCAGTACGTTGGCGGCTCGGGCGAGGGCGGGTTTACCCATACCGGCGGAACGAACACGGTCTCCCAGTCGCTGTTTGTCGGCCAGCAGGCCAACAGTCACGGAACATACGAACTCAGCGGAGACGGCCAGCTCTTCGCCGGCTCGGTGTACGTCGGCTACGACGGCACGGGCAGATTCACTCACGCCGGCGGAAGAAACAGCATCCTGGAATCACTCTATCTCGGAAACAGCCGGCTTGGCGAGGGGCGGTACGAGCTCAGCGGAGCCGCAGAGTTGTACGCCGACTCGGAGTACGTGGGCTACGGAGGCGTGGGCGAGTTTATCCAAACCGGCGGGATAAACCGGATCTGGGAATCGCTCTATCTGGGATCGGACTGGCGCGCCAGGGGAACGTACAGGCTGACCGCGGGAACCCTGGCCATCAGAACCGGCGCCGACTCCAGTCTTGCCGTTGGCGTATCGGACGGGACCGGGACTTTCTACCTCGGCCACCAGAGCGGGACGGGGACGATTCACGAAACCGGCTCCGGTGGCGGCGTGGACTTGATCGTACACGGCCGGGCCACCTTCCTGGGGTCGGGAACCTTCCGCGGTTGGGGCACGGTCGACTTGACCGGAACGCTGCAGAACAACGGCCGGGTCGTTGCCGACGGATACGGAACCGACCGGACCCTCGATCTGTCCAGCTTCTCGGCGGTCACCAACGACGACTCGGTGCGGATCGTACAGGGCGACGACACCACTGCCGGTTGGTACGCGCAGGACCACGGCAAGCTCGTTCTGCCCGCGTTTTCGGTGGCCGCCGGCACGGGCGCGTACAATTGGGGCGAGGATCCCGGCGACGGCAGCATCGAGCTGGTCAATAGCGTGCGGATCGTGCTGGCCAATGTCACTTCGGGCGGCAGTTTCTCGATCGATCTCCTTGCGCCCGACCATTCAGACATGCCGCTGGACACCACGGGTGCCGTCGTGGGCGCGTGGAGTTTCAGCCCACCGGACGGCTTTGCGATGGATTCCGCGGATCTGACTTTCCGATACGACGCCGCCCTGGCGGGTTCGCTGGGCATCGACGAAAACGAGCTTTCGGTCTACCACTTTACCGACAGCAACTGGGTCGACGTGACCAGCGGCATCGACACCACGAACAAGTGGATCGGCGCGGACGGCGTTGCCTCGTTCTCGACTTTTGCGGTTGGGTTCGGGATAGGAATCCCCAGCCAGTGGCAACCCGTCGACGGCACGTCTTATCACAACTCGGCTAACTGGAGTAACAACACCGTTCCCAACGGCTTAGGCGCGGTGGCCAACTTTCTGGAGCGGATCGAGGGCAACGCCACGGTGACGGTCGATGAAACCGCCACCGTCGGCTCGATCAAGTTCCGCAGCCCGCAGCTTCACCCCGAGTACGGCTACACCGTCCAGGGGCCAGCCACGATCACGATCAGCGCGTCCGGCGGCCCGCAGATCATCGTCGAGCGGGGCGATCACACGATCACCACGCCGCTTTCGATTGTCGGTGATCTGAGCGTGGATACCTGGGACTCGACCGGCTTGACACTCGACCCCGCCGCCGCGGCCCTGATTACCGGCGAGTTGACCAAGCAGGGCCCCGGCGCCTTGGTGCTTGCCGGCAACCTGCTGCTCGGCGGCGAGATCCACGTCAACCAGGGCATCCTCCAGGTCGGCAAGGGCCTGCTGGCATGGGCCGGCAGCACTCCCAGGGCAATCAACATCGGCGACGGCGCCACCCTGCGGGCCAGCGGTTACGTCAACGGCCGCGTGATCGGCGGACCCACCAGCACACTGGAGGCCACCGGCGCGATGGACGTCGGCGATTCCGGCAATCCGGATGGATACGACTTCCAGGGCAAACTGGTCGTCGGTCCCCACACCGTGGGCCTGATGGACACCGACCTGGCGAAGGTCTTTCGCGGCGCGACCATCGCCGGGGGTACCCTGGGCAGCGTGATGGGGATCGAGCTGCAGTCCGGTACGGTCTTCCAGCGGACGATCAAGGGCCCCGGCACGATCGCCGGAAATGTTCGCTTCAACGGCTCCTCCGTGGCGGGTATTAGCCTCGCCCAGCCGCTCGTGTTCCCCGGCGTCGTGGAAGGCCTGGGGACCTTCTCTTTCGCGAAATTCACCGGCTTGTTGCGGCTGGGTGCCTCTGCGGCGTACTTCCCCAGTAGCGGCGGTAATCAATTCCAGGGGACGCTCCTCGCGGAGATCTGGGGCCCCAATGCCGGGCAGGCCAGGTTCGACGAGGCCGCGCAGGACATCGTGGGCGAGGCCGATCCTCAGGGTTACCATCAGTTTGGTATCTTTGACGGCACAGCTATCGCCGGAGGCCCCACGGATACCTTAGGCGGGACGCTGCAGATCGACGTGTTCGGCGGCTATGTCCCGCTGCCGGGGGACGAATTCCGGATCTTTGAGGCCGTTGCCGTTCCGCTGCCGCCGGAACTGGAGGTGCCGGGCAACGAGTTCCCGGCGGGTAACTTCACGGGGTGGTTCGACACCGTGGTGCTCGATTCGGCTCTGACCGGCGACTGGTTCTGGCGGTGGGAGTACCCGGACCACAGCACCGATCTGGGGCCCGCCGTGGGTGGCCGGCCCTCGCAGGACTTACTGCTCAGCGCCACGCTGACGATCGTGCCCGAGCCGGGCACACTGGTGCTGTTGCTCAGCGGCGCCCTGGGCCTGCTGGCCTGGGGGTGGCGAAGACGGCGCCGGCGGTGAGCGGCGCGGACGGCATCGCGTAGGACTACCCCTGCGAGTGGCCCGCGACTGAGGCAAACCGCGGGAGATGATATCCCGAGAAGGGGAAAGAAACTACCACAGAGGGCACAGAGGCACGCAGAGGAAAGAAGAAGAAAGGGAAAGGAAGCAAAAGCACCCGATGCGTCTCCTTGCGTTTTTCGTCCTTGTTTCATTCTCTCTCTTGTGCGCGATACGGCATTTTGTCCGCGGCCTTGCCGGAAGTATTTCTCCCCCCGAGCTTTCCTCCGTGTACCTCCGTGCCCTCTGTGGTAATTCTCTCCCCAGACGGTCGGTTCGACGTGTGGCGACGGGCACCGACCGACAGGTTGGCCGGCGACGCCCCAGGGCCCTGTCTCCCGGGGGAATTTTCGCAGATTAATTTCGGCCCGGGGGGATCGTTGATCCGGGCCAATGGGCATCGCTGTAAACTGTGATTGCAGAAAGTGTTATGGCCAGTCCTCCCATCCGGCGGTACGCTCCTATGGACTGCTGAAGTAACTCGATTGGGTGGGTCTGGCCGGATTATTAGGTGCAGGGATAATTGACAGAATGTACGGGAATATCCATAATGCGGTCAGCGTGGGCGGTTAGACCATCCTTTCTCGTCTGCACGGGGCAAATGAAATGCAACGGCACAAGATCGCAGTGGCGTTGGTTTGTGTGGTTTTCTTCACGTGCGTTTGGGGAGGCGTTGCCTCGGGGGCGAGCTTCACGCGCGAGTTGGTGGGGTGGCCGGAACCGACCTGGGGCGCAGGAGAGGTCTTCCTGCTTCTCGGCCCCACGCACGGCCAGGTGGTCGGGGAGGTCACCCAGGATTCCGGTCTGCTGGCGGGCGAGTACACGCAGTTTTACGTGTCGCGTAATGGAGTACTCGTGTTCGGTGACCGTTCGGTGTTGGTGGAGGGGCCGATGAGCATCTATACCTTCGATCCTGATCCGGCCAATCCGCCCGCCTCGTACGACCCGCTCTACGGCGATGTGTTCCACCTGGTCATTCCCGGGGTCTCTTTCACAATCGGTCCTGCGCCCGAGCCGCCGGGAGATGTTTCGGGGATATATCCCCAGTACTTTAAGCCGGAACTCATCTCCCCCGACCTGGACAGCCTGTTCAACTTCGACAACGCCCCGCTGGCTCAGGGACTGAGCTGGCGGCCGGTGATCACCCCCAGCGGCGGATTGGACCTCCTGGTCGTGCCCGAGCCGTGCACGCTGGTGCTGTTGCTCAGCGGCGCCCTGGGCCTGCTGTTGTCGGTCCGGCGTGGCAAGCGGAACTGATTGCGGCGGGCAGGCCAAGTTGGCGTTTGTTGCCCCCCCCTGACGACTACGGCCGTGGCGGGATCACTCGCCGGCGGCGATCATGAGGCCGAAAAGGGTCGGCTCGTGGCCGGGAAATTGTCGACATGACGACCGTGCCGTGCTATAACAATTGGTTGACTCAGCGGTGCAGAGTCGCCGTCGCTCGAGGCATTGACGAACTTTCCCCGAGCAGCCAATTGAGGGTGTTGATGCAGCCAATCGAAGCCTTCAACATGGGCGCTGCCTATCTGGAGTGCAAGGAGTTGGACAAGGCCCTGGTGGCTTTTGCGGAAGCCATCCGGCTGGATCCCAAGTTTGCCGACGCCTACAACGGACGGGGCGTTAGTCTGGCGTTGAAGGGTGAGTTGCACAGGGCGATCAACGACTGCTGTGAAGCGATCCGTCTGGATTCGGACAATCCGGAGTTCTATCGCTCCCGCGGTTACGTTTACGAGCGGATGGAGGCAGAGACGGAGGCGGCCGCCGACCTGGCCAAGGCCGAGGAGTTGGAGAGTCGGCAGTGATCGGCTTGGCAAGGCGGCCCGGGCGGCGGGTCTCTCAGGTCATTTTCCCATCTTTCGCAGGTTCTCGATGCAGAGCCTGACGTTGTTCATGGGGGAGCCGGCACTGCGTTCGTGTTCGACGATGTACCACTTGGTACCGCCGGTGGTCTCGCAGAGCCGGAAGATCTCTTCCCAGTTGACGTCGCCTTGGCCCACCACCGCCTCGGGTTTTCCGCCGTGTTCTTTGAGGTGGATGGTGGCCGAGCGTCCGGGGAATTTCTTCAGCACGGCGATCGGGTCGCCCCCGCCGCCGATGCAGTTGCCGATGTCGAGCTGCATCACGACTTTGGGGCTGGCGGTGCTGAAGAGGATATCCCAGCCCGTCTGGCCGCCGTCGACCTTCTTGAAGTCGCCGCCGTGGGCGTGGTAGCCTACGCGCATTTTCTGGGGCTCGACCTTCTCGGCCAGTTCGCTGAAGAGCTTGGCAGTATCCTTCAGCGCTTTGACCGACTCCCTGGCGGCGCCGGGCAATCCGGGGACGATCAGATACTTGTTGCCCAGGATCTTGTTGAACTCGACCGTGCCTTCCAGCGCGTCGCCGGTCAGCGTGTTCAGCCCGGTGTGGGTGCCGCAGCACTTCAGACCGTTGTCGTCGAGCATGTTGCGGAGCTCTTTGGCCTCTCTTCCGTAGTAGCCGGCAAACTCCACGCCCTGATAGCCCATCTGGCCGACGGCCCGCAGCACGCGGGGAAGGTCCTTCTGGCAGTCGTGGCGGACGGAGTAGAGCTGCAGCCCGATGGGAATCTTCTTCTTGCCGGGTTTTTCTTTTGCGGCCAGCGGGGCGAGGCCCGTTGTCCAGAAGGCGGCAGCGCCGGCACCCGATTTCAACATATCTCGGCGTGAGTAATTCATGATTGCTCCCCAACTGAAAGTTCGACCCGCGAGTAAACACCGTCATCAGACGGACGATCGACAAGTATCGTCTTCAATATGGTGATCGAAATGGTCCTTGGCGTCAAGGGTCGCCGCGCCACATACTTTACCCAGCCCGATTATTCGGGGATGCTGCGTCTCTTTCGCCGGCCCCTGCAGCGCGGTCCGTGGTTGTGGGGTGCGAGTGGGTGGTTGACGTTCTCGGGAACCTGCTGCCCGTCAAACCTTGCCCAATCGACTCCCTCATTCGGGAATTGTGGTCAGGGGCAGGCCACCGCGGAGTTCTTGCCTTGCCGTTGAGTGGGTGTGGTGTATGATTTCGACACGGCTTCTTTGGCGACGAGGAACGGGAGGAGAGAGCCATGCCCAGGATTGCGGTTGCCGTGGGGGCAGTTGGTCTGATCGCATTTTCGATCGGATTCAACACTGCGCGATACACGGTGGTTTGGGAGATGGTGGGCAGCATGCCGCAGGCTTCGCAGCCGAAGGAGGCGGCACAGCCGGAAGCCGTTTCGCACTCGGCGGCACCCGCCCAATCGGCAGCAGTCGGGCCGGCGCCGTATGACTGGGCCGAGGAGAATTCCGATCGAGACTCCCCGGTTGAGAACGGCTGGGATGACCGGCCCGCCTTAGACGCAGAAGAACCCCTTGACGCAGAAGAGGCGCCGGCGGTGCAAAAAGATGAGACCGAGTACGAAGACCCGTACGATTACGGCGCACGGCCTCCGGAGGAAGTGTTGCCGTCGATCAAGTATTCGGCTCGGGTGGACGTGGCCGAGGCGTTTGGACCGCCGGCGTCGGGCCACGGCGACTTGGGCGGGGAGATTCGCCGGCTGCCGCGGGTCGATCGGGTGACTCCGCTGGCTGAGGATCGTGGTAGTGCGGGCTCGCTTGGGGATCCGATTGGGGTCTACGCGGGCAATGGGAGCTAGCTGCCCGTTGATAAGTTAGTGTGCCACTGCTGGCTTGTCCAGCAGTGCGGAACGCGCTGTTCGGGAGAAACACTGCTGGACAAGCCAGCAGTGCCACCCAAATCCTTGGGACCCCGTTTTCCGCGGCAGCGAGACGCGCATCGCTGCGATGCGCAGGATTGGCGTCTGCCATCCACTCAGACGGGCAGACCGACCTGGGGCGTGCCCCGGTCGGCCAGCGCGCGGTTGATCTGGTCGAGTTGCCGGTCGGTCAGTTTCCAGCCGGAACCGCCGGCGGTCTCGCGGATCTGTTCGGGTCGTTTGGCCCCGCAGAGCGCCACGGTGACGCCGGGCTGGTGGATGGTCCAGTTGATGACCAGCTCCGCGACGGTGTGTCCGGCGTCTTGGGCGATTTGTCGGAGTTGATCGACCAGCTCGTGGTTTTTGAGCCACTCCGAGCCCTGAAACATGGGGTACTTCCTGCGGCTGTCGGTTTCGGCAAAGACGTGGTCGCGGGCGATTTTTCCGGCCAGGAGCCCCTTCATCAGCGGCCAATAGACGATCACCTCGACGCCGTGGCGGCGGCACCAGGGCAAGGTGTCGGCCTGGATCTGGCGCTGGAGCATGTTGTAGGGCGGCTGATAGGCGGCGATGGGGCACTCGGCGGCGAATTCTTCGAGCTGGGCCAGGGTGACGTTCGAGACGCCCACGCTGCGGGTTTTGCCTTGGTCCAGAAGTTGCTTCAGGGCACCGGCCGATTCGGCCAGCGGCACGTTCTCGTCTGGGGCGTGGAGGTAGAGCAGCTCCACGCGGTCGGTGGCCAGGCGCCGAAGACTCTCCTCGCACTGGCGGCGAAGGGTGTCCGGCGAGGCGTCGTGGACCATTTTTCCCTGCGCGTTCCAATGCAGTCCGCCCTTGGTGGCGATCACCATCGCGTCGCGGCGTCCGGCCAGCGCCCGGCCGATCAGCTTCTCGCTCTCGCCGGAGTGGCCGTAGCAGTAGGCAGTATCCAGGTGGTTGATCCCCAGCTCGAAACATGCCCGGATGGTGGCCAGGCTGTCTTTGTCGTTGGTCCCCGGGCTGCTCAGGCCGGCGATGGGCCAGCAACCCAGTGCTACTTCGGAGAGTTCGATTCCGGTCTGGGCAAGAGGGCGGTAGTTCATGGTTCGATGGCGAAAGGGTGGTTCTTGGAAGCTGGAAAGAGTCGTCGGATCGTGTGAGGCGAAGGCCCCGCTGAGTTTGTCAGTTGGGCAGACAGCAATCGGATGGACATTGGTCGGGAAACGGACCGTGGGCGCCCAGCGCCAGGCGAGGAGAGGCCGGATCGATCCGTTCCTGGATCAACTGGCGGACCATCGCCACGAAGCTCCGATGGCAGCCGACCACGGCGGCGCGGACCATGTTCAAGCCAAGCTCTTCGCACACGGCGCGGGCGGCGACGTCCAGGCTGTAGACGGTCTCCATGTGCTCGCAGACGAAGCCGATGGGCACGATCACCAGGTCGCCGCCGGGGATGCGTTGGCCCAGCTCGCGGAGATAGTCGGGCAGATCGGGTTCGAGCCAAGGTTGCGAAGGCGGACCGCTGCGGTCCTGATAAACCAGTTGCCAGTCGGATCGATCGACCCGTTGGGAGACCAGCCGGCAGGCCTCGCGAAGTTGCTCTTGGTAGCCGCAGTTTCGGGCCATGGTCAGCGGGAGGCTATGTGCGGTGTAAACGATCCGAGCGGCCGGGCGACGTGGGGTGGGGATCTGCTTCAGTGCGCCGGTGAGGCGCTGGGCCATGGCTTCGATGAAGCCCGGGTGGTTGTAGAAGACGCGTAGCTTGTCGACATTTGGAGCGCGGGGCCCCACTTCGTTGCGGGCCCGCCGGATGTCTTCGAGATACTGCCGGCACCCGGAATAGGAACTGAAGGCAGAGGTGACAAAAGCCAGCGCATGGTGGAGGCCGTCGCGGGCCATTTGGCCGAGGGTGTCGGCAAGAAAGGGGTGCCAGTTTCGATTGCCCCAGTAGACGGGCAGGGCGAGTTGGTGGTTGTTCAGTTCGTCAAGCAGGGCGGCCAGCAGTGCGCGGTTTTGCGCATTGATGGGGCTTGTGCCGTCGAACGGTTGATAGTGTGCGGCTGCCTCGAGCAGCCGCCTTCTGGGGACGTTTTTCCCGCGCACCACGTTTTCGAGGAAGGGGAGCACGTCGTCCGGTTTTTCCGGACCGCCGAAGGAGACCAGCAGCACGGCGTCGTAGGCGGAAGACATGGGCGGGGATGAATGTAGAATGCAGAATGCAGAATGCAGAAGGCAGAATGCAGAATGATCGATGGCCCCCTATTCATCATTCATTATTCTGCATTCATCCTTACAGAAGTGACCCCGACGGGATTTGAACCCGTGTTGCAGGCTTGAAAGGCCTGTGTCCTAACCAAACTAGACGACGGGGCCGCAGACTGGGCCGCAGCAGAGGCGGATGCTATTTGTATACTTTGTGATTGCCCGCCAAGTCAAGGGGACGCCGCCAAAAAGTCGGCTATAGACGTGGAGGAGGGGATGCCTCAAAAGCGGTAGAGTAGCGGATATTGGAAACCGCTTAACCGCGTACAGGAGGTCATCCCCATGAAACGGAGCAGAACGTATCGGGCGAAGGGTGTCAAGAGGGTGGATTGGGAGGAGGTGGCACGTGGCCGGGGGCACGAGGGGGTGCACGTCGGGTTGGACGTGGGAAAGCGGGCGTTTTGGGGCGTGGTGCGATGCGAGGACGGGGAATTTGAGTGTCCTTGGTTGGTGGAGAACCCGGGGGAGATTCGAGAGTTCGTGGAGTTGTTGCGACGGATGGGGCGTGGGAGGGAGTTGACGGTGGCGATGGAGCCCACGGGAACCTACGGAGATCCGTTGCGGCAGGCGCTGGCCGACGCGGGGGTGCCTTTGGAGCGGGTGAGTCCGAAGGCGGCACACGACTACGCGGAAGTGTTCGACGGGGTACCGTCGAAGCACGATGGGAAAGACGCGGCGGTGGTAGCCGAACTGGCGGGGTTGGGCAAGTCGTGTCCGTGGCGTTTTGAGCCGGCCAGCGAGGTTGACCAGGAGATGGCCTATGGGGTGGATTGGATGGACGCGCAGCGGGTCCAGGGAACGATGTGGCTGGGGCGTTTGGAAGGGCTGTTGGCGCGTCATTGGCCGGAGGCGACGCAGTGGATGAAGCTCAGTTCGGCGACCTTGCTGCGGACCCTGGAAGAATAGAATATGGTGGGCCGGTGGGCTTGGCTGCCGATCGGCAGGCGTACTCGCGGTTGGCCGGCTGGGGGCGTTGCTACTTGGCGAAGGAGAAGATTCGCGGATTGCTACAGAGCGCGCCGGAGACGGTGGGGGTGCGGCAAGGGACGTTCGAACTGCAGCGGATGCAGTCCTACGCGTCGGCGGCCCTGGAGGCTCGGGGAGAGGTTGCCCGGAGCAAGCGTCGGTTGGCGGATCTGGCACGCCCGAACGCGGTGATCCAGGCGCAAAGCCAAGTGGTGGGGGTGGCCACGGCTTGCGTGTTGTGGGTCCACTTGGGCGATCCGCGGGAATATGGAATATGGTTGTGCGGCGGCGTACCGTAAGGCGATGGGCTTGAACCTGGCGGAGCACAGCAGTGGCCAGTTTCAAGGACGGCTGCGGATCAGCAAACGTGGGGCGTCCGAGGTGCGACGCTGGCTGTACTTCGCGGCCTTGCGTTGGGTCCAGAAAGAACCCGTGAAAGGGTGGTACGCCCGCAAGCGAAAGCGTGACGCGGAAGAGACCAAACGGGCGTTGATTGGCGTGATGCGTAAACTGTCGAAAGGGTTACACCACGTAGGTACGACCGAGGAGCCGTTTCAGGCGGGACTGTTGTTCAAGCGTCGGTCGTCTGGTGGCGGCCGCATGCGGCCGCCACCAAAAACTCAGTGTCTGCCAAGAGAAACCAGGTATCCCCAAGAAATTGCCTATTGACAAAGCTGGAACAGGGGAAAGAAGTAAGGTAACGGTTCACGAATCTCTGAAACGCGCGCAGAGACGCAGAGACGCAGAGTTTCTTTGTTTTCCATCGATCGGGCAGTCCGTTCACTGCATGAACGGTGCCATCTTTTATAAGGGCTGTTGAGAAGTTCAGCAAGTAGCCAAGTCGACAGCCGGTCAGTTTTACGTAAGTCTGTACATCTCTCTTGTGTGCAGGGGAAATGGCCCGGACCGATTTCAACTCGAGCAGCACTTTTCGTTCTCATGCACGACGGATGTGTTTCTCTGCGCCACTGCGCCTCTGCGCGCGGTTCCGAACTGCCGTGAACTGTGACCTTCGACGTCGTGTTTTCGTGTACCTTGTTTCTGCCGCACTGCCTTAGTCTGTTTTGCTGATCCCGCGAACGGGCTGGCGCGTCTCGGCCGAGCGGTAGACGGCCTCCTGGACCGCGAGTGTCCGAAGGTAGTCTTCTCCATCGGTCTCGAACGGCCGGCCGGCCGTGATGCAGTCGACGAAGTGTCGCTGGGTGGCGTAGACGCAATCACCGCCGAAGCCGCGACGCTCGTACGCGTAGGCGTGTTCGGTTTCCTCTTTTCCCAAGGGCTGAACCGTCAGCCGGCCGTCCGGATACAAGCGGATCGAGCCCCAGGCGGCGCCCGTCAAACAAGTGAACAGCGACCAGAAGGCCACCACCGCGGTGAGGATACGACGGGGACCGAATCGGTCGGCCATCAGCCCGGCCGGCGTCTGGCAGAGCGCATACCCCAGCGCGACGGCCCCCATGATCCAGCCCCACTGCCGATCGCTGAATCCGAAGTCGAGATAAATCGCATCCTTGGCCGTGGAGATGCACGCCCGATCCACGTACAACAGCATCGAAAGCAGAAACGCGCCGAAAACCAGCAGATATCGCTTTGGAATCATGAGAGCATCCCAGTTGGCCCGCCGCGCCCCGCCATTCTGCGCGAGCCATTGTAGCAATCGCATCCGGGAGGCACCATTGGGCTGCGGGCGAAATTCGCAAGGCCGAAAACCGGACAGGTCCAATTTCAGTAGTTCCAAACTTGGACGAATCAGCCTGGGGTTGGCCGGGGTCGACGGGCACCGACGCGAAGCGTTGGTGGGCGAGCCCCCGGAAAGCCGGCCATCTGGGGGCTCACTTCGTTCGACCCCAGCCACCCGCCGCTTTCTCGGAAGCCTCGCGCTGCCGGAGCGTGCTCAGCGCAACGTGCGGCGATATTCGTCGCACTTCGCTCGGAGCCTGCCCAGCGTGGCCGCACGCGACCGCTCGCCCGCCAGGTTCGTCTCCTCGTGCGGATCGGCCGCCAGATCGAAGAGCTGCTCGTAGGGCGGATCGACGTCGCGGTAGCGGATGTACTTCAGCCGCCTGGTCCGCACGCCTTCACACTTCACGATCGGGCGCCGCGGCGGCTTGGTGTTGTAGACGTGCTCGTAGTACCACTGCTCTCGCCAGGAGACCTTCTCCCGGCCCAGCAGCGGGCCCAGGTCGCGCCCCTGCATGGCCTCGGGCACCGGCACCCCGGCCAGGGCCAGCATGGTCGGTGCCAGGTCGATACTCAACACCATCTCGTCGCGGCGCCGCCCCCGCAACTCGGCGGGCAGACGCGGATCGCGAATGATCAACGGCACCCGGATCGATTCCTCGTACATCAGCCATTTGCCCGCCAGCCCGTGGGCGCCCTGAAACTCGCCGTGGTCGGAGGAGTAGATCACCACCGTATTCTCGTCCAGCCCAAATTCCTCCAGGGCCGCCATGATCTTGCCCACGGCCGCGTCGGCCCGCGTGATCAGCCGGTAGAACGTCCGGATCCTCTGCTGGTAGGACTCGTGGTCCTTGAACCACTTCGGACCCTGGCCACCGTTGAGCGACTCGCGGATGAAACGCGGCTGGGCGGCGTACGCTTCCGCCGTAAACGTGGGCGGGGGCGGTATCCGGGCGTCCTTATACGGGTCGGGAACTTCCGGGTCGAAGTAGTTCCACGGGCCGTGTGGCTCCTTCAGCGCAACGGTCAGGCAGAACGGCCGCCCCGGCGGATTCGCTCGCAGAAACTCGACGGCCTTCTCCGTGATGACCGTGGTGAGGTAACGTTCCCTCCCGTCGACCACCTGCCGGAAGTCGATCATCTGCGGGAATCCGTACCAGAAGTCGAACTTCTCACCGGGCAGCGACAGGTGCCTGACCTCCGGCCTCGGCCAGCCCACCGCGAACTTGCCCAGGTAGCCGGTCCGGTAACCCGCTTTCTTCAACAGCATCGGATAGGTCCGGTCGAACGCCTCGGCCGAGAGCGGGACCTGGAAATCCTCGATCCCGTGGCGCCGCATGTGTTGGCCGGTGAGGATGCACGCCCGGTTCGAACAGCAGATGGCCGTGGTGACGAAGGCGTTGGTGAAGAGTACTCCCTGGGCGGCCAGCCGGTCGATGTTGGGCGTGCGGATGTGGCGGTTGCCCATGCAGCCCATGCAGATCTGCGGCTGGTCGTCGGTAAAGATGAACAGGATGTTGGGTCTGCGCTGCTCGGCCGCGGTGGCCTGCAAACTCGGCGTGGCGGCGGCACACAGCGCCGCGACCAGCAGGGGGATTGCTATCTTCGCCAGTTTTGTCGACATGGGCATGATTCTCCTGGGGGAGCGTGATGTGGGTTGGGCGCCGCTGCATATCAAGACCCGCCGCGCGCCGGCTGCGGCGGGCGGACGTCGGGCACTGATTACTTCAACAAGGCAACCGTTCAGGGGAAATACGAAGACATGAAGACAGGATGAACAGGATTGACCGGATGAAGAAGGGAGAATATGGGCGTTCTCAGACCTTGCACGGACCGGCTCAACCAAATCGATTATCCTGTCCATCGGGTTGATCCTGTCTGAAAAAAACCTGGTCTGCCTGTCCGTAACCGTTGATGAGAAGACCACGCCTCCGCTCACAGAAGAATGGGTATCAACATCGAACCTTCCCGATCGTTTTGCCCTGGCCAGCCATACCCAGGGCAGCGTTGCAGTTTACGAAAGCTGACTGTCTGTTTGGAGAATCTACCGGAGACATCCCGGCGCCGCAACTCGGGCACGCATGGCCGGGCGCGGGCCCGTCCAGCCCGGCTTCTGCCAACAGATCGTCCATCGGCGCAATCGGCGGAGCGGGGGTTGCCGGCTGCTGGGGCCGTTCTGTGGCGGCCTGCTTCGGCTGGGGTGCGGGAGGCTGCTGGCGTTGCTTCGGCTGCGTGGGTTGGCCGGCAGGTCTCGATTGGCTTGAATGCTGAGGCTGGCCGGCCGGGTCGAGGTGAGGAATCTTCAGCCGCATATCGCACTTCGGACACTTCAGCGTTTTGCCCGCCAGGCGTTCTTTGGCCACGAACCCCTGGCCGCATTTGCAGCTCACTTTGATTGGCATTGGCAGTTCCCCCCGTCCCGAAAAAACCAACGATTCCCGATAGTCAGCCGGTTTTCACGGCTTCCATCGTACCGGGTGGGCCATCTGAGAGCAAGTGTTTGCCACACCGCAGAGGGGGCATGGAACGAGCGGCCACGTCCGGGTCGGGTAGATGCCCGGCATCGCAAACGCGGCAGAATCTCCAGCCAAAACCGGGGAGTCATTCCTTAGATCTTGGTGTTGCCGGAACAGGGACACCAAACTCTAAGGACTGACCTCTGGCCCTCGTTGACCTTGCTGTGGGTCCGCGACTGCTCCAGGTCCCAGTTATTGTCCCCATCGTCGTCCTGGTCGAAGCCGGCCCAGTTGCCGGTGGGGTCGATAATGGGCTGTGCTGCCACCGTGGTTGCAGCTCCGATTTCGCACCACAGAGGCCACGGAGGACACAGAGGTTCAAAAGGGCGGATCGACTTCATATATTCGGCCAGACGGAGAGCGATTTGTCAAGCCCGCCTTGGCCGTCAAGGATGGCGCTGGGCAAGCGAATCGTGAACTCTGCGTGCTCGGCGGTGATGCCGCTGCGGGCAACCTCTTGGGACTTCGTCCCCCCGGTTCAAGAACCGGGGCCACCCGCGTAGATCCGGCCTGGCTAATGACAAATAGCGCTTTGCCCCCCAAGACATTACATGCCCAGGATGGGTCGCAAGAGATCCACTTCTTTCTTGCTCTGGGGCATGATGTGGAGATAAAGCCCACGCGGATCCAATGAGTCCGTCAGAAGACGTGCCTCGTCTTCGGTTAACGAACCCCGGATCAACAACGGGCGGTCCGCGTCCTGCACCATTGCGAAGTATTCGATCATGCCCTTGACCGGAATATTGAACGACTCAATGTTGATTTCAAAACACCGAAGCTGCTCGATTTCGAGGAAGGCGTCCAGCAGGAACATGGAGGTGGAGTGGAGATGGATGAAATTGCAGGCAAACTGTTTGGCGATCATGCGGTCGACCGGCTGTACCAGCTTTCGATACAGATCGGGAGAGCAGACGGCGGTGGCGTCCTCCTGCATTCGAATGATGGGTCCGGGCGCCCAGAGCTGATATTGGGCATCGAAATACCCGCCGTGATACAGCGGAAGACGCTGCCAGGTTTCCCGGAAGAACTCCGCGAAGACATGCCCCAGATTCATCAGCAGCTCAGCCGATTCTGCGGGCTGATCCATCAAGTCGAGGATGCTCTGATTGTGACCACGGAGCAAGGCGTGCAAATCGGTGGGGCCAAGCTCGGCCCCGTGGCTAATCGGATAGCGTCCCCGGGCTCGGTGGACCAGCGCCGCCGCAAATTCCATGCATTTCTCGAACCATGGATTCTGATGATCCAGCCGTTTCTCCAAGGCCTCTTTCCACGGCAGGCTCTGCTCTTCCCCCATCACGTTGTCGGGCAGTACTCGGATCCTGCAACCGAGGATGGCCGGAATGAAACACGGAAACGCCACTTGAATGGGACATGCCCCTCTGAGCATGTCGTCTTGAACTTCCTCGCCTTCGCTGAGCAGCCCTTCATAGTCATCCAGCCACTCATCCGGTTTCAGCATTTCCGGAGTGACATAGTCGTTTACCTTCCAGGACCTGCAAACGGAAAAGTACTGCAAGGGATACCAGCCCACAAATGAAAAGCCAACCAGCGGGCGGTCCACTGCTTCCCGGTTCCAGAACGCCTTGTATCTCTCGATTTTCGCCGGATCGTTCCCGAACGGATGACTGGATGCCATTGGCGATGCTCCCGGTGCTTTGTGTTGTACGTACTTTTCCGATGCTGTTTGCCGTATTTGCTTTGAGTTCGGGCGGAACGTTGGTGGGCCCCGTCTGCGGCAAAGCGCTCGCAGGTGAAGTGATAGCCTTCCGCGACGTCGATTTCAAGCGGAACCGGCCATCGGGTCTGCCAAGGTCGCATTGGGGGTTCGCCGAAAAGATGACAGGTCCAATTTGCCCCCAAGGGATCGCTGGAGACTGCCGATTCTTGGTGTGGCTTAATTGAGGCCGTCCGGGAATTCGACGATGATTCGCATCCGCCTGTAAAGCCTGTAAAGCCGCCGCCAGTGGCGGCGGCCTCCCGCGACCACTGGTCGCGGCTTTACATGAATCGGAATTCCCGGACACCCGCGCTTAATATGTACGAGGCGCTTCCAGTCACCTGCGACACCCCTCTTTCGGGGCATGTTCCGGTTTCGGCCTCCCCGGCGGGCATGGGCTCCGATAGAATACTGTGTTTCGACCACTTTCAACGCGGAGCCGATATCGACATGCGAAGGATCCTCGTCACCAGCGCGCTACCCTACGCCAACGGCCATATCCACATCGGCCATCTGCTGGAATACCTCCAGACCGACATCTGGGTGCGGTTCCAGAAGCTGCGCGGCAACCACTGCGTCTATATGTGTGCCGACGACACTCACGGAACGGCCATCATGATCCGTGCCCGGGAGGAGGGCATCACCGAGGAAGAGCTGATCGCCCAGATGCAGAAGGCCCACGTCGAGGACTTCGCCGGCTTCGACATCGAGTTCGACAACTACGGCAGCACCCACAGCCCGGAGAACCGCGAACTCTGCGCCGAGATTTGGGCGTCGATCCGCCAGGCCGGGCTGGTCCACGAACGAGAGGTCGAGCGGCTCTACGACGTGGCCGAGGGGATGTTCCTGGCCGACCGCCAGGTACGGGGAACCTGTCCGAATCCGAAGTGTGGGGCCACCGACCAGCCGGGCGACAACTGCTCGGTGTGCAGTTGGCACTACAACGCCATCGAGCTGAGCGACCCGGTCAGCGCGCTCTCCGGAACCACGCCCGAGGTGCGAAAGCACCCCCACCTGTTCATCAACATCGAGCAGAAGCACGCCTTCCTGGAGCGATGGACCCAAGGCGGCGAGCATCTGCAGCCGGAGATAGCCAACTACCTGAAGGGCCACTTTCTGCACGAGCCGCTGCGGGACTGGGACGTCTCCCGGCCCGTACCATACTTCGGCTTCGAGATTCCCGACTCACCCGGAAACTACTGGTACGTCTGGTTCGACGCCCCCATCGGATACATGGCTTCCACCAAGCAATGGTGCGACCGGCACGGCGAGAACTTCGACGACTGGTGGGCCAGCGACCGGACCGAGATCCACCATTTTCTCGGCAAGGACATCACCTATTTCCACACGCTCTTCTGGCCGGCCATGCTGGAGACCTCCCGCTACAATCTGCCCGAGAAGATCCACATCCACGGCTTCCTCAACGTCGACGGCCTGAAGATGTCCAAGAGCAAGGGCACCTTGGTCGCGGCGTCGACCTATTTGAAGCACCTCGACCCGGCCTATCTGCGATACTACTACGCCTCGAAGCTGACCAACCGCGTCGACGACTTCGACCTGAACCTGGACGAGTTCGTTGCCAAGGTCAACTCCGACATGGTGGGCAACGTGATAAACCTGGCCAGCCGCACCGCACGCTTCGCCCAACAGACCGGACTCTCCGCAGAGTATCCCGACGACGGCGGACTCTTCCAGCAGGCCGCCCAGGACGGCGACGAGATCGCCGAGGCATACGAAAGTTGCGACTACGCCCGGGCGATCCGCCAGATCCTGGCCACGGCCGATCGGGCCAACCGGTACGTCGAGCACAACGCACCCTGGCTGCTGGCCAAAGACCCCGACCAGGCCGATTGCCTGCGGGACGTCTGCACCGTGGGGCTGAACCTCTTCCGCCAACTGGCCATCTACCTGGCACCCGTGCTGCCGAGGTTGGCCCAGCAGACCGGCGAGCTGCTGGGCCAGCCGATCACCGGCTTCAGACAATCAAAGACCCCGCTAACCGGCACCCCGGTGGCCAAGTTCAAGCACATGATGAAGCGGGTGGACCCCAAACGGGTCGACGCCATGTTCGCCGCCAGCGTGGAGAAAGGGCCGGCCGGTGGGGCCGGTCTCCAGAGCGAGCCCTCAGGCCCGGCGGGGTCGGAGGCCCGCGCCGAACAGGCCGCCGACGGCGGCCAGCCGCTGGGCGGCGAGCCCCTGGCCGAGCCGATCACCTTCGACGATTTCGCCAAGGTCGATCTGCGTGTGGCCCGGGTGGTGGCGGCCGAGGATGTACCCGAGGCCAACAAGCTGCTGAAGCTGACTCTCAGCCTGGGCGGCGACGATCGCCGGGTGGTGTTGGCCGGCATCAAGGGCGTCTACCGGCCCGAGGAACTGGTGGGCCGGTTGCTGATCTGTGCGGCCAATCTGGCACCGCGGAAGATGAAATTCGGCACCAGCGAAGGCATGGTCCTGGCCTCCGGCCCGGGGGGCAAGGAGATCTTCCTGCTCTCGGCCGATGAAGGGGCCAAGCCGGGGCAGCGGGTGCATTAGATTGCAGAGAAATACTTACCGCAGAGGACGCAGAGGTACGCAGAGGAAGGAAAGGGATGAGTGGCCGGGTCAAAGGTTGTTGACCAGGCGGGTGATTCCGTCTTTGAGATGGACGGTGTTGAAGTTGATTAGCAGCCCGAGTTTTTTGCCGCTGAGTTTGAGGTAGGAGAGTAGCTGGGCCTGGTGGATGGGCAGGACTTTTTCGACCGATTTCAGCTCGACGATGACGGCGGCTTCGACCAGGACGTCCAGCCGATAGCCCACGTCGATCTTCACCGATTCGTACACAACAGGCAACTCCACCTGGCTGACGGCCTTCAGTCCGCGCCGGTGCAACTCGAACACCAAGCACGCCTCATACGCCGACTCGAGCAATCCCGGCCCGAGCGCCGAGTGTACCTTCATCGCCGCATCTACAATCTGCCCACTAATCTCATTTATCTCCACATTACTCTTCCTCCCTCTGCGTACCTCCGCGTCCTCTGCGGTGAATTCATTCCCTCCCGCCCCCCTTTGCCCGGCTGGGACCGCTACCGCGGCAGATCGCCGCCGGCGCGGGTGAACAGCGAGACGAAGATTTCGGGGGGCAACGATTCCAGCCGGAAGTGCACCGAGCCGTCGCCGTAGAGGAAGTTGGCCCCGCCGGTGTGGAAGGCGTAGATCTCGTTGCCGTTGTGGCAATTGATCATTCGCCAGCCGTGGCAGACGTCGTGGACCCAGAACTCGGCGTGCTGGCTGGCCCACTGTGAGCCGGAGACGTTGTTTGACCCGACCGGGTTGCCCTGGCGGTATCGCAGGGGTCGGCCGCCGTCTTCGAAGAGCATGAAGGTGTTGGACAGTCCGTCGCTGACCTTGGCCAGGGTGGTCGAGGGCGCGGATTTTCCCGAGGAGCCCTTCTTGAAGAAACCGTCCCAGTTGCCGCGCGGGCCGGCGTGTCCTTCGGCAACCAGACGGTTGCGGATCGTGCTCACGATATACTCGCAGGTGGCGTAGTCGGAGACGTACTGTCGGCCGCCCGGGGCGGAAGGGCACGTGAACACGGCCAGATTCAAGTGGGTGGCCGAGTCGTTGGCCCGGTGGTTCCAGGGTTTGCTCCAGTCGTAGCGGTCGTAGACGTTCTGCAGTTCGAGCTGGGGCAGGATGAAGGCCAGCAGGTTGTGGCCGGGGTCTCTGGTATAGGCCGGCGGGAATGCCTCGTAGGTGTCCTGGTAGGTGTGCAGGGCCAGGGCGATCTGCTTCAGGTTGTTGGCACACGCCATCTGCCGGGCAGACTCGCGGGCCGACTGCACGGCCGGCAGCAGCAGCGCGATCAGGACGCCGATGATCGCCACGACCACCAGCAGCTCGATCAGTGTGAAGGCCCTGCGGCGGCTAAGGTGCATGGGATGACCCTTGGGGCCGGGATCCGCGCTCGGTTGATGACTTCGCATTCCGGACAGGAATGTGGCTTCCGCATTCTGAAGCGAGTAGACCGTCTGGTTGGCATACCGCCAAGATCTGAGCCTCCGCTACGTCAACGACTGTCGTGGGGGCCGAAGCCACCACTGATCCAACCGGATATCCTGACCTATAGCGGGTACTCCCGCCTCCGTCAAGGGGGTCCCCGACACCAGAGGACCGGCTGGTACCAAGAGGATTATGGCAAATACGTCCTGTGGCAGGTTCTGCCGGACGCCGCACGTCGTCGGTCCCCAGAGGCATCGGCAACCAAGGGATCCGGAAAATGACGCACCGCGAAGAGCAGGACAAGACGCCGGCCGAGAGGAGGCTCGGCGTCAATCCTCCAGTTTGCGGCGACCCCAAGACAAACGAAAGCCAAGTCCGCGTGCCACCAGCAATACCCCGCTCAGACATACGAAGAAACTCACCGCCATGTACGCCAAGAAAACGTACGCTTGCCACGGCGGTGGAGATCCTTCAATCGCGCTGACGATCTCGATGAATCCGACCACAATCATCACGTCGAGGAGCAGTGCGGCCGGCAGGGCCAGCCAGATTCGGCGGGCGCGGAGCGTGGCTACAACCGCGGGCAGCGTAGTCAGCAGACTGATGCCCGCAGCCGCCAGCACAGTAATCGCCAGCGGGAGCAGAAACTCATCGTCAGATGAAACGCTATCCGGCACGGCCAACCGCGCCGCCGAAAGGGCCAAGGCCACCACGGCCGTGGCAATGAAGATGTCTCGCAGCGCAAACGTTGCGCCCCCCGACGGCCGAGAAGGGTCTCCCCCGCGCGCGACTCGCCAGCCAAAGCAGGTTCGCGCCAGCCAAAGGGGCGACTGGATCGCGATTGCCATCAACGGCAGGCAGAGCAATCCGGTCCGGACGATCTCCCGGAAGTCGGGGGGAAGGAACTTCTCCGACACCAAGAAACCCAGTGCCCACGCGCCAAACAGTATCAGCCCCGTGCCGACTCCCACCGCAAGTCTCTTGATGAAACCGACGGGGGCTAGCACACACCAGACGGCGTGAAGTGCTCCCTGTGCGCCGATCGCCCCCACACACATGAAGACCAACGCCGCCTGGGGATCGTTGGGGCCGATCCCGGACATCAGCGGCACAGTTACAAAACTGGAAAAAGCGGACAGCAAAACGCCTACGAGAAGAAACGGCCAGATCGGTCCTTGCCGAAGGTAGCCGAACCTCCCGGCAAGGTCGCCCGAGGTCGGCCATTGGGAGCCTTCCGCAATGGTCTGCCCGCCGGGCGCTGCGGCAAGCGAAGGGACCCTGATCGAGTGGCCGCAGGCGGGACACGGACCGAACTGGCCCGCGTACTCGTCCGAGACGTCGGCCTCAACTGAGCAGTGTGGGCAGGGAAATCGGATCGGCACGGAAAACTCCCTGGAATAGCTCTCCCTATGGTCGCGATCGGGGCGGGCTTTCTAAACCTAACCAACCCCGGTGCGACGTTCGGCGTCGCAACGGATGGCGGTATACTCCGCGTGCTGGGATCGGCCTAAGCCGTTGCGCCACACCGAGTTCCGCTTCTGTGACCCCAAAGTGTACCGGCCGTGCGCTGCCACTCGGGGGCATCGCGGCCAGGACCCTTCGACGGCTTCGACCGGTGCTGATCATCGGCCCACGCTCGGGATTGTGCCGCCAGGCCCACTTTGCACGGGCTCTGGGAATCAGTTACCTTTGTATCGTTTTGTGGCGGAGGTGCAACCGGCCGTGCCCGAAATCTGGGGACTATTGTGGTTCTCGGCGCTGGGGCGCAACAATCGAGGAGGCCAAGATGAACAATCGCGATGGATCGATCCTGGGCAGCGACTGCTCGCGGCGAGAGTTTCTACGAGAAGGCTCCGGCGCCGTGGCCGCCGCGGCGGTCGCCTCGCGTGCCGCCGTGGCCGTCAACACGGCGCCCAAGAGAATCCGCATCGGCGTGGTGGGCGGGGGATTCGGCTGTAGCTTCCAGTGGCACCAGCACCCCGACTGCATCGTCGAGGCCGTCAGCGATCTGCGGCCCGAGCGGCGGCGGCGGCTGATGAAGGTCTACGGCTGCCAGAAGTCGTACGAGTCGCTGGAGAAGCTCGTGTTGGACAAGAACGTCGACGCCGTGGCCATCTTTACCGACGGGCCGCTGCACGTGCAGCATACGGTCGAGGCCATGCGCCACGGTAAACACGTAATCTCGGCCGTGCCCGCCGCCTGGGCCACGCTCGAGCAGTGCCGCCTGCTGCGGGATACGGTCCGCAAGCACGGCCTGACCTACATGATGGCCGAGACCAGCTACTACCAGCAGCCGACCATCTCCGCGAGGAAGCTCTTCCGAGAAGGAAAGTTCGGCCGGCTCTACTACTGCGAGTCGGAGTATCAGCACGACGGGCTGGAGGGCCTCTACTTCGAAGGCAGCAAGCGGACCTGGCGCCACGGCATGGCCCCGATGTACTATCCCACCCACTGCACCGCCCACCTGATCGGCGTGACCGGCCGGCGGCTGAGGGAGGTGGTCTGCCACGGCTGGGGCGACGACGACGAGATCCTCAAGCACAACGCCTACCACAA
>SDBV01002400.1_pt1 | contig 27969 bp, 27 predicted proteins | sample 2277081 | NCBI WGS metagenome assembly SDBV01 (sample SAMN10402039, study PRJNA504765) | marine sediment metagenome | isolation source: marine sediment core GS10_PC15, 223 cmbsf | place: Arctic Ocean: Southern Knipovich Ridge | collected 2010 | reverse complement strand
AAAGTTCTTATTATAGCAGGTGAAGGCATACAGCGACTCACAAGCATTTTGGCCACACTGCGTAAGATAGCGGGTTCGTCTACCCGTTTTCTTGCTTTTCTTACCCATAATGAGACCGGTTGGATTACGTAAACCAGTAGCAAGAAGAGTAATATGCTTCCTTACATCATGAGGAATCTCAGAAAAGAGCGATACCGGTGCGACACTTGACGGTGTATTGAGCTCTTTAACGTCAACTGCATATATCTTGCCATTGATCTCATCTTTTGATTGAGCAAGGTCCATGCAGTCATGGCGGAAGCTCCCATCACCATTTGCTACCACAAGTCTATCAAGTTCACAGTCATATAGTAGCGCATTAGGGCCAATATGATTAGGCGACGGCTTTTTAACCTTGAGAATTGTTTTAACTAAGACCGGTGTATCTAAAAAGTTAAGCTTATACTCTTCAAGAGCAACAACCGAGTTAAATAGATCACGATTGAGCCATCTGTTTTTTTGAAATTTGCTGATATCACACGCATTCCGCACAACAGGACAACGAGGATCTTCTCCTACCGGCGAGGTAAGGGTTCTTCGTACCCAAAAGCGATCAATGCCGCAGCCAAACTTAGGATGAAAGGCTATTGCTGAAAGCCCTTGTTCTCCTTCTTCAAATAAGGTTGTTTCAGTGAGATCAAGAAATAAGCGTGGTGAATTGATACCATCCAGCCTATAAATATGCCCATCACGTGTACAGACAAAAAGGTTTTCGTGGTGATCTATCCATCTTGCACCTTTAATACAAGTAATCTGTGGCCCATCTTCATCGTGGAAAGCTGTCAACGGTGCTCCTTGAATACTGGTAGTCCGTTTAGCTTCATTGCTAGGGATCCTAAACACTTCCCGTAGAGTAACCTTATCAGGCCCTGGTGGACATGGTTTGCGACCGGCAGCTATGCCTGTTGCTATACTGAGTAATACGATAATAGATGCTCTTTTGTTCATGAGCTGCTCCTTTTAGTAATGGATGTATATACACTGCTACTATAGCAGTATTTTCATATTTTGCTATGCTAAATCTACCAATCTTTCCTGCTGAGTCAAGACTATAGAATCAACAGCAGTTTCATTAATCACCTGTTGGTATTTCTTATAGAGCTCCTCAGACGTTGTCATGAGATACTCATCAGTAACACGATCTTCCTCGCCAAGAAGTACTTTCTTTGGCTTAACAAAGTTCATAAAGCGCTGCTTCAGGTTTTCCCAGAGGTATTGTTTAACCCATTCTCTTCCGGCTTGCGCCTTTTTTGCATACGTTACATAGTTATTGTAGACCTCTCTTAGGGCTTTACGCACATCACTTATTTCGCAATTATATTCATAGCCCACATGCCAATTAGTTATTGGCTCTACAATGTCTGCTGGTACCGCATAGACATGCCCCGTAGTACAAATAGTTTCATGGGCAGTATTATTGGTAATAATGGTAGGCTTGCCTAAAGCAAGAGCCTCACGAGGCGTAATAGAAAACCCTTCTCCCTTTGAAAGTAACACATAACAGTCAAGTGCTTTAAAAAAGTCCTTGTACTCCTTATCTGAAAGAGTAGTATGAATGAGTTCAATATTGGCACAATTTAGTTCTTCAAGCCGCTTAGTAATATTTCTAAAATAATAATTATCAGCAGTACGGCCATGGAGCTGTAAACGCACATGGGGATCATTCCCAAACTCCTGATTGAACGCCTCAAGAAGATGTAACTGGTTCTTCCGTGGCCAGAAGGCCGATGTAGCCCCAAAGGTAAACGGATATGAGGGAAATGCTTTTGGTGTCTGCTGCAAGAGTTCTTCTATATAGATGCCATGGGGCAATACATACAGTGGAATAGTTACCCCGCTTTTGCGATAAACATCTCTATAAAACTCATCAGCAGTGATAACCACATCAAACTTCTCATTAAGGATCTTAACCCAATTTTCTGGCACCCCGGTACTCTCTACAAGTGAATAGGCAATTTTTATAAAGCACTCATCGGGAACAGCATCGGCTTTTACCTCCTTATCAAGGCAAATGACATCAAAATACAATGCAACTCTTCCTGGTGACTTATCTGGGTTATCAATAATGGCAACAATATCATCAGCTACATCAGCAAAATCATACGTACCACGCGTCCGTACATGATTTATACGGAAGTCATTCTTAAACAGATCGGCAAACGCTATAGGAAATCGGTCTACACTTCCCCCAAATTTCACTTGCCCAATCATCGTTAAGTCATACGTAAACTCTTTCATCTCCCCCCGTAGAGAAATGCACAATACTACAGTAACTAAAAGTCCCCTTTTAAACATAGTTCCCCCTTTTTATATGCTTCATATTTTAATTCTAACAAATAAGGCTATCGAAATGCAAGAGTTGATAGTTTTTTTCCTATCGCCTGCCAAACTAACAAAAAATGAGAAAACCCTTGAAATTCGTAGGAAGAATATGCTAAGGTTATAATCATTGAAGCACCATCATCCAACAGAAAGGAAAGAGATGAAAAAGCTATTACTTGTATTATTAAGTGTATTCACGTTAAAACCAGCAGCAGTTACCTATGATTTCAGCGGAGGTCGTCTGGGGGATAACATTATTGCCTATAGCCACGCTCGATGGGTATCGTATAAGTATGATATACCCTTGCTGTATAGACCCTTTAACTATTCAGACCAGTTTGGGCTACATTTCAAGCATCGGTATTTTGAGATGGAAGATGCCATAGAATTTGATAAGGTAGTAAAGTTCTCAGAGCTTGAAGGGAAGCATAATGAACTTGATATTGATAGAAACTCAAATACCCTCTATATTGTTCCCTATTTTCCCCCCGTAGTATCTGATATACAAGAGCGCTTTCACTTTGATATAGGCTGGAAAGAACCCGGCTTTCAAAAGCTCTTACATGAAGAGATTGTACCTATTGACCCCATAATACAGCTTGATCTGCCACAAGGCAAACATCACGTTGCGGTCCATGTAAGAACCGGTGCTGGGTGGGATAAGATATTCCAGATGAAGGAAACCACCTCAACCACTAAGTCTGTCAATCCAGTGTGTAAGGATTCTAACGAACCATCACCCTCAGATATACAGGAATCGGAACAGGAGAAGAAGATCAATAACAAGCTTAAGCTCACCTCGCGATCAAAGCTTCGTGAAGCTTCAAAGTCTAAGTTTGCTGATAGACTGCATCCCTTTAAGTTTCCACCAAATAGCTATTATGTAGAGCAGATAACAAGAATGTCTGAGCTTCTAGGAGACGAACCGATGTATGTGCATATCTTTTCAGATAGCTCAGAAGTAGCTGCTATAGCACAATACTTTGAGAAAGAAGTCAACAAGCCAAACATTGAGTTTGGGTATCGTAAAGAAGATAATAAACATGATGCCAATGTATTAGATGATATGTATGGGTTACTCCAGTTTGATTATCTCATTAGACCAGAATCAAACTTCTCAATCATTGCAGGCAAGCTGAAGGTGTATAATATAACAATATACCCTGCAGAGTACTCATGGAAGCTTAATAAACTGTGTATCGATAAGGCTGTTACTCTTATTAAAGATAGGCCAGAATCAGCATCCTTAAGATCTCGTTTGAGTAATGGTATACAATCGCTCTTGAAGTATTTCAAAGAGTAAAGACCAGGTATATTGGGGGCTTGTGATGAAAAATTGGCTAATCATAGTACTTTTGTTCTTACCGATTAAAGCGCTAGAAATAAGAAAGCCACTTTTTGATGAAATAAAGGAAGTAGCAGAAGTGTATTATTCCTCATGGCATGATACGTTTGATATGGATGATTCCAGCTTATCACCCACTAGTTGTTTTGAGATGTGGAAAGAGTATTATCAAGCAACTTCTAAACGTTCGGTTTTACTGATTGCACGTATAGATGACACAATTGTCGGCGCTTCCTTTGCACGGCCCAAAAAGCACCCACACAGGCTTAAAGGTCGTGTTGGTGAAATAAGTAAATTATACGTATTACCCGCCTATAAAAAACAGGGAATTGGTAGCGCTTTGTTAAAAGCTACGCTCCATGAGCTTCATAGGCGCGGGTTTACTAAAGCTATGGTACAATCATTAACTGCAAACAAAGGCGCCAATCACTTTTATGAAAAAATAGGCGGCATAGTGATAGAACAACAGAAAGATATAACTATTTATGCATTTAATCTCACCACAGACGAAAAGGATACCCTATGAAAATACACGTTCTTACCTTACTACTTAGCTTTAGTAGCCTAGGTGCTCACCTAGGTGAACACAAGATAGCCTTTAACCTTAAGGATGAACCAATAGATGTGGTAATCACGGCACGGAATAAAGGGCGATCTGAATACTGCATAGACGGCATCAGAAAGTATGGATACAACATACGAAACATCTATGTTATATCACCCTACAAAGAAACAGATAAGGCCATCTGGATCGATGAAAATATGTTTCCCTTTACTGACCTTGATGTTGCAACGCACATCTTTAAGGATGAAGATCGAGCACGTGCCTATCTTGATAAAGGCAGAAGAAGAATTGGTTGGTACCTTCAGCAGCTGTTGAAGCTATACTCACCACTGGTAATACCAGACATATCATCAAATATACTTCTATTAGACTCTGATGTTATATTTCTACAACCAATAAGCTTTATGAATGAAAAAAATGAGCCACTCTTTTGTCGTGGGTATCAGTATCATGATCCTTATTTTAGGCACGGCAGTAGGCTTATACCTGGCTTTAAACGAATGCTAAAACGGGTTTCTGGTATAGCCCATCACATGCTCATCCAACGGGATGTCATTGAAAACCTCTTTAGACTTATTGAGTCAATACATAACAAGCCTGCCTGGGAAGCCATCTGTGACTGTGTCGAGCTTCGCCCCAATGGCGAGTTACATTCAACAGGACTCTCAGAGTATGAGATCTATTTTAACTATTTCTTGGCAAGCTCAGATCAAGGACATTTAAGAGAGTTATCATGGTCAAATGTAACAAAAACCCATCCCGTTTGGAAAAATAGAGTAACCCTTAAAGAACTTGAAAAGTTCAAAGAAAAAGGCTATAACTTCATCTCTCGGCACTAAGAAAATGGATTCGGGAAATGCTCTTTAAAGAAGGCATAATAGTCCCAATCAAACTTACGCCCTTCACGTAAATGGTTATTTATGCGCTCATAAATCCGCGGATAAGAGAACTTACCCTTTTTTGCAATTACATTATTGGGAATATTATGAATATCTTCTGGTATATAGCGAACTAAGCCCTTCAACACAAACTTTAAGGCATCTTCTGTGTAGTTAAAGGGATAATGACTCATAAGAAAGCGAGCAAGCGCCTTAAACCGTCTATAGCCAAACGAACGCCTTTCAGTATCTATAATAGCAAGTTTACCATCTTCCAAGAAAAGGTAATTGCCATCATGCATATCATTGTATCCGGTCTCCTCAACAATGGTCCATAACTGTTTTACTTGCTTTAAGGTAAGCGGCGGTCGAGCAGTAATGGTCTTCATTCTCGGTACAATAATAAATTCATGCCCATCAACCACATAAATCCTTTTCTCTGGTATCACGATAAGGTCAAGATTATGTTCCTTGACACATTTTTTGAGCTTCTCAATACCAATGATTCGGCTAATATACGCTTTAATTAAATAGCCCGGTAGCCAGGGAAACTCGTATACTCTACGCTTTTTAAGACAAACTGCAGGATCATTGCCCTTAAAGGCTTTAATGATTTCTTCACTATGCTCATCTAGAAGTGCTTTCATAGTATCATCTACCAGATACCGTTTGTATACTTCAGGTTCTAGATAGGGATCACTCACTATCAGTTGTGTAGCACAGAGCATAAGTATACTAAGATATTTCTTCATATTCCCCCCTTTTAGTTATTATCTCTATTATTAATCTAATAAATAGTACCTTTCAAAGTCAATGCTTTTGTAAGTACTCGTCTCGCACCTTCTCTATTTCCTGCCACCAATACTCCATAAAGAGCTTCTCAATGTTATACTTCTTAGCAGTCATCTCTGCATACTTCTCTTCTAGAAACTCCGGCGTTACCTCTTCCCAGCGATCAACAAAGAGCACCGGTAAATCTGAATACAGATCATCAAGATAACAGGTATGAAGTACCGGAATACAGCCAACTAACATTGCCTCCCAGGTACGATAACAGTCAGGGCCTAGCCCTCGCGGAGAGAGCGTGAACTTGTACTCAGACATCTCTCTCATATACTCAAGAAACGGCTTTCTTTCAGCCTTATAGCAAAAGTCAGCATTCTCAAAAACATCAAATATCACATTACGCTCAGGTTTGAACTTAGGCCGAAGGCCAAAGTTACAACAGAGCAGTTTATCCTTTGGCGCTTTGCGCCAGAGGGTAAAGAGCTTATTCAAGTCACTCTTTTTCTTATCAAACTCCTCAGCTTGGAATATACCTAAGGGCAACCAGCGATACTTTGGATGTTTCCTGTTACAGGGATGTACACAAAACCAAGCAATAATCTTATCATCATCAAGAAAGTCTATAAACTCACATTCCATCCTATCCTTGTAGTCACCGGCAGTCAACATAACATAGGGCTCATTAATAGCAGGATGAAGCTCCTTCATAAATCGACATATATCTCTGACAAAGATGATATCGCCCTTTTTGACCTGAGCAGGATTGAATGTCGCAACCTTATCAGGATCGGTAGGAAACGCCTCAAGGCGTGGATCAAAAGAATGATCAGCAATTTCTTGTATACCCCATCTATGGACAAAGTTATCGGTATAGGTCCCATAATACAGAGGTGACTCCTCAGTATGCTGAGAAGGGGAACTGCATAATCCCAGAAATAATAATAAACTCGATTTGATACTCACGTATAGTCTCCTTTCATGTTTGTTTACTCTAGCATAGCATGCATCTTTTCAGAAACGCAACAGTTTTTAATCTGGCTGAGGAAACAGTTCCTCAAAATACGTTTGATAATTAAAAGACCTGTGCTTCTGTCCTATCGATTTTAGCGCTTTACGCACCTCATAATACATTTTTCTGTACAGTACCTTATCTTGTGGGGCACACGCCAACAACTGAGAGAGTACGTATTTAATTCCTTCTTTTGGGTATTCATGCAGCTTAGTCCTTCTATAGTTTGTAACTATTTTTTTTAACCCTAAATACCTATGAGCTTCGTTAAAAGCTTCTATTTCAGTGTCTATAAAAGCTATTTTACCACCGGATAGCCAACGAACATTCTTTACTTTAAAATCATTATAGCCAGTCTCACGAAGGAGCGTACAAATTTGGCAAACCTGCTCAGCATCAAGCCTTTTTGATTTTGCAGAGCCAACTTTTTCAGCAACAACCAGATAGTTAGAGCTGGTTAATGCTCTTGCTCTGCCCTTAATATGATAGATATACTTCTTAGGTACATATAAGCGATCAAGATTATTCTCCTCAATACACTGTTGCATTTTTTTCCTACCATATATCCTTCCAAGACCATACTTAACAAGATAGTTTGGAAGTTCACTATACTGCCATACTAAATGGCGTTCGTGTCCATTATGAATACGGCATTGACGTATTTCACATTCTTCGGTAATAGAGAGAAACTTATCAACATGCCTATCTAATGCTTCAACAATATATGCAGGAGCACTATACTTTTTTATGAATGCCTCATCTTCCGGCGAAAGCAGTTCAGTAGCATACGATGTACTACACAGCATAATCAAACAGAGAAGCATTGCGTAATAAGTCTTCATAATCTCCTTTTCCTTATTCTGGCTTAGGGAATAGCTTCACAAAGTAGCTGAGATAATCCCAAGCACCCTTTTTCTTTTTTTGCCTTTTCAGTCCTTTGTATACACTCTTATACATATTCTTATACAAGCTTTTATCCTGTGGTGCACACTCGAGCAACTGTAAGAACATATACTTTATACTTTCCTCAGAAAACAACGCTAAGCTAAGCTTACTACTACTCGTAAAGAGTTTTCTTAAGCCAACATAGCTATGAATCTCATTAAACGCTCCCCCTTCAGTATCAATAATGCCAATCTTTCCGTTAGGTAACCAACGAAGATTATTTACCACGAAGTCATTATAGCCAGTCTCACGTAGGAGCGTACAAATCTGGCACACCTGCTCATCATCAAATGGCAGTGATTTTTTTATAGAATCAAGCTTTTTTGCAACAATCAGATAATTAGAGCTGGTTAACGCTCTTCCTTTGCCTTTGATATGGTAAATATATTTCTTAGGAACCGCCAAACGATCTAAACCATAGGTATCAATACATTGTTGAATCTTTTCCGCGCCATGAATTCGATCAATGCCATACTTTACAAAATATCCCGAAAGATTCTTAAATTGCCAGACGAGATGACGCTCCTGACCATTATATATATGACAACTCCCTTGTTCGCATTGTTCTACAATAGAACTAAACTTGCCTGTGTGCCTATCTAGCGCTTTCACCATAGACAAAGGAGCTCTATGCTTTTTTATAAATGCTTCATCTTCAGCTGAAAGCTGTTCAGTAGCATAAGATTTACCACACAAGACAGTCGAAAATACTAGTAGTATATAACGGTTCATCCGCACTTACGTCTCCCTTTAAAAAGGCTCACACATTGGCCTTCTATTAGTCTCACGATACCATATTTCTCTTTGGTAAAGCAAGACTTTTTATCATCTCTTGAATCTTGAAGATAAAATCCTGTATACTAATAAAAGAGAAGGGGAAACCATGAAGTATAGTAAGATAGTATTACTGAGTATTATAGCGATTAGCATCGCTCTACAGGCACGACCAACCAAGCATGACCTTGGCATCTTAACCGATTACCAAAGTACCAATAGCTATAAAGAGCATTCGCCATTATTTTATGGTACGTATTCTGAAAACTTTGTTAATCGCTGGGGCTATCAAGGGTACTGTCACCACTGGTATGATATCCGAAACCAATGGTCAACAGTAAGTGGTGGTGTGAAGCTTTTCCCTGAAGAGGTGCAACCGGGTGATATCATCTTTGTACGTAAAGCCGACCGCTTTCTTCAAAGAATTCGTCCTAAAATTAAATGTCCCTTTATCATGGTAACCGCCGGTGAATTTTATGATCGGGTCCATGAAGAAAATCTTGAGTACCTTGATGATGACAACATTCTTGCCTGGTTTAGTATACATCCTTGTGAAAAGTCTCATCCAAAGCTCCATCATATACCTCTTGGGATACTACAAAAAAAAGAGCTCTATGATGATCGTGTAAACCTAAATGAGTATTTTGCTGAGCTTCGACATGCCGAAAAAGAAGATCTTCTGTACATGAACTTTACTGGTGGCGGTAAGCCTCCCTTTAAGGCTGATAGAGAATTAGTACACCATATGTTTATCGATAAAGACTACTGCGTTAAAGGGAGAAAAAGAAACTTCCATACCTATCTTAAAGATATGGCTAAAGCTAAGTTCGCCCTTTCACCAGGGGGTACTGGCCCTGATACCTATAGAACCTGGGAAGCTCTACTTGTGGGAACCATTCCTATTGTGAAGACCTCACAACTGGATGAGTTGTATAGCAATCTTCCTATTTTGATTGTAAACGAATGGGAAGAGGTCACCGAAGAACTTCTAGAGCGAACCTGGGAAGAGTATACTTCCAAGAAGTTCAACATAGAAAAGATGTTTCTTGATTACTGGTGGCAGAAGATAGAGAACATGAGGGAAGCCTTCTTAAGTACTAAGACTTAGGCCTTTGCTTCCAGTTACCTTTCTTCCAACTACCTGACCAAAAGTGCACCGCAAATGCTTCAGGCTTAATAAGGGCATCTATTTGCTCCTGCCTCAACCTTTTATGCGTTTGATCAAGCGGGAAAAAGAAGCTTCGTGGGAGCGAGATGATTTTAGCCTCCGGAAGCGCTTCAGTAACAGTAACAAATGACTTTTGGAAATGGATAGGACCCGTTCTTCTTTCTATACTTACCGGCTTTCTATGGTCCTTAATCGCCTCAATGGCATCTGCTAATATAGGATGCCCCGCAACTGAACCTATAATACCGTTCGTTACCACCGCTTTACAGTTGGCTGGCATCATTCCGGTGTAGAATTCATACGTATGATGCAGGACATCAAGAGGCTTTAACAACGTAAAGTCTACATCAAGATAGACGCCACCAAACCTATAGAGTATCTCATAGCGAGCTATATCTGCCTTTGCCCCATAGTTATTCTCTTCATCATAGTACTGTTGATTATACAAACCAAGCTCAGCCACCTCTTTATCAGTCCAAATCATACAATCCCATTCAGGAAGAAATTTTTCAATACTCTCCAAACAGGCCGTATAAATAGGTGGTGGCTCCAAAGGTCCAACCCAAATAACATGGACAATCTTGGGGATAATAGGATCTTTTTCAGAAGCTAATGAACTGTTCTTTTCATACAGCTTCTTACAAAACTCCCGTAGATAATGCCTTTTTTCACCCTCTGATGAATACTGCATCGATTCGTCAAAATCAACTGGTGATAGTCTGGCATATAAAGCTATTGGTAAACATATGCCAAGTAACAATAGTATATTTTTCATCTTACGTAGCCTTCTTCTTCTTTGTACTCCAGGTATTTGCCCAATAATGAACCCCAAATGCTTCTGGTTGTATACAGGCTTGCTGGTCCTCTACTGATAAAAACACATCATGCTCATCAAGGGGTAAAAAGTAGCTCCTTGGTAAGGCAATAATTCTTTCATTACTCTTTGCCATAGCATAGAATGATTGCTGAAAATGTATTGGCCCCGTTCTTTTGATAATATCTCTCCGGTACTTTCTATGATCCTTGATGGTATCAATACTGTGCCGCATGATTGGATGGCCAGGAACACAACCAATTATACCATTTGCAAGCACATCTCTCGTATAGCTTGGCATTAGACCCGTATAGAACTCATAGGTATGATGTAAGACATCAAGCGGCTTAAGCATCACAAAATCAACATCAAGATAGACGCCACCGTATCTATACAGAAGCTCATACCGTAAGATATCTGATTTGGCACCATAGTTAGTTTCCTCATCATAATACTGTTGATTCTCTAAGGTAAGCTGAGATACCTCAGCATCTGTCCAAAACTTACATTCCCATTCGGGCATATGTTCTTTAATACTCGCAAAACATTCAGTTAACACAGCCGGTGGTGTCTTTGGACCAATCCAAATTATATGGATAATCTTGGGTATAATCGGCTCTTCTTTTGGCTTGAGCCCTTTATTTTGCTCAAACATATCTCGACAAAAGTGGGTAATTTCATGGTTCTTCTTTGCAAGACGCTTTTTTTCAAAAGAGTCCTTTTTAAAAAAGTCCATTGAGGCATCAAAATCAACGATCTCGAACGTTGCTTGCACTAAACCCGTACAAAGAACTATCCCTAAAAATGTATGTGTTTTTCGTACCATCTTCATTCTCCTTTTTAATGGTATTCTTCTATTGGTAGCTTAGCAAAATTGCCTCTATCGTTTCAAGAGTTTTCTATAGTAATAAGTCTAAAACACTCAGCATAAGCCGTTCGACACATTAATATGCCACGATATCTGTTAAGAGAACTGATTGCATCGGCAAAGTTAATACTTTTCACTTGAGACCTGTGCTCAGAAAGCGCTTCGAGCTTTACCCTCATGGTTTCTTCTGATAACGGGGCAATATGGGTAACTGTTTGCAGCGGGGTCCAGACTTCATAAGCTAAGACCTTTGGTCTTTTCTTAAGCCGCTTCACCGCTTCTATAACAATAGTATAGGTAGCTCTATGGTCACGGTGTGCATCGTGCGCATGAGGCACATAAACTAACTCTGGCTCATAAGACTGCATAACCGCCGCAACCCTCTCAATAGTCTCAGAGCGCACCGCGAGTTTCCCATCTGGCTCTTTGAGAAATACTAAATCAGTTACCCCAAGCCTTTCTGCCCCTTTGCGGGCTTCCTCTTCACGCTGCTGTGCAAATGCCTCTTTATCTTTTTTGTTTCCCGGTGCTTCACCTGATGTTATAAAAATAATGCTACACGAGGTGCCATCATTGACATGCTTAGTTAACACACCGCCACATCCTAAAATATCATCATCAGGATGAGGAGCAAAGACCATAACACGAGATACGTAGGGTATATCCTTACCTTTTTTGCGAAGAGCAAAAGAACTACCCGTTACCAGTACTACCACTATAAGCATTCTCTTATTCATAATCTTCCTTGTTAAGTTGCTGATACTTCCTAAAGAGCTCTTCAGAAGTTGTCATAAGATAGTCATCAGTAACAACGTTTTCAGTACCAAGTAGTATTTTAGTAGGCTTAACAAGATTCCGGAACGTACCCTTAAGGCTTGACCAGAGGTATCTTTTAATCCATTCTCTTCCCTGAATAGCCCTATTTTGATAATCTTCATAATTGTCATATACTTCCCTTAGAGCCTTTCGGGCATCTTCAACCGTACAATTAAAATCATCGCCACACTCTCCAAGGCCGAGACCTATATAGGTAGCAGGTTGGCGTATTTCAGAAGGTACTGCATATACATACCCGCTTTTACAAAGAGTCTTATGGGCAGTATTATCAGTTATGATGGTTGGAATACCCAAAGCTAATGATTCCTTGGGCGTCACTGAAAATCCTTCAGCTTTTGACACTAGCACATAGCAATCAAATGACTTCATGAGATCTTTATATTCCTGGTCAGTGAGTGATGATTTAATGAGGGTACTGTTTGTAAGCCCTAATTTCTTAATCTTCTTATGGAGCTTTTTCTCATACGATCTATTTCCTGAACGGCCTTGCATAACAAGCCTCACCTGAGAATCATTCTTAAACTCTGCACAAAATGCCTCTAGTAATAGATCTTGGTTCTTTCGCGGCCAAAAACCCGCACTTATCCCAAATACAAAAGGCTGAGAAGGATCTCTTTGACGAAGAGGCTCTTGGAGAAAGTCTTCTATATAAATACCATGAGGTATCACAAATACTGGAATAGCAACGCCACTGTCGGTATAGACACCTTGATAAAACTCATCAGGCACTACCACTGCATCGAAACGCTCATTTAAAATTTCGACCCATTTATCAGGAACCTTCGTACTTTCAACCATTGAATAGGCAATCTTTATATGGCTTTCAGGAACACAGTCAGCAGCTGAAAACTGTTTCCACCACAAAGGGAACAGTAAAAGAGAGACCTTTCCTGGTGTCTTATCCGGATTCTTTATCACTGCTTCAATGTCAGGTGATACATGCGTAAAATCGTAACAATCCTTTTTGGGTAGCTGCACATGATTTATTGAGAGATCATCTTTTAATACATCAGTAAGACCAATAACAAGACGACCAAGACCATCAGCAAACTTAACTCTGCCGATTAAGGTAACATCAATGTCTGATGAATAGAGATTAACAAAAACTATACTGAGCAACACTATACGCTTCATTTTTTCTCCTTTAGAATTGGGTCTCCAAATAAAGTTATTGGCAATAATGCATATGTCGGTACTGAAATAGCAGGAAACAACTCCGATAATTTCTTCCAATTAACCGGAACACGCCCCTTTTCATAGTCATGGAGCTCACCATTAATGTCATATACTAGAAGCCAGTGTAAAGCTTCTTTTATGTGCTCATTAGTACATCGCTCAAGCTCCTTTTGCACTTGCCTAAATTGAAACCTTTCATAGATAGATAAGCTATTTATATCAAGAGACTGAGCTGCTTCTATCATGCTGTTAAGAGAAGCATAGTAGCCATATTCTTTAGGATCTTCTCCCAGCACAAAAAGCCCAAAAGCCGTTTGAAGGCACTTAGAACAGGCACAACAATTCTTAAACACCCCTTCAGCACATGCTTTAATTATAAGAGTAGCTAACCCTAACTGATTTTTGATGACACTCAGGCCTTGGACCTTATCTTGTCGAGTATAATCAAAGGCATCATGGATAAAGGAAATGCCCGCAATTGATATATTATTATCAATAAAGGGATTAGCAGCACAAGGAACGGGACAGGTCCAGGTGTCTGATGAGGCAATATACAATTTGTCTACCCCTTTAGCAACGAGGAGTGGCAACGTAAGCCTTATCCAGCCAATATCTTCTACCGCATGATTGCGCCATTCATAAATTTCTGAAGAAAGCGCTTCAAGCTTAGGATGTTTTCTAAAATTCGAAAAGTTGGAGCGCACAAAGGCATTGTCATGGCCATACTTTTTCCCAAATGCTACCATCTCTCTCTTTCTTGATTGCCAAAGCTTCTTTTTTCCCAAAGGAATATCTACTTGGCCCCAGCCAGTAATAAGCAGCTGTTTTTTGTCTCTATGGGATAATGAAGTAAATACCGAATCAAGACCATTACTAAATAAAACCGCCATCTCACTATCAGGCGATAGTGATAATGTATTTTTCACGAGCTTCTCAGGAATAAGTTCTCCATCCCATATCTTTTTAGGAAACATCACTTTGAAAACCTCTTTTAATTTTTTAATCGAATAAAAGAGCTCCTCATCCATTGCTTCAACCGAATACGTATCTCCCGATATCAAGACGGCGGAGATAACATTCATAATAAACGGTGCGGTAACAATAGTATAATCAAGCTTAGTTAAGTCCACCTCATGGTACGCCACAAAAAAATCCCACCGCAAGTAGTTCTTGCTAAACTCAGGATGGGCCATTACTTTCATAGACTTCTTATCCTTGCTCAGCCTTACTGACCTAATAAGAGGGGCTACCTCTCTTTTACTGGCAAAAAGCGAACAGACTACCATTACAAATACCAAAACTAGAGCTTTCTTCATTCTGTACTTTTTTTTAGGGGTTCACCCCATATATTTCTAGGCCCACACATTTCAGCTGGAACCTCAATTTCTGGAGAAAGTTCACTCAATTTTTTCCAATCAATAATAACCTGGTTACGAGCTCTACGGGTATCGGTAATATTTTTTGCTAAATCAAGTTGAAGAAGCCATTGAAATTGCTGCATGATACTAGGATTACCTGATCTTTCAACACATTCTTTTATCTTTTTTAAGCGCCATCTTGTAATATATGATAGATTAGCTAGCTCTAACGACTTTGCTCTATTTAATATATTTTCAACGGAGCCATTAAAACCGTAGTCTCGAGGATCGTCCCCAATTGCTAATATACCAAGAGCTGTTTGAAGACATTTGTTACATCTACCACAATTGGCATCTACCGCCTCTGCACATGCTTTGACGTAAAGGGTATCAAGATTCAATTCCTTCCTTATTTTGCTCAAACTTACAACCTTATCTTGTCGTGAATATCCAAAAGCATCATGAACTACCGAAATCCCCGCAACCTTTATGTTCCCGTCTATAAAAGGATTTGCGGCAAAGGGAAACGCATAATCCCATGTATTAGAAGATGCTATATACAGATGACTCAGCCCCTTAGTAAAAAGAAGTGGTATTACAAGCCCCGACCAACCAATATCTTCTACCGCTTGTCCACGCCATTCATAAATTTCTGGAGAAAGACTCTCCAAAACAGCATGATTTCTAAAATCAGAAAAATTTGACCTCAAAAAAGTATTGTCATGCCCATAGCGCTTGCCAAACGCCAACATCTCCCCCTTTCTTTTCTTCCAAAGCTTCCTCTTTTTCATGGGTATGTCTACTTGACCCCAACCAGTAATCAGCAACTGCTTTTTATGCCTATGAAAGAGAGATGAAAATACTGAATCCAAGCCGTTACTAAAAAGCATACCTATCTGATTATTCCCCGATGAAACCATGGTATTTTGAATAAGTTTTCCAGGAATAAGCTCACCGTCCCAACATGTCTTAGGATACATAATTTTAAACACCTCTTTTAATCTTTTAATCGAATAAAACAGCTCTTCATCCATTGCCTCTATTGAATAGGTGTCTCCTGATAGCCAAACAGCAGAAATAACATTCATAATAAAGGGTACGGTGAGAATAGTATAGTCAAGCTTAGTCAAATCCACATCATCGTACGCCACGAAAAAATCGCGCCTTAAGTATTTCTTGCTAAACTCAGTATGTGCTATCACATCCATAGACCTCTTATCCTCGTCAAGCTCTACCGACTTAATCAGAGGAATTACCTCTCTTTTACCAGGAAAAACACCCTGCATAAACACGCATAGAACAAAAATTACAGATCTCTTACTCATCATCTCTCCTTATGAACAATTTCAAGTGCAGACTCAATAAAACCTTTGCACTGAGGTTTGCTCTATTATTATGTTAAAGGCTTTTCATAAGCTCTTTCATTTACATAGAATTCATCCACTACTTGCCTTTTAATAAAGCGAAAGCCCTTTGACTCTAGAAATTTACGTATATGCTTAGATTTATAATTATTCTCAACAGCGATAGCATAAATGTAGAATCTATCGAAATCTATTGATTGTAGTATTTCAAGCTCTGCACCTTCTGTATCAATAGAAAGAAAGTCAACATAAGGCATAGAATAGCGCTCCAAAAGATCGTTCAGAATATGGCAATATACTTCAACCAGCTTATACGAACCACCAAATGCCTCTATTTCCTTCTCTATTGTTTTTTTATGCTTTTTACCAAGCTTTGATTCTATTCCGCTGAAGGTTTGTACTGGCCCTTCAATCTCTCTAAACGTTACATATCCTTCTTTATCAGCTATTGCACCATTAATACATATACAATTCCTTACTTCAACCATTTTCTTAAATGGTGTTACCCTTGGCTCAACACAAATGCCAGTCCATCCATGTTCCTTCTCAAAGAAATATGAATTACTTCCTGCCACACCATCATGAGCACCAATATCAACAAACACTCCACCTTTCTTATTCTTAAAATAAGTTTCATTGAAAAATTTGTCTTGACCAAAAGTACTATGATATAGGTCATCTATTCCGCTTACGGTAAACACAAGTATATTGAGTAAAAACAACTTTTTCATCATCTCTTCTCCTTTTTTAATGATTCAATTAAACAGTAACTTTTTATAACACTAACACATTTCTTTTTGTTAACACAATAGTTTGGATCCTTCTTATAGACTTCCTGCGTAATGCGGATCAAATTCGTCTATTAGTCTCATCACTCCTATTCAGAAATTTTCTTTTAAAGGATCTCCCCATTCATTCCTTGGCCCACACATATCGCTTGGCACCTCAATTTCTGGAAAGAACTCACTCAGCTTTTCCAATCAATAACAACCTGATTACGAATCTCGTCAATGTTTTCAAAGTTTTCAGTCAAGTCCCTAGAGAAAAGCCATTTAAATTGCTGTTTTATATCATTGCTGTTTGATCTCTCAACACACTCTCGTATCTTTTTTAAACGCCACCGGGTCGTATACGATAGCTTGGAAACATCTAGAGATTTTGCCGTATTCAGTATACTTTCAATAGAATCATTAAATCCGTAATCTTGAGGATGTTCTCCAATTGCTATAATTCCAAGAGCAGTTTGAAGGCATTTATAGCATCTACAACAATTTGAGTCTACTGCCTCCTCGCACGCTTTAACACAAAGAGTGTCCTGTCGTAGTTCCTTTCTTATTTGGCTCAATCGGACAATCTTATCTTGTCGTGAACAATCAAACTTATCATGAATTACAGAAATCCCCGAAACTTTTATATTCCCATCCACAAAAGGATTCGCAGCATTCGAATACTCAAAGCCCCAAGCATCTGATGATGCTATATACAAATGGTTGAGCCCCGCCGAAGCAAGTATGGGAACAACTAGTCCCGACCAGCCAATATCTTCTACTGTTTGTGCTCGCCATTCATTAATCTCTGGAGAAAGTTTTTGCAGCTTTTTATGATTTCTAAAACTTGAGAAATTAGATTGCAAAAAGGTATTTTCATGACCATACTTTTTTCCAAATGCCACCATTTCCCTTTTTCTTGATTTCCAAAGCTTCTTTCTTTTTAAGGGAATATCTACTTGGCCCCAGCCGGTAATAAGTAGCTGTTTTTTGTCTCTATGGGATAATGAAGTAAATACCGAATCAAGACCATTACTAAATAAAACCGCCATCTCACTATCAGGCGATAGTGATAACGTATTTTTCACGAGCTTCTCAGGAATAAGCTCGCCATCCCACTTGGTTTTAGGAAACATCACTTTGAAAACCGCTTTTAATCTTTTAATCGAATAATAGAGCTCCTCATCTATTGCTTCAACCGAGTACTTATCTCCCGATATCCAGACAGCAGAAATAACATTCATAATAAACGGTGCAGTAACAATAGTATAATCTAGCTTAGTTAAGTCCACCTCATCGTACGCCACAAAAAAATCCCACCGCAAGTAGTTCTTGCTAAACTCAGGATGGGCTATTACTTTCATAGACCTCTTATCCTTGCTCAACATTACTGACCTAATAAGAGGAGTTACCTCTCTTTTACCAGGAAAAACAACCTGCATAACCACGCATAGGCCAAAAACCACCCCTCTCTTATTCATTCTTTCCTTTCATCAGTATTATTTTTTCAGGGTACTTCTCCTGAAATATATCTCCATAATCACTAAAGTTTCTTGGTGGCAACCTATCCTCATGAAAGCAAAAAGGCTTTCCACCAATTACTTGATCACTCGTCATTGTCGGGCACCAAAACAGTTCTACATACCAGGTAACAAGATCATTTCCTACAAAGTGATCTACATAAGGCCACCTCTTTTGATCATACATTGTATCCGTAAGATCACGCATGAGAACAACTGGCAATCCAAGGCTCTGCAGGGCAATAATGCCAAATGGTCTCTGTAGGACACACATATTTGTATGAACCCCCATGAGTAGTACGTTTTCTATGTCCTGCTCCTTCATATAATAGTAGGCCTCAAGGCCTTCTGCTATAGCATCCTCTTTATCTATTTCAATACTGTCTATCTGACGGGACCATGCTCTATAGAAAGCTTTACAGTCATCTGAGCACAAATAATCATGCCCACAGGAAGAGCTTTCTATAGGAAGCTTTAATCGTTTATTCATCTTAGATCTAATCGACTTTTTTTTCAGAACCTTAGTTGAGCATAGTGGCGCTGCAAGCGCCCTTTTTTGCTGAGGATAGTCTGCATAATAGTCCATGGTATCGCTTGGACAATGAATTATTACCGCACCACGATTTCGCATTTCTTTAATAACCCTATTGATATGCGGTGCCATTTCAGCAACATGCTCTTCTGCCTTCTTGCAATGATGCTTATCCCACATATCACACACAATAACAGCCGTTTTACTCATATCCCAGTCTTCTTTATATTCTTTGTCTAGCTTCCTAAGAGTTAAGCTCAGCCTCGTATCATCTAAACTTTCTGCTAAGCAAAAAAACGATACTATGATAATTGTGTAGGAAGCCTTCATCTACCTTCCCTTCTAGTAAAGAACTTTATGCTCAAGCTCTGGATTAAATAAAAGAACCGCTGTTGATACATTTGAACGTGTATGAATAAAGGCATCACATCGAGCAAGCAATGATACTTCTATGAGTACTTCTTCGCCAAGCTTTGCCATATTATAAGAATGCTCACTATCATGTATAGGTTCACCATTTAACGATCGATATGAATCATAATACACAACGGGACCATTCAACAATGTAATTGCTTCTTGCAAAAGAGCTTCTTCATCAGTTGCAACCAAGAATTGACAGCCAGGCATCGTTTGAGCTAGGGTATTTGCTTGATTGCAAATAGTAGTTATGGTAGCCTCTGATTCTATTTCAAGGTTTTTGTCGGTGCCCCTTAAATGTATTCCTATGGTTTTCTTGCCCAACATATTTTTAGCGTAGAATGAATCAATCTTCTCAGCTATTATCGGCTTTATTTTTATATACTTTTGAATAAGATTATATCTCTCTAGCCTGAAATATTTCTTTAGCACCCACCTATAGTCTTTGCTAAACGGTTCGGGGATCCTCACTTTTTTTGAGCGCCCTGGGGGTATATACTTCCTCCAAATATATTCTCCCTCTTTATATAGATCGGATGACAGAGGCTCAAAATAGTATTCCCATACCTTATGAGATCCATTATGACCGTTCTCTACATAATAATATGAATCTTCACCCCAATGAATTACCGGTACCGCATCATTTTTTTCACACCAGGCAAGGTTATTAAGTACCGCAAACAGACAGGAAAATAGTCCCCCATCGATTCTTCCTATGACTAATCTACCCTCAATCCTTTTTGACTTTGCCAGAGCAGAGCAGACTACTAATATAGAAATGAATACCAATAAACCTTTTTTCATACTTCTCCTGCTTTTCATCTCTTTTTCGTATTTATATAGAGTTCATCTACATTCAGGATTTTTACCAGCATAAACCCTTTAGACTTAAGGAACCTACGCATCTTCTTACTTTTATAATTATTCTCAACACTGATCGCATAAATATAAAATCTATCAAAATCTATTGATTGCAAAATCTCTAGCTCCCCACCTTCGGTATCAAGTGAAAGATAGTCTACCGAGTATATGCCATGCTTTTCTAATACATCATTCACGGTAAAGCACTCAACCTCTATAAGTTTATACGAACCACCAAAATGCTTTATTTCGCTCTTTATTCTTTTTACATGCTTTGGATCATAGTTTGACTCTATACCACTAAACGTTTCAAGGCGACCTTCAATCTTTCTAAAGGCCACCTTACCCGGCTCAGGCGCTATCGCGCCATTAATACAAATACAATCTCTACTCTCAATTAACCTATTATACACACTCGGTATTGGCTCAACACAAATTCCTCTCCATCCTAATTCTTTTTCATAGAACCAGGAGTTACTGCTAGATACGCCATCATGGGCACCAATGTCTAGAAAGACTCCATCCTTTTTATCATGAAAGTAGTTTTCATTAAAGTGTTTATCTTGACCGAACTGACCTTGATACCTTTTCTCATTTCCCTTTAAGGGCATTAGTAATAAAAAAGCTATTCCTATCATACCACACAATGTACGTTTCACCTTTGACCTTCCTTCTTTTTGGAGTCATACTGCTATTCATTACCCTCACCATAGCATATTCCTCTGTACAAACACAATAGTTTTTATATGTTTACCTCTTTAAGTATGCATCACGGACTTCCTTAACCTTCTCATACCAATATTCAAGATAGAGCGGACGAATATCATAGTGCTTCGACATAATCTCGCTATATTTTTGATGGAGAAACTCTTCTGTTACCTCTTCCCAGATATCAATGATGACTACCGGCAACCCCTCATAAAGATCATCAAGAGTACTATGATTACACACTTTCCTATTATTAGCATCGCCAAATACACACCTTCGTACTATAGGAATTGATCCAACTAGAAGGGCTTCCCATGTTCTGAAGCAATCTGGTCCTGATCCCCTTGGGGATAACACAAACTTGCAGGTGGCCATTTCTTTGAGATAGGTATTAAATGGTATACTCTTCTTGCGTTCTAAGACAAATGGCTTATTGGTAAACAGTTTTCGTACGTGTGCTCGTTCAGATGCCGTCTTATCATTAAAGTTAAGGTACACAAGGTTTGATTTTCCTGTTTTTTCGCGAAGCGCCTTTAGATAGGTATTAACTTTCCTCCTTTTCCGATAGATACTTTTGTTGCCTGATACTCCCAAGGGTATCGGATGATATTTATCGTGAGCTTTTTCCATTGGATGAATCGAAAACCATGCAATAATGTTGTCTTCCTCAAGATACGTTCTCTGATACTCAAAATTAGTTTCATCCCGATAGCCATGCGTAATGATAATATAAGGATTATCAATAAAGGGATGCTTTTCCCTCATAAATGTATCAATATTTCTAACAAAAATAGTATCCCCTAGCTTCACCTTCTTAGGATTAAAACTGATTTTGCTCCCTAGAACACTACCACCCCTCATATCACATACGTGATCACAGAGACCTAGAAACCCATAACTTATGATAAAATTATTTGACTCATTCTGAGCAAAGAGATTTTTGCTTGTTTCAGCATTTGCTGAACCTAGTATACCTAAAGTTACAACGGCACTAACCCAGAGGAAACTCCTTCTATACATACCTTTCTCCCTTATATTTCTAACTGCTTGATTCCTTATTAGCTTCTTTCATATGGCTTAGTATTTACGTAAACCTCATCCTTCCAATAATTTCTTAAGTAGTTAAATCCTTTTGACTCCAGGAATTCACGGAATTCCTTTGAATCATAGTTATTCTCTACCGTCATAGTGTGAATATAAAATCTATCGAAGTCTATTGAGTTAAGTATTTCAAGCTCTCCACCCTCTGTATCAAGGGAAAGAAAGTCTATGTAGTAAAGAGTATGCTTCTCTAAAATATCATTCAAGCGATACCCGTCTACTTCAACCAACTCATGCTCACGCTTATTAAGTCGCCACTTTTTTATCTGTCTTGGGTCATATTCAGATTCAATGCCACTTAATTTTGAGGCATCACCCTTCATATCTCTGAAAATCACCTTCCCTTCTTCTGGAGTTATCGCACCATTTATACAGATGCTGCTTCTTTTTTTAACTAATTCTTGATAGGTAGTTGGTGAGGGCTCTATACAAATACCCTTCCAGCCAAGGTTTTTTTCATAGAACCAGGTATTACTATGCGAAAGACCGTCATTAGCCCCAATATCAACAAATACCCCGTCTCTTTTATCATGAAAAAAGATTTCATTAAGATATCTATCTTGACCATATTGGCTTTTATACACCGTAGTGTCTTTGTTAAGAAACCTACCGCGCTCACTCTTTTTCCCGTGTATCATACTAACGGTCAAAAGCATTGAATAAGAAATCATCTGTATAGTACGAAAAGTAGACATAGTTCCCCCTTTTATAATGTAGCTTATTGTAGCCACCTAGTTAATACATACATTTGAGTGACCTCGTTTAGACCACTTTTTGTCCTTAAATAAAGTATAGCATTATTCCTTTTTATAGTGCAATAGTTTACCCTTTCAAAAGACAAGGGTCTATTTTTCCCTTATCAAAGACTTATACCTACATTAGAAGCATTGGTAAAAACCACTAAAGGGAGATTATCCATGAATTTGGGCTTGATTAACAAAAACTATTGACATGGTAACGCACAGTAGGCTATCATCGACTTACGTGTTAATAAAGTAGTCTAAAAAATTGGGGCCACTTCATTAGCGTATTGCTTAAATAATTTCCAAAAAATGGAGAAACGGAAATAAATACAAAGGTAAAGCTCGTAGGTTTATGTATATCACTTGCATTAGTAAAAAGTGCCTTTTCACAAAAGGTTGTCCCACTTATTAAAGGAATCGATATAAGTGAGGATAACAAATCAATGAAAGTAACGGCAAATAAGAACTTTAAGGGTAAATTCTTACGACAAACCTTTTTTATTAGATATGATGATGTAGATTTGAGCAAGCTCGATTATTCAATCTTAACTATCCCCTTTATTATGAATGTCATATCTACGGTATGGGTCTCAGGCAATCATTATTCGATAGATGTTATGGATGAAGACTTATATTATTCCCTAAAGCGGCTAAATCAGGTTTTTAAAGTAATGTACCCAAAAACAAAATGGGATGGAGAACTTATACCAAAAACGCTAAAAAATAATAGACTTGATGTTAAGCCTAAAACTGATCAGATTGCCCTGTTATTTAGCAATGGCCTGGATTCAGTATTTTCTTCATTAATGCATAGAGATGAAAAGCAGCTCCTTATTACCGGGTGGGGACAAGTTGATATACCCTTAAGCAATAAAAGCCTGTGGCAAAAGCGTAAACAGGAAATGATTGACTTTGGTGAGCGCTATGGTCACGAAAATACCTTTTTGCAATCTAATTTTTCAAATTTTAGAAATCATAAAAAGTTGCGAAAGCTTGCACCTGACATTTATGAGTGGCGGAAGTATGCGGTTGAAGATATAGGATGGATAGGACTTGCAACCCCTATACTATTTACCAAAGGTATTGATATATTGTATATAGCCTCCTCACGTCCCTGGTCTTTTGGTTATGCGAGAGCATCAAATCCGTTTATTGACCGCAACATATCAATAGCTGGGATATCATTTGTCCCCGATCAGTATGACCATTTACGCCAAGATAAAATTCAGGGACTAAGTCGTATAAGAAAGGAGTTACCATTAGATACTCTCATTATCAAAGCATGTGATAGTATTTCAAACACAAATTGCTGCAAATGTTCAAAATGTCTTCAAACGGCATTAGGGTTTATTGCTCTAGGGGAAAACCCACGAGATTATGGATTTAATGATCCCATTGAAAAGATAATGCAACGGGTGCGCGCTTTAGATGTCTCAAAATTATCTTTATCAACAAGATGGCGCTATAAAAAAATAAGAGAGTGTATTGAGAAAAACAATAATACTGAGCTAAAAGAAGCTTTTCGTTGGTTATTCGAGACGAATCTAGAAGAAAACATTGAAAATGCTCCTGATACTCGTAATCAAGTGATGACTGATTGGAAAAAGCTTAGCGAATTGTTTCCTGCAATTCAGGTACCAGCCTGGGTGAAGACTGGCAAACCGAGAAATATCTGGGGAGAGCCTTTAAATGAATAGATATGATCTAAAACTTGCAAAACTTAAGGTATACACTTCGGGGTACAAACTGTTGACACGATAAAAAAAAATGTTTTAAACTTAATATAAGCATTTAAAGGGACTTTAATAGGGAGAAATATATGTATAAATTCCTGATTTTTAACTTGTTGATTTGTTATAATGCATTTGCTGTTGATTTTTTACACCACTTCCCCGAGAAGAATAGGGTAACTTCTTCAATAAAAGCGTTATTAGATAACCATGCACAGGAGATTCAGGAAGCATTCACTGCTGATCTTTGTGAGAAAGGCTGTCTCAAAAAAAATAAAGTCTACGAGTTTCCCTGGCTTACTGGTTATCTTATTAAAAAAGGTACCCCTAGGTTACTTGGAGCAGAAATACTAAGTTCTGTTATCAAACAAAATGACCTTAACCTTTTGGGGGTTCCCGACAAAAAGATCTATCTACCTACACAACCTTATGAAGCGGAAAACTCTTTAGTTATCGTACAAAAACTTATCCCTGATCTTGATCCTAAACCACTCAATTTACGCCAAGTACAACAACTATGGACGCTTATTAATAAATCGGGTTTCGTCGACCTCCATGATGAGAATTACCTTCGACTCCCTAATGATAAAATTATGATAATTGATACTGAATTATACTTCTTTTCATCAGATCTCAATCGCGGTTTATCACGGTTTATATTATCTCATGAATTTAAAATGTTTGAAGAAGATGCCTTTAAATTTTTATTAGAAGAATTTGCTCAGTTTCTCAAGCAAAATCCCGAATCTGAGAAATGCCATCCTACTCAACAAATAATGCATCAAATAGACTTTATCCCTTACCTAAGCGAAACATCTACGTATCCCAAGATATATGACGCTATGAAGATTTGGATAACGGTACAAGAAAACATTTTTGAATGGGATTATCTGAACTATTTTGAAGAGAACTATCCTAAACCAAAATGTAGTTGAATATGCTCTTCTTATCAACACAAGCTATTACTTATTAACACAAGCTATTACTTATTAACATCCCGCATATTAACGTAAAGTTCATCCACATCAATCTTGGTTACATACTTGAAGCCTTTAGACGTTAAGAACTTACGAATACTCGCAGTTTCATAGTTGTTTTCAACACTTATCGCAAAAACATAAAACCTATCAAAATCTATAGATTTCAAAATCTCCAGTTCCCCACCTTCAATATCAAGAGAAAGATAATCAATATGGTATAGGCCGTATTTCTCCAATAGATCATTCACCTTAAAACAGTTAACGTCTATCATCTCATATGAGCCACCGTATTTTTTTATATCGCTCTCTATCCACTCAACATGACGAGGGTCATAGTTTACCTCTATGCCGCTAAGCATCTGAGTAATACCTTCAACTTTTCTAAAGCGCTTTACCCCTTCTTCAGGAGCTACTGCTCCTTGAATACAGATACAATCTCTGTTTTCGGTTAACTTGCTATACACACTTGGAATTGGCTCAACACATATTCCTTTCTAGCCAAGGACCTTTTCATAAAACCAGGTATTACTAAACGAAACACCATCATGGACACCAAGATCAAGAAAGACGCCATCTTTTTTATCATGAAAGTAGTTTTCATTAAAGAAGCCATCTTGCCCAAACTGGCTTTTATACTGATGAGCGCTAATAGCATTTAATGATAGAAGCATTAAGAGTACACGCTTCATAATTCATTCTCCAGTGTTAAAAAAACTACACCTTGGCATTACCTATATTTTCATACCTAAACCCTAACTCTTCAAGCTTCTTAACACTCAAGATATTCCTACCATCAAGAAGAACTGGACTCCTCACCAACTCTTTTACCATCTCAAGATCAAGCTCTTTAAACTCCTGCCACTCAGTTAGTATAACCACTGCATCAGCATCTTTTACGGTATCCTCAACAGAACTCCCACACTCAAGATCAGGTATCACCTGCTTCATCGTCTCAATAGCTACCGGATCATACGCTCTTATATGAGCACCGTGCTCCCGTGCTCTGTTGATAAACGTAATAGCTGGTGAATATCTCACATCATCAGTATTAGCCTTAAATGCTAATCCTAATACGGCAATAGTTTTACCTTCAAGCTCATAGTCCATCAACCTATGAAACTTTCTAAACACCCATTCTTTTTGGGCCCTATTGGCTTCTAGTGCTGCACCAATCACTTTAAGATCTATTTCTGATGTTTGGCCCTTATGAAGCAACGCTTGCACATCCTTTGGAAAGCATGACCCCCCAAACCCCGGACCGGGGTTTAAAAATTTACGGCCAATTCTACTATCAAGACCAATACCAAGAGATACTCCCTTAATATCAGCCCCCGTTACATCACATAAGTTAGCCATTTCGTTAATAAAGGAGATTTTTACAGCCAAGAACGCATTAGCGGCATACTTTATTGACTCAGCCGTCGGCAAGTCAGTCCACACAAATGGCACCCCCTGCTGCGCTAGCCTCGCATAGATATTATTCATAGTATCCTGGGCAAACTGGGTTTCACACCCAATAACCACCCGTTCTGGATATAGAAAGTCCTTTATGGCACTTCCCTCTTTAAGAAACTCAGGATTAGAAACGACATCAAACGTACTACCCTGAGGAGCATGCTTTGAGATAATAGCTTTTATTTCCTCACCAGTACCGATAGGTACGGTACTCTTAGTACAAATTACTTTATGACCAGTTAAGTTCTCACCAATTGATTTAGCTACGGCTCTTACTGCTCGTAAGTCAGCTTTACCGGTATCATTCATTGGGGTACCTACCGCAATAAAGACAACCTCAGAATCTTGAATAACCTTCGTCGGATTATCACTAAAGGTTAACACCCCACCTTGAGATAATCTCGTTACCATTGGTTCTAGCCCCGGCTCATAGATAGGTATCTCACCCCTATTAAGCATGGCTATTTTGTTGGTGTCAATATCAGCACAGGTAACCTGATGACCAAAGTCTGCTAGACAGGTCCCTAATACCAGACCGACATACCCGGTTCCTATAACCCCAACTTTCATCCCAATGGTTTTTTGGACTGCCATCAAGGGTATGCTAACAACAATAATACTTATTAGTTTTAGTAGCTTCATGTTCTCCCCCCAGAGATAGAAGGTGGCCACTAGTTACAGTGGCCACCCCGACTATTAACGTCTCTTCTTGTCGATAGGCTTACGCGTGTAGCGGAATGAAGCACCTGCAAGATAGACATCTCCACGATACTCATCATCTATTTCCATTCGATCAAGTACCAGTACGGCAAGATCTTGTGGATCGATTAATGATGCTCTAAGAGGTATCGTTATTCGATAATGCTTCAACTTGTTACAGTCTGCATCTCTTAGTGGCTCATCCACT
>SDBV01002399.1_pt1 | contig 27969 bp, 4 predicted proteins | sample 2277081 | NCBI WGS metagenome assembly SDBV01 (sample SAMN10402039, study PRJNA504765) | marine sediment metagenome | isolation source: marine sediment core GS10_PC15, 223 cmbsf | place: Arctic Ocean: Southern Knipovich Ridge | collected 2010 | reverse complement strand
ATTGCCGGGGAAAGCGCTGGCAGTGTGGCGGCGAGCGACCCTAACGCCGACACCCAGAGCGTGGCCGCGTCGATGTACAGCGGCCAGTTCGGCGCCCGCGACGGCGGCACCAGGCGCGGTGCCGACGGGACCCAACCGGCCGAGGCGGCCGTCGCCGTATTGCTGGAAGATGGGGCCCCGGACTTCCACCAGCCAGTCTCCGAGCATCCGGCCACGCGGGCCTCCAGCGGGTCTGTTTCCACGAAATCACTGGGCCGCATGGCCTTGGAAAACACTTCTTCGGCGTCGCTGCCGAGTTTCCCTGGACGCGGGCAGTCGGATCTCTCGGTGGCCGAATCGAACTATCGGCATTACTTTCGCAGCGTGGCCCAGATCGGACTCCAGACGGCCGAGGCGTTGACCTACGCCCACGGCCGGGGAATCATCCACCGCGACATCAAGCCGTCGAACCTGCTCTTGGACATGGCCGGGGTGGTGTGGGTGGCCGACTTCGGGTTGGCCAAGACCGAGGACGACGGGCTGACCAAGCCGGGCGACATTCTGGGTACCATGCGTTACATGTCGCCGGAGCGGTTCCGCGGCGAATGCGACGTGCAGGGCGACGTCTACGGCCTGGGCATCACGCTCTACGAATTGCTCGTGCTCCGCCCGGCGTTTGAATCCTCGGACCGGCTTCGGCTGATCGAGCAGATCTCGAAGGTGGAGCCTCCGCGGCCCCGCACGCTGGACCCGCGGATCCCGCGCGATCTGGAAACCGTCGTGCTGAAGATGATCGACAAGAACCCCCGCCGCCGCTACCCGACCGCCGCCGCTCTGGCCGACGACTTGCGGCGTTTCCTGGAAGATCGGCCGATTCGTGCCCGCCGGGTGAGCCCCGCCGAGCGCCTGGGCCGCTGGTGCCGGCGCAACCCGGTGGTGGCCGGGCTGACCGGCACGGTGGCGCTGCTGTTGATCGTGGCGACGGTCGCTTCCTTCCTGGCGGCCGCCCATTTCAGCCGGTTGGCCACGGAAAAGGAACAGGCCCGCGACGAGGCCGTAGCCGCTCGCGAAGACGCCGTCGAGAACCTGATCGAAGCCCGGCGACAGCGCCGCAGCGCGGAGGCCAACTTCCTCCTGGCCCGCGACGCCGTCGACCAATACCTGACCAAGGTCAGCGAGAACACGTTGTTGAACGTACCCGGCATGCAGCCCTTGCGCAAAGAGCTGCTGGAGTCGGCCCTGAGTTTCTACCAGGGATTCGTCGACCAGCGGAGCGACGACCCGTCGCTGCGCAGCGATCTGGCGGCGTCCTTGATGCGGATCGGCCGGATCCATGCCCAACTCGGTTCGCTGCCGAAGGCACTGGAATCTTACCAGCGGGCGCTGACGATCCGCGGGGAGTTGCTGCGGACCGACCCGGCCAACCGGCAACTACTGGCGGAATTCGCCCAGACCCAGGAGGGCATCGGCGGGTTGTACATGCTGCAAACTGACGCAGAGCGGTCGATTGCCGCCTACACCAAGGCCAAGGACCTCTGGGATAAGCTCGGCCCGAATGATCCCGTGTGCCAAGGCGGGGTGGCCCGCTCGCTTAACGCCATGGGGGAGATTGCCAAGCATCGAGGCGACACACTGCAAGCGTTGACCTACAGCAACTCCGCCCTGGTAATCCAGGACGGAATTGTCGGTGATAATTCCCGCCATCCCCAGATCGCCCAGTTGAAGTACCAGTTGGCCACCCAACTCGACCGGTTTGCCAACTTGCACGTTGAGGTCGGTCTGTTCACCAGACTGTATACGGGGCTGGGGGTCCTCACGGGCGTGGACGAACTCTACGATCGATCCGAAACCCTCTTGCAGGAACTTCTTCGCGACCATCCCAAACACCAGTGGATCAACGTCTTTCGCCGAGAGTTGGCCTCGAATCGGGAAGCCGTCGGCGACCTGCGAAGCAAGCAGGGATCGATGAGCCAGGCGCTTCAGTCGTACGAAGAAGCGTTGTCGATCCGCGATGAGTTGGCCGACGAGAATCCGGCCATGGTGTATTACCAGGCCGAGTTGGCCCAGACTCACTTCCGCATCGGCCGTCTCCACGCCGGGCAGCAGCAGTGGGCCGAGGCGGTTTCGTCTTATCGACAAGCCGTCGCCCGCCAGCGCGCCGTGGTCTACACCACCAAGAACGTGCCCGGGCTGACGACCGCCTTGGCCGAACAGCTTTCCTTGCTCGCCGCGGCGGAAATTCAACTCGACCACCGGGCCGAGGCCGCGACTTTCTACTGCGAGGCGTGCGAGCTGTACGAGTCGCTACCCGATCCCGGGCCGGATCAACTCTACGCGTTGGCCGTAGCCCGGGCCGGATGCGCCACCTTGGCCGCGGAAGGCCAAGACGTTTTCAGTAAGAGCACCGCCGAGCAACAAGCCGAACAACAGCAACGAGCCGACACCGCCGTCGAGGCGTTTCGGCAGGCCCTGGCGGCCGGGTTCCTCGATCTGAAGCGGGCCGAAACCGACTCGGCGCTCGACGCGCTGCGATCCCGCAACGACTTCCAATCCTCGATCGAGCAGTTGAGCGCTACCGCCAAGGCCCGCCTCTGGAACGACGATCTCCAGGCCGCCCGGGCACAAGCCGAACTGGAAAACAAGCACCTGTTGATCTACTTCAGTGGATCGGACTGGTGTAACTGGTGCATCTTCGTCAAGCAGGGCGTGTTCGACAAGGAGCTTTTTCTCCAGGAGGTCTCCAAGCATTACGTCCTGGTCCAACTCGATTGGCCGCGCTACAAGCCGACGCCCCAGCATTTCGAGCGCGACGAAGAACTGCGGCTGAAGTGGGATATCCACGCCTTCCCGACGGTCATCCTGGCCGACGGGCAGCTTCGGCGATTCGCCAAGCCCACCGAGAACCGTCCCGATGACGTCCCGGGTTGGGTCGAGGCCCTGGCGAAGTTCCACCAGCAGCGGGTGGCCTTTGACGAAGATCTGGCCAAGGCCGACTCGGCAGCGGGCGCCGAGAAGGCCGAACACCTGGTCCGGGCCCTAGGCCGGCTTTCCGAAGAATATGCCGCCGCCGACTACGGCGAGATCCTCAAGCAGATCGGCCGCATCGACCCCGATCGGCTGGACGACTACGCGCAGCGGCGTCCGAAGACCTTGGCGAAATGTTGGGTCGATCTCGGCTTGGAGCAACCGGTCGAAGGCGGGGGCGAGCAGACCAACGTCCACTTCGACCGGGCCATGGCGGCGCTGCAGCAGGGTGTGCTCAGCGGACGCCTGGACGCCGAGTATCTCGGCAGCGAGGAGGTCCTCGAACCGCTCAGGTCCCGCGACGACTTCCAACAGCTTTTGGCGGCGGGGGACCGCGAGGCCTACCTACCCGGCCCGGTCGGCCAGATCCGCCGATTCGCCGGACATGGCCGAGGCTCCTATGGTGCTTCGTGGGCGCAAAGCGTGGCGGTCTCGCCGGACGGGCGATTCGCGCTGTCGGCCGGCAACGATCAAACCCTACGTCTCTGGGACCTCGACGGCGGCCGGCAGGTTCGCCTCCTGCGGGGACAGGACGCGCCGCTGTTCGACGTCGCCTTCCTGCCCGACGGACGCCGGGCACTCGCCGCCGGCGGCAAGAAGAGTCTCTGTCTCTGGGACGTGGAAACGGGACAAATCCTTCGGCGCTTCCAGGGACACACCGATCAGGTGTTCAGCATCTCTGTCTCGGCCGACGGCCGGCGCGCGCTGTCCGCCGGCGGGGATCGTACGGTGCGGCTGTGGGACGTTGAGACCGGCCGGCAAATCCACCGCTTCGAGGTCGACGCCCGTGAGAACCGAAGCGTGGAGATCTCGCCCGACGGACGCCGGGGGCTGTCGGGCAGCCGAGACGGCACGGTGTATCTTTGGGACTTGGTGGCCGGCAAGGAGCTTCGCCGCCTGAAGGGTCACGAAGACAACGTCTGGTCCGTGGCCTTCTCGCCCGACGGACTCCGCGCCGTCTCCAGTAGTGGCGACCAGACCGTGCGGCTGTGGGACCTTCACTCTGGCAAGCAACTGCGTCGACTGGAAGCCCACCGGGGTCCGGCTCGAGGGGTGGCTTTCCTATCCGACGGGCGCCGCGTTCTGTCGGTCGGTTTGGATGGTTTGCTTATCCTTTGGGACGTCGAGACCGGCCGCGAGTTGCACCGCCTGGAGGGACCGACCGGTGACGGCCACCTGGCCGTGGCCCTCTCGCCCGACGGCCGCCGTGCGGTGACCTCCAACCTCCGGGGATCGGTGCGGCTCTGGTCGGTGTCGCAGGAGGCCATCGACGCCCGCATTTTGGCCAGGATGGGCAAGGTCGACGACGCCGCCGCGGTCTACGAGGAAACGCTCGCCGTCAGACCGGACGACTTGGATCTGAAGATCCAACGGGCCCGTTTCTTCGGGCGTTGGGGCCGCTGGGCCGAGGCCGACGCCGCCTTCGCCGAGTTGGTCCAACTGACTGCCGACGACCCGCAGTTCTCCCTTGAGTGGGCCCAGGCTTACGCCCGGCACGGTGAATATCAGAAGGCCGCCGACGTTTTCGAAGAAGCCGTGCAGCGTCGCGGTGAGGATGGGGAGGCTCCTCGAAGATTCGACGCGGGCTGGTGGGTCGTGGGGCCGTACGGCGAAAATCTCCAGGCCGCCTTTCCGCCCGAGACGGACCCCGACCCCTTGCAGCCGGTGGCCGCGGCCACGTCCGTCGACCCCTCGGAGGACGTCGGCGAGTTTCGTTGGCGTCCCGTGGGCGTGGAATCCTCCCAATTTCTGGACCTTGGGGCGTTGTTGAACCGGGCCGAGCACGTTTCTGCCTACGCCCTGCTGCAAGTCTACTCTCGACAACCGCAGGAAGTGGCGATCTTGCTCGGCTCGGACGACAGCGTGCGGCTTTGGGTCAACGGAGAGCTCGAGCATGAGTATCCCCGGGACCGGGTGGCCCGCCGGGACCAGGACATCGTGCCGGTCACCCTCTCGGCCGGCTGGAACACGCTGCTGGCGAAGGTCGTCAACTTCCAGTCCGCTCACGGCCTGTATCTGCGGATCGCCGACAAACCGGCCGACCTGGCCCGATTCTATAACCGGTCCCAGCAAGCGGAGGAGGCGCTGAAGCATTGGGATCAGGCACTTCAGTCGGACCCCGACGACGTGGAATTGCTCGCCGGCCGTGCCCGCACCTACATTGAGCTCGGCAGGGAGGAAGAGGCCGCCAGCGATTTCGCCAAGGTGGCCAAACTGCGGGGGGAGGACGTATCGGCGGAGTTCCAACTCGTCGAGCTGTACGCCAAACTCGGGCAAGAAGACGTAAACCGCCGTGATTTCGAGAAGGCCATCGCGTGGTACTCCAAGGCCATCGATTTGAGACCCGACGATGCCGGGCTGCTGAAGCAGCGCGGCAATCTCTACGCTCGCCGCACCCAGTGGCAACAGGCGTTGGCCGACTTCGCCAAAGCGATCGAGCTGGACCCGTCCGATCATTGGGCTTGGTACCGCACCACGACTCTCTACCTACAGGTGGGCGATCTGGAAGGCTACCGCCGGCATTGCGAGCAGATGATGGCACGTTCTAGTAAGGGCAGCGACAGCAGCGACTGGGTCGTGTCCGGGCGGATCGCCCAGGCCTGCCTGTTTGGCCCCCACGCGGTCGCCGACCTGGAACAAGTGATCCCGATGGCCCAGCGGGGGCTTGCCAATGCCGATGGAACCGACAAACTCAAGAGCCGTCTGGTGGCGATGGGCATGGCGGAGTACCGTCGCGGGCAATTCGCCAGCGCCACCGAGTGGCTCAACAAGGGGCTGGAGCTGGGCAATCCCCATCCCATGTTCGACACCCGGGCTAACCTGTTCCTGGCCATGGTGCATCATCGGCTGGAGCAAGCCGACGAGGCCCGAGAGGCGCTTGCCAAGGCACGTGAAGTCATCGAGAGCCAGTACCCGAAGACCAAAGCCGCTGCGGCCGACGGCCCCTGGCACGATCGGCTGATCTGCCGCGCGCTGCGCCGCGAGGCGGTCCAGTTGATCGGAGCCGACGCCACGGCGTTTGCCGAAATCGCTCAGGAGTACGAACTCTTCGGCGAACTGGACAAGGCCATCGAGTGGTACGGCAAAGCCATCCAGCGGAACTCCGACGACCCGAAGCTCTTCAAATCGCGCGGCGAGCGTTATGCCCGCACCAGTCAGTGGCCCCACGCCGTGGCCGACTTCGCCCGGGCGATCGAGCTGGATCCCTCGGATCATTGGTCGTGGTACCGGGCCGCTGGGCTGTACGTGCAGGCCGGCGTATTGCTGGACGATGGGGCCGAAGGCTACCGCGAGCACTGCCGCCGGATGCTGGCGCGATTCGGTGATACCACCAGCCCCATGATCGCCGAACGAACGGCCAAGGCGTGCCTGCTGATGCCCGCCGACGCCGTATTGCTGGAAGATGGGGATCGCCAGTTGCCGGCGAAGCTGGCCGAGTTGGCCGTCACCGCCGGCGCCAGCCACGGGAACATCAAGTATTACCGCTTGGCCAAGGGTATGGCCGAGTATCGCCAGGGAGAATTCGACCAGGCCGAGCGTTGGTTCCGCGAGAGCCTTTCGCCCGGCGCCGAGGCCTTCAACCGCGATCCCAGCGCGTATTGCTTTCTGGCGATGATCCAACATCGTCGCGGTGAGCTCGACCCTATCCACTATGAAGAGGCCCGGCAGTCGCTGGCCAAGGCCCGCCAGATCATGGAGGAGAAAGGCCCCCAAGTCGACGACGGTGATTTTGCCAAAGGCAATTGGCACGATCAGCTCTTCTACGAAATCGCCCTGCGCGAGGCCGAAGCGCTGCTGGAGGAACACTCGAAACCGTAGCCGTGTCAGCACGGCCGCTGAGCCATAAGGAAGACAAGCCCCGCTTCTGCCCAAGGCCGAGCGGGGCTTGTCCCTTCCGCATCACCTCCTGCGACACTGGTCCGCTTTATGGATCGGCAAGGTCCATCACGCCGTTTTAAGCTTACGGCAATGAGATATCGACAAGTCAACGCAATCTGCGATTCGGTTTGGGAAACTGCGGTAGACCGCCTTACGGCCAGCCCCACCGGGACAAAAGAACGACCTTTGGCCGCGGGGGGGTGGCCGGGAATTCCGGCCTCCGGCCCTTGCTGACGCACGTGAGACTCCTAAACCAGGCCGAATACGCCCAGAACACTTCCAGGGCCCCGCTCTTCTGGCCGCCCTTACCTTTCAGACGCACACACGGGTCGATTCCCGGCACTGGGCTGCGTCGGTTCGACCCAATTGAGTGCCTTGCATGCGATGGGAATACGGGAACTGAGAGCTGGCGAGGGCCCAATCGGGCTACGGGCACCCGGGGGCCGAGAGGACGATCGGCCGCCCTGCAACGTGGCGAATTGTAAGAATCGACGAAACCGGAGCCAGCAGGGAAGCAAGCTGAAAACGGCTCGGCAGGCGATGAAATCTTACAACGGCGGCATGCCGAGAGTGGAGTCACCGGGTCATCAACCACGATTGGGCACTGGGCAGGATAGGTGCTACAGTCGCGTCCGAAGCACGCCCCCGCCAAGGTCCAAGGTCCAATACTGTCATGCCCACTGACGTTTTCCAGCTAATCGCCGCCTTGTCCGTTGCTGAACCCGCTGAACGAGCCGGAGCCGCCGAGCAATTGTTACGCCTCGGCCCGGATGCCCGCGCTGCGGCTGTACCGCTGGCCCGGGCTTTCGGTGACCTGAACGCCGATGAGGGCCATCTCGGAGAACTCGGCCGGCTGCCGAACATCGCACACGCGATCGCCGGAGTGAAGACCAACACGCGACGAACGAAGTCCTATGATAACATCGTGCTCGACGCGCGGAACACCACCGAATACACCGGCCACTCCGGGGTGTTCGACCTCATGGCCGAGTTCGACATCACCACCGAGCAAGCCCTGGATGTGTCCGATCACATGCCGGTGTGGGCTGAGTTCAGCGTCTTCGAGTCGGGAGGCGGAGCGGTCATTGCCACCCGACCCGGACAGGGAACGCGATAGAGGGTGGCCACGCCGTGAAGGGCCACGTAGGACGAGTTCATCTTGAATCGTCTCGAACGGCCCTGGATACCATCCAGTCGAGATTGGGTTGAAAAAGGGCAGCCAGATGGTGTCTTCCGGCGCAGAACGGCCTGTTTTCGGGGTGACGACGAATTGACGATCACTCTCACCGCTCAGGGACGCGAAATCTGCCGGGATTGGGATCGGTCGGCTTGATCCGGAATCCGGCGATTGTATCCCCTCGGCAGGGGCAGTGCAGGTGTCTCCGCCCCGGTGTCATCAAAGGGTCGTTAAAGGATGCGTCCCGCAATACGTGTGAATTGATGACACAAACGGCCGAATACGGGCTGTGTGGCTGCCGCAACGCTTACTCCCTGCCCCAGTGATCCTTCACACGCAAGACGAAATCGATCGCTTCGACGTCTTGGGTATCCTTGCCGCCGTTGGTCGATTCGATCTGCACCTGATCGAACTGGTTGACCCAGGAACTCCGCTCGGTCCAACTCAGCTTGGCCCAAGTGTCGGCGGCGCGGAAGTGATCGTCGCCTGCCGAGTCGATCAAACGGGCCGTATCGTGTCCGGCAGATGAGTTGGCGTAGACTTCCTCGAAGTACTTGGCGCGGTTGTAATAGCCGTCTCCGAACAGGGCGCTATGCTGCGGGGTGCCAACGAACCGGTCGTCTCCGGCCGAGTCATTGAACCTGGCTATGTCGTGTCCTCCGGCCGTGGCATAGGCGTGGACACCTTCGAAACCGACCGCACCAAGGTAATAACTCTCACCGGAGAGTTCACCTCGCTGCGGGTTGGCGGCGAATTGATCGTCCCCCGGCGAATCGAACAGCTTGGCCTGGTCGATCCCGCCTTCGGTTGCATACGCTTCGACGGCCTCGAAGTGCTTTGCCCGATAGTAGAAGTAGTCGGGATTGAACAGGGCCGCCCCAATCGAGTTGGCCGCAAACAGGTCGTCGTGCACGGAATCGTACAGCTCGGCCTTGTCGTTGCCGCCGGCGGTTGCGTAGGCGTGTATCGCCAAGAAGCCTTCCGCCTGCTTGAGGAATCCGTCGCCGGTCAGCCGTGTGTAGTCGGTGGTGGCCACGAAGTGGTCGTCGCCGGGTGAGTCGTACACTTTGCCGAGATCGAGCCCGCCTTCGGTGACGTAGGCGTAGACCGACTCGAACTGTTGCACTTTGTTGCTGAAGCCGGTCCCGCTGAGCATGGAGCCGGCGGGCCACTGCACGAGCTGGTCGTCTCCGGCGGAATCGTAGAGGCTAGCCGTGTCGTTGCCCTGGCGGCCGTAGACTGTAGCCGTTTCGACATTGGCGGCCGTGACGGCGTACCCGTCGCCGTGCATCTCGATGTGGCCGGGTCGCATTACCAGGGAATCGTCGCCGTCGGTTGCGGTGAGGATCAAGGTGTCGTCGCCGCCGAGGCCGTCAATCTGCACGGCGTCAGCGTCGGTACTCACCGGGTACTGCCGGCCGTTGAGCAGGACGCTCCACGTCCCGGCGGTCAAGCCGACGGTGACCACGAACAGGTCGTCTCCCGCCGTGCCCTCCACCCGGACGGAAGTGGTTGGTGACTGATCGGCGGTCAGCGTATCCTGATCCCCGGCCGGTTGCTGTAATGCTGCGGCCGCAAACAGTTTTGTGCCGGCCTCGGCAGCCAGGTACGCCGGGTCGTCGGTGCTGACGGTCACGGTATCGAAGGAGCTTGCACCGCCGTGTGTGAACAGCCCGAAATCGCCGTCCAGCACCAGGGCGTTGAAGGAATACCCCAGCACGGTCTGGCCGTCCAGCAGCACGCTCACCGTGGTGCCCCCCAGCGTCACCGTCAGCTCGTAGTCGGTCCCGGCCACGATGCCGGCGTCAACCGCCGCATCGATCACCAGGCCTTTGCGCGCGGTGTGATGCCCGATGACCACTTCACCGGTTGCCGCCGAGAAGGCCGCAAACTTGTACTCCGACGATCCGTATTGATCGAAGATGACACCGCCCAGTGCGTCGGCGCTGAAGGTGGTCTGAACCCGAGCCAGGTACGCAGGGCCGATCTCCAGGCTGGTTGCGGAGAAGGCCAGCGTCTGGCCCGTTTGCGGCTGACCCTCGTAGCGCGCCGCCTCACCCGTGCCGCTGACCTGCCACGCGCCGCCGGTCGGCCCGGTGAACAGGTCGGCCACGCCGTCGCTGAAATCATCCGTGTCCTCTAGTGTGATCTCCGGCGGCAGCACCTGTACGGCCACGTTATCGATCCGGGCGATGGAGTTGTCGGTCCCCAGGCCCACCATGCCGGCGTTGAGCCCGTAGCTATTGCCGAAGGCATCGACCCGTGGGTCGTACACGTGCGTGAAGACGTCGGCGCCGTTGACCACCAGCGTCGCCGCCGTGCCATTGAGCGCCAGCAAGAGTTGGTAGTCGCGATTGGGCCTAAGCCGTGCGGGCGTCTGCTCGACGACGTGCCAACCCAGCTCGTCCCGATACCCCATCTCGATCTTGTCGGTGAAGATGTTGACGCCGGCGAATTTGAAATCGCTCGAGCTCTGGTAGTCGAAGATCAGGTAGGCGTTCGACTTGGTTCCGCCGGTCGGCTTGCCAGCGTTGATCGTGGCTCTGACCTCGAAGTAGCTGGGCAGCAGGTGATCGACGTAGAACACGCTGGCCGCGTCGCCGCCGAGTTGAATGGCCGACGAGGGATCGAACGTGACCGTCCTCTTGTCCGTGGTCAGCGTGTGCGAGGTGCCGCTGCCCATGGAAGTCAGGTCGATGGCGGCGCCTGCGGCGGCGTCCTCGGCGGTCGCCGCCAGCATAATGACGCCGCTGTCGATCCTGATGACGTAGTAGGTCTGACCGTCGACCAGGCCGCCGATGGCCGTGCCGTCGCCGGCGCTATAGACGACCGCATCTCCGGTGCCCGTGCGATGCTGACTGATCTCGAGGGTATCGGCAACGTCGTTGGGACTGACCTCCATCCGGCCGCCACTGACCTCCCACGCACCACTGTCGATGAAGAATCCGTCCGGCCGGCCGTTATTGAAGTCGGCCCCGCGGAGCACGTCGCGCCTGCCGCCGGGGATGTTGCCCGGCTGGATGTCGGCCGGGGCGCCGGTCTGCGCCTGCCAGTCGGCATCCTGTTGTTTGACCAACCCCAGTTCGCCCTCGGGCTCCCCGTTGCGGGCGGCGGCCTCGTCGCTGTCGGTCGCCGTGTCGTCCGCCCGCGTCGGGTCCGCCCCGTCGCTGGCCGACAAATCGTAGAGATACTGCATCAGTTGCGGCTGCAGCGAGCGGCTGATCGCGGCCGCCCTGAAGGGGGCAAAAGGCACGAGGTAGCTGTTGAACTCGCCGGCCCAGTCGATCAGCCGGTCGCCGCCCGTGTTGGCGATCAGCACGTCGCGGCCGGCGCCGCCGAAGGCTCTGTCTTCGTAGGACGCCTGGGGACCGTCAGGTACGTTGTTGGCCCGGAGATCGCTGGCGTCGGCGGTCGAGTCATGATCGTCATCGGCATTCAACAGGTCGTCCCCGTAGCCGCCGTAGAGGTGGTCGCGACCCGTGCCGCCCACGATCCAGTCGTTGCCCAGGTCGCCAAAGAGGACATCGTTGCCGTCGCTGTATACCTGCCCGGTTGGGTCGCCCTCGCCGGCGTCGAAGTTCAGCAGGAACTCGTTCGCCCCCACCAGGATCTTTCGCAGCGGATCGAACTCGTCGTAGGCGGCAAATTCGCCCTCGCGCTGCTGACCGTACCTCAGCACGTCGCCGGTGTTCTGCGGATCGTTGTAGAACTGGGGTAAGGCTTCAGCGCCGCTCATGGCGTCGTCGCCGGCGCCGCCGTGGAGGAAGTCGCCGCCGAGGCCGCCGTAGATGATGTCGTCGGCATAGGATGGATCGTGGAGCGGATCCTCAGACTGCCCAACCTCGGTCAGATTAAACGGCGTCAGGTTGACCGTCTTTTTCAGTTCCCCGCTTGTGTTGATGGTCGCCTGCTGGATGTTGCCGGGCGTGCTGATCTCCAGGTCGAGGTCCCTGGGGGCAAAGCGGTCGATGCCGTAGAGTGGTTCGTCGTTGCTGTCGTTGCGGCTGGTATAGATGCGGCCGTCATCGCCCAGCACACCGTCTTCACCGGTGCCGCCGGAGATCCAGTCGTGGCCCCAACCGCCGATCAGGTCGTCGTCCTGACCCTCGCCGAACACAATGTCGCCGCCGACCTGGGCATAGACGACGTCGTCGCCCGATTCACCGTGGACTTCGTCGTGGGCACCGTTGTCCATGGCGGCGGACGTCGGGTCGAAGTCCGGGCCGCCCTCGGTGTAGTCGAGAAGCTCGACCGCCCGGGGGATGATCTTCAACGCGTCATAGTTGTCGTATTGGAAAGTCAGGAAGGCGCCGCCGTAGGTCTCGTCCGTTCCGACAAGACGCGTGATGTTGGCGTTATCGCCCGCGATGACGTCGGCGTCGCGGGCATGTCCGCCGTCGGCCAGATCTCTGTCGTTGTTTCGGGCGAGCTGCGTCCCCGCACCGCCGAAGAGGAAGTCGGAGCCGTCCGGCCGCTGACGTTCGTCACCGGCCAGGCCGACGAAGAGGTTGGAGCTTCCGCCGACGATGTCGTCCTGTCCGAGGTTGCCGAAGATGATGTCGTCGCCGCCGTTGCCCTCGATATAGTCGTCGCCGTCGCTGGTGTCTTCGGCCGAGGTGGAGACGTCGAGGCTGCCGTCGGCGGTGTCTCGATGGGCACCGACCAGCGTGATCAACTGAATCATGTCGTCATCCATGACAAGGACGGTTTGCCCCGCTACGTGGGTGTCGCCGGTGCTATATAGGTGATCCGTCTCTTGCTGCATTACAACATCGGACGCCCCGCCCACACTGCCGTCACCCTGAATTACATCGTCGCCGAGCTGGCCGAAGATCTCGTCGTCGTCGGCTCCACCGGCGATGTAGTCGTCGCCGTGGGTCTCCTGCTTCGGGTTTAGCGGATCATCGTTCTCAAAGTCGTCTCGGTGATCGTAGATCACGATCGTCCGCGACACGCGATCCAATCCATACACCCCAACCGGCGTGAGCTGCTCGTCTCCGGTCACCTGGGCTACGCCGTCGTCAACGCCAACGGCTTCGCCATAGATGACGTCGCCGAAGAGAACCTGCATGCGTGGGCTGAGAGTATCACCCCGGCGCTCAACGAGGGCGTTGTCTCCCGCGATCACGTCGTCGCCGCTGCCACCGTCCAGGAAATCCCCCTCGTCGTGAGCAGCCTCCTCAATAGACTGGTCATCCATTAGCACCGTGGCCACGTTGTGGCCGCCGATCAAGTCGTCGTCGTCCGCGCCGCCGTAGATTACGTCGGAACCTTGTTGGCCCAATACGATGTCTTGGTCGCTTCCGCTGGAGAGAATATCCACGCCGCTGGAAATCCAGTCGTCACCACCCACCCGTGCAACCTGATTAACGTCGTCATCGTCGAAGTTTTCCGTGTCGATGGCGGTAAATGTGAACTGAGGATAGTACGTGGCCAGTGGCAGCAGATCGGCGTCGATACCCGGATCGACGAGCGCTGGCGGGAAACTATCCGGTGTCACGGATCGAAGCTCGCCGTGATCGCCGAACACCAGGTCATTGCCCGCACCGGCAATGATGGCATCGCCCGCCGTACCGCCGAGGATGATATCGTTGCCCGTGCCGGTGGTGATGGAGTCCGGGCCACCGATGGTCGGAGCGGTTGTGGTGATGTAGTCGATGTCGTCTTCCGCACTGGATACGTTGTAGTTGGGGTTCGAATCCGACTTGTAAGGGTAGTTGTACTCAGACGTCGCCGGATCGCCCTGATACACGTCCTGAGTCGGGTCCACCGACACCGTGACGCTGACGACTAGTTGCGAGCCGTCATCGTCCATTTCCTGCGCGAACACGATCAGACCGCTATCACCCAGCACGGTGTTGTTGCCGTCACCCGCATCCACCACATCGCGGAATACTAAAGAAGTATCCCAAAGGGTGGAGACCGGCGTGTCGCCTGACATACCCGCCAACACGATGTCGTCGCCGCCCAGGGTCGTGATTCGGTCGTTGCCTCCGATCACCGGGGCGGTCGACAGCACGCGGCCCAAGGTTATGACCGCCGGTCCGAACTCCGCGCCGCCGCCAAACCGCGAGTCATCCGACTGGGCAGCCACGATCTGGCCGCTGTCGCCGAGCACCAGGTTGTCGCCGGCACCAGCCGCGATCAAGTCGCTGCCCGCGCCGCCGACCGCGATGTCCGTCCCGGCCCCCGTGCTGATCTCGTCGGCACCGCCGATGCTCCACGCTGTGGACTCGATCCAATCGATGTCACCCGGATTCTCATCCGACGTGTAGGTGTAGCTGTACTCAGACGTCGCCGGATCGTTCTGATCCCATTCCTGAGTCGGGTCCACCGCTACCGTCACCGTCCGCTGCGGGTTGGCGTCGTCCATCGCCTGGGCGAAGACCAACAGTCCGCTGTCGCCCAGCACGATGTTGTTGCCGCCGCCCGCATCCACCACATCGCGGAATACTGAAAGAGGATCCCAAACGGTGGAGAGCGGCGCGTTGCCTGACATACCAGCCAACACGATGTCGTTTCCGCCCAGGGTCGTGATCTCGTCGTTGCCGCCGATCACCGGGGCGGTCGACATCACTCGGCCCAGAGTGATAACCGCTTGAGCAAACGTCGCCCCGCCGCCAAACCGCGAGTCCTTCGACTGGGCAGCCGCGATCTGGCCGCTGTCGCCCAGCACCAGGTTGTCGCCGGCGTCAGCCGCGATCAAGTCGCTGTCCGTGCCGCCGATCACGATGTCGGTACCGGCCCCCGTGGTAATCTCGTCAGGACCGCCGATGTGCCACGCGGTCGACTCGATCCAATCGATGTCGGATGGGTCGTTGTCGCGCGTGTAGGGATGCGAGTAGACCTCAGGGTCGGACGACCGGTCCACGGCAACTTCCAGCGTCTCCGACGCAAGGGCCAGATTGTCAGACGCTCGTCCAAACACAATAAAGCCGTGATCACCGATGACAATGTTGTTGCCTTCGCCCGCGCCGATCGTGTCACCGGCAGTGCCGCCCAGGACAATGTCGTCATCGTCGCCGGTATCGATCGTATCGCTGCCGCCGACCGTGGGACCAGTGGTTGTGGTCACGTCGATATACGTGGCGTTGTTGTGGGTGTCGTAGAGGATCGATCCGTTGTCGCCGATGACGATGTTGTTACCGTCACCGGCGTCAATCACGTCGTCGAGTTGTCCGCCGAAAACCGTGTCGTCCCCGACGCCGGTGGTGACCTGGTCGTTGCCGCCGAGGTCGGCGTCCATGCCGTCGTTGCCGCCGACACTGGGGTGGAAGGCGTCAACAGGGTCGAACTCAAGATTGAAGATCGTCGAAATCGGCTGGGCCGCCGGGTTGACCCGGTCGCCCGGGCCGCCGCCACCGAGACGGACGAGGTTCGCGCCCGATCCGTAGTGTACGCGGCCCTGGTCGCCGAAGACGATGTTGTCAGCGGTCCCGCCGATGATCGTGTCGTTGCCGAGCCCACCGAAGATCACCAGCGGAAGATCCGAGGCACCTGCCTTCACCTCATCTGCGCCATCCTGCGTATTGAGGGCGAAGAACCCGTCGGTCGCGGCATCGAGCGAAACCGTGACGGTGTCGTTGCCGGCGCCGGTGTTGAGCTGGGTGATCGTCCAAACGCCCGCGCGCTTGTGGGTGCCGTCGATCGTGATGGTGTCATCGCCACTACCCGCCCAGTAGCTGATGCCGTCGCCGAAATCACTGCTCGAACCGGCCGAGTAGGCGATTTTCGCGGGCGCCAGGCCGGTAATCTCGATGTCGTTGGTGCCTAGATCGGTGATCTCGACACTGCCGTCGCCGGTCGTGGCGGCCTCGTCGCTGATCATCAGACGATGGCGGCCGCTGCCCGCGTTCACGGTCAGGTCGCCGATCACCCGGTCGAGATCGCCTGAGAGGAAGTCGAAATCAGGCGCGTTATCGGAGTCGAGGTCTTGGGCTCTTAGGATGGCATCGAGATCCGCATCCGAGGCAATGAACACCTGGTGGTTACCAACCGCCAGGTTGAGCGTGGTGTTCGCTGTGGTGCCCTGGACGCTGACCGTCTCGGCACCCGAGCCCGTGTTGATGGTGAGCGTGTCGACACCATAATAGTTGATACCGTCCATGCGGCTCTGGATGCCGACCACCACGCCCGTGGTCTCCTCGGTCGCTTCCAGCAGGCCGATAGTCGCGCCGCCGCCACCGTCGAGACGCAGCACACCGTCGAAATTGACAATGTAAACATCGCCATCGACACCGGCGGTTTTCTGCACCGTGACGTCGGAGGCGAAGCGGCTGCCGAGGACCGCCCGTTGGAGCGCGTTTTCGACCTCGAAGGCGGTGGCGCCGGTGCGAATGGTATCCGTGGTAACGGCGCCGGCGTCGCCCTCGGAGGTGGTGAAAGCGAGCGACAGCTTGAAGGTCCCGCTCGTGCCGCCGACGGTCACGATCTGGCGGGAATTGGTCGCCGCCTCGGTGCCGCCCTCGCGGATAACGGAGGCCAGCGCCAGGGCATCGCCGCGCACGATGAACGCGGCGACGTCCGTCGCGGCGAGATTGTCGGCGAAGCGGAGCGAATAGAGCTGGTCGAGGGTGACCTCCTCGACGATCAGGTTGTTGCCCGTCAGGATACCGTCCGACCGCACGGCAGCGATGCTCGACAGGGCGTCGAGCGCGCTGACGATGTTGTCCCAGGTGTTGCTCGCCGAGATCGTGATGGCAGCCGTGATCTCGCCAGCGAAATCGAGCAGGAAGGTGCCCGAGGTCGAAACGATGTCGAGCGCCTGCACCTCGTTGGTCGGGTTCTGGCTGGTGCCCAGGTTTCGGGTATGGACAGAGACACGGGCTATGGCGCCAGTGGCCGGGGCCGAACCGGTGCCGTGGATCGGCGCAGTGAGGTTCGCGCCGTCGGCGATGAGTTGGCTGACGTCCTGCGCCGCCAACTCGCCCTGGAAGCGCACCACATAGATTGACCCGTCATTACCGCCGGCCAGGGCGCCGCCGAGATCCGATCCGGTCGCCATGCGGCTGACCGCGACATTGCCGGCGCCGACGGTCGAGAGACCCTCCAGCGCCGCCTCGACCGTGGCGGCCTCGGCGTCGTGCGCCAGATCGCCGGTCGTCTTCGCGTCGAAGCCGAGCGTGAAGGTGCCGCCCGAGGCGTCGATCGTCACCACCTGGACCTCGTTCACGTTGAACATGCCGAGCCCGGTGATGGAATGCTGCGTGAGCAGCAGGCGGTTGTCCAGCGTATCGGCACTGTCGGTCAGCGTGACCTGGTCGTCCTCGGTGGGTGGCACCAGCGACAGGTTGTTGACGATGATCTCGGCGAATTCGGTCTGGGCCTTTGTGCCGAGGAACTCGATCCGGTAGACATTGCCGTCGCGCACGACGTCGACATTGCCCGTGCCCACGGAAGGCAGAAGTCCAAGCGCCAACTCGACCGTGCCCGCGCTCGGCGGCGTGCCGGCCGGCGATCGCCACGTCGGGCGTCATGCCGAAGCCGGTGATCCGCGTTGCGGTCAATACCCCGAGCTCGTCGCGGATCGAGTCCTCGTTGATCGCCGTCAGCCAGTCGAGCTGGTCTTCCTCGTTGACGAAGAAATTCAGCGAGTTGTCGGTAATCGCGAAACCAACGCCGGCGCTAATGTCGCTGAACGCCTCGTTGACCGTCAGGACCACGTTGAGGCCATCGGTCACGGCGTCGGTGATCAGGCGGAACTCGCCCTCGAAGGGGTGACGCTCCTCGGCCAGGGTCAGCGTGCGATTTATCAGGTTCTGCAAGATATTCGCCATGTCCGCGAGAATGTGAGCGGGCAGTTCGGCCTGGGCCACAGTGATCTGGGTGCCGTCCGGATTGACCGATACGACGTCGCCGTCCTTCGGCCGCTCGTCCAGTTCGTCAGGCATCAACACCGGATTGGAGAGCCCGGCCAGCGAGCCCTGGCCGCCCTCGCCGTCGATGAGCAGCGGCCCGCGGATGCGGTTCAGCACATTTGGGAAGTCGGCAAACGCCTTGGTGTCGCCGCCGTCGATCACACTGTCGTCCTTGGCGATTACGGTGACCGTCTGGGGGGTGAACCAGTTGGCGTCGTCGAAGGTCAGCAGCAGCGTGCCGTCGGCTTCGAGCGTCTGGCCGGTTCCCTCCACGAAAGCGACCTGGGTGTCGAAATAGGCGATCGGCCCGCGGCTCGTCCGTGTGTCCTCCGGCCGGAGCCGGATGGTGACGCTCTCGTTCATCGCCGGTTGCTTCGTCAGCCGCACGGTGTAGGTATCGAAACCGCCGATCAGGCTGCTCGACCTGCCCTCGATCACGGTGGTTCTGCCGCCGGATTCCTCGATCAGCACGCCCGGCGCGTCGTTGTCGGCCACCTCGACGGTCAGATTCTCGCCGATGAAGCCGTCGAAGCCTTCGCGGAGCCTGTCATAGGTCACCTCGACCAGGCCCGAGGCGAACTCGGGCGCGCCGAGATCCGACAGGAAGGTGAGCACATTGCCGACGATGGTGTAGCGGCCCTGAGCCAGCGGGTTGCCGTCGATGCTCACGACGACATTGTCGCGCCCGCTGTCGACCGCCGAAGTCGCGAGCGTCAGCAGACCGGAGCCATCCGCCTGGATCGCAACGGGGTTGGCAAAGCCGTTGGCGAAGGTCAGCGTCAGCACGTTGACGTTCCGCCCGACCACAATGTTCGGTTCGTCAGCGGCGGTGAGGCCGACGGTCGGCAGATTGGTCAGCGCGCTCTCGATGGTCGCCGACGTGACGTCGAAAGAGAGATTCGCCGTCCGCTCGCCGTTGTAGGTCAGGAAGAACGTCCCGCCGATCGCCGCCGGGTCGATGGTGACGGTCTGAACCGTTATTACGCTGGCATCGACGACCGTCGTGCCGCCATTGACCACGACGTCATCGGTCAGCAGCAGGGTCGACTGCTCGGTGCCGGTGGAGTGAACGGTAAAGCTGGAAGCCGGCGACGGAGGCGTGGCGGTGTCGGTTGCGGTCTCGTCATTCGACAGCAGCGCGGCGTCGAAGCCCGTGCTGAAGACGTCCACATCGACCGCGCTGGCCGCCGTGTGGGTGATGACGGTGAATTGCGGACCCTCGATCACCGAGTCGTCGATCGCAGTGGCCGTCACGCTCACCGGGGTCGACCAGTTGCTGAGGGTGAATTCGATGGTGATCGAGCCGTTGGCGTTGATCCTCGCGCGGGTCGCGGGGGTGGGGGTAGCGCTGAGGTCGACCTGGAACACGCCGAAATCATCGGCCAGCGGCGTCAGCGTGACCGAGACGGTCGCGAACGCATCGGGCTCGCGGGTCAGGAAGGCGTCATAGGTGTCGCCGCCCGCCTTGCCCTCGATCGCATCGAGCTGCGCCTCGGACTTCACCACCGCGACCCCGGTCGCGTCATTGTCGATGATCGAGGCGGTAAGGTTCGGCAGTTTCAGATCGTTGTACTGGTGGATCGAATAGATCGAGGTTGTGTTGAGCTCAAGGGCCCAGGGCCGGTCGACGGTGAATTGCGTCGCCGTGCTGGCGACGATGATGGCCGACTGGCCGGCGCCGGTGCCGGCGATGATCTCGACGACCACGCCGCGGAGCCCATCGTTCGCGCCGAGCGCCGCATCGCCGTCGTTCACCGTGCGCTGGGCGGTGCCGGTCAGCACGCCGCTGAATTCATGCCCCTCGACCACCAGCACCGTCAGGCCGTCGAGGATCCGGTAGGTCGCGGAGCCCGCGTCGGACATTGTCCCGGTGAACGCGCCATCGACCGTGACCGTGGTCTTGGTCGACCCAATGATCGTGAAGGTCTCGGTCGTCGAGTCGCCATAGGTGACTTCCAGCAATTTGCCCAGCAGCACGGGCGCGACTTCGACATCGCCCTGGACGCCGAAATTGGTGTTCTGATCCTCGACCGTGTCGACGACGTTGGTGACGCCAATGCCTTTGATCGCGTCGGTGCGGGTAACCTGCCACGAACTGCGGGCCGGATCGGCCGGAGGCACGAACTCTTCCGCAAGGGTCAGGGTGACGGTGTTCGCGGTCGTCGCGACGGCCGTGACGATAGCGCTTTGACCTTCGCCCGTGCCGTCCGTGATCTCGAAACGCGCGCCGATCAGCTTGTCGAACTTGTCGGCGAAATGGAGATCCGTGAAGGCGCTCTTCAGCATTTCGACCGTTGTCGAAGTCGCGTTTTCGATGCTTCCCGCTCGGTCCGTATACACCCTCTGGCTGAGAACACTGTGGCGAAGCTCGGCGAAATGCGAGCCCTCGGCGCCGGTGTCTTCGACCGCCTTGACCCAGACGGTCTGGGCGGTGTCCCAGTTACCCGGCGTGAAAGTCAGGGTGATGGCATCGCTGAAAGTGCCGGCCACGCTGGTCGAAACCAGGAGATTGCGAAAGTCCTTTGCCCGATCCTCGACCGTCGGCGCGATCGGAGACACGGTGATGACCACGTCGAGGTCGGGCCTGCGGCTCATGACGACCGCGTAGCTGGCGGCAGCGCCGCCCTCGAGCACCTGGACCTCGCCCAAGGGGCCAATCGGCAGGAAGGCGATCGCGGGCTCGTCGTCATCGACCACCTCGGCCGCGATGCCCTCGATATTGATGCCGTCAAAGGCGCCGGTGTCGCCGCTACCGAGGACGCTCTCGACGGAATGGAGGATCAGGCCGCTATGGCCGCGGAGGTCGTTCGAGACCACCGGAGGCGTGTCGCCGCCGGCCACGAAAGTGTCGGCGCCGAGGCCGCCGGCGATCTCGGTGAGGACGCCCTCCTGGGTGCCGAGCACGAAGAAGCGATCGTCGCCCTCGGCCCCATCGAGCGTCAGGCTCTCGATTTCGGTGAAGGTAACATCGCGGCCGGCGCCGAAGACGCCCTCCTGCGTGACCACGAAGTCGTCCGCGAACTCGGTGCCGATGATGATGACCGTGTCGAAGCCGTCGCCGCCATTGATCGTAACCGGGGCGTTGACCGCGTACTGGATCAGGTCGGCGCCGCCACCGCCCGAAATATCGGTCCGTTCGCGGAGGTTGTCCTGACTGCCGGCGAGCGCGAAGGAACGCACGACGAACACGTCGTCGCCGTCGCCGCCGCGAAGGGAGAGCGGAGCCAGGTTGTGCAGGACGTCGAAGCGGTCGTTGCCCGCGCCGCCGTCGATCAGGGCCGACTCGCTGATGCCGTTGGAGAGGAAGCCGCGCGTCGTCTCGATCGTCGCATAGGCGTCCTCGTCCGAAAGCCCGGTGGTCGGATTGATAACGTCTGAGGAGGAGGGAATCGGCCCGACGCGCATGGTGTCGAAGAGTTGGCCGATCTGGAAGCTGTCGTCGCCGATGCCGCCCGAGACCTGCAGCACCACCGCCACGTCGTCGATCACCATCTCGTCGTCGCCCGACAAGAGGTTGATGGTCACGCCGGCATTGATGTTGGCGTTGTAATTGATGCGTTCGATGTTCCGGTCGCCCGGAAGGACGGGCGGGACGGCCTCGAAGCCGTCATTCGTCTCATCCTGGGTGAACGAGGCGATGAAGCCCGTCGCATTGTTGTTGGCGCGCAAGAGCATAAAGTCGGCCAGCGCGGTGCCGTTGACGACCAGCGCGTCGGTGCCGTCCGCCGCATCGCCATGGTCGATGACCTTGATCAGCGCCGATCCCTGCCCGGCGAGAGAGATAGTGTAAAGGTCGGTACCGTCTCGGCCGTCCAGCGTCAGCACGGCGCCGATCGGGTTGACGCCGGGCTCGATGTTCAGCGCCGGGTCGAAGGCGGGATCGTCGGCGGCCAGAATTCTGGGGAAGGTGAGGCGGCGGTTGACCGTGATGGTGTCGTCGCCGAAGGAGCCGTCGATGAAGGTCTCGCCGCGGATGCGTTCGACCTCGACCGTGTCGGCCCCCTCGCCGGCGCGGATCGACGTCTTGCCGAGATGCGTGTCCTCGACGAAGAAGGTGTCGTCGCCCGTACCGAGGCGCACGGTAATCTCGGCGAAGTCGCGATAGTCGATGCCCTCGGCCAGACCGAGGCCCGAGAGGAAGGTCTCGACCAGGACCGCATGATCGCCACTGGCGTCGCCGCTGTCGTCGATCACCAATTCGTCGGTGCCGGCACCGCCCGAGAGGAAGAGCGGGCCGTTCACGGCGCTTTGCAGGATCGTGTCGATAGTGCCGCCCGTCCGGTGGCGGTCCAGCACGTCGGCTATGATCAACTGGCGGTGCAGCCTCAGGCCGGTAAAGCTGCCGCTGGCCACGCCGGCCGGCCGAAGCAGGCCAAGCGCCAGGGCGGTCGCAATCGGCGCACTGCCTGAGAGCAGCGCGCGTACGGAGATATCCTTGCCCGCGTGTGCACCGGTACCGGTAAGAACTATCACCTCCGCGATCCCATCCCAGGACGCCATGATATCGGTGAGCTGGCTGTTGAGCTCCGTAATCAGATCCGCGATGGTCGAGGTTTCCGTGGCGAGCAGGGTGGTCAGGTCGACTGGCGTGGGGTTTCGACGCCATCCCCGGGCGGCAAGACCACCTCAAAGTCGAAGCTCGCATCATCGCTGAAGATCCCTGCGAGCGTCGACGGGGCGCCGGGCGCGCCGGCATTAGCGAGGTCCGCGAGTGCCGTCGCGGTCGTCACCTGCTGCGCGGAACCGAGTATGATGTCGTCATTCCCGCCCTCGCCGTTGATCTCGACCGACGCGGTGTTCATCGCCGAGTGCAGCCAGACCGTGTCGCTGCCGTTGCGCATGTTGAAGATGAGCCGCTCGAGCCCGGCATCCTCGTAGACGATCACCGCCTGCGCCGGGGCGCCGAGGAGGATCTGCTGGTTGGTGATCGAAACCGCGTCGTCGCCGGACGTGCCCAGGACGGTCAGCGTATCGGTGTAGAAACTGAAGCCGGTATCCTCCAGCAGCAGCAGACCCTTCAGGTCCGGACCCATCTGGACGAGATAGGCGTCGTTGCCGTCCCGGCCGTCGATCTCGAGCCCGTCGGCCGACATGGCGCCGATGAAGAAGCGGTCGGCGCCGCGCCCGCCGACGATCCGCTCGATGGCATTGTCCGCCTGGGTGACGATGTTGCTTGTGGTCGAAGCTGACAGGCCGAAATCGTCGGTCGCGGTCAGACCCGCATCACTTGCCACCGTGGTAGAGTTGATCGTCATGTTGATCCGCGCCCGGGCGCGCGAGAAGTCCATGGTATCGACCGCGCCCGCCTCGCTCGCCTCCTCGACGATCGTGTCGGTGCCCCAAAGCTGGCCGAACAGGTAGGTGTCGGACCCGGCGCCGCCGGTCAGCGTGTCGTCGCCATAGCCGCCCGTTAGGGTGTCGTCGCCGGAATTGCCGATCAGCGTGTCGTCGCCCTTGCCGCCGTCGATTGAATCATTGCCGCCGCCACCGATCAGCGCGTCGTCGCCAACCCCGCCCTCGATTATGTCGCCCAACGAGCCGCCGGTCAGGTTGTCGTCGCCCTCCTCGCCGTACAACCGCATGGCGATCGCCGCGCCGTTGCCGAACACGATGTCGTTGCCGGCGCCGCCGCGGAACACAAGCTCGAGCGGGTTGGCGTCGTAGTCGTAGTTCGCCCACCCGGAGAGCACCACCTTGTCGTTGCCGGCGCCGCCGTAGGCGACGATCCGCCTCATGCCGCGCAGGTCGAACTTGGTGACATTCTCGACGCCTGGATCATTCAGTTGGTTCGGCGTCATATTGGTCCCGTCGACCGTGCCGCTGACGATTACATAATCGCCGGCCAAGGTCAGTGTGAACCATTCGGCGCCGTCGTCGGTGTTGACGTTGTACCGTTGCTCCGCGAAGGCGCCCATGTTTAGGCGAATCTCGTCGCCAAAGGCCACAGCCATGATGGCCGGTCGATCGAAGGTGGCCAGCGGGCCCGAAACAATGGTCTGGTCGATGCCGGCCTTTTCGAATGGATCGATCGAGAAGACCTCCGAACTAAAGACTTCGACGAAGAATTCGAAGAACCATGAGAGCGTGCCCGAGATGTCGAACATCGCCATTACATTGGTCTCGCCGTTGGCGAGGATTGTGGACGCCTCGATTTCGGCCAGACGCACCCTGCCGTCGAGGTCCGGATCGTGCAGGTTGAAGTCGATCGAGCCCTCGATGCCGGCCCGGAGCCCAACGACGACGAGTTTGCCGAGCCCGAGGCCAATCGAGAAGCTGACTCTAAACCCGACCGACAGCTCGGCCGGGTCGGAAAGCGAGAGGCCCGATTTCTCGGCGGTGTAGGTTGAGGCTTCCACGCCGGTGTTCTGGATCTCCTGGAATTCACGGACATCAAGGAAGAAGAAACCGTTGCTGATGTCGTCCTTGTCGTCGGTGCGCGCGAAATCGCGATATCCGGCGGTATCCATGCCAAACGCCAATGCAACTGAAATATCTATGCTGAAGCCGATGCCGAATGCGATCGGAACCGGACCGGCCATTATCGTCTGCGACTTATTGAAGTCGAAGCTGATGGTCAATGTCGGCAGGATCAACGTGAACAAGTCGACGTCCGCGCCAACCAACAGGCGCATCGCCTGCTCGGGTTTGGTCAGAATCGGGAAGTCGAGAATCAATCCGCCACTGGCGCCGACGCCCGCCTTCTTGGTGATCTCCTTGGCAACGTATTCCTTGCCCTTGGCGTCCGTCTTCATGACTTTGTTGGAGACCTGTTTCGAGAACGAAATACTTGGATTGACAATGCCGATCTGGCCGCCGCGTTTTGTCGTCTTTTTCTTGTTCTTGTCATTCGGGTCCGTGGATCCCCCCTTCTTCTCGAGGAAGTCCGGATTGCCCGCGCCCAAACCGGCGCTGATGCCGCCGGGCTTTGGCGTCGTCTGCGGATCGAACAGGGCGCTCAGATCGCCGACCCCGCGAATATCCGGCAGCACCATCGTACCGAGGTTCACCCAGGGATCGTCATCCAGCGCGTTCTGCACCGCGCTGAGCCGCTCGGCGAGACCGTAGATCGTGGACAACCCGTCGATCGTCTCGAACACGGCGAAGGCGCTGCCGGCGCGACGGGCGCCGGCGTTGGAGTGTTTCTTGTCCGATATGGCGCCGTTGTCGGCTTCCTTATGCTTCTGCCTCTTTTTCAAGAATAGATTGAACAACTGTTCGAACGTATCGATGACGCGGAAATCGCGGCCGTTGAGGAACGAGAAGATCGGGTCGTTCTTGAACAGGAAGCCCTTGCTCGGGCTGAGCAGCCAGTCAAACGGGCCTACGGCATCCTTGAAGGAACCGATAACCCCGGCGACGAAATCGCCGACCACCGATTCCATGTTCATCTGGACGTTCTGCTGGCGGACAATCGGCGCGTTCGCGTTGTCAATATACGCATCGCCGAACTCTGTTTCGGCAAGCATCTGGCCGGCGCGCGGATCGAAGCCGAGGACCGCCGGCGTGAGGATATTGCCGTCAAAGTCGGCGAGCGCGAAGGAGTATGAGCTGCCAAAGTCCAAAAAATTGGCGATGACAAAGGTGCCGTTGCTGCCCGCGGCCCAGGCATCCCACAGCGCGATCTGAACGCCGTCGCCGAGATTCTGCGGATCGTCGCTTTGGACCGCGAATGTGACGATACCGGAGTATTGATTGACCGTAATAGTGCTGATCTTCGGCAGAATGAAGACCTCGCCGGAATCGGCAGTGTACCTGCTGTTGCGGAATCCCGGCGTTCCGCTCTTCGACGCGTCCTCGCCCATTGTGTCGTCCAGCGTGAACGTATTCCCGGCTTCATTGCTGATAATGAAGACGTCGTTGACCTTGATCCGGATCGGCGCCGGGGAGGTGGGCGCGGAGCCGCGCGCGCCCTCGATGCGGATGATATCGCCATCTACGAAAGAATTGGCGGCGCCACCGTAGGTTACCTTCATCGTGGACAAGACATTGTACTGGTTGTCGTCCTCGACGTTGTTCAGAATGAAGGGATTGAAACCGAAGCTGTCACCGAAGGCGCGCGGGCCAAGGCCGGCGACCTGCTCCTCAAGATCGGTGCCGTCGGCCAGGATCAGCTCGCGGTCGACGAACTGCCAGAAGATCGACAGGTCGGTGCGGAGCTGCGGCGCCGACAGGACGTTTGCGAACCGCTGGGTGGTGATCTCGAGATTGATGTCGGTCGTCGCCGAAAGCTTGACGTCGATCAGGCCGGCAAGCTCGGTGAGGCTCAGCAACTCCGAGATCGATGCCTTACCGTCAAAGCCCGACTGTTCGTCGGGATCGACGATATCGATCTTGTAGCGCGCCTCGAAACTGCTCTCGGGCGGCGCGATAAACCAGGGGGCATCAAGAGAGGCAAAGTCGCCGGTGAAGGCGGAATCGACTGTGATCACCCTTGTTTGCGGGTCGATCGCGGTGATCGTGCGCGCCACCAATTTCTTACCAGGGGTGTTTTCGCGCGGCACCAGCCGGTAGCCGAGCGGGATCGAGGCGAGGTAGCCGGTGAATACGTCGTCCTTCAGGCCGATGACCAGATAGGCGCGTAGGATCGTAGTGGAAAAATGATATGGAGTCCCGGAATGTGAGGGTGATATGCTCTGCGTCCGAGGTTACGTCCTTCACGTCGACGCTGGACGTGTCTCCGTTCAGCGACAACGTGCCGGCGAATTCTGTGCCGTAGCCTGAATTCAGCAACTGATCGACCGCGGCGGTACCGAGCGTCGATTTGAGAAGCACAATACTCAAGCCGTCGCTCGAGATCGCGTGGTGAGTGGACTTGAGCCGGACCCGCACCTTCGACGCGCTCTGCGCCCCGGCCATACCCTCCAGGAATTTTTCGATCGAGGCGTCGGCAAGTAAGTCGTTGCCGACCGAGATGTTATCCTTTTCGGCGTTGGGTAACCTCAGCGTTACCGAGGTGCCGGAGCGGGCCCAAACGCTGCCGCTGAGGACATCGGTGAAGTCCCGGATATCGGCGGAGAAGAAGGACAAATTGCCGGTGTAATCCCCGACTTTCCTGGGCATATCGTTTTTCAGCCCCGCCTTGACGTCGATCGTCATTTCCTCGGCGCCGGCGACGTCGACAAAGAAGCTGATTGTCCGGTCGAAGCCGAAATCGAAGGCGAGGTCGAAGCCGAGCTGCAGGTCGATCTGGCTCTGGTTCATCTGCAGGTTCAGCGCGCGGAGCGAGTCGCCGATGTCGAAGAACGCCTGGAAGCCGCCGTATGTCGCCGCCAGCGCGTCCGCCAGTTCACCGAACAGCGTGTCGCCATCGGTGGCGTCGATGTAGTTATCCACAAGCGTCCCGACGGTGGTCCGGCTCTGCGACAGGTCGAGGTCGAAGGAGATCCGGTCGATCGTCCCCGAATCGACGGCGGCCTCGAAGCCTCCCGCATCGCTCCGCAGCGTGCTCGAGTCGTCGAACATGACCGTGACCAGCACACCCGAGGCCGAAGTCGCCGAAATCAGGTCCAACCCGTTGGCTGCCCCGTTCGACGAGTCGCCAAAGGCTTTGAAAATCGCCCGTTGCATCAGCTCGATGGCGCCGAACGGGGTCAGTACCGCGGGATCGGCGTCCAGGTACTCGGTGACGTAGCTCAGCAGCAACTGCACCCGCAGCGAGCTCGAGATCAATCCGCTCAGCCCCTCCATCGCCTCGCCGACGATCGGCAGCGAGGCCCGGGTGAACACCACGTCGTCGAGCGCGCCTTGCAGCACGAAGAAGAACTCGTCGATCCCGGCGATCACCACATCCGGGTTGAGAATCTGCGTGACCGGGTCGAGCAGGCCGGCGATGGCGGTGTTGGACGGCAGGTTGACGATCAGGTCGGTCGAGGTGATCGAACCGTCGAGGAATTTCGCCAGATCGTCGATTTCGACCAGGAGCGGGTTGACCAGAACGAAGCTGTCACCCGCGGCGGGGGGCTCACCGGAGAAGGCGCTCTCGAGGGTCAGCGTCACGACACCGTCCGCGTCAGCCTCGGACGACGTAGCAACCGCGAAGGCTTTGTCTTTCAG